>Ga0105244_10001984_pt1 | contig 15805 bp, 14 predicted proteins | sample KBSM44metaG_FD_80423 | JGI IMG/M metagenome (GOLD analysis project Ga0105244, IMG submission 80423) | Miscanthus rhizosphere microbial communities from Kellogg Biological Station, Michigan, USA - KBS M4-4 metaG | ecosystem: Host-associated > Plants > Roots > Rhizosphere > Soil | place... | reverse complement strand
CAGAGCCTCGAAATCGGTTTTCAGCGTGAAGCCGAAGGTCATCGTGTTGCCGCGCTCGTAACCCAGATTCAGATCACCCCAGTCGCCCAGGCGGTACAACATCCCAACGTTAATCGGGGAATCTTGTGCCAGTTTGCCTGCGCGGTCGTCGCGGTAGTTATTACCATCGTATTCCACTTTAAAGCGCAGTGGCTGCCACGGAGTCTGGTATTCCACACCGCCGAACAGTGCCGCCGGGCCGTGGAAGAAACGTTCCGAATCAACCTTACCACCGCTGCCGCTGTAACCTTCGTCACGCTGGCAAAAACCCTCACTGGCTTTGCAGAATGGGTTAGTGATATTCCCGCTGTTGCCGACATAACCCCAGCCCATTCCGAGCGTGAAATCAAACGGCCCGGCGGCTTTAGTGGCCACCAGATATTCACTATCGAACAAGCCAGTGCCGCCGATATCGCGGAAGCCTAACGAGATATCCGGCGTCCAGCGGGTTTCTTGCCACAGGCGAGCTTTCAAATCGATGGCTTTATCTTTATAAGTCTGGTCGCCACTAAAATCTTCCGCACCGTAAAGGCGAGTACGCACATCGGTATAACGGATAGTGGTTTCCAGCCAGGGCATCAGTTGCAGCGACAAGGACCAAAAACGGTATTGGTCATTGTCCCGGTAGTTCACGTTGAACTCACCGGAAGGTGCCATACGTGCGGTAGGCATCTGCAATAAACCAACGCCACCAAAATCTGACTGCGAAGGTGTGACGTACGGGGTGTATAACGGCGTGCCCCAGTCAGCACTGGCAACCTGGCTGAAGCCGCCAAGAGACAGCGCAATCATAGAACTGAGTGTAGTGAGCTTCATGGCGCGACAGTCCGTTGTGTAAGCAAATGGATAATGTCCTGGTTAAGCGTCTTATAACCTTGTGGTAATGCAGAAGTTTGCAGGTTCAACCAAATCTGGCTGCCGGGCTGTGGCTCATGGTAACGACGGTTCCAGTAACCTGTAGGTACGGTTTCCGTTGTGCCGTCAGGTGCAATCACTGTCACAGTGTCCGCATCAATTCCCTGTTGTTGCTGGTCAATAGAGACATAAGCAGAGGTCTGCTTACCTGCAATCCAGGTGTCAGCTGTTCGTGAACTGTTCCATATCGTCAGGTCACGTTGCGGTAAGGTCGTGATGTGCAGACGATAATCACCTGACAACTTCGGTGAATATTCAGGTTTCAGACGTACAACATCCGGGTCCAGAGAGAGTGGATACGCCCCGACAGCCTTCAATTCTTCGATACGCTGGCGCAAGACGTTAATGCGTTGCGCCTGCAAGTCATCACCCTGCTGCTGTAATTGATTCGCTAACGTGGCAAGCTTTGCCACAATCTGCTGCTGGCGTTGCTGCTGTTCGGCATCGCTTGCAGGTGTAGAGATCGTCGCAGTGCGCCAGTCGATATTTGCCGGCAGTACAGGGCTTGTGACCAGTTCACTCAGATCATTAGCAATCACTGTGGCTGTAAAACATGCGGGCTGACAAATAAGGGTAACCTGCCCCTGGCTGTAGCTCAGCGGGGCTACCGCCAACAAAGTGGCAGTGAGCAATAGTGGTTTCATCATCAGGAATAAGGTTTCAGTAAAGTGAGGGACCACACCGGGCCGTGAGGATGCAGGGTTTGTTCGCTGTGAACGACCTGGCCGGTTTGCGCATCGACCCAATAACGTTGGGTATAAGTGGCGCCATCAGCTTCGGCAGAAACCTGTTCTTCCAGCAGACGATAATTGCGGGTGTTGCCTACAATGGTGAAATCCTGCGTGCCCGCCCAGTGGAAGCGTGAAGTCACAGAAGCTGCGTGGAAAGAATCACTCTTCCATTGCGCTTGTGCTTTCCACTGCTGCCCTTCCTGAATGGTTAATGGGTTCGTTAATGGATCGGGAGTGCTGCTTTCAAGCGTCAGCAGATTATCCGGAAAACCAATGGTTTTAATAATGCGGCCATTTTGCGTGGCAACCATTTTGGAATCTGCAGTGAGCCACTTCTGAATATGATCCTCATTCCACGCCAGTACGATAAAGGCCAACGGGCCGTCATCCACTTTCAGGGACATAGACGCATACGGAACGCGGCTAACTTTATTACTGTCGATTTTCGCATCCTGCGAGGAAAAGGTCTGTGTGATGGTCTGTGAAACAATACCAGGGCGATATTGGCTGCAGGCGCTAAGTAAAATAACCGCGCCGGCCAGGCATATTTTTTTATACATATTAAAAGCCGTCAGCTGGCAAAAAAAATGGGGTTCCAGAAGAACCCCATGAATATTAAAAATGATTAACGCGTAGAAGTGGTGGTGCTTGTGCTGGTGCTGCCACCTTTGCTGTCGCGGTTGTTGCTAACCACGGCTGCAGTGATTGCTGCTGCACCCACAACGCCCGCACCAATAGCAACCGCTGTACCTGTCGCCACGCCAGCAGCTGCAGTAGAAGTACCAGCAGCTGCGCCAACAGCAGCAGTTTCAGTCGCAGCCATAGATGCCATAGGTGCAGCCAGTACACACAGCATTAGCGCAGATAATTTAATCAATTTCATTTATAGTCCTCTATTATTGTTTCATTGGTATATTTCTCAGGTGAAATAAATTCCACGCCGAAAAAATTCGAGTGATTGTCCTTGATTTAAAAATAGTGCAAGATTCTTTTACCAGACGAGCTGATTTAGATTTATTAATGCGTATATATAAAACTGACTTAAATAGGGTTATCAAGATCTATTATGGGAATGACAACAAAGTGAATTAATTATCACCAAATATATCGCGAGTATAAACCTTCTCAGCCACATCAGAGAGTTCCTCAACCATGCGATTAGAGATGATGACATCTGATATCTCTTTGAAGGCCTCAAAATCACGAATGACTTTTGATTTAAAGAACTCATCTTCCTGAAGCACAGGTTCGTAAACGACAACTTCTACACCTTTGGCTTTAATTCGCTTCATGATCCCCTGAATAGAGGAAGCACGGAAATTATCTGAACCCGCTTTCATAATCAGGCGATAAACCCCAACACGTTTTGGCGAGCGGCTGAGAATTGCATCAGCAACAAAATCTTTGCGCGTACGGTTAGCATCGACAATCGCGTTGATTATGTTGTTCGGGACATTGTTATAATTGGCTAGTAGCTGCTTTGTGTCTTTGGGCAGACAATAACCACCATAGCCAAAAGAAGGATTGTTGTAGTGGCTACCAATACGCGGGTCCAGGCAAACACCTTCAATAATATCGCGAGCATTCAGACCATGGGTTTCCGCGTAGCTATCCAGTTCATTAAAGTAAGCGACCCGCATAGCCAGATAGGTATTGGCAAACAATTTGATGGCTTCAGCTTCTGTTGAGTCAGTAAAAACGACCTGAACGTTTTTATCAACGGCACCTTCGAGCAACAAACCAGCAAACACTGTCGCACGTTCGGAACGATCGCCGACAACGATGCGCGATGGATGCAAATTATCGTGCAAAGCTTTACCTTCACGCAGGAACTCTGGAGAGAAAAGAATATTGTCTGTGCCAAGCTGCTGCTTGACGCGGGCGGTATAGCCAACAGGGACGGTAGATTTAATCACCATCACTGCCAAAGGATTAATAGCAACGACATCTCTAATCACCGCCTCTACCGAGGAAGTATTAAAGTAGTTTGTTTTAGGATCATAATCAGTCGGCGTAGCGATAATCACAAAGTCAGCATTAGAGTAAGCTTCATGCTTATCGGTTGTTGCCCTGAAATTTAATTGTTTTGATGCAAGGTAGTGTTCGATATCCTTATCAACGATTGGAGATATATTATCATTTAGCAAATCAACTTTTTGCTTGATGATATCTAAGGCGATGACTTCATGATTTTGCGCGAGTAAAATCCCGTTGGAAAGCCCAACGTAACCAGTTCCGGCTATTGTTATTTTCATAGTCTTCTTAAAGGGTGAATCTACGAACAAATATATTAAAACACGAATTTGATGTTTGGTGAAACTCTAAATCAATTTTTTAGTGACTTTTTCAAACCAAGTGACAATAACAAACATGAACATAAATGTTGCTGCCTTTAAGTTTCTTTTAAAAAGACGAGTTGGTTCAACCATTAACCTATACAACCACTCAACATTATACTTTAAAAAAAATTCTGGCGATCGTTTAATTTGCTTTGCAAAGCGATCAATTATAGCCCCACCGTTAATAATTAAGGGAGCTAAATTATTTTGCAACGCCGCATGATATATTTTACGCGAAAATATTTCCTGCAAAGGCGTCCCCATACCAATAACAATTACCGCATTTTTTATACCTAATGAAATATATTTATCAATCAGGTATTCATCACTCTTATAACCATCTAAATTTAACACTATATTAAACCCATCCTTCTCCAGTTCAATTTTTGCCTGAACGGAATTAAAAGGTGATGCCCCTATTAATACCAACGGCCTACTCTTGAATTGTTTAATAAGCTCAGGGATGAAATCAGTTCCATTCATGTTTAGCCCAGATGGATAACCGAGTTTCTTCTGTAACTCTCTCAGGCCGACTCCATCACGAAACACAAAATCTGAAGCAAGAAGAGAATTTTTAAACTCATCATTATTAATGGCTGTAACTATAGAATTAATATTTAAAAATGATATAACCTTCGGGATTTCATTGTCATTCAACTCAGTCAAGATCTTTCCTGTATCAGCTTCTCTTGATACAGATCTAACTTTCGACAATAAACTATGAGTTGTTAAAAGCATTATCCAGAAACCTCGCAAGTCCAATTTTTGATTTATCCGCTGAATATAATTGAGAGATTTTAATATTTTCATCTGACATATCATTGTAATCACTGTTACAAATAGAAATAGCTTCTTCCATTTTTTGGGATAGTTCTTTTTCATTTCCCGGAGTGAAAAAGAGTGATGCCTTAGCATGTGAAATTGAGTTGAGTGGTTGAATATTTGAAACTATTGCCGGTATGCCACACGCCATGGCCTCTAAAAATGCCAAACCAAGACTTTCCCTATATGTAGGAAAAATGAAATATTTATAACCATTCAATATTTTTGGCACTTGACTATAATGCAATGCTCCTTTGTAATTAATGTTATTTGATATGTTCAACTCGTTCACCATTCTGAGGAACTCTTCTTTTTGGAAACCATCACCATAAACATCAACACAAATTTCTTTATCCGCGCCACTAAGCAGAGCGACAGCTTTAAGTAGCACCTCCCACCCTTTACCTTCCTCTATACGCGATAAATAAATAAAATTCTTTTTTGTCTTTAATGTTTTATCTGGTTTAAACAAGCTAACATTTACCCCACCAGAATGAGAAATATGTACTTTTTCATAATTATAAGTGGGTATTATCGATAGCAGTTTATCTTTAAATAGCTCACTTGGAACAATGACACCAAATGATCTTTTTATTATGTATTTGTTTGATAACCCCATAACCTTGTGTATTTTTCCACTTCCTGTCAAATCATCGCCATGAATATTTACAACATATTTTATTTTTTTAAATGGCAATAACAATAAAAGAGGCAAGGTGCTATAAGTAAGGTAATGTATATATGCATAATCATATTTAGATAGTAATAAAGTAGAGAACGTACTGTAAAAAAACTTTAGATATCTCTGGATCTTTATTACTCGCGTACCACCTTTTTCATCTATAACTATTTTTTTCTTAATTATAATACCTTGTTCTTTAAGATGCTCTTCATTGGTTTTTACGAACGTACCGAAAGCAGGGAAAGTTTTACTTGGGTACATATTAGAAATAAATATAATAGATTTTTTTTGGTTTTTATTAAGCATTATCTTGCTCCATTTTATTTTTCAAATAAAAATAAGGATAATACAATCCTAAAAATGGCAACAGCATTGCTGAAGTTAAAACATGTCCAGCTAAAATGGATATGAAGAATAATAAAATAAAAGTAACGGTTACAAAAAATTTATGATCATTTGTTATTAATAACGTTTTTATTTTAGTGAATAGATAAAAACAAAATATATATATAAATACAGACCAGAAAATACCATTCCAGGTGAAAAGATCAAAAAAATCCATTTCTGTCGATTTAAATACTGAAGCGGAAAAAGAAGACCCCGAACCTAACAAGAAATCAAAGAATCCATAGTGTTCGCAGATATAATTCCAAGCATTAGTTAAAAAGTCATCTCGCCCAGATAATATAATATAATTACTTCCTCGACTATTTAGTAGATAACTCATACTTTCTATTCTACTGTTAAAATGATCACTAAATCTAGGAAGAATAGTAATAACAGAAACTGCGGACACGATGATTAGTATGAAACCTTTAATAAAGGAGGATGCAAAGTACTTATAGAGATCTAATAAAACCAGAATGGCAATTCCAATAGTAGATGTTTTTGTTCCAATTAAGACACTAACTGTAATAAATATTAAGTTTATAAATAACTTATTCCTTAAATTATTAGAAAATCCAAAAGCTAAACGGACGACTGGGTATAAGCAAATCAATAAAACACCTAACTCATTACCAGCGAAATAATATCCTTTATAGCCTAATCCTAGACTTCCCGCTGCGGGTTTGGATCCATATGTAGTAAAACCATATCCAAATAGCCCGGAGATTACATTGATAGTAATAATAAAAAATGAAATAACAAAAATGATTTCAATAATTTTTAAATGGGTCTCACGCAATAAGCTTTTATAATTAATAAAAAAAGTCGAAATGATAACTACAAGTGCTGTTCTTATTACTACTGAAACATCTTCAAAAATATTAAGGGTATAGCCACTGAATATTTGATAAGAAATAGATATACAACCGAGCGATAGCATTAAAAACAAATATGGATTATTAAGAAGTGGCAACAAAAAAATAGAAAACAAAAATATTTTATATATTGATGATAACGGTAAACCACCACTAGACTGCATCAGCATAAAACCGTTTAGAGCATCAATCAATGTTATTGGAATAATACAACACAAAAGAAATGTCAAATATCTTGAGTCTAAATTCATCAGAAACACTCAGGCGAATGAGTTAAAATATTTTTATATTTAATAATAAAATCATTTAACTCGGATATTTTTTTCACTGGATTACCTGCATATACACCTGGCTCTGATATTGATTTTGCTACTATGGATCCTGCAGCTATAATGCAATTATTACAAATCACTACGCCAGGTAAAATGATTGTATTAAAACCAATAAAACAATTATCACCAATTTGTATTTCTTTTCTATAGCTACATCTAGCCCCCCTAAGATAGTGTTCCTTTTTAATAACTAGCTCAGGTATAAATAATGAAGGTGAAGCATCATGACCTAAAAAAACAACATTCGTACACGTCGTATTATTACCAATTTTAAACTTATCCCCTTTAGTCGAACTTGAGAAGGTACACCCTAGTACAATTGAGTTTTTACCTAAAACAACCCCTTTAGAAGCGAACAGTTTTCTATTCGTCGAATATATACACCGCTGAATAGAATCTAAATATACAAATCTATTGATACACTTTAATAATAGTAATAGTAATTGTAATTGTAATTTAGGAATATATAATCTCATCAAACAACCTCTTCCAAGAATATTTGTTTATTATAAATTGGTGAATATCATCACGAAAGTTATCGTCACAGCGAAGCTTCATAAATGCATGTTTAATAGCAATGGCATATGACTCTGAATCTAGTTTCCCAGCCAAAAAAGCTCTGTCACCAAGTATTTCTATAGTTGCAGTGGAAACTATTTGAGGGTCAAAGGCCACTGTTGGGAGTCCACAAGCAGAAGCTTCTAAAATGGTTTGACCAAAAGGTTCGTAAATTGATGGTAATAAAAATATGTCACATTTCTTATAAAATTGTTCAGGAGTAGAAGTCTTTCCTACAAAAAATACTCGGGTACTAAGCTTGTTATCATCAACTATCTTTGTTAATTCATTTCTGTCTGGCCCTTCTCCGACAATTGTTAATGTATAATTTGAGGGAAGATAATTCAGAGCTTCTATAGCAAATGAAATACCCTTCGCGGCAACCAGACGAGAAACTATTAATAAATTTACAGTTTCGTTATTATTCATGTCACCAACAAAAAATCGGTTTGAGTCTATACCAGGTCTAACTTTTATTATATTAATCTCAGGGCAAATATCTTTCACTTGAGCAAACATAGAATCACTGAAAACAAATGTTTTTCTAGCAACTTTAAAAGCTAATTTTTGAAATAAACAATCAATAAAATAAGATATTCTGTTTGAGTTAGATCTATTATTTTTATTATTCTGATTTTTTACTACTCCAGGTACTAAGTACCTTATATCTTTAAAACCAGAAAAATATGCAAAGATTACATTAAGATGATACCTCGCAACAATTATAGTGTGTTTATCTTTTAACTTTCTGTATGTTTTAATCGCTGATAAAATATGCACAAATGCTTTCAGATATTTATTTTTTAATGGTGGCACATTATATCTAACTATATTATAGCCATTTTCATTTTGTAAACCGCAACTATGATTTTGTTGACCTTCAACTATATTGCTAGATACTATGGTTAGCTCTGTGTCTTTACTACCAACTTCTGCTAAATGCTTTAAAGAGTTTTCTATTCCACCAATATTTGGTAAATAAAGATTACTAGTTAATATTATCTTTCTCACAGAATAGCTCCTAACCCAATATATATCTCGGAAATCAAATTACAAATATTTTTTCGTAAAATACTCATTGACTTTAAATATTGCCCGATCATTATTTGTCACGCAAAACCCAAAATTTGTTCCAATTTTATTTACAATCTTATGATATATTTTATATAGAAAACCACCAGTAGATATATGGTTGATATTTTCCATATTCAGCGAATTAATGTAATGTAGGACTTCGTTTACTTCATTCAATGCATTGGGACAAGAAACAACTGAGGTACCAGAAATCTCTATAAGCTTACTTATCCAAATATCATCGGTCTTAGGAGCAATAATCAAAAAATCATTATTCATTAACAAGTCATTATTAATATGGCTTTTGTTTAGTAAGCAACCGCCAACTCCTGTAATTATAAAGTCACTCTTGAAAGTAATTTCCTCTTTACATAGTTTATAGCTCATATATCCTTTATATTTTCCAAAATAATTCTTTTCTTTAAGTCTCAATCTAGATGCAATTATTTTTTTGCCATCATATTTATAATATAGGTCCACCAATGATTCAAGCCAGTATTTTCCATATACTACATCATCATCTGCATAGACAACTAAATCATTAATATCAGCTAAGCGAAGAGCAGGAATAACTTTTCTATATGGACCAATGTTTTCGGTATATATAATCCTAACGATATTTTTGAGCTTATTTATCTCATCAACCCAAACAGGGATTAAGTGTATCCCTTTATCTGATAGATAAGGATCTTTAGATATCCAGATATTAATATAGTCAGGTAGAGTACTTTGGTTAACAATAGACCAGACAGTTGCAGAACATAAATCCAATCGTGAAGAGGTTGTCGTTAAATTTACACTAAGCATTAATCACACTCTTTTAATTACAATATTTATCTTCCAATTCAGAAAGAGCTCTGAAAGAAAACATTACTACAAAGTGAAGAATCAGTAGAAACACCTTAATGTATTAATATAAAAATATATCTAAATAACAATATATAAACGATAATCCCTCTATCAATAAATATATTAATTTAAATATTAATTTAAATTAATCAGTTCAATTATTTAGTTGGATTATGTATTTTTAATAAACCATAAACTATTTTTTTAAAATCAATGGACTTCCTACTGGGCGAGCATACTATTGTAATACAATATATAATGACACTTACAAATAATATTATTGTAAATTGAGTAACTGGATAAGATGTGCTTAATGTCAAATTAATAAACAATGCAATAAGCACCATAGGTATGCAATGGATTAGAGGAGTCAAAACGCAGTATAAATAATCCAAGATATTTATATCAATGCATTTATAAACAATAACATATAAAATAAAAGTAAATACAATAATTTGTGATAGAAAAAATCCTAAAGCAACACCATTGACTCCATAATACTTCCCACCAAGATAAGACAATGTAGTAAACAGCAACAGAGAAAGTAAATTGCTTATTGTGCTTAAATATATTTTCCCCTTTAATATCAGCACGGACATATAAGGGCCACATATACACCTGAAATAATATGTAACACTAAGTATTTTTACCACTGGAACTATAAAATACCATTTCTCGTCAAAAAATAATTTTATTAAAGGATCGGCAATTATATATAACCCGATAAACATAGGCGTGATGGAAAAATAAATCACAGATGATACATCTAGAAAAACTTTTTTTAACCTGGCTTCTTCATTTTGAATTTTAGAAAGAGATGGAAATAACACTTGATATAAAACTGGAAGAAGCTTAGCAGAAGTGAACCCCGATAAAGTATTAGCAATATTATATCCCCCCAAGTATTTTATTCCGATAATCTTTCCAACTACAATTGGTGCAATATTTAAATTTATTGCGTTCATTATCGAGTCAATAAATGATTGGAAGCATAAGTTAAGATGCTTTTTTATGGAACTATATGAGAAAACAGCAGATATCTCTATTATGTTCCTAGCATATATATAATATATGATGCAGAGAATAACATTTGATATTGTGAAACCAACAGCCACTCCAACAGGGCTTTTATAGTACCATGCATAAGCAATAGAAATTAAAAAAGCTAAAGCTGTGCATCCTAAGTTTGCTAATGATAATACACGAAATTTTAGTTGTTTTATTAATGCAGCTTTGTGACATTGTCCAAGAGAAAGAAAAATGAGGGAGATAGATGCTATTTTTAATTGAATGTTAAGTTTTTCAGAATGCAGTTGAGACGATATATATTCACTTGAGAAATATAATACAGCCCAAGCAAAAAACCCAAGAAAAATCCCAAAAATAAAAATACTCGATATTTCAATAATATTTATATTTTGCGTTCTGATAATCGTATTGCCGATTCCGAAATTTGTAAACACTCCTATTATAGAAATAAATACCATTGCCGCTGATATTATGCCAAAACTCTCTTCATCTAAAATATGTGATAATGCCCATAATTGAACCAATCCCAGTATTGCAGTCAAAAGAGTGGAGATTGCATTCCATTTCGTAGAGCTTATAAATTCTTTTTTCATACTCATATTGTAGTTTTCGCTCATTCTGGAATTACAAAGACACACCTACTTGTATTTTGTCAAATCAAACCACCGACAAAACAATTAATAAAAAATTAAAGACAATTTAAAAAGTTGATTCACTTTAAATCACCACTTTCTAGATATGTCATTTTGGATATACCTAAGTAGTATACCCAAAACAATAACAGAGATCATGAGTAACTATTATATGCCCCATACTCATAGTAGTTTGCAGCCCGTTTCTCAACGCCGTTAAATATAACCCCGCTTACTATTAAATTATTTTGCATAAAGCGCTTGGCTGAAATCTCTATTTCTTTCATTGTATTTTTTTGGAATCGAGCGACCAGCATTGTTGTACCTGCATATTTCGCTGCGATACAAGCATCACTTACTGCCAATACTGGCGGAGTATCTATGATAACTAAATCATAATTCTCCCCCCCCCACTCTATCAGTTTTTTAAAATTAGAATTCATTAATAGTTCAGATGGATTTGGTGGTATTTGTCCTCGGGATATGAAATCTAGATTTTCAAAACTGGTGGTTTTTATAACTTCTTCAATATTTTTGATACCCACCAAAACATCTGAAAGTCCATTCTTTTCCTGACAACCAATAACGTTGTGTACCTGTCCTTTACGCATATCTGCATCAATTAATAATACTTTTTTATCGGACTGGGCAATCACTGCCCCCAAATTACAACTTACAAATGTTTTACCTGCTTCTGGTGTCGCACCAGAAATCAGTAGGATATTATTATTTGCCTGCATCATAGCAAAGTGTAAACTGGTTCTTAGGCTACGAATTGCTTCCACAGACAGATCTGTTGGATTATCTTTTGCCAGCAAGTTTACCGAGCGCACATTTTTACGTTTAGCTTTTGCAAGACGAAGGTTTTTATCTTTCAGCCATTGAGATACTGGTATAGATGCATATACATTAAGCCCTAAACTTTCTATCTGCTCAATGTTCTCAATGCCACTGTGTAGTAATTTTTTTAACAAACAATAAGCAACAGATAAAAACAATCCTAAAAGAACTCCCGCACCAACAATCAAAGACTTTTTAGGTGCTACTGGAAGTTTTTGAGGCACTGCTGTATCGATAATTCTTACATTACCAACAGTACTTGCTTTATTAATATTCAGTTCTTGCTGTTTATTCAATAACAACATATATACTTCTTGTCCCGACTGAACATCACGAGTCAAGCTCAGTATCTCCTGCTGCGTTTTTGGCATATTGCCAATGCGCACATTCAACTTATCTCGCTCTTTCAGTAGTAGGGCTTTCTTTTCCAATAATGTACGATAGGCAGGGTGATCACGAGTGTATAACTTTGAAATTTCAGCCTCTTTAAAAGTTAATTCGTTAATCTGTGTTTCTAGCGCTACGGTATTATCCAATACAGACTTTGCTTCTAAAGACAAGTCAACCGATTCATTTTTCTGACGGAACTGATTTAATCGGCTTTCAGCTTCATCTAGTTTTGCACGAACTTGCGGTAATTGTTCTTTCAGGAAGTCTAGACTTTTTGCCGCCTCTTCAGATTTGCGCCCCACATTTTGCTGCAAATAATTGTTGCTAATACTGTTCAAGATTTGCGCTGCTTGTTTAGCATTTTCTCCTTTAAATGTCAGTTGTAGCATCCCACTATCTTTACTCAAATCAGCAACAGAGAAATTTTCAAGGAGTTGATTAATAGCAGTAAGCTTATCCTGCTTTGTGATCAAAAAGGTTGTACCTATAGGCGCATCAATTTCACTAACCAGCAGATTGATATTCCCACTTGATAGCAATTCCCCCGTCTTACCTTCCAAGGTTTGGTCACCAATAATGATGTTGAAATGGTTCGGAGAGAGAACAGAAAGGGTGAAAGTAACATCCAGTAATTCATCTGGTACTGTTAAACGAGAAATGGCAATTTTTCCATCGGGTTGATTCAATAAACGCGCTAATCCCTTACCAAATACAGGAAAATGTTTTTCGCGTACTAAGGTATCTAGTCCCAGCTCATCAACTGTCTGCCCTAACACCATGCGAGACTGGAGCAACCCAATTTCTGTCTGAGATTCAGGTTTGCTGTCAGGCATTATATCTGAAAGCTTACTAAGCACGCTGTTACCTGAGTTCTGCTCCACCTGTACCAATGCATTCGCACTATATATAGGTGTTGATAACAATGCATAGGCAATGCTTACTAAGGAAAACATTACAGTTATGACGGTGATTTTCCATTTATTATCGAGCAGCACACCAATAAATTCATGCAGTTCAATTTTATCGCTACTATTATTACTCTTACCAAGATTAGAAATTTTTTCTGACATTTAATTGAATCTCTGCTCTATTTATTTCTTTAACGCCAGGACCCAACGCGCAGTGCTTTGGGCTAGTTGTGTATAAACCAGTTGGTACATTTCACGGCTTTTCTTATACGGGTCGCCGATTTCCATCTGGTTCTGCCAGTGGCCAAATAACATGGTTTTGCCACTCACTTCTGGATAGCTTTTCTTAATACGCTCGAGGTGGGATTTTTCCATCACCAGAATCAGGTCGTATTGCATGGCAAGGCTTGATGAGAAAGCCTGGGCGCAATGTCCTTCGAGTGATAAGTCATGCTCAGCAGCCACTTCGGCTGCCATTGCGTTAGCCCCTTCCCCAACCAGCGCACCTAGCCCTGCGGAGTCAATTTTTTTACCTGGTAAAGCCTTGCGTAATAGACGCTCCCCGGTCGGGGAGCGGCAAATATTGCCAATGCAAACAACTAAAATAGAATCAAACATGATTACCAGACCTTAACTAAATGAACGGATTCTGTAAGGTCGTTAACCCCAGAAATAGTTGGTACTAGCTGGCTCAGCACGCGGTTCCAACGGGAGATCGGTGCGGTCGTGACATATACAATGTCATACGGTTGAAGTTTGAATTCAGTTCCCATCACTAGCGCAGTGGCATCAGAAACATTCAGCTGATAGACGTTAGCAATCTTACCGCTGGTGTCTTTGCCACGGTTTGAACGGATAACGAAAATACCGGTCGCATCGGAGGTCATCTGGTCGATACCTTCAGCGTTACCCAGCGCTTCGGTCAGAGTCATACCGCTGCGGTCCATTTTCAGGGTGGTCTGTTTCTTCACCTCACCCATCACAAACACTTTCAGGTCATCGTTGCGCGGTATATACAAAATGTCGCCGTTATACAGCAGGCGGTTTTGTTGCAGGTCGCCGTTTTTCATCAGCGCCTGAAGGGAGATGCGTTCGTCTTTACCGTTGTGGGTCAGAACCGCGTTGTTCCAGTCGGCGTTTTCAGCAAGGCCGCCGGCCTGGTTAATCGCATCCATAATGGTTAATGGCACGTTGGTAATGGCCTGCTGGCCAGAACGTGTGACTTCGCCAGTCACATACGCTTTTTGGGAACGGAAAGCTGCAACGCTGATATCAATCTGAGGAGATTCAATGTACGCCGCCAGTTTGTTGGTCAGCTCTTCACGCAGTTGGGCCAGCGTGCGGCCAACCACTTTTACCTTGCCTGCGTAAGGGTAGAAAATCGTGCCGTCAGACTGCACCCAGTTACCGGTGTCAGAAGCACTACGATATTGACCAGCTGGAGTGGTGAGTTCCGGGTGATCCCACACGGTGACCATCAGCACGTCGCCCACACCAATGCGGTATTGGTAGTTCTGAACTTCCTCTTCCAGTTGCGGGTTGGTACGCGCAACAACCGGAGCAGGGCTCAGAGTTTCAAGTAGTTTTGGGGTGACGGTATAGACGTTAACTTTGTCGTTGATGTTTACGCTGGTGTCGTCTTTATTGACGATGGTCTTGCCGGAAGTGGTGAGATTACTGCCTGGAACGATAGTACAGCCACTCAGTAAAGCAGCTGAAATCAATAACGGAACAGCTGCTAATTTTACAGTCATCATTATGGTCACTTGATTTATTTAATAGTGTAAAGCCCAGCAGAGCTGGGCTTTTATACAAAGAGAAATCGGGGGGTGTTAGCGGTTGCTGGCAGGTAAATCACCGCTCACTGTAATTTTATGCGGCTGGTTGTGTTTCGATCTTAAGTCTGGATTGCGTTTTTGCAGCTTATTGTTGGTAACTAAATAGCCGCTAAACAAAGCGAGGAACGCAACCAGTGAGAGCCACTCCGCAGCGCCAAGCTGGGAAAGTACAATCCCAAAGCCGGCAAATGTTGCTGTTAGTAGAGTCATGACGAGCACCGTCTGGCGGACCGTTAACCCACTACGCATTAAAATATGATGTAAATGGTCACGATCAGGATGGAAAGGACTTTGCCCACGGCGGATACGACGCACCATGATGGTCACCATGTCCATTAGCGGAAGCGCAATCATCCACAATGCGCTAACCGGTGCCATCACAGCTTCGTTACCTTGGGTGCCCAGGATAATGAGCCACAGCATAGTGAAGCCAATCACCATGCTACCCGCATCACCCATGAATACTTTTAAACGCTTACTGACTATCCAACCCATGTTGAACATTAAGTAAGGAACCAGGGCAACAATCATCAGCAAGCACCACATGGCGCGCGTATGTGCCCCT
>Ga0105244_10001982_pt1 | contig 15818 bp, 14 predicted proteins | sample KBSM44metaG_FD_80423 | JGI IMG/M metagenome (GOLD analysis project Ga0105244, IMG submission 80423) | Miscanthus rhizosphere microbial communities from Kellogg Biological Station, Michigan, USA - KBS M4-4 metaG | ecosystem: Host-associated > Plants > Roots > Rhizosphere > Soil | place... | reverse complement strand
GACTTCAATGACGTTTTGCAGCACGGTCATGTGCGACCAGAGGTTGAAGCTCTGGAACTCCATGCCCAGGCAACTGCGCATGCGCTCGACCTGGCGGCTGTTGCTCGGGGTCTGGCGGCCGTCGGCATGCTGCTTCATTTTGATCACTTCACCATTGACGCTAATGATGCCTTGATCGGGCGTTTCCAGCAGGTTGATGCAACGCAGGAAGGTACTTTTACCGGATCCACTGGCACCGAGGATCGAGATCACGACTCGCAGCCTGACGTGTCATCAATGCGGTCCCTGACAGGTCCACTTCAGGAGTCACCGTCGGGGCGCTTTTACATTGGAAAAAGCGGTTGTAGTCCGGCAGCACCCTGTGGTGCTGCCTGGTTATGCTCAGGGCTTAGGAGGGAAAGGTGAACAGGTACCTATTGTGGCTGCTTGAAGCCACTCGCGTAGCACACGAACTTTTGGTAGTTGGGCACGTTGAGTCGGATAGATCAGATAGTAAGAGATTCCTTGGTTGAGTTCGATATCGAACGGCGCAACAAGTACACCGTCGTTCAGACTTTCGCGCACCAGATTCAAATCCCCCAGGGCGACGCCTTGTCCGCGGGTCGCCGCAGATAAAGCGAGCTCCAGGGTGTCGAACGATTGTCCTCGGTGAGCAGCTATTCCATCCACTTCGGCCGCCTCCAGCCATCGGCTCCAGCCCTGTACCGGAATACAATGCAATAGGGGCAGATGCCTCAGATCGGCAGGTTCGGTCAGGAGCTTCGCCAGTTCTGGTGAGCAGACTGGCGTTAACCGCTCCTGCATCAGAGGAATGACTTCGACATCCTTCCAGTCACCCCGCCCCTGAATGATCGCAGCATCAATGTCACTGTCTTCGAAGCGTGGCTCCCAGGCGTCGTAGGTGGTTACCCGTACGTCCATATCTGGCATCACGGTGCGTAGTCCCGGTAGCAACGGTAGAAACCAGCGAGTCGCCAGAGTAGGAGGCATGCGTAAGGTCAGTACCTGGCCTGCGTTGCGCAGGCTGTTGCACATGTTGATCAGTCGCGCGAAAGCGTCATCAACCACTGGCAGCAATGCTTTAGCTTCAGGAGACAGACGAAGGCCGGTCTTATGGCGAATGAAGAGTGTTACCCCCAGGTATTCCTCCAACTGTTGAACCTGGCGGCTGATGGCGCTCTGAGTGACGAAAAGCTCCTTGGCGGCACGACTGAACGTGCCGCAGCGAGCTGCCGCGGCGAACACTTCCAATGCATGCAAGGGTGGCAAGCGACGGCTGAAGTTAGGGCTTACTAATACATGATCTGAAAGCATGGATTGCATGAGAATTTACCGTATTTACTCCAGTATTTATAGAGTCTAACCTGTTCGTACCTGTATATACATCGTGGTAAATAATTAACTCTGTAAGCGATAGCTGATTTCAAATGACGCTGTACGCGGAGAAAACGCCAACTTGGTGCAACTTTTCTCCCGTCGCCCCAAGAAAGGTCGCTGGGTTTGGTTTTGGAAAAAAATAACCATCTAAAACGTCATTTTAGTTACTTATAAGGCACGTGCCGAAAATCTGCCCTGTTTTTGCTGATCAAGAAACCTGGTCATGTATGTACAAGTGTGCATGTATGGCTCCAATCCACAGCAGACGAGTAGCTGAAGTGCAAGTGCGCACATACGGCTCATTCAGAATTCATCGTATTTCATGCAGGAGTACTACATGTCTATAGCTCGTGTTGCCTTCGCCAGTCTGGTGTTGCTGGCTGCTCTGACAAGTCGGATATCTTTCGCTGCCAATAATGTTAACTGTCCCTATCCAAAACCGGTGATATTTGCTGGTTTAAATTGGGAAAGCGGAATGTTTACTACTGAGGTGCTGCGTTACGTATTGGAAAAGGGTTATGGCTGTCAGACCGATGCTTTGCCTGGCAATACCATTACCATGGAAAATGCCCTGCGGCATAACGACATTCAGGTTTCGGCCGAACAATGGGCAGGTCGCAGCCCGATCTGGCGAGAGGCAGAAAAAACCGGTGAAGTATTTTCTGTCGGAGAGACTGTTCAGGGAGCTACCGAGGGGTGGTGGGTGCCGGAATACGTCGTCAAGGGCGACCCCGAACACGGCATCGAGCCGATGGCGCCGGAACTCAAGTCTGTAGCCGATCTGCCGCGTTATAAGACATTGTTCAGCGATCCCGAGGAGCCGTCCAAGGGGCGATTTCTCAATTGCCCAAGTGGTTGGACCTGCGAGCTGGTTAACAGCCAGAAGCTCAAGGCTTATGCGCTGCAGGATAGTTTTACCAACTTCCGTACAGGCACCGGTGCGGCGCTTGATACCGCGATTAGTTCCGCTATGCGTCAGCGCCAACCGGTATTGTTCTACTACTGGTCACCGACTCCACTGATGGGGCGTTTCAAGTTGATCAAGCTTGAGGAGCCCCCTTTCAGTGAGGCTTCTTGGGCTACTTTGTCGGACCAGAACAACGAACATCCCATCGGAGGAAGTTCATTGCCGACCAAACTAACTATCGGTGTATCTCGATCTCTGCACGAGCAAGCTCCTCAACTAATCAGCTTGTTTGAGAAGGTCCAATTGCCCTTGCCAGTGTTCAACCAGATTCTTGCCGAAATGAGTGTCGGTCGTATGAGAGTGGAGCAAGTCAGAGCGAAGTTCTTACGTGAACATCGTGAAGTTTGGGTCCAGTGGGTGCCCACAGAAGTCGCGAAGCGTATCGATGAGTCTTTGCTTTGAAGGGAAGATACATGCGAATTAAACGGAGAAGATTTTAATGAATCACTACCTCAGTGCTCGACAGAAGCGCTTCGTTTCCAAGCTACACAAGTCCGGGGTCGCGCGAGGCGAATGGCCGACTTGGCTATTGATTGGTATCGTGTATAGCAGTTGGCTGCTGTTGGTCCTCCAGTATGAGCGACTTGGCGCATTAGTGACGCTGCCATTGTTGGCCTTGGTGGGCGGCCTTTACATGTCATTGCAGCACGAATTGATTCACGGTCACCCGACTCGCTGGCCCATGATTAATGCGCTGATTGGTACTCCTCCCTTGGCTATCTGGTTCCCCTTCGGGTTGTACCGCGACAGCCATCTCAAGCATCACGAAGAAGACAGCTTGACAGTGCCTGGCGTCGACCCCGAAAGCCGTTATGTCACTCACCAACAATGGCAGGAGGCCGGTGTTTTACGACGTCTGATGTTGCGGGCTGAAAAGACCTTGTTAGTACGTCTAATACTAGGGCCTTTGCGGGTAATTGTAGAGTTGGCAATGCGCAAGGTACCTCGCTTGCTGCGGGGTGAGGCCGAGGCATGGAAACGATGGGGGCCGCATCTGGCGCTTTGCGGGTTCCTGTTGGGGGTATTGCAATACTATTGTGGTATTCCCGCTTGGTTGTACATGCTGGCGGTCGCTTATCCGGCGCTATCATTGAGCATGTTGCGTTCGTTCCATGAACATCGGCCGGCGTTAGAACCGGCGCAACGCTGCGTGATCAACGAAGCATCCTGGCCGTTTCGCCTGCTGTTTCTCAATAATAATCTGCATTTGGTTCATCATGATCTGCCAGGGCTACCGTGGTACTTATTGCCGCGAGTGTATCGAGCTAATCGGCGAGCCTATCGCCGGCGTAGTGGTGATTTTGTCTTCGACGGGTATGTGCCGTTGCTGAATCGTTATGGCGTCACCCCAATTGACGAGCCACAGCATCCATTTGTGGTTGGAGGCCGTCATGAGTAATGTTTCGGTGGTTGCCGGATTGTCGATGTACACCGAGCCTGGACTAGTTGCTGAAGCCAGTGCTCGCTTAACAGAACTGGTATTGGCTCGTTTAGGGCGAGAATTGCAATCCTCGCAACCGGTCGACTTGATGCAACAATGGTTAAATCCCCAACTCTTGTTCGCACAGACCTGTGGCTACCCGCTGATGCATAGCCTCAAAGGAAAAGTTCAACTGATCGCAACACCTTGTTATGACTTGCCGGGCTGCCAGGATAATCTACATTGCAGTTGGCTAATAGTCCGCGAAGACGACCCTCGACAATCGCTGTCTGAGTTTCATGGTAGTGTTGCGGCTTTGAACGGGCATGACTCCAACAGTGGTATGAATTTGTTCCGCCACAAAGTCGCTCAGTTTAGTCGAGATGGAAGGTTTTTCCGTGAAGTATTGCTTAGCGGTGCCCATGTTCTCAGTCTGAACATGGTAGTTCAGGGGGTAGCAGATCTGGCTTGCATCGATGCCGTAACTTTTGGATATTTGCAACTTCATGAGCCAAGTCGCCTTCGAGGCGTACGTATTCTCGAAGCCACTGCAAGTAGCCCAGCATTACCGCTGATCGGAGCTATTACGACAACGAACGAGATTTGTTCGTCTATTGTTGGTGCTTTCAATGCGTGCCTGAAAGAGGCGCCGCTGTTATCTCAAGCTCTGGCTCTAAAAGGCTTTGTCAGGTCCAGTATTAAGGACTACCAAGTGGTACTTGACTACCAGCAGAGGGCAAATGAGCTAGGGTATTCAACACTCGCCTGATTTGACTTTTTTCAGTAAGCGAAAATAAATAGCCCAGTTGGGTGGCTGGGTTGTTTTAGTGATTGCCAGGCAGTTATCACTGGTATGCTGTATTGGTGAATACGTCGGTATGTCCATCAGGTATGCATGTGGCTTATTACCATTTTGCGCTATTTGCTGACCGACACACCGTCCTTGTGGATTGAGATTCGACCGGCTGGATTGCCATCCTCCCTGAGGATTCGGCTGGCATCGTTGGCGGTCAGGGACTCGAGTTCTTTGATGGTGATTTTGGCCATGAAACGGACTCCCCCTACTTTTACCCCCACAAAAACGTCGGCTCTTGATGGACGTTGCTGGACTCTCGTAGAGCAGAACACCGCTGGAGCTCAAGTAAATACTCGCTTGGAAAAATCCAGAGTGAAATTTTCAAAGCTTTCAAGAAGTATGCAAAAGGAGATGGGGTGCTAGGGGTCGAGTGTTCGAATCACTCCGTCCCGACCATATAATTCAAGGGGTTGCGAGATTTTATCTCGCGACCCCTTTTTATTTTGTGGCGTTTTTACCCCTACAAAACCACTGGCTCTAGGTGGAATCATCAGTGGATACCAAGGGCGAAATTTGCTTATTTTCGGCGCTTTTGGTCGATAGCCGCTCGTCAGGATGGGCTGCTACCGTATCGTGGTGGTCCGCTCGGATACATATGTGTCAATGTGAGCAGTCAAATTGGACGCGCGGCCAAAATGAAAAACTCCTGATTCGCCATACCTCGAATGGCCCTTTACGGCCGATTCTGTTGAAAAAGTAGCTCCCCTGTCTGGCCTCCGGCGAAATCCCTGCATAGGCCGGCGGGGGATCACACCGCATGATGGGGCAGTTATCGAGTGGGCAGGAGCGACTGTTTTACTCCTTCAACCTTGAAGGTCACATCCCGGCCAATCACCTTCTGCGCAGTATTGATCAGCGTCTCGATCTGAGCGACCTGCGCCATTAGCTCGCCGATTTCTATAGCCCGATTGGGCGTCCGTCGATTGATCCTGAACTGATGATTCACATGCTGATCGTGGGTTATTGCTATGGCATTCGCTCAGAGCGGCGGCCGTGCGAAGAGGCCCATTTGAACCTGCTGTATCGTTGGTTTTCCGGTTGAGCCTTGAAGATGAAGTACCCAATCACTCGACGTTTTCCAAAAAACGACACGGCCGTTTTCGGGACAGCAATCTGTTTCGCTGGTTATTGAATGAAGTGCTGAGTCACTGTATGGACACAGGTCTGGTCAAAGGTGAAGGCTTTGCCGTGGACGGCAGCATCATCACAGCGGATGCGAGTCGGCAGTGCGGCGTACCGGGTGATGACAAGTTATTGGCCGATGCCTATTTGCTAAATCGGCGCAATTCGCAGATCGGAATATTTTTGCTCAAATGCCTCCTATGAGTACGACCAAAGAATTCAGTTGCAGGTCATGAGCCGACGCGCTGCCTATGGATTCCTGGTCCAGAACGATGCTCGCGCATCCCGATATGGGAATTGTGCGTCCAGACAATCACCTTGGTATTGCGATCAAAGCGTGATCGCAAAGTTTGCGGGGTCTCGAACATATGGCGCTTACGCAGGTTCCATGAGGCAGTATTGCCGTGACGGGCGCAACAAAGTGCTGTTCTTTACTGTAATCGAACATGGACACTCGCCGATATTGCAGTTTTTCTGAAAAGCCCCTTCAACGTCAGCGCCTACTCCCCGCTGCGATGCTCTGCCGATAATTCCTCATCGAATATTCGCCATGGTTACTTGGTGAGCCGACCGCCAGGTTGGCGCTCTCAGTGCCTGGCTCTTGAATGAGGACACACATGAGCATTCGTATCTGGCATCAAAGTTTCACTGTACTGAGCGACCTGGGTGCGTACGACGAGGCATTGCGTGCGCATTTTCGCAGGGTGGCCCGCCCCGACACCGAGATCCATATGCACGGTATGCGCCCAGGCACCTACCGCAGTCATTATCCGGGCGACGACATCAAGTATTCGGCTCTGCAGTACCTGCATGGACTGCAGTTCATGGCCGCGGGTATCAATGCCCAGCGTCAGGGTTTCGACGCCTACGCCATCAGCACCTTGCCAGAGCCGGCTCTCAAGCAAACGCGCAGCCTGCTGGATATTCCGGTGGTGGGCTATGGCGAATCCGCGATGCTGACCGCGTGCATGCTCGGGCGTACGTTCGGGGTTCTGGTGTTCATTGACGAGTTGGCTGAGCAGGTTACTGAAAACGCTGCACGCCATGGCCTGGCTGGGCGGCTGACGGAGGTGCGACATGTCGGCTTTCGCTTTGCCGATGTGCTGGCAGGCTTCGCCGATCCCGCTGAGCTGATCGAACGTTTTCGCAGTGCGGCACGCGGCCTGATCGCCAAAGGCGCTGAGGTGATCATTCCCGGTGAGGCCCCGCTAAACGTACTGCTGGCCACCCACGGTATCAACGAGGTGGACGGTGTGCCAGTGCTCGACTCGCTCGGTGCATGGGTCAAGCAGGCGGAAAGCATGGTGGACTTGCATCGTGCCAACGGCACACGCACCTGCAATCGTGGGTATTTTTCGGCGCGACCAGAACCTGAGCGCGTTCGGGAGATCTTCGAGTTCTATGGCTTGGGCTCGTTTTTACAAGCAGGAGATCAGGTATGAATCGTTATGAATGTGATCTGCTGGTAATCGGCGGCGGGCTGGCGGGTTTCAGCGCGGCCCTGGCAGCTGCCCAAGCGGGCTTGCAGGTGATAGTGCTGGAAAAAACCGCACAAACCGGTGGTTCATCGGCAATGAGCGGTGGTTGCCTGGCGTTCGCCGGCACCGACCTGCAGCGTGCGCACGGTATTGAAGATTCGTCCCAATTGCTGTTCGACGACCTGGTCGATGTGGGCAAGGGCGAATGCGACGAGGCACTGGTGAAGCTGTACACCGATCACCAACTGCAGACCTACCAGTGGCTCAAGGACAACGGCGTGGTGTTTACCGATGTCATCGAGGCGGCCTCCGGGCAGTCGGTACCACGGGTGCACAACGTTGACCCGGCCGACATGGTGCGCCAACTGCAATTGGCGGCGCTGGCAACGCAACAGGTAGAGGTCTGGCTACACAGCCGTGCCCGCCGTCTGTTGCGCGAGGACAAAGGCCGGGTGTTGGGGGCGAGTGTCGAGCGCAACGGCGAAACGGTCGAGGTCATGGCCCGTAAAGCGGTGCTGCTGGCCAGCGGCGGGTTTGTCCAGGACCGCGCGTTGATTCACCGCTTTGTCCCGCAATACGACAATGCGGTGTTTATCGGTGGCGAAGGCAATGAAGGCGACGGCCTGCGCATGGCTTGGGCCTTGGGGGCGGATGTGCGCGACCTGCCATACATCAAGGGCACGTTCGGCAAACACCCCATGGACGAGCACAACCACCACGCTTGCCTGGCGGTTTACAAGGGCGCTATCGCGGTGAACCAGGACGGTCGACGATTTGTCGACGAATCACAGTCCTACAAGTTGCTCGGCGATGCAGTGATGCAACAGAGCTACGGTGTGGGCTACCAGATCCTGGATCAGGACATCATGCTCAGCGGTGACAATCAGGTACGTATCCTGGACTTCACCCGGCGCCTGGAAGAGGGGCTGTTCGTCGAGGCGCAGACGTTGCAACAACTGGCGCGTCTGATCGAAGTGCCCGAGGACGTCTTGTTGGCCGAAGTCGCTGCCTACAACAATGCCGTGCGCCAAGGGCAAACACCTGCGTTCGGTCGTCAACACCTGGTATATCATCACGGTCAGCTGCGCACCATCGAGCGTCCACCCTTTTATGCCTACCCATCGACGGCGGCGGTTTTCGGCACCTACTGCGGTGTGATCGTCGACATGGATTTGCGCGTACTCGATGTGTTCGCCGAGCCGATAGCCGGGTTGCTGGCGGCGGGCGAGATGATCGGCGGCTTTCACGGCGCTGCCTACATGACCGGTTCGGCCCTGGGCAAGGCGGCGGTATTCGGGCGCCTGGCCGGTGCCAGCCTGGGCAATGCGAGTGAGGGCTGAACATGAAAATTCTGGTCCTGCTGGCGGGCGTGGCAGATATCCGCTTCCCGTTACATCCCATCAGTTTGAGTAGCGAGGCGTTGATCCAGGAGCAAGGATCGCCCCGACGCCTGCTGAGCCCGTTCGACCAGGCCGCGTTGGAGGTAGCGCTCAAACTGCGCGATGCCCGGCCTGAAACACATATCGACGTGTTGCTGCTCGATGGTTGCAACAGTGAAAACCTGTTGCGCAGTGTCGCGGCGTTCTGCCCCGATTCGTTGCAGTGCCTGCAGCTTCAACCCTGCCATCTGTGGGATGCGCGCCAGACAGCGACGCAGATCGCCGGGCTGATCAAGCGCGATTACCTTGCGCATGAATTGGTGCTGCTGGGGCGTGAGTTGGGTGATCTGGACGAAGGCAGTATCGCCGTCCTGCTGGCGCGTCGACTTGGCCGACCGCAACTGGCAATGGCCCAGTTTGGCCAATGGCAAGACGCGCAGCTGTGGCTAATGCGTGAACGTGGCACCTGCGAAGAGTGGCTACAGGTCGATCAGCCGTTGTTGGCGAGTGTGACCAATGATCGACGCAACAAGCTGCGTCACCCGCTGTTGAAAAATGTCATGCAGGCCAAGCGGATGACCTTCACCCAGGTCACGGCATCGGTGCCGGCGCGCGTCGGGATGTCGTTGTCGCAGCTGGAGACCGCGCCGCTGATTGCGCGAGGCGGGCAGTGCCGGCTACTGAGCGGCGACGTTGCCGAGCAGGCCAATGCGCTGGTCGGTTGGTTAAAAGAACAAGGGGTCAACTCATGAGCAGACTGTTAGCGGTCATTCCTCAAGCCTGGGGTGCCCAGGCACTGGAAGCGGCGCTCGGTGCGGCACAGCAGGTCAGTGCCGGGGAGGCTTTTGCGGTTGTGCTGGTCAGTAGCCAGCCGAGTGCCGCGCACGCGCAACTGGCGACAAGGGCAGGGGCTCAATTGGTTTATCAGGCCGTGCACGCTGCATTGGGCGAATGCGACGAGCCGCAGGTGCTGGTGGCTGCTATTGGCGAAGCACTGCGGTCGATTCCCCGTCTGGGCAGTGACGTGCCGCTGGTGTTGCTGCCACCCGGTCCGTTAGGTGAGGAGCTGGCAGCGCTGTTGGCCGACTGTCTGGACGGGCAGGCGTTGGGCCGTTGTGTCGCACTGCGGCTTGAGGGCGATTCGGTAGTGGCTGAGCGCGCGGCCTGGGGCGGGCGCATGCGCATTACTCTGCGGGCCGCCAGAGGACCGGCGTTTGCCTGTCTGCGAGCTAGTCGGCCGCAACTCAAGGCTGAAGTCTCGGCCGATATTTTCAACCTCGAACTGCATGGCAGCCTGCCCAAGGCGTTGACTCTGGATAAACGCGAAAGCGGCCAACGCCTGCCGCCTCTGGAGGGCGCCAAGCTGGTGGTGTCCGGTGGACGTGGGGTCAATGAACAAGGCTTTGCCTTGCTTGAGGAGTTGGCGTTGAACCTCGGTGGAACCTTGGGCGGCAGTTTGCCGGCCGTGGATGCGGGTATGGTGCCAGTGCTGCGGCAGGTCGGCGTGTCAGGCAAGTTTGTCAGCCCGCAGATCTATCTGGCGGTGGGTATCTCCGGCACGTTGCAGCATCTGGCCGGGGTCAGCCTCGACAGCTGCATCGTGGCCATTAACCAGGATCCCGAGGCGGACATTTTCAAGGTCGCCAGCCTGGGTATCGTTGCCCCTTGGGAAACCTTACTGCCGGCGTTGCTTGACGGCCTGCGTCAGTCGCTGCCCGAATAGAGTCAGCTGCAAGCGTTGAACAAAAAATGCTAGCCACCCAGTGGGCTGGCATTTTTTTATCGCCGTCATCTGTGCGTCAGTTCAGCCCGCGGCGCCCTTGCCGAACTGCGATGCTGGCGTCTGAGGGGGGGCGGCGCTGAGCGTCCAGGGTGGCCAGAATGAATTCGATAAAGGCCCGGGTACGCGGCGCAACAAAGCGCGCCTTGGGGGTCACGGTGTAGAAGTTGCGGCTGCCGGTGCTCCAGTCGGGGAACAATTCCACCAGCTCTCCGCTGCGGATCAGCCCGTTGACGAATACGTCCAATACGTAAATGACGCCTTGCTCGGCCAGGGCGGCCTGGATCAATGCGTCGGTGCTGTTGAAGTGCAGTTCGCCCCGCGGGGTCAGTTGGTGATGTTCGCCCTCGCAGGCAAACGTCCAGTCCGACACGGTATAGCGACCAGCGCCAAAAATGCCCAGGCAATGCTGCGGCAACAGCGCCTGCGGTTGGTGTGGCGTGCCGATGCGCTTGAGCAGACCGGGTGCGGCGCAGGCCACGTAGTGCGCCTGATAAAGCGGTCGGGCGACGAGGTCGGCGTCATTGACCGAGTCAATGCGAATGGCCACGTCGGTGCCCGTGGCGATCAGGTCTTCGGCATGGTCGGTCTGGCGCAGCGCCACGGATAATCCGGGATGTTGCGCGGTAAAGGCCGGTAACGCCGGGCACAGCAGGGCGCGAGCGAAGGCAGCCGGTGACTCGATGCACAACTGCCCGCTGATCTCGCCTTTCTTTTGCCTGACCTGGGCCTCCATGTCAGCAATTTGCTGCAGTACCTGATTGCACTGCTCGAAGTAACCTTCGCCGTCATCGGTCAGGCGCAACGAGCGGGTGTTGCGCGACAACAGAGTCACCCCCAGGTAGTTCTCCAGGTTGCGCACACTGGAGGTCACGGTGGCATTGGCGATATCCAGCGACTCGGCGGCGCGGCTGAAACTGCCGCATTCCACTACACGCACGAACACCTGCATTGCCCAGAGTCTGTCCATCGGTTTTCACCTTTTTCTAATAGCCCATTAGCCGCGTCACGCTCGAACCCTGGGGCAGCGATTTCTATAGTACCAGCCACCAAGTGAGGAACTACCTATGGCTGAGTTGAATTTCGATCTGATTGTGCTGGGCTGCGGAGTCGCCGGTTTGTCGGCAGCGGTGGCGGGGGCCGAACATGGCTTGCGCGTGGCGGTTCTGGAACGGGCCTGCCGTGAAGAGCGCGGCGGGCAGAGTCGCTTTACCGAGGCTTATTTGCGGATGAAAAGCCATTCGCAGGTGACCGATGATTTCGACACATTCCTGGCCGAGCATTCCGGGTATTACCAGGACCCTGATTTCGTCGCTGAAACCCTAGCCGATCGTGCCGACTGGTCGGCGCAAACTCGCGCGCTGGGTTCGGTCGATGCATCGGTGATCAGTACCTTTGCCGAACAAGTACCCGGCACCATCGAGTGGTTGAAGGGCAACGGCGTGAAATTTGACTTTCTGCCCACTCAGTTTTTGACCAGCACCCAACCGCGTCTGTTGCCGGTAGGCGGTGGTGAAGCAATTGTCGAAGCTCTGGCGGCCAAGGCCGAGGCCCTGGGTGCGGAGTTTTTCTACGAAACCTCCGGGCGTCAGTTGTTGACCGAAAGCTTCGCCACGGTCACCGGCATCCGGGCGCTGTCACGTCAGTATGGCGATCTGGTCTTTCACGGTGCGGTGGTATTGGCCAGTGGTGGTTTTGAAGGAAACACCGAAATGCTGGGTCGCTACCTGGGACCGCGATCGGTGTACCTGCGCCCAGTGTGCAAGGGTGCCTATTACAACCGCGGCGAAGGCATCCAGATGGCGCTGGACATGGGTGCGGCGCCTAGCGGTGAATACGGCAGTTATCACGCCGAACCGGTAGACCCGCGCTCGGGCATTTCCGAACCGTCGATTTTTGTCTTCCCTTACGGGGTGCTGGTCAACAAGCAGGGACGACGCTTCACTGACGAAGCACCGGGAACGGTCGATGCCTGGTACGAGCGCGTGACGCGGCAGATTTACCAACAGGATGAAGGCATTGCCTGGGTGATTCTCGATCAGAAGGTAAAGGACGTACCCAACTACCGTCTGGCGATCCGTACCGATCAGGCCGCAATCGAAGGCGCAAGCCTGGTCGAGTTGGCCGATAAATTGGGGATCTGCGCGAACACTTTGCAAGACACGGTTAGCTGCTACAACGCTGCCTGCCGTCCCGGCGATTACCAACCCTTGCAGCTCGATGGCGTGGCCACGGTCGGTCTTGAACCGCCCAAAAGCAACTGGGCCCTGCCATTGGATGCGGGACCGTATTTCGCCTACCCGATCATCTCTGCCAACGTCTTCACCTTCGGCGGCCTCAAGGTCGATGAGCGAGCGCAGGTGATCAACGCCGATGGTCAGCCGATCGGCAACCTTTACGCAGCCGGTGAAACCGTGGGCTTGTACTTTGGCAACTACGCGGGCGGCACTTCCGTGCTCAAGGGCCTGGTGTTTGGCCGTCTGGCCGGTCAGGCCGCAGCACAGCAGCGGGGTGTGCAATGAACGTCGCGGTAGTGACCGGCGCCGGCGGCGCCATTGGCAGCGCCGTGTGCAAACTGCTGACCAGTGAAGGCTGGCAGGTAGCGGCGCTGGACCTGGCTGAGCCGCGAGTGCTCGGCCCGAACATGCGCTTCTATTCCTGCGACGTGGCCTCACGCATCGCCGTGCGCGATGTGGTCGAGGACATCGAGGATCATATGGGCCCTATCACCGCGCTGGTCAATGTCGCGGGAGTCTTGTCCACCGGCAGTGCGCTAGAACTCAAAGTCAGCGAGTTTGAACGGGTGATGCGGGTCAACGTGCAGGGCACGTTGATTCCTTGTCAATTGATCGGTCAACTCATGGCCGAGCGCAAGCAGGGCTGCATCGTCAACATCGGTTCGGTGGTCGGCAAGAACGGTGGCAACGCCCGTCCATGGCTGGATGCCAACGAACAGACGCGGGCCGGCGGCGTCGCCTACGGCATGTCGAAAGCGGCGGTACACAGCATGACCCTGTTCCTGGCCAAGGAGCTGGCAAGTGCCGGTGTGCGGGTCAATGCGGTGGCGCCGGGACCGATCGCTACCGAAATGACCACTGCCTTTCCCGAGAATTTGCGGGCTCTGATCCCCCTGGGGCGCATGGGCCGCGCGGACGAAGTGGCGGCGGCCGTCAGCTTCATGCTGTCGGACAAAGCCGGATTTATCAGCGGGGAAATCCTCGACATCAACGGTGCACTGTGGTGCGACTGATTCAAGCCAAGGGAAACACACAATGAAAAGTATTTATCTGGTGCTGGACATGCAGAACGATCTGGTTCACCCCGACGGTGCCAGCGGTAAAGGCCCGCTGGGTGAGCAAGTGCGCAGCCGCGAAGTGATTGCCCGCACGGTGGCGGCGATTGCCAAGGCGCGAGCCAAAGGCATTGCCGTGGCCTATGTGCGGGTGGCGTTTTCCGATGACCATCGCGAAGCCAACCCCAACTCGCAGGTATTCGGCGCGATCGCTAAAAACGGCATTCTGAAAAAGGATGCCTGGGGTGGCGCGGTGCACGATGACCTGGCGCCATTGGCTGACGAATGGGACATCGTCAAACACCGGGTCTCGCCGTTCTACGCCACCCGCCTTGAAGTGCTGTTACGCGGTCAAGGCATCGAGCGCATTTACTGCAGCGGCGTAAGTACCCAGGCCGTGGTTCAGGCCACGGTGCGCGATGCTCATGATCGTGACTTTGATGTGGTGGTGCTGGAAGATTGCTGCGCTTCGCCAACAGCGCAGGAACATGAAAACTCCATGGCCAGCATCGCACGCTTCTGCACCAGCATTGACTCCGCCAACGCGTTCAACTGAGGTTGCCGGTTGATCATGCCCTGGCCACGGCCGGGGCGTTTCGTTGAGAGAACAAACCAGCACCGGGTTTTATCCCGGTGCTGGTCATTCACGGGGAAACGCTGGAGTCGTCCAGCGACATCTTCTTCAGCCGATAGTCCAGTTGCGCCCGGCTCAGCCCCAGCAAGGTAGCCGCCCGGGAGATGTTTTTTTCACTCATCTGCATGGCCACCTCGATGTACACCTCTTCAATCTCACTCAGGCGCACCGGTCCTCGCTGTAGCGTGCGTTTTACCAGGGCCAGCAACTGATCATGACTGGCATTACCCTGCTGAGCCGCTCCCACACTAGGAGGAGCGTCAGGCATGCGAATGCCGATGGCCGGACCGGTATCCCAACTCACCGTGCCGATGCGTTCGAGTTGCCCGCCCAGGGCGTCGAGCCCCGAAAGATGGCGTATATCCAGCAAGTCGCCGTCATCGGCGAGGATGATTGCACGCTCGATCACGTTCTCGAATTCACGAATATTGCCCGGCCAGTGATAATCCAGAATCACTTGCAGGGCGCGCGGTGTCACACCGGCCAGTTGCCGGCCATGCCGGGTGCTCAGCCGGCGCATGACGCTGTCGAGGAGCAGCGGCAGGTCGTCCTTGCGCTCGCGCAGCGGGGCGATGGTGATCGGGAACACATTCAGGCGATAGAACAGGTCGCTGCGAAAACGCCCGGCCTTGACCGCGCTGGCCAGGTCTTCGTTGGTGGCCGCGATAACCCGTACATCGACCTTGATCGTTTTGTTACTGCCCAGACGCTCCAGGTGACCGCTCTGCAGGACGCGCAGCAGTTTGCCTTGGGCTGTCATGCTCAAGGTGGCGACTTCATCGAGGAAAATCGTGCCGCCATCGGCAATTTCAAAGCGCCCGGGACGCGGATCGGTCGCCCCCGAATAGGCGCCACGCTGCACACCGAACAGCTCTGACTCGATCAACTGCTCGGGGATCGCTGCGCAGTTGATTTCAACGAACGGCGTGTTGGCGCGCAGGCTGTTGCTGTGCAGTTCGTGGGCGAACATGGTTTTACCCACGCCACTCTCACCCAGCAACAGTACCGTCGCATTGGTGCCCGCCACCCGCAGGATCTTGTGCATGGCGATGTGGTAGGCGGCGGAGCTGCCCACCGGGCGGTCGAAATCGGTTTGCGCGGTCCGGCTGTCCTCCAGGCCGAAGGGCGAAGGTGTGGGCAGGGTGGTGGCCTTGACCGGTTTTGTCGGCTGCGGTCGGCGATGATCGGTGACCCGTGGCTGAAAATACTTGAGATCGTCATCAGTGTTGTCCCAGTCCTCGACCGGCTTGACGATGACCCTGCAGCGGTTATGTCCGCAGCCTTGACACTCCATTTCCCGGGCCAGCAAGTGGCGCCCCATCAGGCGGCTCATGAAACCTGAGCTGTAGCCAACTTCCATCCAGCAAATGGGGTCAGTGCTGACGCCGTTGGCGGTGATATGTACATCACTCTCGACCGAACGTTTCCAGGTGAACTCACCGTACTTGAAGCCCTTGGCCTGATCGAACTCGATGCACACCGGTTCGACTTCGACGATACCCGATAGGGCGTG
>Ga0105244_10001981_pt1 | contig 15825 bp, 15 predicted proteins | sample KBSM44metaG_FD_80423 | JGI IMG/M metagenome (GOLD analysis project Ga0105244, IMG submission 80423) | Miscanthus rhizosphere microbial communities from Kellogg Biological Station, Michigan, USA - KBS M4-4 metaG | ecosystem: Host-associated > Plants > Roots > Rhizosphere > Soil | place... | reverse complement strand
CACCTAGGTCATACAAGGTAATATGTCCCTGGTTTCGCAGGCACATCCGATTGGCTCGCCTAGGCCGGACAAAACGATCAAGTTTCGACCATCGCATTTAGCATTAATGTTTACGAGTTATCTGGGGGGCAATATCCGAGCACTCGATACCATTCACGATTTGCTAATTCGTGACCTGCCGAAGATGAGCCACCAAAGCAATGCTACCTTTACCATATTGATCTCCGTCGCATAGCTTATGGCGATTCCATTTTCATCCAGCAACACACCTCCGGCGCCTCTCAAAAGTGCATGCCCAGATACGACATCGTGTGCTGAAACCTGATAGAGCGAGATACCGCATACAGCATCGCCGGCGGCTACTCGGGCTAATCTGTAGGCGATTGATGGCTTGGGCTGGCATTTGCAGCTTATGTTGTGTGCCTGCCGGGCAGCATTAGCCCGGTTGACCAAGTTGTCATCAAGAATGTGTATGCCGTTGGTTTTGGTGCCAATCAGGTGGTAGTTACGATCAACGCGAGCGATTGTGATTATGAGCTTTCAGGCAAGTTCACCTGTGATGCTCACGTGGTACGAGCAGCCTTATCCTCAACGCTGCCGAATAGTCCGGCCGAGTGATTCGAATATCGGGCCTTCCTGGTTAGAGAGCAGAGATGAAATTTCAGAAGACGCTTCAGGGCAAACCAAGAGGATCTACTACGCCAGAAGTGCTAATGCAGCACCTCAACTTCTTGGCCAGAGAGAGTGTGAATATCGCCAAAGGTGGCCTAACGGTTAGGGAGATCATCCTTCAGAGCTGGCATTTTGACGGGGATTACTTCGATCTTATTTTTTCGGAGCCGGCGCTCGAGTTCCTGCAGTCAACGGACGACTCACGAATTGAAATTGTTCAGATTGTATTTGACCAGGTTGAACCGAATTTTCATTTCCACGATGACCTAAAAGACGCCAAGGTGCATTCGGCGGTATTGGCTCTCCATACGTTTGAATTTGGGGATCGTCGCTTCCTTCCACAGCCTGAGGACCTAACAGGTACGGTCACGTTCATTCGCTATGGCGAGAAGTGTTACGCCGTCACAGCCAAACACGTGGTGACGTATTTGACTGATCAGGCATCCGAGCGAAAACAGCCTGTCCGTTACTATTGTCCAGTAAATACAGGTTTGGTAATTCGCGGTCCTTTTGTGGCACCACCAAGGGAATTTTTTCCTGATCACGAGCCAGATGTCGCCATAACACCGATCGACGAAGCGGCGTTGTTGAGAATCGGCAAGCGACCTTTTGTAATTTCGGATAATGATCCTGTTTGGCCTCTTCCATACGCTATGGCCACCGGTTTTCCGACTGCAGAGAAAAAGGACGTTGATTCCAAATTTGAGGGCGTTCAGCTGAGTATGGGTTTCGTCAGGGCTGTTGCTGCCGGAAATGGTGCGGATGGCAAACATCACAGCGTGACCTTCTACAGCGATTTAGACTCTCTCCCTCCTATTTCGAAGTTGAGTGGAATGAGTGGCGGACCGGTGTTTTGGTCTGATGCCGATAGCTATGGTCTCGTTGGTTTTGTGAAGGAGGCTCTCGAACAGGAGGGCGGCGAGGTGAGCGGCGACACCGCCAAGGTCCATTTCTGGGTGCAAAGAGTCGATCAAGTCATCCTCCGCGATTGGATTAATCATGTAGAGGAAAATTGGCCACACGAAAGGGAGAAACAGGACGCTTCTGATTCGCTGCTATTCAAGGAAATTGAAGAGCGGAACCTTAGAAATCGAGAGGATTTTTTTAGACGATCCCGTCGCGATATCGCGTATCTAGAGTGGTGCGCAAAATTGGGGCTGCGTGATCGCAAACCGCGTAAGAAAAACGCCGAACTATACCTTCCAGAGTGGATGTAGCAGAGGTAGTGACCAGGTAATGATTTCCAAGCTCCTGTTGAATGACACTTGTTTTTTCATCATCTGCGTAGTTGTAACCCTTGTAGGCGTTTGCCTTGGGGTTTGGATGATCGGTTCGGGTGATACCTTCGAGACGGTCAAAGGCATCGCCCTGATTGTCATCTGCATTGTCGCCTGTATGCATCGACCGCGTTAGAACAGAATGGGAGTTAGGCTTCCTTAGGACTTATCCCAATGATCGTGCGCGATGAAACCAAACAACTACCTGTGATCGATGGCCGATCGGCCCTTCCAATGGTCAACGGCCTGGAGACTCCTTTACCGAGGTCATCGGATCATCATCGAGTCGGATGAAAGGTCGCTTCACTTACACCCTCAGTCAGCATCGGCTTTAAGTTTTGGTTTGGGCCTTCCCATCCAACAAAAGCGTTTCTAGCCCGTCATAGGAAATTGCCGGCTCTTACATATCGGGGCAACATGTTTTCGGACACACCAGCGATTTGCTCCGGACATCAAGTCATATCGCGCTGTTCCGGTGCGTGATACAGATCCAACGCTTCTTGATGGCTTGTTTCGGAACCGTCAGGCTGTCCGCATGCCAATCATGGCGCCGTCGATGTCTCTGGATTTCTGGATGCCGCTTTCTCTGAGTTCGCGGCAATGAGACATACGCTCGATATTCGCTTCCACTTGTTGTTGGTGTTGCTCCCGCTCGGCCTGCTCCTTAGCCCTTTTCTCGTTCTCAAACGCTTCGAGCAGATCCGCGATGCTGTCGTATGCTTCCTTGCATTCAAAAATCACGGCAGGTATTGCGCCAGGAAACTCACAAGCAACAGCTATTGCGATAGTGCAGTCGACGACCTCCTTGGTTGCTTGCCCGGCACCAAGAATCGCAGCCCCTGTTTCCAGCAGCAATTTCTTCGTTTCGTCCTTCGATTTGCCCTCGGCAAGGCACTGTTCCGCTTTGGCATTCAAGTCAGTAAGGGCCCCTAAGGTGGCCTTAGCTTGGCTTGCGGGTACTACCGCGCTATACGTGACAGTGCCCCAGTTGATGTTCAGGCTGAAGTTCGGTGCTTGACCCGATACGAAGATGTTTACTGGCTGCTTCGTGGTCTCTTCGTAGGACGTTAGAATTGAATGAAGCAGAGCTCGCGGTATGACGGATGGTTTGGTTTCCAGCTCCATCTGGGCATACGGCGGTAACTCACCCATGGAGTTTCGGAAGGCCCACATTCGTTTGAACTCGTCCTCCCAGAGGCGAAACTCCTCGCTTGTCAGCTTCTCACCCTCCACACCGTCCGAATATTTAACGACGGTGCTTGAGAGCTGCTCGAACCGCTCCTGATCCAGTAGCACTTCGTAATCGACGTTGAACGTCACTATGAGCAAGGGTTTTCCGTTGATGTTCTTCCGCGTCTTAATCCGGTAGGTGGCATCTGACATGTGGGGCTCCTGTTTCGCGCCGACGGCGCCGTGAGGAAGTGGACCTCACAAGGAGAATAGACAAAATGTGTGCCCTGAATAACTAGCTTTGAGCCTTCTGTCGGCTGATGTACACGCGGCACGCGAACTCTCCTCCTGGTAAGCGGGCAGGGGGCGGGCTTGTCACCGGTAAACGCACGGATTGATGTGCGACCGGCCAATCTCTCCTCTGGGGGTGTAATGCGAACGATGGTTGACTGGCTTCGCCTCCACAACCCCGCTCAGGTCGCAATCAGGTGAGTATCAGCTCCACGGTGATGCTGTACACGTCGGCTGCACGAGGTTCGGGCTGGAGGACATCCGCGATAACAGAGGGAAACCACTGGAGAACGTGATCGCACGAGAAATCACCCGTAATTTCGGGCAATCTCAAGCCGGTCATCGAGCGCCTTAGTAAAAACGAAGGTGCCAACCCCCCCTGTGACTTTCGAGGTGCAATTTAGGTGGTAGGCGAGGGCTTGCCATTTTTCATTCCGCATTTACGAGGGATTGATCTAATGCGATATGCAAATGTTGAAGGCGTTAAGTCCGAGGCGCGACCAAAGGTTCGTGGCGTCTGCCGCTCCTGTGGGGGCGAGGTAATCTCAAAGTGCGGTAATCACGTGGTGTGGCACTGGTCTCATCGCTCGCTCATTGGCTGTGATCCTTGGTGGGAATCAGAGACGGAGTGGCACCGGCGATGGAAGGACCGATTTCACGAAAGCTGGCAAGAGGTCATCCTTAAAGATGAGCTAACGGGTGAAAGGCACATTGCTGACGTCCGTACCGGCCACGGCGTAGTGATCGAGTTTCAGCGATCGACTATTGAGCCCGCGGAGGTCACCGCTCGTGAGCAGTTTTATCAGCGAATGGTGTGGGTTATCGACGGTACGAAAAACGAATTCGACTGTGTGAATTTTTCGAATTCACGAAGTGGGGTGAAAGAGAGTCCCATGGTGCGGTTCAGTTGGTTCAGTAGGAGCAAGCTGTTTCATCGTTGGCATTCGATCAAGCCGGTATTTATCGATTTTGGAGTGGATCATGGGTTCTGGAGAATTTGTCGGTTTGATCCGCAAGCGAAGGAAGGAGTCGCCATGCTCGTAGATCGCGATAAATTCGCTGAGGCGTTGATCGGCGCCGAAACGGATTTCAGTAGTGGTGGTGGGCCAGCCTCCATTTTCTGAATTAGGGGGGCATTACATCTGAAAGGGCCTCTTGTCTCTCAAATTTGTGAGAGGATGCTTAAGGAAAAGGAATTTTTGTCTAGTCTCCCAATTTGCTGGGGGGATACAAAAAAATGTTTGCTTAGCGTGCGTATTTAGATTTTGCTGATATGGTTTCCGTTAAGAAAACAATTCTTTCTCTTCCAGCGGTTGGGAGAGGGTAAAGCAAAGAAAGGTTTACCTTATGCGAATTCAACGATTAAGCGATGAAGCGATTGCCGATCAACTGGGTAATGCTATTCGAGAGCGTCGCCTGCGTAAGGATATCAAGCAGGACGATTTGGCCGAAGCTGTAGGTGTGAGCACCCCCACAATTCAGAAGCTTGAGAAAGGGAAGGGGACTCTCCAGGTCCTCATCGCAGTCCTTCGAGAGCTGAACTGCCTGGAGCTTCTGATGAACCTACTAGCGGCTCCACGAGTAAGCCCGCTGGCGGTTGCCAAAACCGGGAAAACCACGAGAGTCCGAGCTGTCGGCGCATCTCAAGTCAAATCAAGAACCATCGCAACCAAAGTCAATGGTGGCGCGACAGGTAAGTTGGAAGGCCAGACCCCTAACTTGCTGATACCAAGGAGAAGCCGTGGCTAAGGTTGCAGAAGTTTGGATGTGGGACACCCGCGTTGGCGTAGTGCTCTGGGACGAAAACCAAATCCCTGCCACAGGCACATTCGAGTTTGATCCCGAGTTTTGTGAAATCGGGTTGGAGATTGCCCCGCTGACGATGCGGGCCGAGCCTGATGAGGTTTATGCTTTCCCAGGCCTCAACCCAGTGGCATTCAAGGGGCTTCCCCCATGTCTGTCCGATTCTCTTCCCGATGCTTTCGGTAACGCTGTCATTGACGCGTGGTTGGCACAAAAGGGCCGCGATCCTCGTTCATTTTCACCAGTTGAACGTCTGTTGTACGTGGGCCAGCGGGGAATGGGGGCACTGGAGTTTCGACCGGCGCTGGACCGGGCAATCGACAAGGTCGAGCAGCTGCAATTGGAGTCGCTTGTCGACCTCGCCGGTCGCATCCTTGAAGAGCGCAAAACGCAGTTCGATGATCTTCATTTGGAAATCAAATCTGAAGAAGAGGATCAAGCCCTCAAGCATTTGTTTCAGGTAGGTTCTTCCGCTGGTGGGCAGCGTCCGAAAGCAATCATAGCGATCAATGAAGAAACCGGAGCCATATGCTCTGGGCAAATTGAGGCGCCCGAGGGGTACACCTACTGGCTGTTCAAATTCGATGTGTCCAATGGGGCTAGCACGTTAGGGGATCCTGCAGGTTTCGGACGTGTTGAATACGCCTACCACCTAATGACGCTGGCTGCCGGTGTAAAGATGACTGAGTGTCGTCTCCACATAGAAGGCCCTCGTGCCCACTTCATGACCAAACGGTTTGATCGTCTAGATGACGGAGACAAAGTTCATATTCAGACGCTCTGTGCGATGGACAGCGCTGATTACACGCTGCCTGGTGCATACAGTTACGAGCAAGCTTTGCAGGTCTGCAGAGATTTGGGTTTGCCTCGTGAAGATCAAGTGGAGCTATTCCGACGTGCAGTTTTCAACATCGTGGCACGCAACCAGGACGACCACACAAAAAACATTGGGTTTCAGCTTTGGCGAGATGGTGTGTGGAGGCTCACTCCGGCATACGACATGTGCTGGTCCTACAGGCCGGATTCTCCTTGGGTATCGCAACATCAAATGTCCCTGAACGGGAAGCGAGATAACTTTGAGCTCAAAGATCTCCTCGCCGTCGCAAAGCTGATTACAAATCTGGATGGTCGAAAGGTGGTTAAGGAGGTTGTTGAGGCAGTCCGTCGCTGGCGCGAATTCGCCGATGTCGCCGGGATGGAGGATGACAATCTGATCGAACAGATAGAGTCGACTCACCGTCTTTACCTTGGCGACGGACTTTAAAAAACACACAAACCCGGTACGCCGGGTTTGTCACCATTCTTGCTCTGACACAGAGGAAATGTGCCGTTATCGTGCCTGGATTTGTAATCAACAAACGGTCAAAGATAACGCCGTGGCAGTTTGAATACAGCGCCATTTTACGATGAGCTTTCTTATATTGTGCATTCTTTCATTTGCACATTTAATCGATAGTCATAAAACTTCCAAAGTTGATAGCAAACAGATCCTAGGCGGGGGCATTCATAGAGACAACATGGCGGCGATTGAGATAAGACTGACTAGTCTTGGATCTAAAACTTGATACAAACGTGTTTCCGTCGATGTGTTGATTTTAGGCAATTGGTTCCCTGGACTGGCAACGGAAGGGATGATAGGTGTAACTCCATGCCTCGCAATAGAGTTTGCTAGTCGGAGGAAAATATACGCGGACAATGAAGCTGATCTGTCGTTCAACCAAGAGTAGCTTCAGCAAGAAGTACGCATTGGAGTTGACTTCAACAACAACTGGGGCATGCATCCTAGGTGCTTGCGCCAAAAACTGTTTACCCTTCTTGTGTGTAGCCAGCAGTTCATACGCGTCTGCACGCGGGTCTTCCATCGATACGACAATAGGATTGAGGATTTAGAGCGAAAATTGTTCCAGATTAGGCAATAAGATTATCCAGTTTTCAATCTGGATGATTAGGTGTGACGCCTCCCAGACTGTCTGTCGATCAATATACTGTCGGGAGATATTTTGTGGCCATTTCAGATCTTTTTGAACCGCTCTCGCTGTTACATGGTCCGGAGATGAGAAACCGGTTCATGTTGGCACCACTGACCAATCAGCAAAGCGAGCGCGATGGGTGCGCCTCCGAATACGATCAGCAATGGATCGAGAAGGTTGCCGGTGGTGGTTATGGCTTGATCCAAACCTGCGCTACGACGGTTGAGGCCAGTGGCGTAGCCTACGACGGTCAATTGGGGATACACAACGATGGACATTTACGAGGCCTGGCCAGAATGGCTGACGCGATTCGTCACGGCGGCGGATTGTCTGCGGTGCAGCTGCACCATGGCGGTCACCGTGCTCGGCCGCGATTTGGTGGTGTGCCTTCGCCAGCTTCGGGGGCCACCTTGCCAGGAATCAAGGCTTTGACCACAGAAGAGGTCGAACGAATTCGCGACAGCTTCATTGCTGCCGCTAGAAGGGCGGAGTTGGCAGGATTCGATGGCGTCGCACTGCACGGCGCGTTCGGTTGGATTCTTTCTGAGTTCATGTCTCCTCTACTCAATGATCGCACTGATCGATTTGGCGGTAACGTCGAGAACCGGGCACGTCTGACGGTAGAGGTGATTGAAGGAATCCGGCGTGCCTGCGGTCCCGATTTTCAGGTCGGCTGGCGGTTGTCAGTCGAACGCTTCGGGTTGCGGCTTGACGAGCTGCGGGAAATCGCTGCAGATTTCTTCGAACGCGAGCTGATCGACTACCTTGACCTTGCCCTGTGGGACTCTTTGCAGATCGTTCAAGATGGCACATACAAAGGGCAGTCCATGCTCAGCGTTTTCACTAATCTTCGCCGTCGCGGTGTGCGGGTCGGAATGGCGGGAGGAGTCAGGAGCGCGCAGCGTGCTGCGCAAGTGTTGGAGGATGGCTGCGATTTTGTGCTGATAGGGCGGGCTGGAATTATCAAGGCCGATTTTCCACTACAGGTCATGACCGACCCTAGTTATGAAATCCCGCATCTACCAGTCACAGCAGATTACCTGCGCACCTGCGGGTTAAGTGATCGTTTCTTTGACTACATGTGCGAATGGCCAAGCGTGGTCCACCCCGAGAGCTTGTGAGAAGCGTCTCCGGTGGCTGTGGGTTCCGAAAATAAATGCGAAAAGCCTGAAATTGATGCGACAGGTTTTGTACCAACGTCATGAAATGACGTTTTTGCGAGCATCCTAGAGCCTGAGAAAGGGCCACTAAAAGCATTGACTTCGCGCATCTGATTTTTTGACAGTGTCCACGATCCATGGAATGTGGACACTTGATTATTGAGAAAGCGCCTCAGTCAAGTCTTGGCTGCTGTTGACCGCTATCACTTCTGGAGAGTGTAAGGCCTTCAACTATTCAGCACCGCTCCCTTTGAGCTCCACGAATTTTAAATTGATTCGACTGGTTGAGCTCACGTGAATGGCATCAATGAATCATGTATTTTGTCACTGTGTCCGAAAATTTCGGCTACTTGGTTCGAGGATACAGGATACCTTCGGGCAGCCCTCACCAATGTGTCAATGGGCTTTGACTAAAGGGATATGACATGAACAGCGATGAGCTTTATATTTCAGTCGACGTCGAGACTTCCGGGCCAATCCCTGGCGAGTTCAGCCTGCTTTCTATTGGAGCCTGCCTTGTAGTCGAGCCTGCAACATCCATTTATCTCGAACTCAAACCAGACAGTCCGAAGCACGATTCAGAGTCACTGGCGGTATCCGGGCTGAATCTGGAAAAATTGGCGCGCGAAGGCCTAGCTCCGCAAGAAGCGATGCAGAGGTTTGATCAGTGGCTGAAGCGGTCTTGTCCAATAGGGCAGAAAGTAATATTCGTAGGGCTCAACGCGCCGTTTGACTGGTCATTCGTCAACTACTACTTCCATAAGTATTTGGGAGCGAACCCTTTTGGCTTTACCGCAATCGATATGAAGGCCTACTTCATGGGCGCCACAGGTTGCGCCTGGAAGGGAACAAAGTCCTCCCAAATGACCGCAACGCTGAAACCACTCAGCGCACCGAACCACAATGCGCTGGATGATGCTCGCTTTCAGGCAGAGCTCTTTTCGCTAATGCTGGCGGATAGAGGAAAACGCTGATCCGCATCTCACAACTCCAATTAGGGGCTTATTTGAGCCAGGTTGCCTCGATGTACCTGCCGGCCCTGAACGACCACGCCTTGATGCCTTCTGGTTTTTCGGACTTGCCGACGATAATGGCTATTGGGTGCGGTAAATCCTGTGTATAACGCGCCGCAAATCTGGAAAAGCTTCCGACATCTGCTGAAGAGATTGCCGGTACAGATTGGGGGTGCGTATGCCAGTACCCCACTAGGCGTAATCCTTGTTCGTTGGCATTCTGGATCTCCTGCCGGCAACGCTCCGCATCCAACTCTAGCCACGACCAGCCTGACCGATCAGAGCGATGAGGCATCGTGGCCAAGGCCAGTAGTAAGCCATTCGGGTTAACTGGGTTAACGAATAATTGTCCCCCGCGCTCCACGCCAAAAAGGCCTTGCCTATGCTTGTCCAAGACGTCTGCGACCGCTTGCGACACCAAGAGCTCAGAATCCACACCCGGCCATCTCCAACGCCAAGCGATATCCGTCATAGCATTTCTTCCTTGTGTTGCGGCCACTCGCGCTCCAGCAAGATTTGTTGCGCGCCATCAGGCAATTCAGGTCCATGGTATTTCCCGCCCAGGACCGGTACGTCATCAGGTCTGTAAATACTACTCACCCAAGCTGCCGTCACAATATTGCCGGTCAATGCGCGCAAAGCCGTGTGTGACACCATAGAGGCGATGTTCGTCATTCCCAGCGATCCGCCTGGAATGAAGCTTTCCCCGCAGGCAGGGAGCGGTACGACACCGCCTCCCGGCCACTCGGTGAATTTGTGCCTGAAATCACCATTGTCGGTGAACAAATGCCTGCCATCGAAGGCGCCAGTTGGTGCAAAAAGCGCGTGCCCTACTTGAGTGTGAGGTTCACTCCAAGCCTGTAGCAGCCCCCAAGTGGCACCGCTGGATTTGGCCCGCCATACCGTGACCTCGGATTGCCAGTCTGCAGTCGTGATCACTACCAGATCTGCCGCATCGAACACTTCTGGTTTGCTGCTCATCACAACTTCAGCGAACGTTGGATAAGCGGCGCATTCTGTAGTCGGAAGATCTCTAATAATTTTGTCTCGTAAAGCTGTGGCCTTTAGGCTTCCCAGATTGTCCGCTCCCAGAACGTGTCTACCAAGGTTGGCCGACACCAAAGTGTCCGGATCAATGAGGGTAAGATGGCCAACACCAGATCGCGCCAACTGCATGGCCACCGCACTGCCCAATGAGCCGACGCCGACGCAAACTACTCGAGCATTCTCAAGCTGCTTTGCAGTGCCGCTTATATCGCGGGACAAAATAGAGGCCCGATCAAGCACGTCCAATGCTGTTGCTCGGACGAGCGCTGGGACATGTGCGTTGGGCATCCCTGGACGGCGTCGCGCCGTGCGCAAGCCAAACTTTGCCCCCCGCTCTGGCTGCACGCCGAAGGAACGAACATTAAGGCAATAGATGGGAGCGCCCGTCGCCCCCGGAAGCTCCAGAACAATCCACCGACTTGCCAACGTTCCGTGAAGGTCAAACCATGCCAGCAGTTGCTTAGCATCGTCCGGATTAAGGTGAGGTGTAAGCCACGGCAATAACTCTTCTGGGGCCGGAGTGCGGATATCCGGGTAACTCTGAAGTTTGACGTAGAACCCTGGCGTTTCGGCCGCACGAACTACTGCGGCGCGCCCGACAACCCGCCTGTAATGCGCTTTCAGCGCCGCTACGTCAGATGCCATCCACACAGTTTCCTGACCGGATGGCAAAGCTCGGCGCGGATCGCTGAGAGCAAACAACTCCGAAGCAGCTTGAGGTCGATCCAAGAGCAAGAGGTTCTGGTACGACTGGCCGTGCTGCATTGACCAGTAGGTAGTAATCTCGTTCTGAAATTCGATATCGCGCGTTGCCTGGTTTGATCCCATCTCAGATAAAGAAACGATCTTGGCCAAGCGCGCAAGACTGTCCTCTACGACAACCTCTGGGGCACCCATGATTGGGCGCTCCTGAAATCCGTGTAGGCAAAGCCCAGCCTTCGTGGCATGCGGCCAGACCAGCCATGGAGAAGGTTCGACATTCAGCCGTAAACGCCCACGGGGGAAATTGGTGGGAAAACCAATACGCAGTCGCCGCTCTCGCCCCGTGTAGTCGATCGGCAAAGGAAAGTGAAAACTCGCTGCTTCGTCAGCCCGCATTGGTGCGGGCTGGAGCAGTGCATCGGCAGCATCCTGACCTAGGACATTTCGCAGTGCGGCGATCCCGCGCTGCAATGGCGTTTTAGTAGGATCAGCCAAGGCGCCCAACTGGCTTTACGCTCGACTGAGAGTTTCCGCCGCCGCTGGCCCCTCCGAAGAGCGCGCCCATCGAAGCAGCGTTGCGAGTGGTGCCTGCCGGTCGACCAGGCATCGTCCAGTTAGCTGGAATTTCATTGTTCACCGCCGTGATGAACGCCGGCGCGATACCAAAGTTCTTTTTCACTGCCTCAGCAAAAGTGTCCGCGGACTCAAAACTCTCCAAGCCCAAAGATACTGATGTACTGGCGTCGGCATGCCACGTAGCGAATGCCTGCCGGTAGACATGCCCCTCACCAGGCCTGTTCCACTTCTCTGCAAAATTTTCCCCGGTGTCAGCGGGGTTGTACACAAAGCAGTCAGTGCCTCTTTTAGCAATATGCTCTGGCATCCTGCGGACAATCTCCAGAATCGCATCTAGCGGCGACAGCGGTTTCGACTTGGATTCTTTCACGACATCTAGGTAGGCATGGGTCGCTAGGGTCGTGATAACCGCCGATATGGGGCGGGTATCCGCGCTCTTGGTTTTGATGGCCCATTCGTCACGATGTCGTTTTAGAAGCTTGATGGTCGCGCGCAGCGGATCCTGATCGATATAGTCTTCGTACTGCGGCAGCGGAGCCTGTGTCGCGGCATCAAGCATCCGCTGACTTTTGGCAATCGCCAAGTGCTCAAGGCTGATTTCTTGGGCCGAGGCAACCTGCAACCAATTCGAGTAGGGAATTGGGCTGCTTGCTTTCCACCCTGTTTCCCGGTCCGGAACCTCGAGCTTACCCTCGCCATTTCCTTCGCCATTTCCGGCAATCGCGCGGGCGGGCGTGATATCGATATGGAAGCCGGGATTTTCGTCTGCGTAAACGATCCGAATGCCACGGCGTAGCTGCTTAATTTCTTCCTGAACGCGAGAGCCTTCCTTAAACCGCTCTTCTATCGCCTCTAGGACTTCCTGTGCCCCAGCGCCTTGAGCATGCGGGAGCCAGATGATGGCGTCCGCATCAATGGTGTCCAGATCTGCTGGTGCTCCAGTGATGGGCTTAATGGTCGTCTTCAACCGCATAGAGCCCTGGACGAAAATGTGGGCCTCAGCAAGTAGAGGGTTATCGGATGCCGAAAGGACTTTTTCCAGTTGAGAGTAGCGATCATTGATCTTCTCGTACTGTGCTTCCGACAGTGATATGTCCCGCGCGGCACGAAGCAGGAAGTACTCCCAACTGCTGCGTTTGGTCTGTTCGTTGCTCATAAGCATTACTTGGCCTCCAGGGCCTGGGGGCCCAAATGCAATGTTTGCGTGAACCGATTTTGGTTATCTCTGTCCCGATCAAAGATCAGGTACGGGTGCTGATGCTGTGTGGTGAGCAATGCGCCAAACTCGATGGCCAATGCCGCAGGAATTGCCGCAAACACGTGGATAGGGTTCGGGGTCAAGGCCTCGAGCTGGCTCAGCCGTATCTGAAGCGCGTCGCGGAAGGCATGAATCACCCGACGGTTCTGAACCATCATGTAGCTGGGTTCTGGAATCGTCAGCTCAGCAATACGCGCACCTGGTAGAGCCTCGCTTACGTCGCGACTTGGAATTTGCGCAGAAATCGAAAGCACCAGTGCGAGCGGACCATCGCCTGCCGGCGGTGGAGTGAATAGATATTCAGGTGGCTCAGCGGACTGATCAGGCCAGCGCAGAAGGTGTTCGCGATTAAAGGAGAAGATTAAACGCTTGGAACGGTCGCCGATCGTCTGGCCCAACAGCATCAACGCGGGAATATCGGCCACCCCCACAACAGCCAACGCCGGAGCATCGCCATAGGTGCCGCCGCGACGAGTAATTTGCTGCTCCAACCGATGCTGGATGTCGTCCGTAATGTTCTGCCAATAGGTGGAGTCTCTGCCGCGTGGCCCGGGTGCAGGGAAGGTGATTTTGATGCCATGATCGAAAGCCGTTAATCCTTCGGCAGACATTGCGGTCAACAGATCGCGAACTGGGATGTCATTGTTTGTCTGGAAATGCTGACTCTGGACAATTAGCGGAATGGCTCTGCCGCCATCGGGGGCCGTTGCGGCGAGTCGGATGCGCTCGAGGAACGCCTGGTGCAAACCACTCAAATCGTTTTCAGGATAGCCATCCGCGTCACGATCGATTTTGTCGTGGCAGCCTGGGCACAGGAGCATGAGGTTGGCGGTATCGTTCGTATGCGCTTCGGCATCATGATTTGCTCGGCCACGAGGGCCTTTGGGGCTAGCCGGCAGGATATGTGCCACCTCGCCCCACTTCATTGGCTTGCCAGCTCGATAGTCGAACATAAGATCCGTGCCGCATAACTCGCAGTGGCCAGCGGTCTGAATCCATACGATTTGCTTGGTTAGTTCATTCGTGTTGAAACGCCCATTCGCAGGCTTGGACTCTTCTTGTTCTGCCATTCGACCTTTCCCCGAGAAACATCCATTATTGCAACTGATGATGGCCAGATAAGATCATATTGAGGCCATTTCACCTGATTTCAAGAGGCAAGGCAGTGACCAGAATCTGAATTTTTGTTTGCTCTTTGGCCCACCTGTTGTCGACGGTTGCGTCACGGCTTGGGTTTCAGAGCAGCTAGATAGCCGCCGTCGACTCGTCCGAATGCTCAAATGCCATCAGATCGAATCAGAGACAGACACCTTCGATTTTTTCTGAGCGGTCTCGATGCAGATTGGTTGGGTTCGTCCGAATTCTGTGGAGGGGTAATCAAAAAGTGGGGATGGATTGAGGTTCAGAGCCGGTTGTGCGAGAGGTACGCCTTCCAAAAAAAGTGGGACAAAAAGAAGTAAATGAGAAAACAAGGAAGAAACTGAGAGAGAAAAATCGATTGGATGTTCCGTTGACGCGTTATGCGTATTCAAAATGGTCATTGCTATACCGGACTCATCAAACCAGCTGTCGGTGTCGCTCGATTATTCGAGTGCGCTCGTGCCGCGCAAACTTTCAAGAGGCACTGCTTAGCCTTAAGTGAGAAATATTGTCTCTCATGGTCATTTAAGCTCTTAATGTCAAGATTTCTTTAGCTCGCTGCGTGAATTTTTGGGGAAGGGCAAAACGGCGTAGCAATCGCACATACGGCCCATGACTAACGCCCTCCCCAGTCATGACAGAGACCGGCAGAAAACGAACCAAAGGCCTAGGGTTTTGAGAGTCGGTTGCATCCGCCCAGTTTTCATCAGCGTATTACACACCTCGTTATTCGTCGCCCAGCCATGTATCGAGACAAATTATGAATTTTCACATAATTGTGCATAAAGCTAATTTTTTAGAATCTGCAACCATTTATGCTACCCCGTGCTTTTTGTTTTTCTGAATCGACACCATAACCGGGTGAATTCTTTACTAGAAGCGCAACGGCTTTAGCCTTTGGCTAAAGCGTCTCAAGTCCGAGCGCTTCAATACATCGCCCGACGCCACTGACGAGACCTCCTGTGTTGGCGCTTCTCACTTGACGTAAGCTTGCGGCCAGAGCATGACTAAATATCATCTGGCCGCAAGCACACGAAGTTACCAAAGCGCCAAGCTGTAGCTGACAATCAAGCGGTTCTCGTCAATGTCGCTGAGGAAGTTGCTGCGAGTGGTTGCGTTACGCAGCTTCAACCCAACATTCTTAAGCGGCCCGCTTTGAATGACATAACCTAGGTCGGTGTTCCGCTCCCAGGTTTTACCGTCGCTTAGGCCTGGGCCACGATCGACGTTGTCACCTGACAGGTAACGGGTCATCAGATTCAGTCCGGGCACACCCAACGCTGCAAAGTCGTAGTCATAACGCACCTGCCAGGAGTGTTCGTCCTGATTACCAAAATCGTTGATCTGCACTTGGTTGATCAGTGCATCGTCGGCACCGTTTACGTTGGCGAACCCGGTGTTGCCGCTCAGGTGCTGGTAACCGGAGCTAAAAGCGTGGCCGCCTAGCTTGTAGGTAAACAGCACGCCGAAGGCATTGTTATCCACGTTACTGCCACCGTCGCCGCTGGAGTGGACAAAACGCAGGTCGGACTTGAGGCTATGGCCTTCCCCTAACGAAAGTTGATGCACCAGGTTTACCAAGTGTTGCTTATAGATGCCGTCCAGGCCGCCGTAGTAATAACTGGTGGTCAACTCCGGCTTCCATTGGTAGCGACCACCGCCAAATAGGAACTCATTGCTAGTCTTGGACTGACCCAGCACGATGTTTCGCTTGCCGCCATTGAATACCGTCAATACCTCGTTGTT
>Ga0105244_10001980_pt1 | contig 15825 bp, 10 predicted proteins | sample KBSM44metaG_FD_80423 | JGI IMG/M metagenome (GOLD analysis project Ga0105244, IMG submission 80423) | Miscanthus rhizosphere microbial communities from Kellogg Biological Station, Michigan, USA - KBS M4-4 metaG | ecosystem: Host-associated > Plants > Roots > Rhizosphere > Soil | place... | reverse complement strand
GGCTGGCGCAGGGTATAGGTGTCAACGCCACTGGCGACGTTCTCGGCAAACTCGCCCATTTGCAGCGTGCCGATCGAACAGGCGTGCTCGACCACTTCCAGGCCCCGAAAAATATCGCCCTCGGCATCGGCCAGCGTCTTGCCCTGCTCGGCACTGAGTACCGCCGCGATGCGCCTGGAGTGCTCGCGGATCAGCGCCTGCAACTTGAGCATGATGCGCATACGCACACCAATGGGTGTTTCACGCCAGGTTCGATAGGCCGCGTGAGCAGCGGCGACAGCGGCGTCCACTTCACTGGCCGTGGCGAATGGCACCTGGGCGAGGATTTCCTGAGTGGCGGGATTGACGATGTCTTGCCATTCGCTGCTTTGCGAGTCGGTCCACTCGCCGTTGATCAGCAGTTTCACGCGAGCAATCGAGGTCGTCGTGTGGTTCAGTGAGGCATTCATTTCAGCGATTCTCCCTTCAGCAAACCACGCATCCACAGCTTGTGCAGAAGGATGAGCGTGGCCTCCCGGCAGTCTTGTTTTTGAATTGGTCAGGGGGCGTGCTTTGGAGTATAGATGTGCAAACTTCTAACAAGAACGAAGATAAAAGCAGGGTCAACATGCAAAAAAACATCACCTCCCTGGGGCTGTTGAACTGGGATGACCTGAAGTTTTTCCTTGAGGTGGCACGCACCCGAAAAGTCAGCAGCGCGGCCCGGCGTCTGGGCGTTGACTACACCACCGTGTCGCGGCGCATCAACTCGCTGGAAACCTCACTGGGCACACTGCTTTTCGAGAAATCGCGCACCAACGGCTTCATCATGACCGCCGAAGGTCAGCGCCTGCTGGGTTATGCCGAGTCCATCGAAAGCACACTGCACATGGCTTGCGAACAGGTTTCCGGGTCCAGCGTCGCGCTATCAGGGCATGTGCGCATGGGCTGCACCGAAGGCTTCGGCAGCTTCTTCATCACCCCGCAACTGAGCCACTTTCTCGACAGCTACCCGAGCATTTCGCTGGACATCCTGCCGCTGCCGCACTTCATCAGCCTGTCTAAGCGCGAGGCGGATATCGTCATCGCCCTGGAGCGCCCCGAACACGGTCCTTACGTGTGTTGCAAACTCTGCGATTACAGCCTGGGTCTGTACGCCACCCAGGCCTACCTCGACAACCACTCGCCCATCGAACACAAAGCGGACCTGAGCGAGCACGTCTTCATCAGCTACGTCGACGACCTGGCGTTCAGCTCCGAGCTGCTGTACATGAGCAACCTGCTGCCCAACGCCCAGGCACGGCTGCGCAGCACCAGCGTCATCGCCCAATACACCGCCGCCCTGCAGGGCCGCGCACTGGCCATCCTGCCATGCTTCCTCGCCGCTCAAGACCCACGGCTGCTGCCGGTGCTGAGGGAGGAAGTGAACATTACTCGTCAATTCTGGATGTACTGCCGGGAGGACCTGCGCAAGTTGAAGCGGATCACGTTGCTGTGGGATTACATTCGGGAGGTGACGGAGTTGAATAAGGGGTTTCTGTTGGGGGAAAACCGCGCTATTCGCTTCCTTCAATGACAGATTTTCGAGGGATCAGGTGGCCTTATAGTCGCGGGGCAGACCGGAGTTGGCGGTTTGTCATACTGATGCTGGTCCGCTCCCATTGAGGTGACCCCGACTTTTAGATCAGGTTCTCAAGGTCCTTCGCAAAACTAAGATTTCCCCTACATACCGCTTTTTGCGCTTCCGGTAGCCTCCCACGCGTCAACTAAACGCTGGTTGTTTACGGATCAAAACGCAGGGACGGGATGCAATGATTTCTTCAGCCCGATTGGGCGACAAGCAAGCCTGCCCATTACCGGGGCACGGTACAACGCCTATCGCTTCTGCATCCGATGACGTCAACATCAACGGCATGGGCGCGGCACGTGTGGGGGATACCTGCGGGTGTGGCGCGGTCATCACTACAGGCTTTCCTTCCATTCTGGTGAATGGCCGTCCTATGGCCCACCTAGGAAGCCCCACCAGTCACGGCGGGACAATCATCACGGGCTCAGGCAATGTGGGTGGCGGCTTCGTCATGAGCGACGCTGGTGGCGCGACCATTATCAATTTCATGGCGCTGGGGGCCTTCCGGCCAGACGGTTCCGTGGACGACGAGAAGATGGCGACCTTGCTGGCTGACCCGAAGCTCACGGAGAAAGCCTTGGCGGCGAACGCTTTGGTAGGCCCTGAGGCCGCTGGTGAGAAGTCAGATGCGCAGCCTGAGTCAAAAGCGGAACCTGTTGTTTGCAAACACCCTGACAGGATGGAAGAGCTGGCGACATACATTGCGGACGAGATGAATCGCAATATTCATCACCCTTCTGTTTTGAAAATGAAAAAACTGCTCAGTTATGACGTTGCCGAAGAGACTCGCAAGCAAATGGACCTGCCTTGGTATGCTCAAGTTGGCGCGACGAGCCCCCAAACTATTGGCGCAGCAAATGGCGCTGCTGCGTTGGTGATTTGGACTGAGCGTGTAGGGCAGTATAGGGATTGGGACCACAAGCCGAAAATCCATAAGAAGTTCGGTGGGTATTACCACAAGCAAGGAGAGTACGAGTATTTTTATGATATTTGGTCTAACATCCACTACGGATATGTTGGCCGCGCAGGCGGTCTTTCAGAAAGCGTGCTTGCCGACGGTGCGGGGTTAGAGCAGATAGTCTCAGACTCTGTCGGGGCGATCAGTGACATAACAAAACCACAGGTAAGCAGAAAACACCGGGGGCCTCAACGTGCCGAGAACGTAGAGGGACTCCGCGCCTGGGACGACGATCCCGACCGAATATCTGTCGGGATCGGGATTAAACTCTTTAACCTGCACCCTCATGGTGGCATAACATCGAAAATGATAATGAAAGAGGTTCTTTCGGTTGCACCACAAGCATGGGGAGCAGGTGTCATTGATCATCAATGTGAGAAAACTTAAGTTGCGTCATGCAGTTTTGTTCGCGCTTATAGCTCTGCTAACGGCTTGGTATGCTGCTACCCCCAGCGTAGTTATTCATTACTCCAAAGAAGCTACGGATGAACTTCGTTTAGTATGGGATACGCAACACCAAATTCATAGAGAGAGGATGCTTCCGGGAGAAGCGTCATCTGATGTTGGTCATCTATTCCCCGATGAAGATTTTTTTATGGTTTTCTTTTGGGGCCCCATCAAGGGCCATATGAGATGTATCGACATAACGCCCAAGCGCTGGGCTACGTTAGATATATACCTAACGGAGTCGGGTAGAGTCGACATTAACAAAACATCTCCCGCCATTATTGAACGCTTGAAAAAATGTGAGGGCGAACCTGATCCTTTCCGGCACTAAGGTGCCCTTAGAACCTAAGGCTGCCGCTAGGGAGTCAGAGGCGAAGCCTTAGCCAAAAGCGGAACCTGTTGTTAGCAAACACCCTGACAGGATGGAAGAGCTGGCGACTTATATTGCTGGAGAGATGAACGCCAACATCAATAGTCCAGAAGTTCGTCAGATGAGAGACCTCAATAGCTTCGATGCGGCGGCAAAGATGAAGGAGTATGAGGCGCTTCCATTTTACCTGCGCCTTGGTCCCGGCCCGGATTTCTGCAGCATGGCGGCCGGTATGCAAGCAAAGGCTTTTGCTATCTGGGCAGAACGTGTTGGTCAGAATCGCCCGTGGGACCACAAACCGATACTCGCCGCGAAATACGATGGCGTCGTCTACCACAAACAGGGCGATTACGATTACTTCTATGACATCTGGTCGAACATTCACTATGGATACGTCGGGCGAGTTGGTGGGCTTTCCGAAAGCATCCTTTTGGATGGCGCAGGTGCTGAGCAGATCGTTTCAGACACACTCAGGAAAGCAGTCGAGGTCCTACAGAAACCGAAAGAGGAAAGAAAACTTTCGGGGCCTAATCGCTCGGCCGACATTGATGGACTCCGAGCATGGGACGACGCCCCAGACCGGATTTCGATTAGCATTGGGATCAAGCTGTTCAGCCAAAACCCCACCGGTGGAATTACGGCACAAATGGTAATGAAGGAAGTTCTTGCAGTAGCACCTGGAGCATGGGGAAAAGGCATCCGTGAACACAAATGCAAGCAAAACTAAAACCGGGTATGGCCGTTGGCTGCTTGTTGGCCTATTGGTCGGCCCTATCGCTTTTTGGTACTTAGCTTCTCCAGTCGTGGCAGTAAATTTTTCTCATGAAGGAAAGGAAGAGTACCGATACATCTGGAACACTCAGCATCAAATCTATAAGGGTGACATGCCCGCAGGTGGCGGCTCAGCGGTCGAGTGGGGCCAAATCTTCACTGATAAAGATTTCTTCATGAGGTTCGATTGGTGGACCGACAAGGGATTTCAGAGGTGTTTCTACGTAACACCGAAATGGGGGCGGATGATAGAAATTTACCTTGATGATAAAGGTCGAATCGACACTGCTGCGACAGACCATAATGTTATCGCTCGTTTAAAACAGTGTGCAGGGGAACCTGACCCTTTTCGGTCCTAAGGTGCCCTACCAGCACTACCAAAGTAAACCCATCACAGCACCCAAGCAGAACGCGGACGACATCCTAAAGGAAGCGTCACTGCAAAGATGGTCATGGACGAAATGCTTGCAGTACCGCCCCAGCCATGGGGTAAAGGGGTCCAAATACATGCCTGTCCATAAACCCAGGATCCGATATGGCCGCTGGATGTTTCTTCTACTCGGCATCCTTCCTGTGGCTTTTTGGTATTTTTCCTCGCCGGTCGTAGCCGTCAATTTTTCTCCGAATAGCAAGGAGGAGTTTCGATACGTGTGGAACACTCAGGACAGAATCCACAGGGGCGATATCAGGCACGGCGGCTCAGCCGTTGAGTTCAGCTACATATTCCCTGATGGGGACTTCTTCATGATGTTCGATTGGTGGACCGATAAGGGTTTCAAGCAGTGCATCGACATCACGCCTAAATGGGGAAGTACGATAGACATCTATCTTGATGATATCGGCAGGATCGACACGGCGAAAACGGCGCCTGAGGTCATTGCTCGTCTGAAACAGTGTCCTGGGCGAGCAGACCCCTTCCAGCCCTGAGGCGTGCTACCAGCGCCACGTCAAACTCGGCACAGCCAATGAGTAAACACAGAAGATACTCCCATGGCTGCCTTGGTAGGCCGAGCCGGTAGCTGACTCCTCCATTAACTCTCGCACAGCAGCCGCGCAACCCACCCGGGCAGATGGTTATCATGCCGGTGATAGTGCTTTACCAGTCAACGCCCCCCACAGGCCCGCCTTTGTGCAGGAAATACGAAATGAGCATTGATTGGATCAACTTCACACCCTGGACGTCATTATGCGGAGGAGCCTTGATAGGGCTGGCCGTCAGCTTGTTCGTTCTCGCGAATGGTCGTATTGCCGGCATCAGCGGCGTGTTGGGGGGCTTTTTGCAATTGGGCAGTGAAGGCTGGGGCGAGAAGGCGCTGTTCCTGCTTGGCCTGTTGATTTCGCCATTATTGTGGGCGGCGTTCACAGCGTTGCCGGAGATAGAGATTAATTCAGAATGGCCCGCTCTGGTCATCGCGGGCCTGCTCGTTGGCGTGGGTACCCGTTACGGTTCGGGCTGTACGAGTGGTCATGGTGTGTGCGGGATATCCCGCTTGTCTCCTCGCTCCATCGTGGCGACGCTATGCTTTATGGCTACCGGATTTGCGACGGTATACGTCAGTCGCCATGTACTGGGGGTCTGAAGATGCTCAAGGTGACCGCATTTTTTGCAGGCTTGATATTTGGCTTTGGTCTGCTTTTGGCTGGCATGGCAAACCCTGCCAAGGTATTAGCTTTTCTTGATGTAAGCGGAACGTGGGATCCATCGCTTGCTCTGGTAATGGCAGGTGCCATCTCGGTGGCGGTCGTCCCCCTGAACTGGGCGCACAGGAGCAGGCAATCCTTGCTGGGTGCCCGTATGCAGCTCCCGGTGAAAACCCAGCTGGACGCCCGCTTGATCGTTGGCAGCCTGGTGTTCGGGATTGGCTGGGGCATTGCGGGAATCTGCCCTGGGCCAGCGGTCGCCACTCTGCTTACAGGACACTGGAAAATCCTCATATTCCTATTAGCCTTACTGGCCGGTATGTACCTGTTTTCCGCTCTCGAGAAACGACGCACGTAACTCTCAGGTTGTTGCGGCCGGGGCTGCGCCCACAGGACTGACAGCCCTCGTAAAGCATCACCGACAGCATGCCAACGCGGAGCATCGGCACGAGAGTCGACTGCTGATCAAAGCCCCAACATCAGCCCACTCAGACGTTTGACCTTGCGGCGCAGGGCTTCTTCGAAGATGCCCTGGCGCGGTTCGATCAGGCTGAACCAGTGCTTGGCGCGGGTGATGCCGGTGTAGATGAGCTCCTTGGTCAGTACCGGGTTGAGCGCTTCGGGCAGGATCAAGGCGGTGTGGGCGAATTCCGAGCCCTGGGATTTGTGTACGGTCATGGCGTACACGGTTTCGACCTCGTTGAGGCGGCTGGGCAGGACGAAGCGTACGCCTTCGCTGCCGTCGTTGCGGGGGAAGGCGACGCGCAACACCTGTTTGCCCTCGCCGTCGCGCTCGGGCAGGCGCAAGGTGATGCCGATGTCGCCGTTCATCAGGCCAAGGCCATAGTCGTTGTGGGTCATCAGCACCGGGCGACCTTCGTACCATTGCTGTTCGCTTTCGATCAGCTTCGCGCTGAACAATGCGTGAGTGATGCGCTGGTTCAAACCCTCCACGCCCCACGGGCCTTTGCGTACGGCACACAGCAGTTGAAAGGCGTCGAAGGCGCTGAGTACCGAGCGCGCCCAACGGGTCCAGCACGCGTCGTCCAGTGCCGAATCGTCGGCGGGACGTTCGGCGGTGAGTACGTTCAGGTAATGCCGGTAACCCTGCGGGCCTTGCTCGCCCCTGCCAAGACCGTCGAGGACCAGGCGTTCGAACTTGAGGTCCTGCTCGCCCTTGAGGGCCAGGGCGAACAGGTCGTCATGACTGCCCGCCGCAAGCAGCGTGCGGGCCTGTTGGTCCTGTTGCTGGTTGACCAGCCGGGCCAACTGGCCGATGCCGCTGCCTTGGCCGAAGCGACGCGAGTGGCGCAGCATCACCACTTGCTGAGCCAACGGATGCTGCTGCGCATCGCCCTGGCGCAAACCGCCCTTGCCGAGGTCTTCGCCGCTGACGGCTTCCAGCCAGGCCTGGGTGTCGGGGCTGTAGAAACCTTCTTCGGCGTCGCGGCACAAATCCCCGAGTACCGCCCCCGCCTCAACGGAGGCCAGCTGGTCCTTGTCACCCAGCAGAACCATGCGTGCATGCGGCGGCAGTGCGTCGAGCAGATTGGCCATCATTTCCAGGTCGATCATGGAGGCTTCATCAACCACCAGCACATCCAGCGGCAGTAAATTGCCCGCATGGTGGCGGAAGTGCCGGGTACCGGGGCGACTGCCCAGCAAGCGGTGCACGGTGGTCACCTCGCTGGGGATTTTCTGTCGTACGTCGTCACTGACATCCAGGCTCTGCACCTGTTGACTGATGGACTCGGTCAGACGTGCCGCCGCCTTGCCGGTAGGTGCCGCGAGACGAATGCGCAGCGGTTGGCCATTCTGTACCGCCGGGGCCTGCAACAAGGCCAGCAGGCGCACCACCGTGGTGGTTTTGCCGGTGCCGGGGCCGCCGGTGATGATGCTGAAGCCCTTGCGGGTCGCCAGTGCGCAGGCAAGTTTCTGCCAGTCGATGACAGCTTGTGGCGAAGAATTGGCCGGGCCGAACAATGCGTCGAGCTGCTGCGGCAGATCCTCCGGCGGCGTTTCACGCTGTGCCAGGCGCTGACGCAAGGCTGCTGCGATACGCCGTTCGTAAGTCCAGTAGCGACGCAGGTACAGACGCCGCTCGGCCAGCACCAGCGGTTTTTGTCGCGCTTCGGCACTTGAATCGCCCACCTCGGCAACCAGCATGCTGCCGGCCAGCGCATGGCACCAGGCGGCGCCATCCAGTGCTGCCAGCAGTTGTGAGGGCAGCAGCATCGGCGCGCTCTGCTGATCGCCTTCGGGTGGCAGTGACAGGGCGAAGTCCGGTTCTTTGAGGGTCTCGTACAGGTCAAGGCAAACGTGACCGTGGCCGAGCTGATGGCTGGTAAGCGCCGCAGCCACCAGCACCAACGGATCGGCGTGCGGATCGAGATCACTCAGGAACGCGACGAACGCCTTGTCCAGAGCACGCAACCAGCCGCGCTCGACCCAACGTTCGAGCAGGATCAGCAGATCGCTGACACGCGTCAGCGGGCTCAACTCCGCGAGGCTGATATCGTCCAGCGCGGTAGGCAACAGATCATCGAACGAGCGGCTCATGCCAATGCTCCCGGCAGGTCATGCGCTATCGGTTTGCCCTGAAACAGCAGGTCCAGACTCTCGATCAGCTCACGTGGCGGACGGGTGAAATACGCTCCCTGGGAGGCCGAGCGACTGCCGCGCAGAAACAGGTAAAGCGCGCCGCCCATGTGCTGGTCGTAATCGTAGTCGGCCATCCGCGCCTTGAGCTGACGGTGAAGGGCCAGCAGGTAGAGGACGTATTGCAGGTCATAGCGGTTGTCGAGAATGGCGGTTTCCATCGCCAGCTGGGTGTACGCACTGTCGTCGCTGCCCAGCCAGTTGGACTTGTAGTCGGCCACGTAATACCGGCCTTCGTGTTCGAACGTCAGGTCGATAAAGCCCTTGAACATGCCGTTGAGCGAGACCGTCTCGGTCCCAGCACGCGGTGCGTTGTCGTGGGTGAAGCGGCGCACGAGGGCGTCCATCTGCGCGACGTTGACGTTATTGCTGGCGAACCAGAATTCCATCTCCACACGGTACTGATTGGGCTGATCCAGTTCGCCCAGGGCCACCGGTGCGGCATCAGGCGACAAGCGCAGCGGCATATTCAGCATGTGTTGCAGCCAATCGCTCAGGGTATTGATCCAGCCTGCCCAACCGCGTCGATTGCAGCGCCGGGCGACGGCGTCCTGCAGTTTCTCCGGCGCGTGCGCGGTCATCGCAAACCCTTCGTTGCCAGCCCACTCGAGCAGCCCGTGCAGAAAGGTGCCGGGATTGGGGCCACGCGGAAAACGATGGATATCGCCGCCGCTGGTCAGGATGTCGCGCGGGGCTTCGGGGTCCAGACGCTCGTCGTCGAACAGTTTCTGTGCCTGCGGGCTGTCAGGCGACTCATCGGCACCGGCCGTTACCGTGTCGCCGATACGCAGGGCGCTGTAGGACGCGATCCACCAGTTCTCGGCAGCGCGGCGTTTGGGCACCAGCAGCTTGACCAGCGCCGCTTCGTTGCGCGGCGCACTGAAGCGCTCGTCGGTGGGCTCCGGCACAGGTTGCAAGGCAATCGCGTCACACCCCTGGGCCAGATCACGCAGCCAGACGTTCAGCTCCGCCGACTCGGCCAGCACTGCGCCACCGCCCAGGAGGTAACCCAGTGCGGAACGGTGCAGCATGGAGGTGTTGGCATTACCACGCTTGAGGTCGGCGACGCCCAGCCAGCAGGCATGTTCCGATCGGGTGAGGGCGACGTAGAGCAGACGCAGGTCTTCGGCCAGACGTTCATCGTCGGCTTGTTGAATCAGCGCCTCGGTAGGCTGCAGGCTGATCTGGGACTTGCCGTCGGCGTCGTGAAACTGCAGCGGCAGGCGACTGCCATCCACCGGTTTCGAGGAGCAAATGAACGGCAGGAACACCAGCGGGTACTGCAAGCCCTTGGACTTGTGGATGGTGACCACCTTGACCAGTTGCTCATCGCTTTCCAGACGCAGGATCTGCTCTTCCCCGGCCTGGCCGGAGAGTGCCAGATGGTCGCCCAGATGACGGATCAGCGCCTGCTCGCCATCCAGTTCGGCGGCGGCCTGCTGCAGCAGTTCAGACAGGTGCAGCAGGTTGGTGAGTACTCGTTCGCCATCGTTGCGGGTCATCAAGGTCTGTGGCAGGGCAAAGTCGTGCAACAGACGGCGCAGCATCGGCAGCACGCCCTGGCTGCGCCATATGGCGCGATAGCCACGAAACTGCATGACGCGTCGCTCCCACGCCAGCTCGTCCTGATTCAGGCGTTCCAGCTCGGCCAGCGGCAGATCCAGCGTGATACATGCCAGCGCGGCACGCAGCGTGCGTTCGGAGTCCGGCTCGGCGCAGGCCTTGAGCCAGGACAGCAGGTCATGGGCTTCCTGAGCGGCGAACACCGAATCCTTGTCGGACAGGTACACGCTGCGCACACCACGCGCGGTCAGTTGCTGACGCACCGCCTGCGCTTCCTTGCCGTCGCGGACCAGAATCGCAATGTCGGCCGGACGCAGCCCGCGCAGAGTGTTGTCGGGTGTAACGAAACCGGCACGGCCCTGTTGACCGGCGTTGAGCAGACGCACGATCTCGCTCGCGCAACTGGCCGCCAACTGCTGACGATAAACCACGCCGGACACCGGCTGGTCGCTTGGCAAGTGCCAGACCGTCAGCGCCGTCAGGGGTGCGCCGTCGACATGCAGCGCCTCTTTGCGGCCTTGGGCCAGCGCATCGGAGAACGGCACCTGATTGCCGTGCTCATCACGAAACAGGAACGCACCGCGACCTTGCTCTCGTTGCTCTGCCCGCGTGAAGACGTGGTTGACCGACTCGACCATCGCATGACTGGAGCGGTAGTTGGTGTCCAGCGTATGCCAACGGCCATCGGTCGCCTGGCGGGCACGCAGGTAGGTGTAGATATCGGCGCCGCGAAACGCGTAGATCGCCTGTTTCGGGTCGCCAATCAGGAACAGCCCGGTCTGCTCATCGTTGGCCTCAAGACGATAGATGCTGTCGAAGATCCGGTACTGGACAGGGTCGGTGTCCTGGAATTCGTCGATCAACGCCACCGGAAACTGCTCGCGAATCAGGGTGGCCAGACGCTCGCCGCCCGAGCCATGCAGGGCCGCGTCGAGCCTGAGCAGCATGTCATCAAAGCCCATCTCGGCGCGGCGACGCTTCTCTTCTTCAAAGCGCGCGCTGACCCACTGCGCCGCATGCTGCAACACAGCAGCATCGGGTTTGGGCAAACCGTCGAGCGCCGGCTTCAACTGTGCCATGGCCTCGAAGGCCGGGTGCACAGGTGGCTCGCTCTTCCAGGCTTCGGCAATGCCGTCGGGGGTCAGACGAGTGAAACCGGTGCCCAGATCCAGCGCTTCCTGTGTGTCGTCAGCGGCCCAGGCAGCAAGTTTTTCAAACCAGGGTTTGAAGTAGCGTTCCTGCATCTTGCGGCCGTCGACTGCCTTGCGAGCGACCGCGTCCTGACACAGCGCATACAACTCGCCGGCCCACACGGCCCACGGCGCTTTCAGCGCGGCAAGCGCTGCCCGGCGCTCTTGCAATGACGCCGCAATCAGTTCGGCCGGTTCCTGGGTGAGTGGACTGCGATCACGGCCGAACAGACCTCGCACACGCGGCAGCAGCGCCGCCGGACCGCTGAGGTTTTCCCGCACCCAGAGCAATGCGTCGCCGCTCATGGGGTAACAGAAGCGGCGCCAGTAATCGCGCAGGACTTCGCCGAGCAAATCGCTGTGGTCGGTTTCCAGCGTCTGGGTGAACAGACTGCCGCTGTCGAATGCGTGTTCGCGCAACATGCGCTGGCACCAACTGTGGATGGTCGAAACCGCGGCCTCGTCCATCCACTGTGCGGCAATGTCCAGACGGCTGGCGCAGGCTGGCCATAGCGACGCTCCGAACTGTTCACGCAGATCGGCAATCAGGCCATCGGGGGCGGCGATCTCGTCACGGAAGAAGCGAGCGGCCTCCGCTAGCCGGGTACGGATTCTGTCACGCAATTCTTTGGTTGCGGCATCGGTAAAGGTCACCACAAGGATCTGCGGCGGCAGCAGTTCGCGACCAAAGCCGGACTGCTCGGTGCCGTGGCCGAGCACCAGACGCAAGTACAGAGCGGAGATGGTGAAGGTCTTGCCGGTGCCAGCGCTGGCCTCGATCAACTGGCTGCCGCGCAGTGGAAAGCGCAGCGCGAGAGGAAGGGATTGCTCGCTCATGCGCCACCCTCCCCGCCGGACAACGACTGCCACGGCGCATCGTAAATCGGTTTGTAAAGCGTCTCGCACCAGCCTGCGAATTCTTCACTGCCCATCAGTGCGTCAAAGTCCGGAAACTGCCGGGCCAGTGCCGTGCTTTCGCGGCGCTCGCCATCGGTGGTCTGTCCGTCACCTTCGTAGGCTTTGCGGGCAGCCGCTTCGGCTTTGTCGGCAGGCTGGCCCAACCAGGCGAAGGCGGTTTTGACCGCGACAGGCAGAGGTTCCTGCATGCCGTGCAGCCAGGCCGTCAGCAAGTGGTTGAGCGTGGTGACGGCACTCGCCTTGTCCAGCGGCTCCAGCATCAGGGTTTCATCACTGGCGACCAGTGCCGTGCTCAACGGCAGGTCGCAAGCGCACGCCACCAGATGGTTGACCCACGGCCGAATCAACCGGTGCCACTTGCGGGTCTTTTTCGAGCCGATGCTGTTGGGAATGGCGGTAACCAGCAACAGCTCGGCACGGGCGTTACGGTGCAACCCGCCCAGCCAGCCGTCGATGCTGACACCCGCATGGCTGAAGCTGATCGGTAAAGCGCTGCTCAGGGTCTCGGGCCAGAGGGTCAACAGATCGTGGTAGCGCCTGAGTACGTCAGGCAGCGGTTCGATCAGCTCGCTCTGCATCAAGGTGCCGAAACCTGCGAGCGGCAGCAGGCCACTGGCTTGCAGTTTCAGCGCCTGAGTCTGTAGAGCAGCATCCATATTGTCCGGCGAGGACATACCCGCGCCAAGCAGGCTTTCACTCAGGCCATAGCGCTCAAGGGCATCGAGCACGAACGGCTCTTCATCGGCGAGCGGCGCTTCAGCGACTTCGAAATAGATCTTCAGGCGCTGGCTGAAAAAGTGTTTTACCGGGTTTCTCAGGAAATCCTGTAGCTGCGCAATGGACAGCGGTTCTTCCTGTTCGTGAGGCGGCAGCGCTTGAGGCACGGGCACCTGAAGGTCGGTTTCATGCAGCAGACGCCACTCGCGGGCGAAGCTGAAGTACCCCGTTCCGGCGTGGAAGTAATTGGCGCTGAAGGGTTGCAAGGGGTGATTCACAGTCAGGGCCTTCAGCAAGCGCTCATCGTCCTCTTTAACGTCCGGGTCGGTCTCGCCGGCCAGCTTCCAGCCGCTGGCGAGATGATCGCGAAGCTGACCGATGAGCACCGAAGCTGGACGCTCACTGTTGTCACGAATGCTGTGGCCAACCCAACTGACATACAACTGGTCCCTGGCCGAGAGCAAGGCTTCCAGCAACAGGTAACGATCGTCTTCACGCCGGGAACGGTCGCCGGGGCGGTAATCGCTGCCCATCAAATCGAAATCCAGCGGCGGTTGCGCGCGCGGATAATCGCCGTCGTTCATGCCCAACAGGCAGACCACTTTGAACGGGATGGCGCGCATGGGCATCAGCGTGCAGAAGTTGACCGAGCCCGCCAGAAAACGCTGGGACAGGCGCCCTTGATCGAGCCCGGCCAGCCAGGCCTCACGCACCACGGTCAGCGGCAGCTCTTCAGTCAGCCTTACCGTTGCACAGGTTTCCAGCCAGTCCTCGCGCAGTGTTTCCAACTGGGCAAGCAGGTAGTCGTCATGCTCGCTGTCGGCGAGGAAAAACAACTGCAGCAGCGATTGCAGACGGGCACCCCATGCCTCCGGAGTGGTGGGTGTCGACAACTCTGTGTGAGCGACCTGAAGAGCATCAATCAACGCGACCAGCGGACCGATCAACGCCGCATCAAGCCCGCCGATCTCATCGTAAGGTTCGATGCCGTCGTAAGCCGCACCGGCACCCACGGCGTAACCCAGCAACATGCGACGCAGGCCGAAATGCCAGCTGTTCTGCTCAAGGGCATCCGGCAGCCCGAGGCCGGCCCGCTGCTGAGCATTAAGCCCCCAACGAATGCCTGCGCCTTCGATCCAGCGATGCAGTGTTGGCAGGTCGCGCTCTTGAATCCTGAAGCGTGCTCGCAAGGCTGGAACGTCCAGCAGGTCAAGAATCTCACTGACCGGGAAACGGCTGTCCGGAAGTTTGAGCAGGTGCTCGACAGCAATCAGCAACGGCTCGCGGCCGCGCTGGCCCTGGTCAGCCAGCGTAAAGGGGATGAAGCGACGATCTTCGCGTTCGATCTGCCCGAATACCGCGCGTATGTGTGGGGCATAGCTGTCGATATCCGGGACCATGACAATCACGTCACGCGGACGCAGGCCAGGGTCTTTGCTGAATCTCGCCAGTAGCTGGTCATGCAGCACTTCCACTTCGCGCTGCGCACTGTGAGCCACATGGAAGCGGATCGAGCGGTCCTCAAGAGGATCGACGGCCGGCCAGAGCTCACGGGTTTCATCCAGCGGACGCAGCTCGAGAATATCGTCCTGCAACTGGTTCAGCAGTGTGGTGGGCTCCGCTTCACTGAACAGATCAATGCGCTCGTCCTTGAACGAGGAACGGTAGCTGCGTGGATCGTCATGGCTGTCCAGCAGGTTGATGTAATCACGTCCCTGCTTGCCCCAGGCCGCGAGCAACGGGTGAGCATGCTGATGCAGCGCCTGCGGGTCGAGGACCATCGGCATTCCGCTCTTGCGCGCCTGACGTTTGTACTGGTGACGCAGCAGGTCCTTGTCGGCGACGATATCGGTCCAGTGGTGGCGACACGGGTTGTGGACACAGAGCAGAACCTGACTGAATCTGGCCAGCCCTGCCAACGCCTCGAGCGCTTGTGCAGGCAGTGACGAAATGCCGAAAACGATGACCCGTGCCGGCAAGCCCGGCGGCGCTTCGGTCATGTTGCCGATGCGCTCGATGAAACGCTGATGCACGCCCGCGCGGCTCTGCGACATTCCTTCAGCCCCGACGTCGTCCAGCAACGCACGCCACAGTTCGGCCTGCCAGCAATTGGCAGCTGACAATGGTCTGGACTGACCTCGTACGTCGCGCAATTGATGACGGCCAGCGGCCCAGTCTTCCAGCCAGTCCGCACGGTAAACCTGGTATTGGTCGAACAGATCGGACAGGCGCTCGGACAGTTGATAGCGCTTGCGCAGATCAGTGTCGTCGGTCAGGAAGCGCTGCAGGGGTTCGAAGTGCGGCTGATTGATCAGCGACGGCAGCAAGCGCATCAAGCGCCAGGTCAAAGGGGTCTTGTCGAGCAAGGACGTCTGGGGGATCTCATCTGCACCCAGCACCATGCGATACAGCGTCCACATGAAACTGCCGGGCAACTGGACGTCTATGGCGGCGGCGATACCACAGCCACCGTTATCTTCATCCTGGGCATCTTCGGCCAAGGCCAGCTTCAGCCATTGTGCAATGCCGTTGCTCTGCACCAGAGCAATCTCGTTTTCCAGGGGCGCCAATGGATATCGCCGCATCCAGGACACAACCAGACTGCGCAGTTCATCCGGGCGGTTGCCTTGAACCACCATGAAGCCTGCATTCAGAGAGGTTGTAACGGACATGCTTGCTTCCTTGACGGGTGCGTGGAACCTGATGCCGAACCATAAGGGCAAGCGCGCCGGATTGCCATAAGCACGTGGGTCTGGATGACTGCCGGAGAGGTAGAGTTATGAGCTCAGGAGGATGCAGAGGTTTCTGGAACCCAGACAAACAAAAACCCTCAACGCGTAAGCGAAGAGGGTTTCTGGAATTTAATCTTGACGATGACCTACTCTCACATGGGGAAACCCCACACTACCATCGGCGATACATCGTTTCACTACTGAGTTCGGGATGGGATCAGGTGGTTCCAATGCTCTATGGTCGTCAAGAAATT
>Ga0105244_10001978_pt1 | contig 15836 bp, 15 predicted proteins | sample KBSM44metaG_FD_80423 | JGI IMG/M metagenome (GOLD analysis project Ga0105244, IMG submission 80423) | Miscanthus rhizosphere microbial communities from Kellogg Biological Station, Michigan, USA - KBS M4-4 metaG | ecosystem: Host-associated > Plants > Roots > Rhizosphere > Soil | place... | reverse complement strand
TTTCCCAGGGTCAGACGGTTTCTGACGTGGATGGAGGGGGAGATGGGGCATCGGTTTGTGTTCTGAGGCTTCGTTTGTGAGTGGCGGATTGAGGGTGAGGGAGTGCGTAGGAGACGTAGTAGCACTGTCGGTTCCTGCGGGTCGAGCACGTTAGGGGTGTATACGCCAGTAGGCGTGGCAGGGGAGTTGGAGTGCTTGGAGGATCGTGAAAAACTGGAGCGGGTAGAGGGAATCGAACTCTTATGGGACAGGAAAACTGGGAACTGTGTATGTGTGTAGGCGCGCGCATGAGGGAAATGCCGTAAAAGCGTGTAGATGTGTATCCTGAGGTGGTCGATTTCGCTTGGGCTTATTTCCTCGGCTTGGAGATGCACCTTTAATTCGCGACTCACTCACATATGAGTGAGGGTGTGAACTCCGGACACCTCCGTTTTCTATCCAGCTCCCCAGCCCCGACGTCTCAAATCCCCTTGCTATCCGACGTTGCTCACCCCTTCGCCAGCCTCACCGGGAAGTGGATCATTGCGGCGCACAGTGAGCCACAAAGCTCCACTGGCACAGAACGTAAGTTGCCATTACACGACTTGGCTGGTAATCAGCAGTACCGGTGTATGATTTATCTGGGTTCCGCAACAATATGAACTAGCAGGAGTTTGAGCAATACGTCGAATTGCTCGCGCGGGTAATCCCTGCGCTGGGAGCACTATCGGGTTATTTGCTCTGGGTGTAGGTGACCAACAGGGCACTGATGGGGCAAATTGAGACGACCTCTCGGCGCGGATCCAGCATTTGGATCCGGTATATGTTGGCCGGGCCTTCACTCAGTAATACAGATATGTCGATTTAGGTGGCTATGGCCAACGAGCTTCTCAGTGGTCCCGGCAGAACCCTGCTCATAAGTATTATAGATATTGCTGCTGGATTGACTTTCGGAGTGTTCTTCGGCGCCCTCCGGCACGCCCGATTCTTGATTCTGAGCCGGCTCATCGGTGTGTATGTGAATGTATTCAGATGTTCGCCTCTGCTCGTTCAGATCGTCATGCTTTACTTTGCGCTTCCAGAGTTGGGCATTCGGTTATTCACATTAGAGACGTCTTGGGTGGCGCTGTCTCTTTGGGGGAATGTTTATTACACCAAAGTATTCAGAGCAAGCTTTGGCACTGTCTCACCCAATCTCGTACTCGGTGCGCGCGCCCTAGGAATGTCAGTGAACAGATCGTTTTCTGACGTCACGTCGCCGCTTGGTCTGAGAGCCTCGATCCCATCGGCTACGACAACGGCAATCACTAAATGTAGACCATCATCATTCATGATCGCGATTGGTTACGGAGAACTAACATATCTATCAAATCGCTTGATTGCAGATACCTGCTAGTTACTTGGAGCGCAGTCTTCGTTCCTGATTTTTCAGTCGGCGCTCGATGTGTATTGGGGGATGAATATATGGATGTTGAAACCAGCTTTGAACCTAATGAATCAAGCTTCCTAGTACCGCAATCGAAGCCGCGCGAGCAGGTGAGCATGGGCGCGAGTTCGCGGTTGTGGCTGATGAGGTCAGGGGATTGGCCAACCGCTCACATTCGCTGACTAGCAATTGAATGTGCTCTAGGAAGGCTGAAGGAGCAATCAGGTAGAGCTGAACTGACGATCCAGGCAGGGCACGCCAGTGCACTGGTCACCTCCGTCTCCTCCAGCATGGAGAGCATCGCAGCCCATAACGTCCAGATTGCGGCGTCGGAACAAAAGGCTCAAGTCGTTGTGGGCGTTGTGCGAGATGCGCTAAAGATCAAGCAGCTCAGTGACATAAATGCCGCCAATGCGACGTCAATGGTCTCGGAACGCAGGGCCTTGGCGTCGACGGGAACTGATCTGCAAAAAAGTTATGGGGCTGTCCCAAATAGCGGCACAACACACATGGCTACCGTTTGGCGGACTTGGGTATCAGTTACGTTTCAAATACTACATCTGCTGCGCACCCATTGAGAGCAACAGAGAATAAAAGCATATCAATCAATGAGTTGATTGTTTTGCTGGTGCGCCATCGTAGTGCTGAGCGCACCATAAGCGAACATTATGAATGGAAAGATAATGTTTCCTATAGGGATAAAATATACAACTTTTATTTTCCATTAGCGCGTTCCTATATTAGAGCCACTCCTAGGCACCGTTTAAGTTTTTACGGGCAATTGATCGCCGAAAAACTAAAAGGGTCGGGTGAAATAATTCAAGGTCAGGTAGAGGTTTCGAATGAAAATTGCGTTTATTGGTGTTGGCCGCATGGGCTCCCGTATGGCTTCGCGTTTGATCGAAGCAGGTCATCAGGTCACCGTTTTTGACCCTAATGTCGCTGCCGTCAACGAACTGGTTGCCAAGGGTGCAATCAGCGCCTCAAGCCCCAAGACTGCTGCTGAAACTGCCGAGCGCATCCTGCTCAGTCTGCCGAGCCCGAAAACCCTGCTGGATGCAGTGAATGGCGAGACTGGCGTTCTCAAGTCCGCCCAACCAGGCGCAATCATTGTCGACTTCAGCACCGTCGATCCAGCGACTACCAAGTCCATCGCCGCCCTTTGCGCGAGCAAGGAAGTGGATTTCATCGATTCTCCTGTGAGTGGTGGTGTGGCCGGCGCGGCTTCCGGGAATCTGGTGCTGATGATCGGTGGTGAAGAAGAAGTCATCGCTAAAGCCCGTCCTGTACTGGATGTGCTCGCTGCACGCATCGTTCACTGCGGTGGTATTGGTGCGGGCCAACTGACCAAGTTGAGCCACAATCTGCTAACCGCGATCAACACCGTCGCCCTGGGCGAAGTTCTTTCGGTCAGCGTTAAAGCCGGCGCAAACCTTCAGGTGCTTTGCGATGTCTTCGGTGCCGGCCTGGCAGGCAGCAAGATGCTGGATTACCTCCCTAAGACCCTGTTCACCGAAGAGCGTCCTGCCAACTTCGCCATTGATTTGATGCACAAAGATATCTCCCTGTGCCTGCAGGAGTTCAGCAACTACTCCATGCCTTTGGGTCAGCTGGTTCTGCAGACCTACAACGCAGCGCGCCTGAAAGAGTTAGGCGGCAAGGACTCTACAAGCGTCAACGAGCTGTACGAACAGCTGCTCGACGTACGCCTGAGCCTGCCTGCCAGCAAATAACCCGAGCCACTTTAGGAGCTCCGAAATGTCTACTTTGAATAACTCCGTCGTGCTTCCAAGCGTGGGTATTACTGGTTTGTTCGTCAACGGCGAATGGCGTACTCCGGCTAATGGTAAAACCATGGTCGTTGAGAACCCATGCTACCGCTCTGCACTGGCGACAATTGGCGCCAGCGACAAAGCCGATGTCGACAGCGCGGTCGCTGCGGCGAAGGCTGCTTTCCCATCGTGGCGCCGCCTGGCTGCCCGTGCACGCGGCGCGATGCTTATCGAGTTGGGTAACCGCATCAACGCCAACCTGGAAGAGATCGCTCGTGTCCTAGCCGCCGAAACCGGCAACGCCTTGCGCACCCAAAGCCGCCCGGAAACCCAAAGCGCTGCTGAAGTTCTGCGCTACTACGGTGGTGTGATTGCCGAGCAAAAAGGCGAGACCTTGCCCCTGGGCCCGGGCATCTTCAGCTATACCACTCGCGAGCCACTGGGCGTAGTCGGCGCGATCATTCCTTGGAACTCCCCGCTAGTTCTCGCTGCTGTAAAAATCGGTATGGCTCTAGGGACTGGCAATACGCTCATCTTGAAGCCCGCTGAAGACGCACCCCTTGCCGTTCTCAAGATTGCTGAACTGGCTGCAGACATCTTCCCAGCTGGTGTATTCAACATCGTTACCGGTACAGGCATCGACGCAGGCGCGCCTTTGTCGACTAATGAAGATGTAGCGAAGGTGTCGTTCACCGGTTCGCTCGAAGTGGGCAAGTTGATCGCTCACGCTGTGGCTGATCGTATCGGTCGCGCGACCCTGGAATTGGGTGGCAAGAGCCCGTGCATTATCTACCCGGATGCAGCCACCCCAGCTCACATCGATGCGACTGTGAACGGCATCATCGCCGCGATGCGATTTGCTCGTCAGGGGCAATCCTGCACCGCTGGCTCTCGTCTTTTCGTGCACAAGAGCGTGTGGGACGAGGTTATGACCCGTGTGGTTGGCAAGGTGCGTGAACTGCGCATTGGCGATGCACTTGATGAGCAAACCGACATCGGCGCGATCATTAACATCGAGCGCTACACCGAGGTGCGTAACTTCATCAAGGAAGCAATCGACAGCGGTGCTGAAGTGCTGACCGGTGCAGTACCTGAAGCGCCAGAAACCGCCAAAGGCTTCTATCCAGAACCTGTGATCGTAACGGGCGTGGACAACTCATGGCGCGTTTGTAAAGAAGAGGTCTTCGGCCCTGTTCTCGTCGCAATCCCATGGGAGAAAGAAGAGGACGTCATCCAGTGGGCCAACGATACCGTCTACGGTTTGGCGGCTTATGTGTTCACGAATGACCTGACTACTGCGCTGCGCGTGACCGAGCAGATCGATGCAGGTTGGCTTCAGGTGAACCGTGCTGGTGGCCAAATTCCAGGTATGTCTTATGGCGGTGCGAAGCGCAGCGGTATCGGCGCGGAATACTCCATCGAAAGTGCTTTGGAAAGCTATACCTCCCGCAAGAGCGTCACCATCAACGTCTAATCCATACTAATAAAGGCCGGCGGGCTTGCCGCTGGCCACTGGTAACACTGAGAGGGCATATGAGCATTCAGACAGTAGGTGCCATGGCGCACCAAGACGAAACAGCCAGCGCGCACAAGACTTCAGTCAAGGCAGCAATGGGTTCGTTTATCGGAACCACCGTAGAGTGGTACGACTATTTTATTTATGGTACTGCCGCCGCTCTCGTGTTTCCTAAAGTGTTTTTCAGCAACATGTCGCCCGAAATGGCGACGCTGATGTCTATGATTTCGTTCTCAGTCGCCTTTGTCGTTCGACCGGTTGGGGGGATTGTGATTGGTCACTTTGGTGACCGGATGGGACGCAAGAAACTCTTGGTATTTACCTTGATGCTGATGGGGCTCTGTACCGCAGCCATCGGGTTCTTACCCACCTATGCGCAGGCTGGTCTGTGGGCTCCAGGGTTACTCATTCTGCTTCGTATCATTCAGGGCTTTGCACTGGGTGGTGAGTGGGGTGGTGCCGCGTTGATGTCTGTTGAGCATGCACCACCCGGACGACGTGGCCTTTGGGGCGCTACCATGCAAATGGGTGTTCCAGCGGGTTTGTTGGTGTCTGCCGGCGCATTCGCATTGGTCTCTTCACTGCCGGATGAGCAGTTCTATGCGTGGGGCTGGCGTCTGCCTTTCATTTTTAGTCTGGTGTTGCTGGTAGTTGGGATGTACATCCGACTCCAAGTGTCTGAGCCACCAGCATTTGAAAAAGTGGCCGCAAGTGGAGAAATTGAAAAAGCACCGTTGCTTAGCGTTTTGAAATATGAAAAGAAGAAAACCATTGTTATGGCTTTCTTTCAAACAGCGGCAAACGTTGGTTACTTTCTCATCACTGTTTACTCATTGAGTTACATAACGCAGACGCTAGGTTTGCCTCGAAGTGTAGCGTCGACCGCGCTGATGGTGGGTGCGGCAGTTGACTTGTTTATGCAGCCTGTCTTTGGATGGCTTTCTGATAAATATGGACGTAAGAAAGTTTATGGGTTTGGCGCAATATTCTTGGCCTGCTATGCATTCCCGTTCTTCGCATTGCTCAACACCGCTGACCCATCGCTGATTATCCTGGCAATGGCATTAGGTCTGGGTATTGGGCACGCATCAACCGGATCTCTGCATGGTGTGATCTACGCCGAGCAATATAAAACCAAGTATCGCTTCAGCGGTGCGTCTGTGGCGTATCAACTCTCAGGCATTGTTTCAAGCGCACCTACGCCAATCATCGCCGCATGGTTAGTAGCCGCAACAGGTAGCTCGCTAGCAGTTTCATGGTTTGTGATAGGCGCGGCGGTAATTACGCTCATCTGTCTCACTATGACAAAAGAAACATATCGCATCGATATTAACGAGTGATGACAATGAGTGAATCTTTGAACGTACTTGTTGGTGACAGGATCGATCGGCTAATGACCGTTGAAATCCGTCCTCTTACTGGTGGGCTTCCATCAGGATATGTTCAGCCGATGTATGACATCTGCAGAGCCCATCATGGCGAGCCACTGAGCATGCTAGCAGCTGAGTCTCTGCAGGGTCGAGTCAAGCCAGGAGACACAGTCTTCATTGCCACCGGCGCAGGGGTTGCTCCCAACCTTCCTTGGGGTGAAACCGATGGGCCTCCCGGTGCCGCTGTATTGGCTCGTGCCTTGGCTCGGGGTTTCAACTGTAACGTTGTAATCGTTACCGAGACCATCCATCTGCGCCCCGTTGAAGCCTGTGCGGAGGTGGCCGCTGCCACCTTGGACGGTCATGGAGCGATTACTGTTGTTAGCTTTCCAAAGGGCCTCTCTGAGGGGCAGAGGACAGCTGCTAGTTTGTTTCATGAGTACAGCCCTACTGCGGTCATTTTCGTCGAGCGCGATGGCCCCAATGCCGAAGGATACTTTCACGGGGTACGCGGTGACTTCAGGGATCCAGACTCGGTGGGCCATGTTTATCTGCTCGCTGACGTCGCCAAGATGCACAACGTGCTGACCATTGGTGTAGGGGATGGTGGCAATGAGGTCGGCTTCGGTGATGTCCGCGATGCGGTTGCTGCCGTGCATCCACTGGGGGCCATTTCCAAAGGTGGTTTCCCCTCCGGTGTGATTACCGTTACAGCGACAGATGTTGTTGTCGCTGCATCGGTTTCTAACTGGGGTGCATACGCAATCAGCGCCGCGCTGGCTTATTTGAAGGACATGCCGGATCTGATTCATACCCCAGAGCTGGAACGCTACCTTGTGGAGGCTTGCGTCAGGGGTGGTGGTCGTGACGGCGCCAATGGCCTGCATCAGCCTTCGGTTGATGGCATTGATTTGGATGGTCATGCGGCCTTTGTGCAACTGCTGAATTCGATTGTGAAAGTCTCTCGATAGGCGTCTTCGACGCCTCTAGGAAATTTAAATCATGAACTCCAAAGTGAAGGTTAAGGGTGTACCGGTGACAAGTAATACGGACTCTTTTGGCAATGCCATCGACCCTGTAGTGGGCTTTGCCCGCGGCAACATCATTCGTTCCAGTACGGACGAAGGCGCTCGGTTGCGTCACGGGCAATCTGTTGCAGCGAATCGCGTGATGGAAAAAGGAGCCGAGTCGATCGGGATCTTCACGGGGAACCAGCGTGATTACCTCGTCAAGGCCAGCGACCTTGAGACCTATTGTGAGGAGTGGGTTGGCCCAGGCCTCAGCGCTACGCGTCTCAACAAGCTCGCGATTGAGCATATGGGGGGAGATCTTGAAACGGACAGCGTTGCGATTTTCAACCGAACCAGCGCCGCTATTGTTTCGGTAATTGCGTCATGCTCTGGTAGCCGCACCGTGGTTTCAATCGTGCCCCCTGGCGGTCGCTCTCATGCCTCAGTGGTACGTGGAGCCAAGCTTGCCGGGGTTCCGCTTATCGAGGTTCAAGGGGTGGCAGATTGGCGTAGTGCGATCGATGCGCATCAGCCCCATCTCGTGGTTGTAACCACTGTTACCAGTAGCCTGGAAATCCTGAGCGACAACATCACGTTGCAGGTTGTCGACTACTGCAAAAAATTCAAGTCACGCGTATTTCTGGACGAAGCGTACGGTGCTCGACTGCGCCCCGTGCTCCATGGCGGGATCCAAAGTCTGAAAACCGGCGCCGATCTTGCTGTGACGAACTGCGATAAGGCCGGTCTGCCAGGCCCACGAGCCGGGATTCTGGTAGGTGCCAAGGATATGATTGGCGCTGCAGCAGCCAAGGGCGCGGAATATGGTATGGAAGCTCGGGCTCCCATCTCTGCCGGTGTCATGCGCTCTCTTCAAAGCTATGACCCTGAGCATCTGCGCGCTGAAGCGAAGGCTGGCAAGGCATTGGCTGCCGAGCTGATCAAGTTGTTGGGCAACTGTGTCCAAGTCAGCGATCTGGGGCCGATGGTTCACGAAGACGAGATTCTTCGGATTATCTTGAAGAGAGCCGATATCGATTTTGATAAGGCACCTGTAGTTCCCTGCGAGGCCACCTCTGCTCTGGGTATGATCCTGCTCCGAGACTTTGGGATCCTCACCGTAAACACTCATGGTCAGCCGGGTGCACGTGTTTCGGTACGTCTCAAGCCGTCGGGCGATGCAATTGCTCGGGTTGGGGGGCAAGCAGAGATCATCAAAGCATTCGACGCCGCTCTGACCAAAGTTGCGAGTGTCATTAACGATAGTGCAGCAATGTCGGCACTCATCCTGGGGGGCAAATAATGTCTGCTGGTTCGAAGTATTCGCCTTACGACCACCGCCTGGATCAACTTATATCTCTTGATATCGGCGGGCGTGGCGTCGAGCATCTTTACCAAATGGCTCGCTCTATTACTGGGCAACCTTTGGTAGGTGCTGCCGCTGACGCTCTGTTGGCGGCGCCAGAGGGTTCTACGGTAGTCGTTACTACAGGTTCTGTATCACGTGCCTGGCTGTCTCCAGAAATCGGTGAGAATGATGGGCCTGCTGGACTTGCAGCTGTTGTCCGGGCATTGGTGCTGTCGCGAAACGTGACATGCGTAGTTCTCATCGAAGAAACCCTGCGTCGTCCGATGGAGGCCATTTTGACCTCAGCAGGATTGACGGTGCTCCCCTACGAGCAGGCCCGCAAGGCGACCCAGGATAAAAGCTTGGCGACCGTGTGCGTGCAGGGCTTTGCAGTTACCGATGAAGAGGCCGTGCTCGCTGCTCCGCGCCTTTTGGATGAGCTGAAACCAACAGTTCTGTTCTCCACCGAACGTGTGGGGCGTAACCGTAATGGCATTTACTACAGCATGCGCGGTATTGACTACGGCATGGAGCGCGCTCGCATCGATTTCGTGTTTGATGAAGCGATGCGCCGTGGGATTACTACCGTGGCGGTCGGCGATGGTGGCAATGAAATTGGTATGGGCTTAGTAAACGAGGCTGTTCAGGGTCACGTTAAATTCGGCTCTGAAGGCTCATGTGGCTGCGGCGGCGGTATCGGGGCAGTAACCCCCGCAGACGTCTTGGTGACTGCGGCCTGTTCCAACTGGGGCTGCTATGCCATCACTGCAGCTATGGCAATTCGCACGGGTGATGCCCGCTTGATCCATACCCCAGAGATGGAGGGGCAACTACTTCGCCGTGGTGTGGATGTAGGCTTGATCAACTCCGTGGTGGGGATCACTGACGCCAACGTCGACGGTATTCCATTGAGTAGCCATCTAGCTCTTGCCGAAATGATTACTGCCATTGTGCGACCAGCGCTAAAGGTTTGATATGCGAAACGCAACCGGTCGTACGCTTATAAAACCACGTGATGCTTCTCGGACAACCCCCAATCAGAAGTGTCAAGATAGCGTCCATCGCTCAGCCGCTGCGTCCCAGTTGATACGCAACAACCGCTCAGATGACGCTATCGAGGCGGTCGCAGTATTGGGTTACAACTGATCAGGTCTTTCTCCTACTAAATATCAGTGCAGCCCCAGCTGCCATTGAAAGTATTTCGTGCAACTCAAAGTTGTGAGTTGCACGAAGTGTTGTGCTATTTTGCTTGTAATCTGCCAAAAAAACACATGGCGAAGTCCACTGATAAATATTAGTGCATTAGGAGTGGGGTATCATGGTCAAACGTACTCTTTTGAAGTCCGTTGGGTCTGGTTCAGTGGTCGTGCTACTGGGCGCGAGTGGCGCTGTAAAAGCTGACTTTCTCTCGGACTCGAAAGCTACATTGTCGATGCGTAGCCTGTACTTGAACAATGACAATCGTCAGACCCAACAGGTCAAGCAGGAAGAGTGGGGACAAGGCCTTCTGCTTAAATACCAATCCGGGTTTACAGATGGCACCGTTGGATTTGGTGTCGGCGCCATAGGCGGGTTGGGCATTAAGCTCGACTCTGGGGCCGGACGACATAACGACAGTTCGTTCTTTCCCGATCATGATGGAAAGGCTGCTGATGAATTTAGCGCCATGGGCCTGACTGCTAAGGCAGAGGTCTCCGAGACTGAGCTGCGCTACGGGACTCTTCAACCCGTATTACCATCCTGATAAACAATGACGGGCGCTTGCTTCCTCAATGGTTCCATGGTGCTCAGGCGACTTCGAAAGAAATCGAGAACCTGACTGTTGTGGCAGGGGGGCTTGAGGACGTGAAAGACCGTAACTCCACTGACTCCCTTGGTTTGGCGATTGGAGGCGCTGGCGGTGCGGCAGGCCAGTGTAGCAACAAGTTCTACTACGGTGGTTTTGACTACAAGTTCACTCCTGATTTGTTGGGGCAGTATTACTACGCCAGCCTAAAGGATTTCTATACCCAGAGCTTTCTAGGCCTCGTACATACAATGCCCCTTCCAGTCGACAAGTTGACCTCTGATCTTCGCTATTTTCATAGCGATTCGCACGGTAAAAACGCCAGCATCGACGGTCGAGTTGATGGCTACATGAACACCGGTTATTACGGCAACGGCGCGACTCGTGGAGAGGTCGACAACGACACTTTCAGTGCGACCTTCACGTGCGCTCTGGGTGGTCCCAAACTCATCGGCGCATACCAGACCGTTAACGGCGACAGCAACATGCCGTTTGTTAGCCAAGGCTATGGTTCCACGGTTTACCTCACCAGTAACAGCTTGATCACCAGTTTCACTCGTGCCGGTGAGCGTACATGGATGGCTGGCTATGCCTACGATTTCTCTGCTGTGGGTGTGCCTGGTTTGACTACAAAGCTGATGTACCTGCCTGGCGATAACGTCAAGTCTTCACGTGGCGATCTTAATGAGCGGGAGCGAGATATCACTGTTGGTTACGCGGTTCAGTCTGGCGCGCTCAAGGGATTCGGCGTCACTTGGCTCAACGGCTCACTACGGGGTAGCGCGGCGACTGATACGGATGAAAACCGTATCTACCTGAGCTATTCACTCGCTCTTTTCTAAACCGATCAATTTACTTCAGCGCTGAGCAGCGGTGCCTATTGGCCCGCTGCCTCATCAAGGGTACTAGCATGAGACACAAAATAGTGATTGTTGGCGGTGGTGCTGGTGGTATCGAGCTCGCAACTCGATTGGGCAAAACGCTAGGCAAGCGCAACCAAGCCACGATCACTTTGGTTGATTCAAACCTGACGCATATCTGGAAGCCGTTGTTTCACGAGGTTGCAGCGGGCTCGTTAAACCCAGGTATCGATGAGCTCAATTATATTGCTCAGGCCAACTGGAACGCGTTCGATTTTCAGCACGGGAGGATGGTAGGAATTGACCGAGCCCGTAAAGTGATTCGCGTAACTGCTTCCAGCGAAATTGGGTTAGACGAGCGGGAGATCGCTTACGACTCATTGGTCATGGCTGTGGGTAGCCAATGCAATGATTTCGGTACACCTGGTGTGCAGCAGCACTGTCAGTTCTTGGACAGCCGGGCGCAGGCTGAAAGACTGCATGGAATGCTCCTCAATCGATACATGAAATCCCATGCGATGGACGAGTCTCATCCATTGAAAATTGCCATTGTAGGAGCAGGAGCTACGGGCGTTGAGCTGTGCGCGGAGCTTCAGCATGCGGTACGTGTTATCCAGGACTATGGCGTGAGACACGCATCACCTACAGCTTTAAAGATTACGTTGCTTGAGGCTGGCCCCAGAGTATTGCCGGTACTCAATGAGAAAGTCAGTCGAGCTGTGCACAATGCCCTGAAAGGGCTTGGCATAAATGTCCGTGTTGGCACTGCCGTGAAAGAGGTTACAGAGAGTGGCATGCTGCTCGCTGACGGCGAGGTGATCAGCGCTGACCTTAAAATTTGGGCCGCTGGTATCAAGGCTCCTGATTTTTTGAAGCACTTGGGAGGTTTGGAGACTAACCGTATCAGTCAATTGCAGGTTGGTCAGACCTTACAGACAACTCTAGACAAGTCCATCTTTGCGATAGGGGACTGTGCATCTTGCCCATTGGACGCCGAGAGTGGTCGTTTCGTACCGCCGCGTGCCCAGGCTGCCCATCAGCAAGCAGAGCTATTGGCCAAGAGTCTGGCACGTCATGTCGAAGGCAAGGCGTTGCTCTCTTTCAAGTACGAAGATCGCGGTACGTTGGTTTCCCTAGCTTCTTTTGGCGCCGTAGGTAGCCTTACCGGCCTTCTGGCAGGCAACGGAGTAACCCAGGGATTTCTCGCTCGTACCCTGTACATGTCGCTTTATCGCCTGCACCAAGCGACACTCTTCGGAAATAGCCGAATGTTGTTGCGCGCGTTGGCCGAATACCTTCAGCGCAAAACTCGCCCGAAACTGCGGCTGCACTGATCCATGATCAATTTAGGGCGATTGCGGCTGCTGTCCGAGCTATCCGTTCTTGGAACCGTTTCTGCTGTTGCGGAGGCGGTGCACCTGACACGACCTGCTGTCTCTCAGCAATTGGCGTTGCTGGAGCGCGAGCTGGATGTCACCCTGTTCGAGCGGTCTGGCCGCTCGGTTGAACTCACGCCAGCAGGTAGAAGGCTGGTGGCTAGATCGGCGCAGTTGCTCTGCTTGGTCAATGATATCGAGGCGGAGATTGCCCTAGGCCGGGAGCAGGTTTCGGGCGACATTCGCATCGCCTCGTTTGGTTCTGCTGGCGTAGGGCTTGTACCGATCGGGATAAGGCGGCTTGAAAGCACTCACCCTCAGCTCAGCATATCGCTAGTGGAGCTGGAGCCTACAGAGGGCCTAAAAGCTGCCGCAGCAAATCAGGTCGACTTAGCGATCGTGGATGATATGGTCAACGCGGAACCGTTTGCTGAGAAGCTAGATTTCCTGCCGTTGTGCCCTGATTATTTCAATGTGGTCATGTCCTCCAAGCATCGGTTGGCTGACCGTAAAAACCTCCAGCTCGAAGATCTTTCTGAAGAGCGCTGGGCGTTGAATTTGGCTGCAGTCAGTTACCACTCATTCTTGCTTCGCGCATTCCATGCCGCCGGCTTTGAGCCAAACGTAATGAGTAACTGCCGAAACAGTGCCGCTACGCTTGAGCTGGTCAGGGCGAGCTCGGTTATTACTTTGCTTCCACATCTATCGCTAAAACGCATAGAAAATGATCCGGATTTTGCGTTGATACCCGTTAAACCGCTGCTAATGAGGCGAATCTTTATCGTGGTGCCGAACGGGGCGGCTCGTCGCCCATCGGTCGCGGCAGTCATCGGTGCACTGAGGGAGGTAGTACCAGAAGAATTGCGGATAATGGCAATATGAGTAGGCTGACGGCTATTGTCTCCAAACCATAAGGTATGATGACTGCAAAGTCGTAAGGTATCGGTGAAATCATGCTCAACCTAGGTCGTCTGCGCCTCCTGTCGGAGCTATCCGTACTCGGGACTATATCCGCAGTTGCCGAGGCGGTTCACTTGACCCGCCCCGCGATTTCCCAGCAACTGGCGTTATTAGAGCAGGAGTTGGACGTTACTCTTTTCGAGCGTTCTGGTCGAAGCGTTGAGCTAACGCCCATTGGTAAAAGATTGGCTGCGCGCTCGGTCGAGCTCTTCCGTCTGGTCAACGACATCCAGGCAGAGATTGCCCTAAGCAAGGAGGAAGTGACGGGTGAAGTTAGAGTCGCGGCCTTCGGTTCGGTAGGAGTGGGATTGCTCCCTCACGCTATTCAGTCCTTGGAGCAAACACATCCACAGCTCAATGTCTCACTGATAGAAATGGAACCACCGGAAGGGCTTAAGGCGGCTGCAGCAAATCAGGTCGACCTTGCTGTAGTTGACGACCTGGTGAACGCAGAGGCGTTTGCAGACAAGCTCGACTTTCTACCACTCTGCACTGACCAATTTGCACTGGTGATGTCGTCACGGAACCGGCTCTCGGAGCTAAAATCCATTCAGCTGAGTGATTTGGCCAACGAAAGATGGGCCCTTAACCTCTCGGCCATCAGTTACCACTCATTTCTCCTGCGGGCGTTCCGGGCTGCCGGTTTCGAACCTACCGTGACGAGCAACTGCCGCAACACTGCCGCAACCCTTGAACTAGTTAGAGCAAGCTCTCTAATCACGCTCCTACCAAATTTGACGCTAGGGCCGATTCGCAGAGATCAGGACTTCGTTTGCATCACTTTGAAGCCCGCGCTAATCCGTCGTATCTTTGTTGTTGTGCCAAAAGGTGCTTCAAAGATGCCTGCGGTAATTTCCGTCCTAGATGCTCTTAGGCATGCTGTACCCGAGAGTCAGCTCAAGATCTAAGCTTTGATGTACAAGTTTGATACGCGTAGTAGCAAGATCGAGTGACTTCACATACCGAGCACAACAGATCAATCGGCTCTTGGGCACGCAGTTGATCGATTAACGCGAACACTTGTGTTCCTCGATCATCAAGAGCGAGGCGGCCTTTTTGAAATGGATTTTTCCCGTTCAAGCCGATTGACGTTGGCTTCCAATTCTTTGATTGTTGCTCGGGCATAAGCGCTTTGCTAACCGGTGTAACGCCGCCGCGTTCCTGCTGGAGATGGTTCACCCAACGACGCAAGGCCGACTCGACCAGCCCAAGCGAACGGGCTGGCTCGGTATCGCTGTAGCCTTGGTCTAGCACCAGGCGCGAAGCCTCGCGCTTGAACTCAGGGGTAAAGGTACGACGTTGCTTGGTCATCAGACACCTCTCTGCGGTCACCATACTCGCTTTAATTGGCGTCCGGTTTCACTAGACCACTACAAGCTGAAACCTTCAGGCGATGATTTAAGTGATTTTTCAGAAAGTCAGCCAGGGCCCACACGCGCTGAGGCAAGTGCTTCGCGCATGGGGGCAGCAAGTAAAGCTCGAAGTTTTCAGTGGCGCGCCAGTCTTTCAGGAGGGTTACGACCTCGCCGTTGCTCAAGGCTTGCTGGAAGTAGAACACGAAAGCCACAGCAGGATCTTGCTGGCCTTTTTGATCGAGTGGGTTAGGGGCTGCCGAGCGGACGGGTAGGGCGTGCTGAACATTTCGCTGATACTGTCCTCCCGCTGGTCGAGAACGAATTTATCAATGCGACTGTGCTGCACTTGGATAGTGGCGGGTGTATCAGCCGGCCGTATCATCTGGTGGTACCGGTATGACGTATCTGGGGCTGGTCTGAAATCATTCTTGGCCGACTCTTTTCGATTCAACACAATCCAATTGTCTGGAAAGTCGATTTTTCGTGGGGAGAAGGCTGCGCTGATCGCTACCTGCAGATTGAGCTTTTTTGGCGGCTTGGGGAGGGCCAAGTAGCGCTGTGCGGCATTGAATGGGCGTGGGGGCGCGAGTCATCACTTTTGTGAGTGAAATCGTTTCGAGATTTCTGGGTATAGGGCTGGGACTTTGGAGGGGTTCAGAGCACGAGAAAGGAAGCCCGAACGTGCTCAAGATCATGAAAACTGGAGCGGGTAGAGGGAATCGAACCCTCAACTAAAGCTTGGGAAGCTTTCGTTTTGCCACTAAACTATACCCGCATGACGCGTTGTTTCCGTGCCGCCGGCCGTTCATTGCGAACCTGATTGCCAGCTTGGCCACCTCGGTGTGATGCGTCTTTCGACACCTGCTCCGGGCGGCTGACTTTGTACCAGAAGCGCCCTGTAATTTGAAGCGCTAATTTTCGTTTCTCTGCTCGATCCCTCTCAGACCAGACCGATTTCCTCCGCGCCCAGGCTGCGGTATTGGCCGGGTTGCAGGCTTTCGTCGAGCACCAGTTCGCCCATGCGTTCGCGGTGCAGTTTGACCACCTTGTTCTGGAAGTGCCCGAACATCCGCTTCACCTG
>Ga0105244_10001976_pt1 | contig 15856 bp, 11 predicted proteins | sample KBSM44metaG_FD_80423 | JGI IMG/M metagenome (GOLD analysis project Ga0105244, IMG submission 80423) | Miscanthus rhizosphere microbial communities from Kellogg Biological Station, Michigan, USA - KBS M4-4 metaG | ecosystem: Host-associated > Plants > Roots > Rhizosphere > Soil | place... | reverse complement strand
TGAGACTTTTGTCTTGGGGATGGGATTTTTTGGTTTTTTCGGAGCTGGGATTACACGCTTTGGATGGACCTGAATAGTGTGAATGATAGGGTAATCAAGTTTCAAATATCCCATGTACGATGACAGTAACAGATGTTCTAACTTAAATCGAAAGGAAATGATGATTCCATGTCAGCAAAATTAAAAGTCGGTATTGTCGGAGGAACAGGAATGGTAGGTCAACGTTTCGTAGACCTGTTGGATCAACATCCGTGGTTTGAAGTAACAGCGATTTCAGCAAGTGCCAACTCGGCAGGTAAAACGTATGAAGAGTCTGTAAAGGGAAGATGGAAACTAGCGGTTCCAATCCCTGAGCCTGTGAAAAACATTGTGGTGCAAGATGCATCTCAGGTTGAAGCTTTTGCCAGCCAGGTTGATTTTATTTTCTGTGCCGTGGATATGAAAAAGAATGAAATTCAGGCGCTGGAAGAGGCTTATGCCAAAACAGGTACACCTGTCGTGTCCAACAACTCCGCACACCGCTGGACAGCAGACGTGCCAATGGTTATTCCTGAGATTAATCCAGGTCACTTGGCGGTTATTGAAGCTCAGAAAAAACGTCTGGGTACAACGACAGGTTTTATCGCTGTAAAACCAAACTGTTCCATCCAAAGTTATGTGCCGGCTCTACATGCATTGCGTGAGTTTAACCCGACACAGGTTGTAGCTTCCACATATCAAGCGATTTCTGGAGCAGGCAAAAACTTTACGGACTGGCCTGAAATGCTGGATAACGTAATTCCTTACATTGGTGGCGAGGAAGAAAAAAGTGAGCAGGAGCCACTACGCATCTGGGGAAGTGTAGAGAACAACCAGATCGTTAAAGCATCTGCACCATTGATTACAACACAATGTATTCGTGTGCCGGTAACAGACGGACACTTGGCAACGGTTTTTGTGAACTTCGAGAAAAAACCGAGCAAAGATGAAATTCTGGAGCGTTGGTCTCAGTTTAAAGGTCGTCCTCAAGAGCTGGCTCTGCCAAGCGCGCCGAAGCAGTTCATTACGTACTTTGAGGAAGAGAACAGACCGCAGACTCAGCTGGATCGTGATATCGAGCGTGGCATGGGCGTTTCTACAGGCCGTTTGCGTGAAGACTCACTCTATGACTATAAATTTGTTGGATTGTCCCACAACACACTGCGTGGAGCAGCTGGTGGAGCCGTACTGATTGCTGAACTGCTCAAAGCAGAAGGATATATTCAACCGAAATAAGCGATTTTTTTTATATAATGTGAAAAGGCTCTTGAATCTGTCATCTCCAAGTGACAGTTCAGGAGCCTTTTTTATTCCATTTTCTGCAAGTAAAATCGATATCAAGCTGCTGAGGTTTTATCCGAGTTTCGCAATAGCTGAGAACGTCTGCCGAGCAAGTACCCTGAAAGGGAAGCAAGCATTTGCTGAAATACCATCCCAAGTACGACAGGGACAGCAACGGGCGGCGGAAAATAAGTAACTGCAAGAACGGCACCAGCGCTAATGTTACGCATTCCTCCGTTAAAAACAAGAGCCACTTGATCCGCTTCATTCCAACCTAGCCATCTCGCAATGAAATAACTGAGTGCATAGCCGAAGGATGCCAGAAAAACGATAATTACCGCCAGCCCAGCCAAGCGCCAGTTGAAGTCAGCCAGATAGGGTGCGACAACCGAGCCATTAATGGCAACGACCGAAGCCATAAACAATTTGGATAATGGATTAAGCCGAGGTCCCCATACAGGAACGATCCCACCTTTAGTCCATTCATTCAGGAGCATACCCAGCAGTGAAGGGAAAACAATCATCCAGAATAGGCTGCTCATCATCGCTGCCGTATCCAGTGTGACGCTTGTGCCAACAAGCAGGGATAACACGCCGGGCACAACAAACGGAGCCAGCAAGGTATCAATCAGAATAATCGAAAGCGTAAGCGCAATATTCCCCCTGTAGATGCTTACCCATATAAAACTGCTAATACCCGTCGGAATGACCGCAGCGAGAACAAGTCCTGTGATAGTATAAGCATCGGTTGGAAACACAAGATGACCCATGCCCAGCGCAATAAGAGGCATGGCCAAATGCAAGATCAGAAGGCAAACAAACAGCGGAAAAGGCTTTTTTAAGACATTTACAAAGTCTCGTACGCTCAGACTAATACTGCCCGCGAACGTCATGAAGGCAAATAGCCAAGGCGACAAATACGTGTAAGAAGATAAAAAACTGCCGCATAAAACACCAATGATAATACTAGCGGGGGTAATCAGTGGCATGATGCGGTTCAAGCGTTGATTCAAGGCCTGAAGCATAATGTCGACATCCCTTTATTGTGTGATTCTCCTATTATACATCGGAATGTCCGGCTATGCAGGCTGATTTGCAATGTAGCTTTGTGAACAAGTATCATGAAGTAAGGTACCATCATTCTGAGATGAAGAAAGGAAGATAATCATGCGAAGGCGAAAAAGAAGACACAGGACGATGATCACAGCCATTGTGGCCTCCAGTATGTTGATGCTATCCGCTTGTTCGATTGTAGAGCAAGCCAATCAAAGTTTGAGTTATGTAAGCGGTGCTACGGATTATATTAATCAGGTATCGAGTGCTGGAACCGAGTTACAACAACTTGCAACAGATGCCATCAACAACCCAGATGTAACGGGTCAGATTCAAGAGAAGATTGATCTGATTCAAGCAGAAGCCGCAGAATTTTCGGAGATGAGTGCGCCTGCTATTGGAGAAAACATTCATGAGAATCTGGTTAGTTATAATAATCAGCTGACAGAGGTAATGAACCAATTCGAAACATCCATTGCGGAGCAAGGGATTACTGCTGAGAATTGGGAGAAAACAGGTATTCCGGAATTAATCAACAACATCAACAGCTTGAAGGAACCGCTGAGCGGATTACAAACGGAATAATAAGTTTAAACTAAATATAAGAATAATCTTTCCTTCTCCTTAAGGAGCATTTGAACAGGAAAATTATAGAAGACGGGTGATCTGGAAGGGTTACTCGTCTTTTTTGCATATTTATTTTGAAGAAAGAAAAACTATATGGATCACGACAAGATCCAAAATGCTGGCCGTGTATCAATCAGGAATACTATGATGGTGATTGTTTGTTTGTTGGATAACATGCGGTCTATCGTAATCCCATCGTATGATCGACCCATTTGACAAATGAATGATAGACTAGTATGGTTATTATATAAACATTTATTTAGTAACTAACATTAATTCAGTCAATTGAAACCAATTTTATTTAGCAAAGGAGATCTATGTTATGTCCGAACATACGGGAAAAGTCATTGTTATCACAGGTGGAGCAAGCGGAATTGGTAAAGAAACAGCACTGCAACTATCTGCACAGGGAGCAACAGTCGTTGTCGCGGATTTTAACGAAGAAGGAGCCAAACAGGTTGCGACCGAGATTGAAGCAACCGGTGGCACAGCCGGAGCTTATAAAGTAGATGTATCCAAAGGTGATGAGATTAAAGCTTTGATTGACTGGACTGTCGAAAAGTATGGAACATTCAATGGAATTTTCAACAACGCTGGGATCGGTCTTGTAAAGCCGTTTCTGGAGATGGACCCGGAATCCTATCACAAAGTTATTGATGTAGACCAACACAGCGTATACTACGGTATGTATTATGGCGCGAAGAAAATGGTTGAATTAAACGTACGGGGCACAATTGTTAATACAGCATCGATCTATGGAAGCGTGGCAGCTGTAGGTAGCTTCAACTACAATGCGGCGAAAGCAGCAGTAGTGATGATGTCCAAATCGGGTGCACTTGAACTGGCCGAGCATGGAATTCGCGTGTTGGGTGTGGCGCCTGGGTTCATCGAAACTCCCATTCTGGGAAATGACAAAGCCATGAAGGATGCATTGGCCACTCAACATATGCGCGGAGAGTTGATCCAGCCGGAAAAAGTAGCAAGTGTGGTGACCTTCCTGTTCAGTGATGCCGCGAGTGCAATGAACGGTACAACAGTGGCAGTTGATGATGGCTTCCTGAGTTTCAAAACGAAATAACGGGTTATCTAACTCTAAATCATATTGCATTTAAAATGAACCAAAGGCACAGGATGTAATCATCCTGTGCCTTTTCATGTTCACTCTTGTAATAAATTCATCATACAATAGTGTCGAATCATCCCGAAATTTAGGAGTTCATGATACAATATAAGGGCTGTTCGTTTTATCCATTTGTGGTGTCGTACACAATACGGACTCCGAGTGAGCCGTAACTTTCTTCTTTATAGTGACAATGAGTGCAGGTTTTGACAGAGCATAATTCATCATGATGTGTTTGTAATTTTTCGTTACAGCGAGGACATGTATTCACAAAAAGTGTCTTCAACACATTCAACATGCTTAATCACTCATTTCTGATTAAATTACTTGGTTTTAAAGTATTATACCCGAATCCAAGTGTCCTGTATATGTTTTTTGGAATGAAATTTTATCTTTTTTTTGATTTCGTATCTTCGTATTATCTTCATGAAAGGAAGGTTATAGCCGATGGATCTTTTGCTGTTCTTCATCATGTTTATACTGGGTCTAATCGGTTCATTTTTCTCCGGATTGCTTGGCATTGGTGGAGCGATCATCAATTTCCCTCTCCTGCTGTATGTGCCGGAAATGGCAGGGCTCGAACCGTTCACGGCTCATCAGGTGTCAGCCATCAGCATGTTTCAAGTGTTCTTTGCTTCGCTTGCGGGCGTAGTTGCATTTCGCAGAAAAGCAAAAGCAGGCAAAACTAGCGGCGCTGTGATTGATTCCAAACTGGTACTGTACATGGGAAGCAGTATTCTGGTGGGCAGTTTAATTGGTGGTTTTATCTCAGGCATGCTGGCTGAACGTATGATTCATCTCGTTTATGGCATTCTGGCGATCATAGCGATTGTTTTAATGCTCATCCCGAGCAAGGGGCGGCTGGATCTGGACCAACCGTTAACGTTTAATAAAATGATTGCTTCAAGTACTTCGCTTGCTGTAGGAATCGTTTCAGGGATTGTCGGGGCTGGCGGTGCATTCGTACTCATCCCTGTTATGCTGACTGTCCTGAAGATTCCGGTTCGGACAACGATTGCCTCATCCCTTGCGATTGTTTTCATCTCTGCAATAGGAGGGGTTATAGGGAAGTTATCTGCGGGAGACATTCCGGTGGAGCCGATTATTTACACGGTGCTGGGAAGTTTGATTGGTGCTTCGATTGGCTCGAGAGTAAGTTCAATGGTTAATGTGCGGCTACTTCGATATGCGTTGCTTCTTCTGATCGCGATTACTGCGGTTAAAGTATGGTCTTCGATATTCTAATTTAACGCTCTTATCTCTCAGACATTAGCGATTTCGTAACCAAACGGCCGAAGTGCCGTATATAGGATATGAACATGAGCGGACCATGTTTAACTTTAACTGAAGTTGAGGGATCGACCGATGAACAACGTACTTATGAATCAGACGAAAGCCGAGGCTAATGCGGATGAGGCTTATCGTCACGCAGAGCAGAAAGCATCTCAGTATTTTGTGACACTCTCTCAGCAACTGCTGAATAATACTCATATAGATACACTTACGAAAGATTTTAGAATTTGGCAAAAAAAACATATCCATCGTTGGAGCTGGTTATCCTGGTTCGCTGGCAAAAGAAAACCGGATGCCACTGATATTCAGAAATATATGCATTGGCTCAATGCGACAGGCAAGATCGATGATTATCTGGATCGCAGCATCTCATATATCTACATGCGCGATCTGGGGCAGGCGTTGGATAACCCGAAAACAAAAGACAAGATTCAGCGTATCGCTAAGGATACCCAAGCATATTTTATGCGTGTCGCAAGTGAACAACAACGTCAGGCTGACTACATAAGCCCGGCAGCATTATATCGGTGGGGACAGCGAGAACAGATTGAAGAGGCAGTTATCTGGGTGATGGACAAATTAAAACATGTTGCAGCAAACATCCCACCAGAACTCGATGCGGCACAGGCTCAACGTAAACTGATCAAGATTATTCTGGGTGTCGTGCTTCACGTCGATGATGAGCTTACAGAGGACACGCCGCGGGAGGAACGGATGGCAAAGCTTGATGCAGCCATCAGGCTGGGTTATTCCTACGGTTTAACATACCCTTTTGTGGATGATCTTCTCGATTCTCAGGCGCTGACTACACAGGAAAAGGAACAGTATTCGGCGATGATACAACAAGCTCTGCTTACCGGCATTGTGCCTGATCTTGGAGAATGGAAGGGACCTCAGCTTGAAGTGATTCGGTATGTACACTCCGAGCTTCGAGAGGCCTTTGAATATATTCGGAACTATCAGCATGAAGAGATGCGACACACTTTTTTTGAACAGTCTTATGTGTTCTTTCAATCGCAGGAGATCGATCGTGGCAAGAAATTATCCAATGTGCATTATACGAATGAAGAGCTGTACATTCCGATCATTATCAAGTCGGCGTCGTCGCGATTGATTGTTCGTTCTGTTCTGAGCGCACCGGAAGATGAAGGGTTTGATCTGCGCACCTTCCATTACGGGATTTATAATCAGCTTGCGGATGATTTTGCGGATATGTTCGATGATATGCAGGACGAGGCCGTGACACCTTACACGTATTATTTGAAATATCGTGACCTGCGTTCGGATTTGATTAACCCGTATGAGCTGTACTGGGCAGTCATCTCGTTTCTAATCCATGATGTCTACCATTCCAATGCCAAGGCGAGGGAAGTTATACTGGATCGTGCGATTAACGGGCTGAAGCGTTGCAGAGAGCGGCTCGGTCAGGCGAAGTATGACGAGGTCATGACGATCTTTGCTTCAGGCCAACCTGAACTTAATCAAGTGGTGCAACAAATGGTGCGAAAAGCAGATGACGTGGACTTTCTGGATAAATTGTTACGGGATCAGGTTGTTTTGCAGCTCAGTAATGATAAACAAGAGAAGGAGTCGTTCCAGCAGACGATTCGAACAGTACGTGAGCAGATCAATGTAGAACTTCAGATCAACAAAGCCGCTGAGGAGCTCGAAATGAAGGGGAAGCTGATGGACGCGGCTAACTACAGTCTGCAAGGGGATGGCAAACGTCTGCGTCCGATCCTGACTTGGGTCATGGGTGTTCAGGAGTACGGGCTTAGCGAGTCGGCAATCATGCCGTTGTTACGCTCCATGGAATATATGCATACCGCTTCACTCATCTTTGATGATCTGCCCACACAGGATAATGCCGAGGTAAGGCGTGGACGTTCGACGCTTCATCAGTTGCACAATAGCGCGACGGCAGAACTCACAGGACTATTCCTGATTCAGCGAGCGATTCGTGAGCAGTCTTCATTGAACCGATTTGATGCGCAAACGGTGCTGAAGCTGATTCAATATTCGGCTATAAAAGCAGAAGATATGTGTATGGGTCAGGCGATGGATCTTGATTCGAAAGGGAAGCTGCTCTCGCTGGAGGAGCTAAACACGATTTGTTTTTACAAAACAGGCATTGCCTTTGAGGCGGCGCTGGTTATGCCAGCGATTTTGGCAGAAGTAAAAGATGAGGAGATTGACGCGCTAAAAGCGTTTGCGTATCATGCAGGCATTGCTTTTCAGATCAGGGACGACTTGCTGGACTATGGAGGAGATCAACAAACCCTTGGCAAACCTGCCGGTCAGGATGAGCGAAATAACAATTCAACCTTTGTATCCATTCTGGGAGAGACAGGTGCTCAAAAAGCGATGTGGGAGCATTACTGTCTTGCTACGGATGCATTACGTCAAATGCCTAAACCGATCCCATTTTTAAAACATCTGCTGGATTATCTCGTCGGCCGTGAACGGTAAGGCTAACATTGAGGCTTTAACGGATTTACCGAACTTATAACTGTTATTCGATGTATACTCAATAAAACCCTCACCCGTATTTTAACGGGGCTGAGGGTTATTTTATTACGCATTTTTGATCCATAGCTTCGAGATATCCAGGAATCCAAACTCTGAAGTTTGCATGCCGTAGAAACTCTGGTGCAATTCCGCTTTTTTGTTCATATGACATCCGTACAACATCCAGCTATTTTCCCGCAGTAATTCTTCAGCCTGCTCCAGAAGATCGCTACGCTCGGAGTGAGGAAGCTGTGGAAAGGGATCCAGCAGGGAATCCAATATGGATTGAAGCTCGGGAGTCATGTACTCATGGAGCGTATTGCTTTGGTTTTTGAAAAAGTGAATCATGCCATACTGCCAGTCGTCCTCCAGTATTTCTTCTCTGAGAATCAAAGGTGCATCTGAGGTCTTCACGACATCCAGATAATCGTCAAAAGGCTCCAGGTCAATCCGTAATCCAATTTGGCGTCCGCGTTGTTGTATCCACTCCGCCACATCGGAATCTTTGTTCTTCTTATAAGATAACAAGAAGGATTCCCCTTGATAACCCGATTGTTCAAGCAATGCTTGAGCATCGACGAGTGATGTGGCTTCCCAGCTCTGTGCAGCGCTTTTCCAAGGGAGAAAACTGCTGGCGGGTGTAATTCGATTTTCACCCAAATCGTTCACCAGGTTGACCGGATCATAGACGATGCGCATGGCCTGACGGAAAGGGAGTGTATGATGGCAACCCAGGACATTGAAGTTGAAAAGCATATACTGACATCCCAGTGCAGGATAGTCGATATAGTGAGGTCGCTCATGACTGCTTCCAGGCAGACTAAGCCGGTCAGTACCAGACATATCATAATAACCGTCGCTTGAAGCCGGCTCAGGGAGAAACCAGATGTGGATCTGATCGAGATGAGGACGGAAACCAAAATAAGCATCAAATGCCTTCAATTTAATCACATCTTCATTCATCTCGGTGATCTGAAACGGGCCTGTGCCGACCAAAGTCTGGTTCGAGTCATAATCCGCGGGCAGTACCGTCATCCGAATACAACTGAACAGATGCAGAAAAAAACGGTTCGCCCGATGCAATATAAACCTGATGCAATAATCACCGTTCACTTCTGTTCGCTTAATATCACGGTACAGCCACAAAGACGAACAATTTGTATCAAACAAACGCATTAATGAAGCCTGAACATCATGAGATGTCATCACACGTCCGTCATGGAAACGAACCCCTTTTCGCAAATAAAATACCCATTCTTTATGGTCTTTGTTAGATTCCCATGTATGTGCAAGTGCGGGTAAGAAGGTATCGGTGTGGGCGTTGTAAGTAATCAGTGTGTTGCATATTTGGCCAAGAAGATAGGTTTCAAAAGCCGTATAAACCGAAGCCGGGTCCAGATCACCCAGTTGACGTGATCTCAACATGCGAAGTGTATCCTGGCCAGAGGCGGTTTCGGTGTAACTGCGAAATCCCATCTGCTCATGAAGAGCAAGCATTAGTTTTTCCCGCATCAAGTCATCGATTTGCACACTTCCAATCAACTCGATGGCTTCTTTCAGTTTGCCTTTGAATAACAGTTCAGTAAAGTTGGATTCTAAAGCATCATTCAGACTTCGCAGTAGTGTAAGCTCGGAATGATGGCCTCGTCCACGTCCAGGTTTCCAATGGATAAAATTCTGATCTTCCAGCTTTCGTAGAATGAATTTTACATTGCGTGGAGTGCAACAGAGGATGGAGGACAGATTCTCAATCGTTACGGGTACAGGTTCATTGATCTTAATCGAGAGCATATCAGAGCCAGCAAGTCTTAAAAAGTGAGTGTATATCGTATCCATGTGTATAGATCCTCCATAAAGGTGAAAAGTGAGAATGAAACATTACACTTTTACTTCCCCCTTTTATCTTTACAATTATACCTATGAGGATGAGAGAATTCATCCATTTTTCGCAGCAACAGGATAGATAGAGAACGCAGCAAGATAGGAGAATGAAAGATGAAGCATATTTTGAAGCAAATTCACCCGCTGGCCTGGACCATTATTATTGGAACGATGTTCGGGCGTCTCGTGACGTCGATGAGTATTCCGTTTCTGTCCATCTATCTGACACGTGTGCTTGAAGCCACGCCGACCCAGACGGGAATCACGGTTGCGGTAAGCTCGCTGGCGGGAGTGCTCGTCAGCTTTTACGGGGGATATATCTCTGATCGAATCGGTCGCAAAATCGTTATGCTCGTCTCGGTATTTAGTTGGGCCGCTGTATTTTTCATTTTTGCGGCAGCTGAACATCTATGGGTGTTCTTTGTTGCAAACACGTTAAACGGTTTGTGCCGGGCTGTGTTTGAGCCAACCTCAAGAGCGTTGTTATCCGACATAACTTCACCGCAGAACAAACTACTAGTGTTTAATCTGAGATATGCAGCGATTAACTTGGGGGTCGTGTTCGGGCCAATTATCGGATTTCAGCTGGGATCATCGGAATCTACGTTTCCTTTTGTGATCTCGGGGCTCGTTTATATTGCGTATGGTCTGATTCTGGGACTTCAATTTAAACTGCATCACGCCAATTTGCCCGGACGTCTAGAGGTTATTGCACCTCGTCTGCGCGAAGCCCTCATGACCACCGGACGGGATCGGGTATTCTTGCCTGTGCTGATTGGGACGACGTTTTGTGTGTTAGGTTATGGCCACTTCAGCTCTACGTTAGCGCAGTATTTGGCGAGAAGTCCAATCTTTGAAAATGGAAGTCAGATGTTCTCGTATATGCTTTCACTCAACGCAATCACCGTGCTCATCATCCAGTATCCACTCGTTCGTACTTTCCGGAATGCACCGCCGCTTGTACCGCTTATTTTGGGGAATCTGCTTGTTGCAGCAAGTCTGTTGTTATTTGGTCTAGCCGAAGGGATTGTACTGATGATGATCAGTGTCATCTTGTTTACAGTAGGGGAAGTGCTGCTCTTTACCATGATGGATATGCTTATCGACCGAATTGCAAAGCCTGAATGGAAAGGAACGTATTTTGGTACAATCGGTTTCAACAATATTGGAAATGTTGCGGCTCCGGTCATTGGTGGGTTGCTGTTAAGCCAGTTCGGTGCGGGAAATGGACTAGCCATCTTTATTCCCATTGCTATAACGACTGCACTCGGGGTTCCTTTTCTACTGATAGCACATAAGCGACTTGTCAGCAGAGAAAAGCAAACACCTGAATCTGTACAAATTGGACTCTAACAGATGAAGTAAATAACAATTCAGTTAATAATTATGTTGACGTATAAAGAATGAGCGAATACAATAAACAACAAATATGTGGAACGGGTGGGATAAACAATGATGGATCAGCCAGCGCAGGTGCTTCAACCAATAATTGAATATGCATGAGCATAGTGACATTATCCAGGTAGAGTATTGACCATGTTTGGACAGTCCAGCTTACTGCAATCCTGTCTGGACGCTCATTCATACTGCGATGTTAGAGAAGAAGCTGAAATGTCACATTTTCTGGCTGGCTTTTCGATCCAATCAAGCTGTAGATGAACTTCGTTCATCTATGGCTTTTTTTCATTCCACCAGACGGTTCACATGGAAAGGAGCATGAGTAAGAGTAAAAGTGAAAGGAAAAAAGCAAGAACTGAAATCGATTCCAAGTTGTTACTTAAGTTCGATCTATATCCATAAGAAAGGAAGAATAAACTATGGTTAATGCATGCAAACAATGTGTTTCTTCGGGAGGCCTTGCTGATTACAATACGCTCATACATGATTCGTCATAGCGAAGGTAATCAAAAGTGTAGTTGGAAGATTCAACATTCAAATGATAATTATGCGCGCGAAAAAGTATAAATCCGAGTGAAATTTTTAATTAAAGGGGTGGGGCTGGTGCCCAAAACAGAAAAACGCTCCATGTCATGGCTGCTACGATATTTAAAGCCGGTGAAAGGAAAGCTGGCCGTGTTGCTGATCATGTTGTTAACATCAACAGGGCTGCAGCTTCTCAATCCACAGATTATTCAACGTTTCATTGATACGGCTGCAAGCGGCGGGATTCTGGGTGATCTGGCACAGCTTGCTGGGCTTTTCCTGCTCATTGCCGTGAGCAATCAATTGATCACGATCGCGGTCAGTTATTTAGGAAACGATGTAGCCTGGCGGGCAACCAACCGGATGCGTGGAGATTTACTGAAACATTGCCTGAGGCTGGATATGCGTTTTCATAACGTCAAAACACCTGGAGAGATGATTGAACGCGTGGATGGCGATGTAACGAGCATTTCGAACTTCTTCGCTATGTTTATCGTACAGGTCATCGGCAGTTTTGTTCTGCTCGCAGGTATTCTGGGATTCATGTTTACGATTAATGTGCCAATCGCACTGGTTATGACCGTATTTACGTTATTATCTATTCTGTTCATGGTCATTATTCGCAATCTTGGAGTGGAGTCTTCCAAAAATGAGCGCGCCGCCAGTGCTTCCTTGTTCAGCTTGATTGAGGAACGAATTGCCGGTATTGAGGACGTGCAGGCGAATGGACACGTACCATATGTGATGAACCGATTCTTTCGTACGATGCGCACCGTTTTCCTCAAAGGCCGGAAGGCATGGATGCTCAGGGTTATCCCTTGGAACACCACGGTGGTCATGTTTATTGTATCCGTTACGGTCGTTTTGCTTCTGGGTGTGCACTACTATATCGAAGGTGCGATCAGCATTGGAACCTTGTTTTTGATCTATCAATACAGCCAGATGTTGAATGAACCTATCGAGTTGCTTGGCGATCAGGTACAGGAGTTTCAAAAGGCAAAATCAGGTATGCTTCGTTCACGCGAATTATTGTCTTTACGAAGCGAGATTGAGGACGGAAGCGAAGAGAGGTTACCTGATGGCCCGCTTGGACTGGAGTTTAATCAGGTGTATTTCAGTTACAATGAGGATAAACCTGTGCTTCAGGATATCACCTTTGCGGTGAAACCGGGAGAACGGCTAGGCATCATCGGTCGAACGGGAAGTGGAAAATCAAGTCTGAGCCGTGTTCTTCTACGTCTGTACAATCTGGATCAGGGCACGATTCGTATCGGTGGAACTGATATTACGAAGTTATCCATGCAGGCTCTGTATCGCAGAGTGGGGATGGTGACACAGGATGTGCAGTTGTTTGATGGTACGCTACGTGACAATCTGACTTTGTTTAATTCAGAAGTATCGGATGCCATGATTAAGCAAACAACAGAGCGACTGGGGTTACATCACTGGATTGATACACAGCCGGAAGGCTTGGATACACATCTAACTGCAGGAGGTGCTTCATTATCCGCAGGGGAAGCGCAGCTCTTCGCTTTGACCCGTGTATTTCTAACGGAGCCGAGTCTGGTCATACTGGATGAGCCTTCTTCACGGCTTGATGCAGCGACCGAGAATTTACTTCAATCTGCTATTGATGAATTAATGAAAAGATCAACAGGTATCATTATTGCGCATAGATTAGCCACGCTGGAGAAGGTGGATAAGATTATGGTTCTTGGTGGAGGCAAGCTGCTGGAATTCGGATCAAGAGTGGAGCTTGCGAATAATCCGTCCTCCCATTATGCACGACTTCTGGTCACGGGCCAAGAGGAGGAACTGGCATGAATGTAACAGGATTTATAGGGCGCTTGTTTCGCTTTAAGCCTTATTTGTTTCTTATTAACGGTTTGTTATGGTGTATGTTTCATTCGCTTCCCCTAGCAATGGGGCTTGGGATGCAGTGGTTCTTTGACCGGACGTCAACAGGAAGGGCTGACTATATGTGGCTTGCTGTACCGCTCATTGTTATCGCGTTGTTCCGCTTGACCCGTGTAGGCACGTTCTTTGTCGCATTCCATGCTTGGGTGACCTATATGTATCATATTCAGGCCATTTTGCGGACGAATATGCTGGCTGGCATTATGCGCTGGCCGGGACGGAATCTTCCTGCATCTCCGGGTGAAGCGATGAGTCGTTTCCGGGATGATGTCGATGAAGTGGTTGAATATATCGAATCCTGGGTGGATTTTTGGGGTCGATTGGTTTTTGCAGTGGTATCCATTGCGATCATGGCCAACATTAACTGGAAGATTACACTTGTTGCTGTTTTACCGCTTTTGGTGGTAACGCTTCTGAATAATCTCTCAGGTAATCGTGCAAGAAAGTATGCACAGGTTAATCGTGAAGCCACAGGTCGTATTACCAGTTTTATTGCCGAGACGTTTGGGGCTGTGCAGGCACTGAAGCTGGGTCAGGCAGAAGAACATGTCTCCACACGGTTCAATCGGCTGAATGAAGAACGACGCCAGGCTGCTTTAAGAGACAATCTGTTCAAGCAATGGATGAAGTCACTTAATCAGCATGTACTAAGTATATGTACCGGGCTTATTTTGTTGATGTGTGCTGCGGAAATGAAGGCGGGTCACTTTACGGTGGGTGATTTTGCCTTATTTACGAGTTATCTCGTTAATATCGGGTTCAGCATTTCACTTTTCGGATACATGGTATTCCAGCATAAAAGACTCAAAGTGTCTTATGATCGGATGCGAACACTTTTTCGTCCAGGTGAAGAGGATCGGATTATGGAGAAACGGGAAATCTATCTTAATGAAGAGCCGCGAGAGCCAGTAAACGAAGCAAGAAATCCGAAGGAGAAATTGCGTGAACTTGAAGTGAATGGTCTTAGCTATCGCTATGAGCAATCCTCAAACGGTATACAAGACATCAACTTCAAGCTGAAACAGGGACAATTTCTTGTCATTACAGGACGCATCGGTTCTGGTAAATCCACACTGGTTCGTACACTGCTTGGACTTCTGCCCAAGCAACAGGGTGAAATTCTCTGGAATGGAGAGCACGTAGATCCGGCAACATTTCTTATGCCACCTAGAGCTGCATATACGCCTCAAGTTCCAAGGCTGTTCAGTGACACGCTCAGAGAAAATATCGTTCAAGGTAAACAGGGGAATGTAGATCAAGCGCTGGAAAAAGCCATTCGACTGGCTGTTTTGGATAAAGATATCAAACAGTTGGATGAAGGATTGGAAACACCTGTAGGACCAAGAGGTGTCATGTTATCCGGAGGTCAGATTCAGCGATCAGCAACAGCGCGAATGCTGATGACCGAGGCAGATCTGTTTATCTTTGATGATCTGTCCAGTGCGCTTGATGTGGAAACAGAGCAGCTGGTATGGGACGGACTCTTTAAAGAGAGAGATGTCACATGTATTGCCGTATCTCACCGCAAGGCCGCTCTTACCAAGGCAGATCACATTATCGTTATGAAAGATGGTCGTATTGAAGCCGAAGGAAACCTGGCCGATTTACTTGAAAGCAATGAAGAGATGCAGTTGCTATGGCAGGGAGAGCAGGTGCCAGTGAAGGCAGGATAGTATAGGTTTTAACGAAACGGATAGAGCAGCAATGTGATAATTCAGATGTTATAAAAAAATGACAAAAAACCGTACAGATCATGCCTGAATGCAGGCGTAGGATCTGTACGGTTTCTTCACTTTTAATAAAGCCCGGTAGAAATGTCTATTGTCTTATTTTCTTTAAGCAATCAAGGAATACGCAATGATAACCAAGAAAATGATTGTGATATGGTTAATGGAGAAAATAAACATACGCTGTGACCATTTTTTGGTTTCTTTCTTGTCAAACGTAGCCACACTAAGAATAAGCCAAGCCAGACTTACCAGAAAAGCAACAATGGCAACAAACGGGCTCATTGGCCAGAACAGGAAGCTGGAAAGCAACAACAATACCAGATAAACGTTTGTTTGTACATAAGTACGTCCAATCCCTTTTACCACAGGTAACATCGGAACGCCTGCCGCCTTGTATTCATCGAAGCGACGAATAGCGATACCGTAGAAATGGGGCATTTGCCATAGTAACATCGTTACGACCAGTGCCCAGATTTCAAAGTGTCCAAGTTCCGGAGAGATGGCT
>Ga0105244_10001974_pt1 | contig 15869 bp, 11 predicted proteins | sample KBSM44metaG_FD_80423 | JGI IMG/M metagenome (GOLD analysis project Ga0105244, IMG submission 80423) | Miscanthus rhizosphere microbial communities from Kellogg Biological Station, Michigan, USA - KBS M4-4 metaG | ecosystem: Host-associated > Plants > Roots > Rhizosphere > Soil | place... | reverse complement strand
GTCTTCGAACACCGAGGCCACTTCGACTGCGCTGCTTTCGCTCGGGAAGGGGCCGGCGACCTGCTCGCCGTCGTGGCCGATCAGCCACCACCCGCCATCCTGCATTTTCTTGATCTGGTACCCGTTTACAACTTTGACTTCCGCCATCGATCCGTCTCGATAAATGATTCAGGCGGCCATGATACGGCGCAAGCGCATAATTTTCCTACGCAATCGAATGAATCCGGCTACGCTTGCTCCAGTCATCGCTCGGTCGTTTCGTGGAAATGGATACCCCCGTACGGATGATGTGAAGAACAGTCGGCAATCACCGACAAGAAAAAACGTTTGCGAACCGTCCCCGGACAGCTTGCAGATGCGCGGTGGTCGCAATAACCGGAATCGTGCGGAACTATCTGCGCATCCGTTCCTCTACCAAGTCAGCTAACGGCCAGCGTCGGGGGCATTGTAAGGTTATCGCCTCCTGATTAGACTGCGCCGCAACACCCCCAGCACCATCAAGGACTTATATGATCAAGAAATGCTTGTTCCCTGCAGCCGGTTACGGCACTCGCTTCTTGCCAGCGACCAAAGCCATGCCCAAAGAGATGCTGGCCGTTGTCAACAAGCCACTGATCCAGTACGGCGTGGAAGAAGCACTGGCTGCGGGCCTCAATGAAATCTCCATCGTCACCGGTCGCGGCAAACGCGCCCTGGAAGACCATTTCGACATCAGCTATGAGCTGGAGCACCAGATCAAGGGCACCGACAAGGAAAAATACCTGGTCGGCATCCGCCAACTGATCGACGAGTGCAGCTTCTCCTACACTCGCCAGACCGAAATGAAAGGCCTGGGCCACGCGATTCTCAGCGGCCGCCCACTGATCGGTAACGAGGCATTCGCCGTGGTGTTGGCGGATGACCTGTGCGTGAACCTGGAAGGTGACGGCGTACTGGCCCAGATGGTCAAGCTGCACAAGCAGTACAAGTGCTCGATCGTCGCGATCCAAGAAGTGGACCCGAACGAAACCAACAAGTACGGCGTGATCGCTGGCGAAGAAATCAAGGACGGCCTGTACCGTGTCACCGACATGGTCGAGAAGCCAAAACCTGAAGATGCACCGTCGAACCTGGCGATCATCGGCCGTTACATCCTGACCCCGGACATCTTCGAGAAAATCGAACAGACCGAGCCAGGCAAGGGCGGTGAAATCCAGATCACCGACGCACTGATGAAGCAGGCTGCCGAAGGCAACGTGCTGGCGTACAAGTTCAAGGGTCGTCGTTTCGACTGCGGTGGCGCCGAGGGCTACGTCGAAGCCACCAACTTCTGCTTCGAGCATTTCTACAAGACGGGCAAGTCGCTGGATCCGGTCGTTGTACCGACCAAAGCCAAGTAACTGTACTGCTCTGCAAAGCCACCTTCGGGTGGCTTTGTCGTTTCTGGGTCCTGGCCCTTGCCCGGCGCGCTGGAGCGGTTATGCTTAGGCTCTTTCGCTGGCCTGGCCAGCGCCGCGATTCGCCATGAATCCGCAAAAATCCATGCCTGCCAAGGATACAGAAATGAGCTACGACTTCGACCTCTTCGTCATCGGTGCCGGTTCCGGCGGCGTGCGTGCGGCCCGTTTTTCTGCCGGGTTCGGCGCGCGCGTGGCCGTCGCCGAGAGCCGCTACCTGGGCGGCACCTGCGTCAACGTCGGCTGCGTGCCCAAGAAGCTGCTGGTGTACGGGGCGCATTTTTCCGAAGATTTCGAGCAGGCCAAGAGCTTTGGCTGGACGGCAGGCGAGGCCGATTTCGACTGGCCGACCCTGATCGGCAACAAGAACCGTGAGATCAGCCGCCTCAACGGCATCTACCGCAACCTGCTGGGCAACAGCGGCGTCACCCTGATGGAAGGCCACGCCAGGCTGCGCGGCCCCCATGAAGTGGAAATCAACGGCCAGGTGCACACCGCCGAGCACATCATGATCGCCACCGGCGGCTGGCCGCAGGTGCCTGAGATTCCGGGTCGCGAACACGCCATCACTTCCAACGAGGTGTTTTTCCTCGAGCAGATGCCCAAGCGCGTCGTGGTGGTGGGGGGCGGTTACATCGCCGTCGAGTTCGCCTCGATCTTCAATGGCCTGGGTGCCCAGGTGTCGCTGATGTACCGCGGCGAACTGTTCCTGCGCGGCTTCGACGGCAGCGTGCGTACGCACCTGCACCAGGAGCTGACCAAGCACGGCATGGACATCCGCTTCAAGACCGAAATCGCCAGCATCGAAAAACTCGCCGATGGCACGCTGCAGCTGACGCTCAACGACGGCAGTTCGGTAAACACCGATTGCGTGTTCTACGCCACGGGCCGCCGCCCGATGCTGGACGATCTGGGCATGGAGACGGTCAATGTCGAGCTCGATGACAAGGGCTTCGTCAAGGTCGACGACAACTACCAGACCAGCGAGCCATCGATCATCGCCGTGGGCGATGTGATCGGTCGCGTGCAACTGACCCCGGTGGCGCTGGCCGAAGGCATGGCGGTGGCCCGTCGCCTGTTCAAGCCTGAGCAGTATCGTCCGGTGGACTACCGCCACATTCCGACGGCGGTGTTCAGCCTGCCGAACATCGGCACCGTAGGGCTCACCGAGGAAGAGGCGAAGAAGGATGGCTTCGACGTGCAGGTCTTCGAAAGCACCTTCCGCCCGATGAAGCTGACCCTGACCGACAACCAGGAACGCACCCTGATGAAGCTGGTGGTCGACAAGAAGACCGATCGCGTCCTGGGTTGCCACATGGTGGGGCCGGACGCCGGCGAAATCGTCCAGAGCCTGGCCATTGCGCTCAAGGCGGGCGCGACCAAGCAAATCTTCGACGACACCATCGGCGTGCATCCGACAGCGGCCGAAGAGTTCGTCACCATGCGCACAGCGACCCGCTGACCGCTTGACGTCATGGATGTAAAGGATCCGGTCATCATGGATGAGGACCGGACGGGTATAGTTTGAACGGGATGGACCCAGTTTTTGACCAGAAAGAGTTTTTCGGCATCCATGCCTCTGAATCCCGCAGGACCTGACGAGCCGGGCGCAGAACAGGCGCAGGCGCTGCATGAAAGCGAGCGCCAGTTCCGCACCCTGGCCGACAACATGAGCCAGCTGGCCTGGATCGCGGACCCGGCTGGACGCATCTATTGGTACAACGCCCGCTGGTACAGCTACACCGGCACCTCCCACGAGGCCATGATGGCCCTGGGCTGGCGCTCGCTGCATCACCCGGACCACCTGGAGCGCGTCGATTCCAGAATGCGTCGCTGCTTCGCCACGGGCTCCATCTGGGAGGACACCTTTCCGCTGCGGGGCAAGGATGGCCTGTACCGCTGGTTCCTGTGCCGCGCGCTGCCGATCCGCGAAGCGTCGGGCAACATTACCTACTGGCTGGGCACGAGCACGGACATCACCGCCCAGGTCAAGGCCGAGGATGCCCTGCGCGAACTCAACGAGAGCCTGGAACGGCGGGTGGCGGAGCGCACTCGCGAGCTGGCCGAGATCAACGAGCGCCTGCAGATCGAGATCAGCGAGCGCGCCCAGGCCGAGGAAGCGCTGCGTCACGCACAGAAGATGGATGCCATTGGCCAGTTGACCGGCGGCATCGCCCACGACTTCAACAACATGCTGACGGGTGTGCTCGGTGCGCTGGACCTGATCCAGCGCCGGGTGGCAGCGGGGCGTGTCGGCGAGATCGGCCGCTATATCGATGCCGCCATGAACTCGGCCAATCGTGCGGCATCGCTGACTCACCGGCTGCTGGCCTTCGCCCGGCGTCAATCACTGAACACCCAGCCGGTGGACATCAACCGCATGGTGATGTCCATGGAAGAGCTGCTGCGGCGCACCACCGGTGAAAGCATCGAGCTGGAAATCGACCTCAGCAGCGCGTTGCGCCTGACCCGCACCGACGAGCACCAACTGGAAAACGCGCTGCTCAACCTGGTGATCAACGCCCGGGATGCGATGCCCAATGGCGGCCGACTGTTGATCCAGACCGAGGCGGTGCATGTGGCGGTGATGCACGACGCCCTGGCGCCCGGTGACTACGTTCGCCTCGGCGTGCAGGACACGGGGGCCGGCATGTCGGCGCAAGTCATCGCCCGTGCCTTCGATCCATTCTTCACCACCAAGCCCATCGGCCAGGGCACCGGCCTGGGGTTGTCGATGGTCTATGGCTTCATCAACCAGACCGGTGGCCAGGTGCTGATCGACAGCACCGAGGGGCAGGGCACGCGCATCGATCTGTACCTGCCGTGCCACTTCGAATCCAATGGCGGTACCCCGGCAGACGACGAAGACATCGCCCCGCCACGTGCGAGCCAGGGTGAGCGAGTGTTGGTGGTCGAGGATGAGCCGGACGTGCGCATGCTGGTGGTCGATGTGTTGCGCGAGCTGGGCTACTCGGTCGAGGTCGCGGCGGACGGAGCGGCGGCCCTGCCGTTTCTGGAGGGTGGCGGACGTATCGACTTGCTGGTGACCGATGTCGGCTTGCCCGGGCTCAACGGCCGTCAGGTGGCGGAGATTGCCCGGCAGCACCGACCGGGCTTGCGCGTGCTGTTCATGACCGGTTACGCGGGGAACGCGCTGGTCCGTGGCGAAGTGCTGGAGGACGGCATGGACATGCTGACCAAGCCGTTCACCATAGACGACCTGGCGCAGCGGGTGCGCGGATTGATCGAAAGCGCTGACTAGTCCGGTTGCGCGCCGGCCTTGCCGCCCTTGAGGTTCTCCAGCGCCAGTTCGGTCTTGATCAGGATCAGCTCCAGTACACGGTTCTGCTGGTCGCGCTCGGTCAGTTGTTGCTTGAGCTTTTCCATCTCGACCTTGGCGTTGCGCACCCGCTCCTTGAGCAGGACGCTCTGGCCATGGGCGTCGAGGTGCCGCTCCTTGAGGGTCTGGATTTGCCCGTCCTTGTCAGCCAGGCGGCTGGCGGTGTCCTGTGCGGCCTGACTCAGGCGGGCGTTTTCCTTCTGCTCATTCTGCAGCGCCTCGCGCACCTGCAGCAGGGTGGCGGTCTGGCTGCCCAGGGTGGTGGTCTGCGCGGCATGCCGCTCGCGCAATTCGGCCAACTGGCGGCGTGTGTCCTGGAGCTCGCCTTGCATTGCCTGGCGCTCGGCGTCGAGGCTGGCCCTGGCGTCGTCAATCTGCTCGCGGGACTTTTCCTTCAGGCGCGAGGCCAGTCGGGCGACCAGGGCGGTCAGTTCCTCGTCGATCTGCGACGCCGCTGCATCATGGCCTTCTGCATCGATTTCCCGCATGAGGCGATGGATGGTGGTCTTTGACCCTGTATTGCCCATCTCGATGCGTACTGCATCGATACTGGGGTTTTCGCCCCGGGCGATGATCGCATTGCGCGCGGCTTGCACTTCGGCCCTGTTAATACCGCTTCTTGCCATGATGCTTTTCCGTTCAGTTCGTACCAGATACGTATCGCATATTACGTACCACCTAATGGCGCGTATTGTGCGTCATTGTCAGCAGGTTGTCTGCACCGGGTTGAACAGTGTGGGATGAACTGGGTAGGCTGGGCCGGCGTCTGATGATCCGTCGCTGGGGAGGGACGGGTTCGCCAAGCTGTAACCTGATTCTGCTAACTGAATTCTTCTATTAATAGAGTCTTCTTATAGCGAAAACCAATTAGCCGCATCAGGTTTGCCAATGAGCCCCTGCCGCCGATTGTGCGTAAGATCCTTCCCATCGAATTCATGACCTGATTCATTCAACCCTAAGGAGATCCACCCGATGCCTATCATTAACAGCCAAGTAAAGCCGTTCAAAGCTACCGCTTTCAAAAACGGTTCTTTCGTTGACGTTTCGGATGCTGACCTCAAAGGCAAATGGTCTGTGGTGTTCTTCTACCCAGCCGACTTCACCTTCGTCTGCCCGACCGAGCTGGAAGACCTGGCTGACAACTACGAAGCCTTCAAAAAGCTGGGCGTAGAAATCTACTCCGTTTCGACCGACACCCACTTTGCCCACGCTGCCTGGCACAACACTTCGCCAGCCATCGGCAAAATCCAGTACACCATGATCGGCGACCCGACCCTGACCATCTCCCGCAACTTCGACGTGCTGATCGAAGAAGCTGGCCTGGCTGACCGCGGTACTTTCGTGATCAACCCTGAAGGTCAGATCAAGATCGTCGAGCTGAACGACGGTGGTGTTGGTCGTGACGCATCCGAGCTGCTGCGCAAGATCAAGGCCGCTCAGTACGTCGCTGCACACCCAGGTGAAGTCTGCCCGGCCAAATGGCAGGAAGGCGAGGCCACTCTGGCTCCGTCCCTGGACCTGGTCGGCAAGATCTAAGTCCTCGTGACCGGATCGGGGGCGATGAGCCCATAAGCAAGTAAACCGCATCGCCCCCAAAAAAACGCCCGGGCGGTCAACGCCTGGGCGTTTTTATTTCAAGACCTGAACAAAGCAGATTAAGGAAAGTCGATCATGTTGGACGCCAATCTCAAAGCCCAGTTGAAATCGTACCTGGAGCGGATCACTCGCCCGATCGATATCGTCGCGTCCCTCGATGACGGCGCGAAATCACAGGAAATGCTGGCCCTGCTCAACGACATCGTTGCAAGCTCCAGCCAGATCACCCTGAACACCAATGGTACTGACGCACGCACTCCATCCTTCGCCCTGAACAGCCCGGGCCAGGACATCAAGCTGCGTTTTGCCGGCCTGCCCATGGGCCACGAATTCACCTCGCTGGTACTGGCGCTGCTGCAAGTCGGCGGCTACCCGTCCAAGGCCACCGAGGACACCATCGAGCAGGCACGTTCCCTGAGCGGTGAGTTCAAGTTTGAAACCTACTTCTCGCTGACCTGCCAGAACTGCCCGGACGTGGTCCAGGCGCTGAACCTCTTGGCCGTGCTCAACCCCAACGTGCAGCACGTCGCCATCGAAGGCGGCCTGTTCCAGCAGGAGGTCACGGACCGCCAGATCATGTCGGTGCCGAGCATCTACCTCAACGGCGAACTGTTCGCCCAGGGTCGCATGAACCTGGAAGAGATTCTGGCGAAGATCGACACCAGCGCCGGTGATCGCCAGGCAGAGAAGCTCAACGCCAAGGAAGCCTTCGACGTGCTCGTCGTCGGTGGTGGCCCTGCAGGTTCGGCAGCGGCGATCTACGCCGCGCGTAAAGGCATCCGCACCGGTGTCGCGGCTGAGCGCTTCGGCGGTCAGGTGCTGGACACCATGGCGATCGAGAACTTCATTTCGGTTCAACACACCGAAGGCCCGAAACTGGCCGTTGCCCTTGAAGAGCACGTCAAGGAATACGAAGTCGACATCATGAACCTGCAACGCGGCGACCAACTGATTCCTGGCAAGGACGGCGAGCTGCACCAGGTCAAGTTCGCCAGCGGCGGCGTGCTCAAGGGCAAGACCGTGATCCTGGCCACGGGCGCCCGCTGGCGCGAGATGAACGTGCCCGGCGAGCAGCAATACCGCAACAAGGGCGTGGCCTACTGCCCGCACTGCGACGGCCCGCTGTTCAAGGGCAAGCGCGTGGCAGTGATCGGCGGCGGCAACTCGGGTGTGGAAGCGGCCATCGACCTGGCCGGTATCGTCTCCCACGTGACCCTGCTGGAGTTCGACAGCAGCCTGCGTGCCGATGCGGTGCTCCAGCGCAAGCTGCACAGCCTGCCGAACGTGACGGTGCTGACCAGCGCCCTGACCACCGAAGTGACCGGCGACGGCCAGAAGGTCAACGGCCTGCGCTACAAGAACCGCACCACCGATGAAGTGCTGGACATCGAGCTGGAAGGCATCTTCGTGCAGATCGGTCTGTTGCCCAACACCGAATGGCTCAAAGGCACCATCGAGCTGTCGCCACGGGGCGAGATCGTGGTCGACAACCGCGGCGAAACTTCGATCCCGGGCATCTTCGCAGCCGGTGACGTGACCACCGTGCCGTACAAGCAGATCGTGATCGCAGTGGGCGAGGGCGCCAAGGCTTCCCTCAGCGCATTCGACCACCTGATCCGCACCAGCGCTCCGGCGTGATGGCTGGCTGAAACGGCGGCACAAAAAAACCTCATGAGTGATCATGAGGTTTTTTTATGGGCCACCGGCCCGTAGGAGCGCGCTTGCCCGCGATGGGGGAGTGTCAGTCACTGCCGTGGGGGCAGACACACTGCGCTCGCGGGCAAGCGCGCTCCTGCAAGAGCACTGGCGTTATTCGGCGACCGGCGTCGGCTGAATGATCTCGACCCAGTAGCCATCCGGATCCTTGACGAACGCCAGGCTCTTCATGCGCCCGTCGGTCAGGCGTTTCTGGAAGTCCACGCCCAGCTCTTCGAAGCGCGCGCAGGCGACGTGCACGTCCGGCACCGAGATGCAGATGTGGCCGAAACCGCGAGGGTCGGTGTTGCCGTTGTGGTAGGCGAATGCCGGGTCTTTTTCGGTGCCGTGGTTGTGGGTCAGCTCCAGGATGCCCGGGATGCCTTTCATCCAGACGGTACGCGCGGCGTCGTCAGCCGGGATCTGCGCCTTGTCGACCAGTGCCAGGAAGTACAGGCTGAATTCGGCTTCGGGGAAGTCACGCTTCTCCACCAGGCTGAAACCCAGCACGCGGGTGTAGAAATCCAGCGATGCGGTGATGTCTTTCACGCGCAGCATGGTGTGGTTGAACACGAATTGGGCGGTGGCGGTGTCCGGTTGGGCGGTAACGCCAGGGAAGGTGTTCAGTTCGTGCAGACTCATGGGTGACTCCGGATAGATCCTGTAAATGTTGCCCAATGATACGGGACCCGGCGCCCGAGCCAAACCCGAAATGTGCACAAACCTTATGCCGGCGCTTGTGAACCCCGAGCGACAGGCCCACACTTTGTGGCTCTACGCTCAGGTATCGCTCATGTTTTCAACGTTACGCGCAGTTTCCCTGGCCGGTATGTGTCTGGCATTTGGCGCAGGCCATGCCCTGGCGGCAGACGCCATGGTTGTCTGGCCCAGCGACTGGGAGGTCGAGGCACTGCCCACGCAGGAAGCCGGCCCCGATCGGCCCTCGGTGCAGGTGCGCCAGCGTGCGGTCAAGAGCGATGGCAACGGCGATCCGGCGATGGTCGTGGAGCTGACCCAGACCCGCTTGCAGGCCGGTCATGAAGTGAACGTCGAAGGCGTGCTGCTGGAGATGCGCAAGGCGGTGCAGGTCAACTTCGTGCACGGCGGCTTCCAGAGCGTCTGCACCCGGATGAAAGAAAGCACCCTGAGCCAGGTGCCGGCGATGGAAACCACCTGCACCATCACTCAGAACGGCGCCCATGTGATGACCCAGACCCTGGTGGCGGCCGCCAACAAGGAAACGGCCTGGTCGTTGTCCTATGCAGGCTCGGCCGATGGCTACGCGGCCAACAAGGAAGAGGTGCAGCGTATAAGGGATAGCCTGAAACTCAATGCCGCGCCATGATCTTAATTGATCGCGATCAAATCGCAGGCATAAAGAAGCCCGCCGAAGCGGGCATGGGGCGCTAATCCTTTAGCAGCCTTCATCCTGTAGAAGTGCTTGTGAAAAAAACGTGAAGAAAACTCCCCTTCGGCGGCTTTGCTAGATATTTCTCGACCACTTGTCATTTGGCGTCAATAGTTTGTGGGTGACGTTCTTTTGTCGCGGTATCAGCCATGGCGATAACACCAACTCATTACTGCTTTCGAGGAAGGACGAGGCGGCGATAACTATACGAAAGGAGGCGGCAAACCGTTACTGCGCGGGGCACTGGAACTAGCAGAAGGGGATGTGGCCAGGTCTTGTATTATTAGCGCTTATAAGAAAGCCCCGGCAAGCGGGGCTTTTTTATAACAGCATGGCGCAACGGGATGGGATCAGCCGCGCAGCCAGGAGTCGACGGTTTCGGCGCCGTACTGTTCCTTCCAGGATTTCAGGCCGCGATGGTTGCCGCCCTTGGTCTCGATCAGCTCGCCGGTGTGCGGGTTCTGATAGACCTTGACCACGCGGGCGCGACGGCGTTTCGGGCCTGCTGGCGCGGCGGTTGCGGCCGAAGGGTTGGGATCGAGGATGGCAATGACATCACGCAGGCTCTTGTCGTAGCTGGTCATCAGAGCCTGGAGCTTCTGTTCGAATTCGATCTCCTTTTTCAGTCCGGCATCATTCTTCAGGCTTTCCAGCTGGGCCAGCTGTTCCTGAAGGGCTCGTTCTGCTGCGCGAAACTCGGCAAGTCTGGACAAAAAATAGTACTCCGGCGATTAGTGGCTGTTGTCAGCCCAACCCAAGCAACATGGACGCATGTAAGGGTCCTGTGCTCATTTTTAAGGCTACCCCGTGGCGTGATCGTCATACATCGGAATAACGTCAGGCGGTCAGCTCAACATCAGCGAAGGGGTAGTTGTGATGCGCGACAGGTAAATAATGCACTTTTTTTTCGAGTTGTAAAATAGCCGGGGCGCAATTGTTAAATGAAACATCCATGTAAAATTATCGGGTCTGACAGAAAATGCCGGAGCAGGAGAACAGCCGTTGTAAGTAATTTCTCAAACTTGGCAATTTATGGAAAAGATCAAAGCCAGCGGTTGGCGCGGCCCTGGCGTATTTACAGCCCCTGTTGCAGGGCAGGGTCGTCGGGGTTGAGCTGCTCCAGTTCCGCCAGCAGAACCTGCACCTTCTGCAACTGGCCGTTTTCTTTCCAGTAGTCGATGAGTAGCGTTCGAGCGCGGCGGTTGGCGGGCTGGCGCTGGAGGATTTCCTCGAGTTGGCGCTGGGCCGGTTCTAGTTGCGCAAGGTCATGCAGGGCCACGGCCAGGTCGTAGCGGTACTGGGTATTGTCGGCGTCCAGTTCCACTGCCTTGGCCAGTGCCAGCAGCGCGTATTCGTTCTGTTGATGGCGCAGCAGCCAGGTGCCCAGTTCATGTTGCAGCAGCGAGGATTGCGGGTGTTTTTCGAGCAACGCCGCCAGTTGCTGGCGTGACTGCTCCATCTGCCCCTGACGGTCGAGCAGTTGCACCTGGGCGACTCCGGCCTCGATGTTGTTCGGTTCCAGTTTCAGCGCCAGGTCCAGGGCCTCCAGTGCCTTGCGCGGAGCGTTCTGAGTGACCAGTATCTTCGCCAGCTGGATCTGGCTCTGACCGCTGGGTGGCTGGGACGCCAGAATGTTCTGGTACTGATCGGCGGCCTCCTGGAAGGCGCTGAAGTACAGGCCCAGGTCATCCGGCGTGAGCCCGGTCAATGCCCGCACTGCGCTGAATCGAACGTTCTGGTCGGGGGCGTCCAGCAGCGGACCGATCAGCATGCTGCGCTGGGCGTTGGACACCATGTTGGTCACTGCATCGATGGCTGCCTGCTGCACCAGCGGCACGGGGCGCTTGAGGTCGCCGTCGAGGATCTTCAGCGCCTGGGCGCTGGGGTAATTGCCCAGTTCAGCCAGCAGCCCTGCGCGGCGGATGTCCGAAAGGTCGGTGCGGCTCAATTGCTGGTACAGCACCCGCGCCGCGCCCGGCTTGCCGTTGTGGGCCTGCTCCAGCGCCTCGGCATAGCTGTGATTGACCACCACGGGGGCTGGCGGGGCGTACCAGCCACGCACCAGCCAACCTGCACCCAGGAGCAGCAACAGCACGGACACGACCACGACAGCCCGTCCGCGACGGCGAGCCTTCAACGGTGAAGGGGAGTGTGGCTGGGGCGCGTTAGGCATACCGATTTCCGTTTCTGCATGAGGGGCAAGCTTCGGGGACCGATGGCCGGGTGTCAAACGGCAATCGTGTGGCGGGTGTCTGGGCGTCCGTCCCGGGTCCGGATTTTGTGGGAGCGAGCTTGCCCGCGAAAGCGGTGGGGCAAATGTCGTCGGCGCGCCAGGTCGGACGTCTTCGCGGGCGAGCCCGCTCCCACAGGATTGAAGGTGGTCCGGCCAGGCGTGCTACCCACAAAAAAGCCCCGGACCTTGTGAGCCCGGGGCTTGGGCGGTGCGACCGGTGAGTCGCACCGCAGCATTGCAAGGATCAGGCGTTGGGTTGCCAGCCGCCGCCCAGGGCTTTGTAGATGGCGACGATGCCACGGTACAACTCGATCTCGGCCTGTGCCTGGCTGTCTTCGGCCGCCAGGCGCTCACGTTCGGCGTCCAGCAGCACCAGGAAGTCGGCGGTGCCTTCGCGGTACTGGATGTTCGCGAGGTCCGCTGCCTTGCGGCTGGATTCGCTCTGACGCACCAGCGACACCAGACGCTGCTGACGCTTGTCGTAGTCGCTGAAGGCGTTGTCGGTTTCTTCCAGGGCCAGTAGCACGTGCTGCTCGTAGTTGGCCAGTGCGCCTTCGGCATCGGCGTTGGCGCCACGGATGCGCGCCTTCACGCTGCCCAGGTCAAACGCTGCCCAGGTGATGCTCGGGCCAAGGCCCCAGGCCTGCGCTGCGCTCGAACCGATTTGCGATCCACGGCTGGCGGTGAAGCCCAAGAAGCCACTGAGGCTGACCCGCGGGAACAGGTCTGCCGTCTGCACACCAATGCGCGCGGTTTGCGCCGCCAGTTGACGTTCGGCACTGCGCACGTCAGGACGGTTTTCCAGCAGTTTGGTCGGATCGCCAATCGGCAACGCCTTGGAAATCGCTGGCAGCTTGGCCGGCGCCAGCATCGCGGTCATTGCATCCGGGCGTTCGCCCAGCAGGGTAGCGATGCGGTTGCGCTCGCGGGTCTGCTCGGCCTGCAGTTGCGGAATGCTGGCTTCGACCGCCGCCAGACGCGCATCGGCACGCACCACGTCGATCTCGTTACCCACGCCTTCGTCACGCAGTTGCACGGTGACGCCACGGGATTCCTGCTGGTTCTTCAGGTTGGCCCGGGCGATGTCCTCGCGCAGTTGTGCACCGCGCAGTTGGCCGTATGCATCAACCAGCTCGGCGATCATGGTCACCTGCAGTTGGTACAGGTTGGCCTCGGCCACTTGCTGATCGGCCTCGCTGGCTTCCAGTTCGCGCTGGATGCGGCCGAACAGGTCGATTTCCCAGGCCATGTCCAGGCCCAGGTCATAGCGTTCCTGATTGACCCGGTGCTCGGTTTCGCCCGGCACCTGGGCGCGGCCGATCTGGCTGCTGGCGCGGCTGGTCACCACCGGCATGGCATCGTTGCTGATGTCGTCACGGATGGCGCGCGCAGCCTTGAGGCGGGCAAACGCCACCCGCAGTTCACGGTTGCCCTGCAGCGATTGCGCGACCAGCTTGTTCAGCGTCGGATCGTCGAACTGCTGCCACCAGATGGTTTCGATGTGGCTACGGTCATAGTTGCCCTGTGTCGCGGCCGGAATGTTGGCCGCGGCGGTGTCCGGCTTCTTGTAGTCCGGGCCGACGGCACAGGCCGCCAGCGCCAGGACCAACAGGCTCGGCAGGAAGAGTTTTGCAGCCTTCATCAATGAGCCTCCGGAGCGATTTTCTGAACGCTTTGAGCCTTGGCCGCCTTGCGGGCTTCCTTGCGTTCGACGTAGTTACGGATCAGGACATAGAACACCGGCGTCAACAGCAGACCGAAGAAGGTCACGCCCAGCATCCCGGAGAACACCGCCACGCCCATGGCATGACGCATCTCGGCACCGGCACCGCTGGACAGCACCAGAGGCACTACACCCATGATGAACGCGAAGGAAGTCATCAGGATCGGACGCAGACGCAGGCGGCAGGCTTCCAGAACCGCTTCCAGCGGGGTCTTGCCTTTCTCCTGTTCGTCCTTGGCGAACTCGACGATAAGGATCGCGTTCTTACAGGCCAGGCCCACCAGTACGATCAGGCCGATCTGGGTGAAGATGTTGTTGTCGCTACCGGCGATGATCACACCGGCGATGGCCGACAGCAGGGTCATCGGTACGATCAGGATGACCGCCAGCGGCAGGCTCCAGCTTTCATACAGGGCGGCCAGTACCAGGAACGCCAGCAGTACGCAGAGCGGGAAGACCAGCAGCGCGGTGTTGCCCGACAGGATCTGTTGGTAGGTCAGGTCGGTCCACTCGTAGGTCATGCCGTTGGGCAGTTCCTGCTTGAGCAGCTTGTTCATCGCAGCTTCGGCCTGGCCCGAGCTGAAGCCTGGACCTGCAGCACCGTTGATTTCAGCGGTGATGAAGCCGTTGTAGTGCATCACGCGGTCAGGGCCTGAGGTGTTGGTGACCTTGAGCAGCGTCGCCAGCGGAATCATCTCGCCCAGGTTGTTGCGCACTTTCAGCTGACCGATCTGCTCGGCGTCCTGACGGAACTGCTGTTCAGCCTGGACGTTGACCTGATAGGTACGGCCGAAACGGTTGAAGTCGTTGGCATACAGCGAACCCAGGTACACCTGCAGGGTGTCGAAGATGTCGCTGATGGCCACGCCGTGGGTCTTGGCTTTCTCGCGGTCGATGGCGGCGTCCACTTGCGGCACGTTCACGGTGTAGCTGGTGAACAGGGCGGCGAGTTCCGGCACGCTGCGGCTCTTGGCGATGACGTTCATCGTCTCTTTATACAGCTCGTCGTAACCCAGGTTGCCACGGTCCTCGATCTGCAGGCGGAAACCGCCGATGGTGCCCAGGCCTTGTACCGGTGGTGGCGGGAAGATCGCCATGTAGGCTTCCTGGATCGACGCGTACTTGCCATTGAGCTGGCCGGCGATGGCGCCTGCCGATTCACTGGCCAGCTTGCGCTCCTCGAACGGTTTCAAGGTCACGAACACGATCCCGGAGTTGGGGCTGTTGGTGAAACCGTTGATCGACAGGCCAGGGAAGGCTACGGCACTTTCCACGCCCGGTTGCTTGAGGGCGATGTCCGACATGCGCTTGATGACGTCTTCGGTACGGTCCAGGCTGGCGGCGTCAGGCAGTTGAGCGAAGGCCACCAGGTATTGCTTGTCCTGCTGCGGCACGAAACCGGTTGGCGTGGTCGAGAAGCCCAGCCAGGTCATGACGATCAGACCGGCATACACCACCAGTGCCACGCCACTGACGCGGATGACCCGGCCAACGGTGCCGACGTACTTGTTACTGGCCTTGACGAAGAACCGGTTGAACGGACGGAACAGCCAGCCACCCAGCAGCTTGTCGAGGAAACGCGAGAAGGCGTCTTTCGGTGCATCGTGAGCGCGCAGCAGCACGGCAGCCAGGGCCGGCGACAGGGTCAGGGAGTTGAACGCCGAGATCACCGTCGAAATGGCAATGGTCAGGGCGAACTGTTTATAGAATTGCCCCGTCAGGCCTGAGATGAACGCCGCCGGTACGAACACCGCACAGAGTACCAGTGCGGTCGCGATGATCGGGCCGGTCACTTCGCGCATGGCGATCTGCGTGGCTTCCATCGGTTGGTGGCCGAGCTCGATGTTACGCTCGACGTTCTCCACCACCACGATGGCGTCGTCCACCACGATACCGATGGCCAGTACCAGGCCGAACAGCGACAGCGCGTTGAGCGAGAAACCGAACAGGTGCATGACCGCGAAGGTACCGATCAGCGACACCGGCACGGCGGCCAGCGGGATGATCGAGGCGCGCCAGGTCTGCAGGAACAGGATCACCACCAGCACCACCAGGATCAGTGCTTCGAACAGGGTGTGAACCACTGCCTCGATGGAGCCGCGCACGAAGATGGTCGGGTCGTAGACGATGCTGTAGTCCATGCCTTCGGGGAAGCTCTTCTTGAGCAGTTCCATTTCGCTGCGCACTTCGTTGGAAATGTCGATAGCGTTGGAGCCCGGGCGCTGGAAGATCGGGATCGCCACAGCCGGCTGGTTGTTCAGCAAGGAACGCAGGGCGTACTGGCTGGAACCCAGCTCCACGCGGGCAATGTCTTTGACGCGGGTGATCTCGCCGTTTTCGCCGGCGCGCACGATGATGTTCTCGAACTCTTCCTCAGAGACCAGACGGCCCTGGGTGTTGATCGACATCTGGAAGCTGGTGGCGCTCGGGGAGGGCGG
>Ga0105244_10001972_pt1 | contig 15873 bp, 15 predicted proteins | sample KBSM44metaG_FD_80423 | JGI IMG/M metagenome (GOLD analysis project Ga0105244, IMG submission 80423) | Miscanthus rhizosphere microbial communities from Kellogg Biological Station, Michigan, USA - KBS M4-4 metaG | ecosystem: Host-associated > Plants > Roots > Rhizosphere > Soil | place... | reverse complement strand
GTGCTGAAAATCGCTAAAGAGCCAATCTCTATGGAGACGCCGATTGGTGATGATGAAGATTCGCATCTGGGCGATTTTATCGAAGACACCACGCTGGAGCTGCCGCTGGATTCCGCAACCTCGGAAAGCCTGCGCTCAGCTACCCACGACGTGTTGGCTGGCCTGACTGCGCGTGAAGCGAAAGTTCTGCGTATGCGTTTCGGTATTGATATGAACACCGACCACACGCTGGAAGAGGTAGGCAAACAGTTTGACGTAACGCGTGAGCGTATTCGTCAGATCGAAGCCAAGGCGCTGCGTAAACTGCGTCACCCAAGCCGCTCTGAAGTACTGCGTAGCTTCCTCGACGATTAATCGTTGTCGAGACGAAAAAACCCCGGCTTGCCGGGGTTTTTTATTGCCTGAAAATCAGTGTTTCACGCGTTAATCTGCAGCCAGTCATGCAGTTGGCGATAAGATTCGACCATCTCTTCCAGCGTCGCACGATTCAAACCGCTCGGATTGGGCAGCACCCACAGACGCGTTTCACCCAGCGTTTGCGACTGTTCGCCCCACTCGACCTTGCGCTGGCGAAACGCTTTCTGAAAAGCATCCTTGCCCAACACCGCCAACGCACGCGGCTGATAGCGGAGAATCTTTTGCTGCAAACGTGAGCCACCGTCGCGAAGCTCATCACCGCCTAGCTCATTAGCCTGCACTGTCGGACGCTCAACCAGCATCGTGATGCCACAGCCGGTTTCCATCAGCCGCTGCTCCTGTTCGGGTTTAAGCAACTCACGCGTAAAGCCAGCCTGATATATCACTTTCCAGAAACGATTACCGGGATGCGCAAAGTGAAATCCGGTGTGCGCCGACGACTTGCCCGGATTAATGCCACAGAACAGTACCTGTAAATCAGGCGCAATGATGTCGCGGATATCGTGCTCACTCATGCAGCCTCCAGTCCGGCGCGTTGTTTAACCGATCGACGGCTGCTTGCTAACATAGTGCGAGCCTCCTCATGGTCCGGACAGGCGCGTGCCATTGCTACCGCGCCTACCATCTCAGCCAATATCGTGGTGGACGCGTCGTCCGCGTGCGGATGATTGAGTTCACGTAGCGTCATTGCCAACCGCTGCCGCATCGCTTCCCTTCGCTGGGAAAATAGCGTGCGCGCCTCGACTGGCAAATGCGCCATTTCACTCACCAACGCAGGAAGCGGACAGCCTTCACCCGGCGTGTTGCAATGCTGCTCAGACAAATAGTTATCAATCAGCTGATTCAGTCGTTCAGCGGGATCTTTGATTGAAGTGATACCCGCAAAGCGGCGCGCTGAATCGGTAAACATTTCAGCAATCACCGCTTGCACCAGATCCTCGCGAGAAGCGAAATGTGCATAAAATCCGCCGTGTGTTAAGCCCACGCGCTTCATCAGCGCTGCAACGCCAATGCTTTCAGTTCCGTTCTCGCGCATCACCACAGAGGCCTCATCCAAAATGCGCTGTCGTGTACGCGCTTTATGGCTCAGCTTTTCCATCTTTATTGACTCCGACATCGTTGATGGCAATCAGTGTAATTATTACAACCATCATATTCTAGCTTGACGGTAAATATTATGATCGTCATATTAACCTATGTAAATATGATAACCATCATCCAGAGGAGCATTCCATGTCACAACAATTGGCTTTGATCACCGGCGCATCAAGTGGTATTGGCGCGACCTATGCAAAACAACTGGCAGCACACGGCACAAACCTGATTCTGGTGGCGCGCGATGAAGCCAGACTCAAGGCACTGGCACAATCACTGCACGAGGCGCACGGCGTTGAAGTCGGCGTCTTAGTTGCAGACCTAACCAGGTACGATGATTTGCAAAGAATCGATCGCGAAATCCAGCAAAATAATGCAATTACTCTTTTGATCAACAACGCCGGCATGACAGTAGAAGGCGAATTTCTTGACGGTGACATCGCGAAAATACAAACGATGCTAACGTTGAATATCGTTGCGCTGACGCAGCTGGCACACAGTGCAGCCCAGGTATTTCGTGCGCGTCACACTGGCACAATTGTAAATATTGCTTCGGTGCTAGCGCTGGTGAGCGAATCGGCGAATGGGGCGTACAACGCCAGTAAAGCGTATGTGCTTTCCCTGACTCGTAATCTGCATCGCGAATTAGCCGATAGTGGTGTGCGTGTGCAAGCTGTACTGCCCGGTTTAACGCGTACCGAGATCTTTGAGCGCGCAGGAAAATCTATCCACGAACTTCCGGCAGAGATGTTGATGGAAGTGGACGATTTAGTCTCGGCAGCGCTACGTGGACTTGATGCCGGTGAGTTGGTGACTATCCCATCCGTAGAAGATATGCAGCTTTGGCAAACGTACGAAGAGGCACGCATCGCCATATTGCCCTTCATCTCGCTCAACAAGCCTGCATCACGCTATTTGTAGCATTGGCATACTTTCGAATGAGCCTGGTCTCAAAAAACCAATGACGATTGGGCGCTTAATAAGCGATAAAGCATGGGATGATAGATTTTTCTTTTTGAGATCAAAGAGTCAGCCATTGCTGTAATTTTCACCAACCAAATGGTGAACTCTGGATCACCCTAACAAGATACTCTATAATCCCCGCTCCGCTGGCCCCTTAGCTCAGTGGTTAGAGCAGGCGACTCATAATCGCTTGGTCGCTGGTTCAAACCCAGCAGGGGCCACCAAATTAATTCAGTCTAAACAGATAGTTACCCTCACTTCTCTATTGGTAGTCTTTTCTAAAATTCGTGATGTGTCGCAAAAGTGTCGCAACAGATCCACCACTCAGACGCCATTGCCCATCTTAAGTCATGACCGGTAAGAGGCAACATGGATAGAAAAATACCTCAGCACTTACTTTCAATCGTTGCTGACCACGTATCGTCAATCGAAACACATGCGAGTTTAAACAGTCTATTTTTTTACGCAGATGCGCCCGGTGATGCGCCTGAAGGTTCGAAGCACGTTAAAGCTCTTGAATGGCTTCGTAGGATTAATAAGGAATGTGATGATCCCCTTTCTATCCTTGCCAAATTGATTGAAGGTTATATGGAAGCTGAGATCTCCCAGCCGACACCATCACCATTTAATAAATTTTTTGATGTCAAAGATGAACCAACGTTTAGAGAAGTAGTTAATAAGGCATTGGGAAAATATGGCTATTCATATGTAAATGGGGGTTTTATTACAGCAGGGGGTTCTAAGCCGTCAATCTCATTGCAGGAAGCAATTCATGGTAGAAACATGCCTGCAATAGAAATGGAATTTAATAGGGCATTAGAACACGTCCATAAAGAACCTAAAGAGTCTGTCTCAGCAGCATGCAATATTGTTGAATCAGTATGTAAAATTTACATTGCAGATGAAAGACTATCAATGCCAGCAAAACAAGATCTTCAGAGTGTTTGGAGGGTGGTTAAAGAGGATTTAGGTATGAACCCTCAAACGATCGAAGACAACGACCTCCGAAAAATCCTTACCGGTCTTTTTTCCATTGTTGATGGTATTGGAGCTTTCCGCACTCATGCCAGTACTGCACATGGAGCAGGCAGAAAATCATATAAAGTCTTACCTCGTCATGCGCGATTAGCCATCAATTCTGCTCACAGCTTAGTTTTATACATACTTGAAACATGGGACGACCGTAAGAAAAAAAATTAAGATAGTTTGGGAAAATGTAAAAGTGCTTGATGCGGATTAACGGCATGGATATAAGCGGCGATGCCCTCACGCTCGTATTCATTTTGAGATTGGGCATAAACTTGAATAAACTGCACTAATCTTTTAGGCGCGACTTTAAGAAGGTCATGTGATAACTCAAGATTGAATACTACTATTTTCTTTGCTGGCCGCTGAGTTTTATCGTTGTTTATTTTATATTTTGACCGTTCAAGAGCTTTAGAAAATTCGTCAAAAGCTTCGTTTAAAGCATCCAAATCTTTACTCGAAAAAATAATATCATCCATATAAACTGAAATTTTAATTATTCCACTTTTACTTAATGTATCGAGTAAGCGACCAGCATAAGAGTTGTTAAGACAAAGGGAAGCCAAAACAGGTGATTGCGGATAACCATAAGGTATTGAGAATTTTTTATCTTTTGAGTTTGGCACTCTAACAGTTGACAGCTTTGCAATTAACCTGGCTTTTTCATACGGGATAATTTTTTTTAACTCTCTAGTTACCCGGCTTTGAGAGGTTGATTCGAAAAAATTACTTATATCAATCAGTGAAAAATATTCACTTTCAATATGAACTCTTGCCGAAGCTACATGACCACCATCTCTTAAATGATAATAATTAACTGGCGCTTTCCATTTGCTTCGAATAACTTTATTCAGTTTTTTACCAAATAGGGACATTTCCTTAGTAGGAACATGCACCCATCTGTCTTTCTTTACTTCGAATTTATGCTTCCACATTTCCATTGCGATAACAAAATCCATTTTAAGCAGTAGTGTAGGACTACGTGAAGAAGGTTATAAAAGTTCACAATGAAATCATTAAGCTCATTGAGACTTTCAATGATTGCTTTCACAATCAGAACCTTCCCCACTAAGCCAAGAGTGTTATTTGACATTCTTGTTTCTCTCTATACATTCCTGACGTTTCTTAGCGCAAGCGCATAGCCTAAACTAACTTAACAACCCAGAGACCCCTAAGAGCCTTCCGCAACCTTCGGCAACTTCGAGTAGCGTTAAGCTACGTAAAGCCGCCTAACGGCATACCGTAGAACGGCGAGTGTACAGAGAGGCCGGATTTACCGGCTAACGTCAGGAATTGAAGAATACACCTGGATAGTAATATTAATAAACAGATTTTCGATCTGTAGTTAATTCGGTTGTGTTCCTTAAGAATGCCGGTTGCTTCTCCCAGTGAGTAAGTGCTGCCTGCCATGCTTCATTCTCATTCGCAAACGGCTCATCTGCTATTTGCAGCCATTCCAGCTTTCTACCCTCTACATTTTTGAAACGCACATCCCAGAATTCACCTCGTGGCCAGAGCACATATCTATTTTGCGGCCCCCATGCATCATTCCAGATCGCATCGTGAGTAAGTTTCTCGCCACGTTTCATGAACATAAAAAGTGCGCCATTGATTGAAATCCGTCGCATTTTCTCGCCCTCATGCAAACCTATTTACTGTACATAATAACAGTGCTTTCATTCTTATGCTTTTCAGTTGTGCCCACACCTCTTATTCCTCCACAACCCTTGCCCTACCTGAAATTTTTGACAAAACCTTTATTGCTATCTTAGATCTACGCGAGATCCAGAAGATGACGCAATACCTATAATTTTATTTAAATTCAGTAATCTGCATTTATGACGCGTTCCAATCGAGCTCCACAAAATTGAAAATTACTGAAGTTATTTTCACGATTTTCACTTGGCAAACATCTTCAGAAAGCCAGCAGCGGCGCACCCTGACGCATCGATTTGTAGAAAAATAAAACTGAAAAATTTTTATGAAGCTAAACCTGCAGGCGGGTGCGGTGTAGCGCCGTTTTTGTCAGTGAGGCGTTTATTTTGTCGGGCTGAGGCTGCGCCAGCGCAACGCTGCGAGCGCGATCCAATTGAAGGTAATACGTCGAATGGTTGCGCCGGTGCGGCGCTCTGAAGGCGTTCTGTGCGGTCTGGTGACAGGCATAAAAAAACCCGTTGAGTTAGCGGGCTAAAATGTGATCGTGATTAACCTATGACGGGTGAGTATTTCGCGGCCAGCGCCGTAGCCTGCGTGGCACTTTGTCCGATTGCGGCGCTGTTGGTTGGCTGCCCGGTAGACGGGTGCGTATGGCTGGCCAGTTGTGTCGCCAGCTGCTGCACCAGTGCAACGGTGTCCAGCATCAGCTGCGCCACGTTGATTTGCTCTGAACCAATCCACACCACCGGCGCGATAATCTCCTGACGCGTTCCGGCAACGCTTTGCCTTATCTGGCCAATCTTCTCAACCAGCTCCTTTCCCACGGTGAGTGCGGCATTTCCTGTGATGTCAGATTCAGCGTTACCGCCCACTGTAATCAGCTGATCGCCCTTAACACCCGTGGTGTAACTTCCCGTTGTGACCTGCTGAATGGCACCGGCCAGCAGCGTGGCAGTGCCAATCACAGTAGTTTTGTCGGCGGCCTTGACCGTCGTTTCGCGGCTTACCAGCTCACGCGTTTCACTGTCGGCCTTCACCTCGCGCGCCATAGAGGTTTCCCGAATAACCTGATCGGTTTTTCGCTCCCAGTCTCCCGCCTGTGTGACGCGCTGTGATACCTCTTCGCGCTGCTGCTGTAGCTGCTCGCCCGGCTTCACGTCCGGCAGGCTGGTGCCGTCCGGCACGGTCTGACGCACAAACGGCTTGTCCGGACGCCCACCGTTGAATCCGACTTCAACCAGCGTGCCTTCAGGCGGAAACTGGAACATGCCGGAATCATTACCAGCCATCGGCACGGGCAACCTGGCTTACTACAGAAGGTGCACGCTTTATGGAAGTAGATGGATCACGTGTTGTGATTGCGACACACAAAAAAATCCAAATGGGATTTTAGAACCTATAAATGATTTCATTCTGGATAAAGCATCACTACCCGAAGGCTTGAATGCCCCGTTTGTGATCAACTCAGACAGAAGCACTTATTTGGTTGATACCTATGAAGGCGAGATCGTCGATGGGTTATAGCTTATCGAGATTGATAAGTTAGTCAGTATCCGAGAACTGGTACGTTTTCCCGGTGGAAGAATACGTGTCGAGAATGGGAAATCGTCATTTGAATGCCAATCAAGTGACATCGTAGTTTTAGGCAAAGTGATCACCCGAACCGAATACCTTTAAGGCTTGGAATGGCGATAAACAAATTACCCAACGGGAAATGGCAGGCACAGGTTTTCCCAAACGGCCGTGACGGCAAAAGGATTCGCCGCCAGTTTGCGACGAAGGGCGAAGCACAATCCTATGAGAAGTTCGTAAAGGAGCAGGCTCAAGATAAGCCCTGGCTGGGAGAGAAAGCAGATAAGCGGCGGGTGATAGAGCTGGTTGAACTGTGGTTCAACACGCATGGCATTACGTTGGCGGATGGTGAGAAGCGGCGAACCACAATGGCGTTCGCTTGCGAGGCGATGGGAAACCCACTCGCAACCGAGTTTAACGCGAAAATTTTTGCGTCTTATCGCGAGCAACGGTTAAGCGGGAAGATCACCCGCTCCACCCGAGTGAAAACGGTAACGCCTCGCACGGTCAATTTAGAGCTGGCGTATTTCAGGGCGATGTTTAACGAGCTACGTCGGTTAGATGAATGGACCGCACCGAACCCGTTAGAGAACGTTCGCGAGTTTAAAATCAGTGAATCTGAGATGGCGTATCTCACCATTGAGGAAATCAGAACCCTCCTCGCCGAATGTGAGAACAGCCGCTCTAAAGATCTGACAACCATTGTGAAGATCTGCCTGGCAACTGGCGCACGATGGAGTGAGGCAGAAGGTTTGAAAGGAAACCAAATCCGCTCCGGTCAGATCATCTACGTGAAAACTAAAGGCAAGAAAAACCGCGCGGTGCCGATAACTGAAAAATTACAGGCTGAACTGCCATCCAGTAGGAAAGCGCAGGTGCTCTTTAAACCTTGTTACTCAGCCTTTAGAAAGGCCATGCAACGCGCTGGCATCGAGACACCTGCTGGGCAGCTCACGCACGTTTTGCGCCACACCTTCGCGTCTCATTTCATGATGAACGGGGGTAATATTCTTGTACTTCAGCGGATATTGGGGCATACAGATATTAAGGTTACAATGCGGTATGCGCACTTTGCTCCCGACCATTTGTCTGAAGCGATGTGACTTAATCCCTTAAATAAAATGGAATCATGATGGAAAAGGAAGCTCGACATGATGATCTAGCACTTAAAGAACTTCTTTGCTTCAAGGTATTTAGTAGTACGTTTCATGTAATAGGCCTTGATGGTTTTTATAAAGCAATAACAGAGTGGGCTGAAAGAGCAGTCTTGGCAGGAAGAGAATCAGACACCCTTCTCATTTTGGCATCTTTGAATTTAGATCCCATACCTGACCGCCATGAAATAGAAAGGTATTTAGGAATTTACCAGCTCGAAAATGATATAAAAAACCCACATTCTAATTATAGTGCGCTAGTGTGGTTAAGGATGCAAATTCAGTACCTAATGCATCCAGCGTCTTCTAAAGAAATTGAAAGAAGACTAGAAATTTTCATTCATTATTACTTTTCAGATTACTCACCTCGGTCTTTCGCGAAAATAGCGAGCCTATTATCCAATTTATATTGGGATCTTTATGATGAAGCTATACCTATATTCAATTCACGAGCCTCAAGCATGAGTGATGACGAATTGATGATGTATGTAAAGCAATGGTGCGAACCTTACTACCGAGTACTCATTAACGAAGATTGGCTATCTATCTTGACTAAGCGGAAATGACAATATGGGCGTAGAGTTTCATATCACACGAGCAGAATATTGGGCTGAAAACGATGATGACCAAATCAGTTCTGATGAATGGTTAGATATCATAAATAACGATCCCGAACTTAGCCTTTCCCAAATAAGCGGTGAATTTCATACTATATGGAATGGTGAGGGATCAGATGGAGAAGACTGGCTTGAATGGTCGGAAGGTAACATTAACACTAAATGGCCGCCAACCCCACTCTACCGTAAAATGCTCCACATATCTCAGAAGCTGAACGCGAAGGTAATGGATGACGATGGCACGATATATGAAACTTCAGATGCTTGGCAATACGATCCAAAAAGCAGGGTATACCCAACTTCCAATTTCAACAGAAATGACAGCAAAGTGGAAGCAGAGCGCAACCTCATTCAACGCTTGCTGTCTCTATTTGGTCTGAAAATATAAAAATTAGCTAGTAAAATATTTCAATCTTTTCGAAATGAGACTCTTAAAACCAGGCTATTTAACCTATTAAAAAGGTCATGCTACCGAAATACCTGGTGGGCAATTTACGCATTTTTAGCGCCACACCTTAGCGCCTCACTTCATGGTAAACGGCGGTAATATTCTTAAACTTCAAAGAATACCGGGGCATACAGATATTAAGATTGCAGTGCAGCATGCGCATTTTCCCCCAGTTCATTCGTCAGAAGCAGTGTTATTAAATCCTAAAGGAAGAGTAGGTTGTTGAAAATAAGTTATTATTAATCAACCCCTAATCAATATTAGTTCTGAAATCGCCAATAAAATAACCTTTAAAAATTTATTTTGTTTTAATGGAAGGTTTCCACCTTCCTTTAAACATGTCGCTACTTGAAGTCATCTATGTGAATCTAGATTTTTTAGTATTATCTTCCGTTCATTAGAAAGTGAGTCGTACATGTATTGATCAATTTTATCGGATATTTTAAACCTACCTTTTTTAATATTAAAAGTATCAATACCATCATGTAATGCTGAAGCTATAAGCTTTGCATCATCTTTATCTTTTACATTTGAAAACAATTCTAATATTAATTTATTTAGCTCTAATAAATCTTCATTCATCAATGTTGGCGAACAATCTCCTCTTTTTAATTTACCACGGATTGCATCTATATGATTATTTATCCTTTCTATAGATCCAATAACTCCTTTTCGTGATTCAACCCGAAGAATTTCATCCCTACTTCTTGATTTTGACTGAAAAATTACTTCAGTATTCACCATGTCAGCAACTCTTTGCGAATCAGCAACAAGATGTTTAATACTTTCTCTAAAACTACTGTAGTTGGTAATAGTTGACCCAATCAAAAGCAAAATTGGGCCATAAGTAGTGATCCACGCTCTAATAGAACCATCTTCAAACCTTATGTCTATATCGACATCGTCATCAAGAAAAAACCTAATCCTTTCATCTGAAAAAGAAGTTATCCTTTGAAGTATCTCATTAATTGTTTTTTCTTTTTCTTTTTGGGATACGTTGCTTAACCATTCAGGTTCGACGTGAATATAAGATTGGCTAAGTATGTTTTTCCTAATATAATCTGCCATGCTTCAATCCTTGATCTGAATTTATAAAAAAAATTGATTAAACCCCATCACGCTATTATTAAATTTCCACAAAAAATATTCATCAAGCGCATTCAGACTATTGTCTATACAGCCGTTTAGGTGGTATTAAATAGGGATGTATATGTGTTCGTTTAACTTAAATGTCCCCAATCCCTTTCTATAGTCCATCTAGGAGGCCAGGTGACAAAAGTTCCGGGGTCAAAAGATTCGCCAATATTGACAATGTAATCGATACGTTCCGCTCTTAAAGGCAAGGGATGATTTATTTCATCACTCTCAAGGTCCCAAACCCAATAACGAGGAATACCATCTCTAATTTTTTTTCCAGCAGCGTAATCCATCGGAGCACATACTCTCTCAATGTAACTACGATCATCTTCTGAATAAAAGCGAATTTTCAATTTTTTCTGGGTATGTATACCATCAATAAACACATCATGCTGATCATGCATAATAAATCCTTTTTGTGTTTTTTTCGGAGGTACTACTTGTAAAAAAACATGACACGAATAAAACTTATACAATAAGTGGTGTTGTGAGAACAACACTCTATTTTCATACAGTATGTTCTAAGATTTTGGCAGCAAAGTGGCAGCAGAGCGCAATGCTCTGTGCCACTTCTCGTCACTACTCAGCCTAAATAAAACAAGAAAAAAATCAGTAAGTTACTGTTTTTTTCTCGCTTTGAATTAGGACTCATAATCGCTTGGTCGCTGGTTCAAACCCAGCAGGGGCCACCAAATTTAGTGATTAAAATCATACTATTAAGCCACCTTTTTCAAGGTGGCTTTTTATTAGTAATTCAAAGTAGCGTTTAAATGGCGATATGTTTGCCAACGCAATTATTAATATCAATCATGTTCTAAATCACTCACCTGCCATCTTACCGAACTCACACCTTTTTCCAGACTAATGCGGCTCACCAGGCTTTCAAGCTGATCGGTTAACGTTGGATGACCAATCACTTCGGCATTCACCTCCATACGATGCGGTGGATCCATATCTTCACTGTGCAACGATTGCAGCCGCAGGCCGCTGCCGCCCAGCGTGTGCAGCATCAGACTACGAACCTGAACCTCATCTTGCGCCAAACAGATAATTTGAACTTTATAGTGTTGTATCGCTTCGGCTGCAGAGACGATGTTTTGTCGATTAATCCCTAAAGCCAGTTCACGCAGCAGAATATTCGCGCACAGGATCATCATGCAGCCGATCGTCGCTTCCAGCAGCAATCCCATGCTGCACAGCACGCCAATGGCGGCGGTACACCACAAGGTGGCGGCGGTATTCAATCCGCGAATATTTAAACCATCACGCATGATTACGCCGCCGCCGAGAAAACCGATACCGGAAACCACATAGGCTGCAACGCGCGATGCGTCGGTTGCGATGCCAGGCACGCTTTGAGTCATCAGAACGAAGAGACAAGCGCCGGTGCTAACCAGCGCATTGGTGCGCAATCCGGTCATACGTTGACGTAACTGGCGCTCACAACCGATCAGCGCGCCCAATACCAGCGCGACGGTGACGCGCAATAAAAAGATTTTCCAATCCATGTCAGACCTCACTCCGCCACTCTTTGTTTGCGGAATATCCGGTTAAATAATGGATCACAGACAGTGCCAATACAGCCAGGAATCAGCTGCATCATGCTAATGAAAAGGGGTGATTCTGGAAGGAAATACACCGTCTTAACAGGCAGTTAAGACAGCTTTAAGGCTATCTTACTGCGAGGTCCTGCTGTAATCGTTCGGGACAAATGTCCAATGTCGCTCTCCTCTTGGGTAAAAATTCGCCGCGATTCTAAAGTGACTTATGCCGCGCCGCCAACTCAAAAATTCAGTTCGTTTACGATGGGTTAAAAAAAACCCGCCGAAGCGGGTTTGTCTGTGCATTATTTTCCCGTCAGTAGCCAACGGCTTAGCGTTCCTGAGTTAGCATAACCGCTGATAATGGCGGCATAACTATCAAAACGGTTAGTAACTTCGCTAACCTGGTTGTTGTAAAGATCGCTTTCTGCACTCAGTACGTCCAGCAATGAACGGCGGCCTAAGTGATACCACTGATCAAAGAAGTCCTTACGTATACGATCGGATTCCACAATCAGGTTTTTGTACAACACGGCGCGTTCCGCTGTTGAGTGTGCATTCTGACTTGCTGCACGCACACGGTTTTCCAGATCGCGGCGCTGCTCCTGCACCTGCTGACGGCTCGCTTCAGCCCGTTTAATCGCAGCAATTTCTTGTGCGTTGGTTGAACCGCCACGGAATAAACCCCAGGAGACGTTCAGCCCGGTTTGCCATGCAGGCTGGCGTCCGTATTGATCTTCCCGCGTGTTTTTACTGACGGTCCAGTTCAGTTTTGGTAAGCCCGAGGCTTTAATCGCTTCCGCTTCTTTGAAAGCCGCTCGTTCTTCGGCGCTGGCGCGCAAGATCAGCGGATGCACATCCAGACTCGCGAGCTGGCGATTTAAATCACCAAAGGAAAGCGACCACTTATCGCTGGCCGGTAAAGTCACACGACTGTTGCCCATCAAACGATTCAGAGTGATTTCGACATCACGTGCGCGTGATTCGGCATTTTCCAGGTAGCTCTGTGCTTGCAACAAGCGCCCTTTTGCCTGCGTCAGTTCACTGCGACGCCCGGTATCTGACTGAACAATACCGCTGAGCATTTTGGTCAGCTCCGCCATACGCGCCAGATACTGCTTGCTAATTGCAATGACGTGCTGCTGTTTATTCCACTCAATCAATGCATTACTGACCTGCATCGCCAAATCTTCACGCTGTGCCTGCACTGATTGCAGTGCAGACGTAACGCGCTCTTCGCGACTTTCAATAGTACGGCTGGTTTGGCCAAAATCGATAAGATTGGTTGCTACCGAAACGCCTAACGAAGGCTTATTACCTTGGTATTCATAGTTTTTAGCCCCGCTACCAAACTCCTTAGTCGCGGAAGCTGCACTGACGTCAACCTGCGGCCAGCGTTGCCCTTTAGCTTCATCAACGCTGGCTTCAGCCGCATCACCTTGGGCGATATAAGACTTTAACGACGGGCTAATACGCCAGGTGATGCGTGCTGCTGAGAGAAACTTTTGACGTACTTCGCTCTCAGCCACCGTTTCATTGGCTGTTCCGCTCAAGGTTACAGGCGAAAGCTTCGCTGCCGCATCGGCTACTGGCTGGCTAACATATTTGAAATCCGACGTAGAGCTTTCTGCTGGCGCATAAGTCGCCGTTGGCGCTGATTGCTGTGGGCTTACCTTAAGCGCCGGTTGCATCGGATTAAACGGCTGGGGTTGTGGACGACGCTGCTCTTCAGTCAGGAAGCCTCCGCCCTGCGTCTCAGCGGGCTGAGTCGGCCTGGATTTGATCTGAACGGGCTGCTCGACATTGACCCGTTGCGGCGAAACGTCTACCACCACAGGCGGAGAAACGGGTGGCGTTGCTGGCTGAACCGGCGCAGCACTGTAGGCCACCGGTGCAGGCACTTGCCTTTCAACAAAGATTGGCCGCGCTGCCGGAGCAGCAACCGGCAAAGGTTGAGTTCGCACTGGCTTTATCGATGCCGCCGCCGGAGCGGCCGGGCGCTGGCCGCTCATCTCCGCAAACATCATCAGCTCACTGGTGGAATCAGCCATGACATTGATCGCAGGCGCCATGACAACCGCGACACAAACGGCAAGCAAAGAGAGATGACGCGCCTTTGCGTGGCGCATCTTGTTATTATTTTTCATGATTATTAACGCTCGCGGAATGCTTCTTTGGCTTTCAGGACCGGCTTCAACAGGTAATCGAGAATGGTCTTCTCACCCGTGCGCACTTCAACGGTAGCGATCATGCCGGGAATGATCGGCAGATCTTTATTACCCGCATGCAGCGTGCTTTTATCGGTCAGGATCAATACGCGATAGTAGGTATCGTCTGGACGTCCACTCGCGGCTTTTTGATCGTCTTTTAGGGTGTCTGGACTGATGTACTCAACATGTCCATCAAGCCCACCATAAATGGCAAAGTCATAAGCGGTGATTTTCACTTTGGCCGGCAGACCAGGACGCAGGAAGGCGACATCCGATGGCCGAATTTTACCTTCCACCAGCAGTTGCTCTTCCAGCGGTACGATTTCGAGAATGTGTTCACCGGGTTGAATAACGCCGCCAATGGTATTTACGCGCACGTTTTTAACCGTACCGCGCACGGGTGCAGTGACCGTGGTGCGATCAACGATATCGGCACGACCAATCAGGTTTTCGCTCACCTGACTCAGCTCTAATTCCAGGCGGCCCAACTCGGTATGAGCGTCAGATTGATAGCGGTTACGTCGTTCAACAATCTGAGCCTGAATATCGTTCGCCTGACGCTGCATACGCAGTAGCTCGACTTCCGACAGCAAACCTTTTGCCGCCAGCGGTTCCGCCAAATGAATCTCGCGCATTGACAGCGCATAGCTACGTTGTAATGAGGTAATGCTGTCATTTAACGCGCGCTTGCGTGATTCATACGCTTTGGTTTCCTGGGCAACAACTGCGGGATCGCTTTTCACCTGCTCATCAAAGGAAAGTGGCTGTGAATAGGCTTCTGCACGCAGACGTGCAATGCTACCTTTCAAGCCCACCACTTTGCTCAAGACTTCGCGATAGCTGGACTGCGCACGAGTAGGATCGATCTTTAGCAATACTTCACCGCGATCGACAACCGTACCTTCCCGCACATTCATTTCCGCCAGAATCCCGCCTTCCAGGCTCTGAATAACCTGCTCGCGACTGCGTGAAATGACTTTGCCATCGCCTTTCGTTATCTCTTCAACACGCGCGTAATTAGCCCAGGTCAATCCGCCCACGAGGACAGCAATGATGATCCACATCACCAGCTTCGAACCGGGCGTGGTTTGCGACAGCAAAGAAGCCTGCACGTCGTTCATAAACTCCGCATCAGCGGCAGAAAGGTTCTTTGCACTTTTACGCCATGGCATCAACTTACTCATACTGCAGCCTCCTCTGCTGGGGCTTCTGCTGGCGCTGACGCCGCCGAAGCATCGTTTGCGGGTTCTGGCGGACGAACTGCCTGTTCAACCGCCTGACGCGGCTGCGGACGCGCTTTATTTTTGCCTTCCAGCGCGGCCAGAACCTGCTCTTTCGGGCCATCCGCAACCACTTTTCCTTCCTCAACCACGATGATGCGGTCAACCAGCGCCAGAATGGACGGACGATGCGTCACTACAATCAGCGTGTGTCCTTCACTGGCACGACGTAAGTGGGCGAGGAATTGGTTTTCAGTCATGCTATCCATCGCGCTGGTCGGCTCATCCATCAGCAATACTTTGGGACGCGTTAACAGCGTTCTTGCCAGTGAAACCAGCTGACGCTGACCGCCGGACAAGCCTTCACCGCCCTCACCTACGGTTAAATTGATGCCACTTGGATGGCGTGCAGCGACTTGATCTAAACCGGTCAGATTCAGCACGCGCAGCAGCTCACTGGCCGTTGCATCTGGGCGCCCAATCATCACGTTTTCACGCAGCGTGCCGTAAAACAGGCGCGCATCCTGGCCGACAAAACCAACGGCTTTGCGCCAGTCCGCTGGATCAATCTGGTTAACATCCAGACCATCGGCCGAAAGCTGCCCTTTCACCGGTTGATAAAGACGTGCCATCACACGTAATAAGGTGGATTTACCGCTACCGATGCGGCCAAGAATCGCTACGCGTTCTCCGGCTTTGATGCTCAACGAGATATCTTTGAGAATCTCCGGGTTCGGTTTCATCGGCGGTGCCGGATAGGAGAAGTTGACGTTGGTCAGCGTGATCTCACCACTCAGCGGCGGATCGGTGAGATAAG
>Ga0105244_10001971_pt1 | contig 15876 bp, 13 predicted proteins | sample KBSM44metaG_FD_80423 | JGI IMG/M metagenome (GOLD analysis project Ga0105244, IMG submission 80423) | Miscanthus rhizosphere microbial communities from Kellogg Biological Station, Michigan, USA - KBS M4-4 metaG | ecosystem: Host-associated > Plants > Roots > Rhizosphere > Soil | place... | reverse complement strand
TCCTTGGCCTGTATGAGCATTTACAGCCTGAAATAGCGAATCGCAAAGCACCAAGGGAATTACCTTCCTGGCCCTTGAACAACCATCCATATAGAAACGCCTACACCGCCGGCCTCTAAGTCCCGCGTCACAATAATGCGGCTGCTGAGTACGGCATTATCTATGGCAATGGAAGGTCGCTACTATGACGGTCTCCTTTCCGATACCGACGCTCTAACCGGTGAAATGCCGATGATTCGTTTTTCAAAGTAGATATACATGAGATCAGGACAATGTCTTTGCTTGGCGGTACGCTTTTCCCCCGAAGTTGAACCTCGTTTCTTTATCGCTGCCACTGCACCCTGTACCGTAAGCAAACCGGGGTCGGCCATAATTTCGCCACGCTGGTCAAGGCTCGCGACTTCCGATGGGAATCAGGGCAAGGTGCGATCTCCAATTGGCGCAAACCCAGTGGCTGCAGAAATGATTTTTGCTCGCGATGTGGTTCGACAGTACCAAATGCTCTTCGCGAGACGCCTTACTTCTGGATTCCGCTTGGACTTCTCGATGTCGAACTGAGCATGGAGTGTATTGGAGGTTTTTGCACTGATGACGCTATGCTATGGGATGAACAACGTTCGGAAAAAAGTCATCGCGCAGCGCCTAATTTACTTGTGTTTGTTCTGCATGAACTTCAGGTCAATAATGATTGATTCAGGTGCTTGGTGGCTTGGAGAAGAATGGGCAGCCTGGCCCAAACTCGATTAACATCGTCTGCTATTGGCTGTCTTCTGCCTGACATGGCAATGAAACGATTACTAAAATTCGATTCAAATGGCTGGTCAGGTCGAATGCAATCGAATGGGAAAGTCCGAGTGCTATAAAAAATGAAGTGGCATGCTATTAAAATATTTTCTCTCCCTACGGATAAGTATGCCTGTTTTCACTTGTGGTTGATTAACGAGTGATGTTGAAAGCGAACTCAAGTCGTTATTCCGACAAGTGATTTTGGAAAAGTCGACTTCAAGTGCTTGTCCATGTTCGCACTTTCCAGCCGATAATAAGGTGCATAACGCTGACGAGTGTCGAGAGTTCGCTGGTTGAGAAGCTTCAAGATCTCGGATCTTGCGAAAAGTGGTTGTTTATATTGGTATCCTGGGATAAATACTGGCGAAAGTTGTCCTGATTTAATTAGTTGATATGCTTGTGCCGTCGAGATGTGTAGTATTTTCCCGATGTCATCTGGGTTGCAATATTTATCAAGTAAAGCGTTCAATTTCGAGGAGTCGGATGAGTCTAGGTATTCTTCGTCATTGATTTTAAAGGTGCGGACGAATTTGGGGTGCAGAAAGCGACGGCTAAATGCAGCGTGGGTGATGCCGCGATTAGTTAATAATGTAGATAATTTTGAATAAGAGGAGAGGAGTAGTCTGACGTGTTCGATTTCTTCTGGAGTTACCCGGCGAGATTGCCGGTACTGCTTTGCGCGTGCGGGGCGAATGGTAAGGGTAAAAAACTTACGGAAATCATTGTGCTTAATTCCTAGCTGATGAGCTGCATCATTTAAAGTGTGCAAGTCTCCGCAGATCTGGTATGAACCAAAGTTATCATGAGTCGGATTTGTTAGCTCTTTGAGGTTTGCCGGGAGGGCAGAGCGATCATACACAAGATGAGGGTGTCCGTTAGTGATCCCGCCTGACAGGGGAAATATTTTTAGAGGGTCTAGAAGTTGGGTTACTCTGCAGGTGCTTATTTCCAGCTCCTTTGCCAGTTTTGCGCAAGTCGCATAGTGGATGTTAAAATTTTCAACGTCACGGGCAGAAAATTTTCTGGTGTTATCGTGAGCGCATCTGATTAACCCTAAATCACGATAATAAATTACGTGGTGCGAGTTGATTTTCAAATACAAAGCGGCTTGGGTGAGGCTCATCAACCGCTCATTGGGCGAATCGCATATTCTGACAGCTCGACTTGTCCCCAGTCTGTAGCTTACCGAAGGAAGTTTACTAAGGCATTCTTTTATGGCAGATATATCTTCATTTTTTACGAGGAATATGACGCCGTCTTGATTCTCTAACGCGGTAACGAGAGGAGTGTTTCTGATAGCTGTTCGCACTCTGGCGTTTGAGACATTGAGGCGAGCTGCAAGAAGCTTTACTGAGATGTAGCGTAATCGGAACTGATCAATGTCACTCTTCTTGAAGTACTGTCGCGTATTTACGCGAACTAATGGGAAAAGTAAACCTTGGCTGTTAAGTAACGCACATTCTTGTCTCTCTATTCTTAGTAATGATAGAGTTTCGTCTTGCGTATAACACAGGGTGATAAGCGCTCGTTGTTCGGCCTTTTTTTTTGATTCACTTGGCTGAGGTAGAGCTTCATAGGCGACTTTTATCTTGTGGGCTTCTTGCTTGCTATAATTTTGTTTTTTGCAATGATCTGGAGAGGAACGGATTTCTCGCCACCTTCTCGCGCCGATACCTAGTAGTGTAGTCATGCATTTTGACGGGATGGTTATAGATTCGGATTCAAGGTTTTTATGCGGGGCTGAGGTCATTAGCTCTTGTTTTATGAAGTCTAAGTTATTCTTTGTGATAATTGGTGAGAGCTTGGCGATAATTATGTCTATCTCAAATGCATCTGATGTGTCAATGAGGAGCGATAGTGATTTAGCCGCTCTATGGTAATCATCAAATACCAGAGCAGCAGCAATTGAAAAAAGGAGAGGGGGGCACTTTGTGCTGATATTGTTACAGCGAACTCCTAGAAGACTGATAATCGACAATAAATGATCGAGACGGTTTTGGTCGCCCGTTTTCAGTATGTCAAGAAGTCTTTTTTCTGGGAGAGCTTCTTCTGGTGAACAAGCGGGGGACACCAGCTTTTTGCCGCAGACACACAGCAGAGAGCCTTGGTACTTCCAGATAAGCTGTCGATGACAATGAGGGCAGGCAAAGAGATAGTGCCGGTTGTGCACTGGACAATGTGTACTTAGGTATATGTCTTTGATGTTCCTTTCCCAGCCCTCTTTAACGCACTCTGTGCATAATGCGGCTTTTTTAGGTCGGAGAAGGCGCCTTCCGAGTCTCACTGTTCCAATCATGAAGGCGCCACCGGGGGATCGCGAATCTACCAAGCGATAAAAGCCCTGACGCAGACGTCCATGTAGCGATTCACCCACTTGCGATATCAGCAACGTTTCAAATCGACTTCCCTGTAATAGAGGGGTGGCTTTGGGTGCCTTAAATCGCATGTGGTGCTCAATGAATTTGCTGCAATTACCATATCCATTGTACAGCGCAAGCCTTCTGATCAGGCTGGTGGGGCTTTCCCCTGGAATGGGGAGTGGTATGAAGTTAAGGGTTTTCATGTCCTGCTCCATAGATTTTTTGGTAAAAAGTTGAAAGCGATGCACTGAACGGGTTTGCAAGTAGACTCTGTTTAAGATTTAATAACGAAGAGGCTTGAGCAAAGTCGTCAATGGCAAGCCCCGAACGGTTGTGCGCTAGCGCGTGTTGAAGTGCGCCATGGATGATCATTCTTATATATTCTAGGCTGCCAGAGGACGCGGCATAAAGTGGTGCGGCAATATCTGTGTCCGTTAAATGAGCGCCTCGGCTAAACCTGTCAGTAGCATAGATATATTCGTCCAACTTGGCTAGCAACACCATGTAGTCTGATTCATGTGCTTCACTATAGGGTAGGAAATTGAGTTCGATTAAGTAGGGGAAGCGGCGAGCTAGTGCGTCGCGCTCATCAAGTAATTCTTTGCACTTTTCGGTGCCTGCCAATATGAACGGTGTCATGGTTTCATTGATCATTGTAATTAACCAGTCAACTACAATGTTTCTTGATTTTTCCGCCTCGGGCCGCACGAGCCATTGAAACTCATCAAGCTCGCACACCTGAACTTCGCAAGTTTTCATTAACGCCATAATGCGGTAGGTGAGTTCGACCGTATCGCCCCGTGTATCCCCGTTTCCTAGCGCGCGGACAAGGGTTTTTGCGAATGATTTCACGGTCACCGGCGAGGGTACGCTACAGTAAAAGGCAGGGCGAATCGTAACAACACCGTCCGGCTTGATAAGTTCGTACGATCCTCCAAACGAATCTCGGAACAGTTGACAGAGGGTGGACTTACCGGAGCCCGATGGGCCGATGACCATTGCTGAGGTTGGGACACCGCGTTGCAGCGTGGTCTCGACACTTTTTTGCAGAATTGTGTAGGCGTGGTGATACGAGGGAAAGAGTACGAGTTGTTTGGAGAACTCGCGCAACCATTGGCTGTCTGAATTATTCATGGCGCACCTTTACCATTGAGGCGAAAGTAGGAGGGGTCGCCTCTGTCAATGTAACTTCCGGTAAGGGAAGAGGGGCAGATGGCACTTCCATTGGGGGGGACTGATCAGTGCAGTACAACGATCCATTTTCCTCCAAACGAGCGAGTCGTTTGGAGGCGGCCTTGCCCTTAGTGTTACGTAAGTTGAGAATGTAATTGACTCGGGTTTGGCGAGCTCGTTTAAAATCGAATTGCTGGCCCTCCTTGCGAAGTTTTTGCTGGACCAGGTGATGCATTTCAAGCGTAAGGCTGTTTTGATAATTTGGGTCGACAGCCTCAGCAGGAAAGAGCTCCGCGGGCCATTCGGGGTGGCACACCCAGACAGTTCCCAAGTCGCTGATATCATAAAACACCGTAAGCCTGACTCGTTTTCCACCTCGGGTTGCAAGTGCGGAAACACCTGGGCCTGTCCATTGAAGTTTGTCAAAGCCAACTCTGCCGTTAACAGGTAGCGCTGTGGTTTTGCTCCATATCAATCGCCTAATATCAGATTCTGCGATTCGCCTGGGCGGGGACAAGGGGTCAACATTTTTCTCCCAAGTGTTGTGGGGTGAATCATTCAAACTTCTATGAAACGCATGGTGATAGATTTTTAAGAATTTTTCGAACTGATCAGTCAATTCTTCCACCGTGTATGAAGCGTTTTCTTCGGAACGATAGTCGCCCCGTTCCTCAGGATCGGAAAACGTTGTGCCACTTAAGTGGTGAGCAAATTGAATGTTATGGGTTTTGAACCAGCGTTCAACGTGAGGCTTCTGGTCCGGCGCATACGGTTCACAGTAGACAATTTCAGAGCCGAGTAACTGCATGACGTAGATGAGTTTGCGACCGGCAAAATCGCTTCCATTATCCATGATGTAAGTCTGACCTAAACCGGTGTGATCCCTGGCTGAGCAGAAAGAGTGCTTTAGGGCGCGTAACGTTTTTTCGATGCAGGGAGGGTTAAGGGAAATGTCGTACCCGATGATATAACGGGAGCGCACCTCCAAAAGCACCGTTAGAAATGGACGACCGATGACTCTGCCTTTCACATCGACGACGAATACATCAATCACTTGTGTATCACATTCTATTCGTTCCAGCAGGTGCTCCGGTTGTTCGGTTCTTCGGCTCCATTTCTGTTTTTTTAACGCGTATTTTTGGCCTTTTTGGAACAAGTCTTTCTCGTATTCGTCGTACTCCTTGATGATTCGATAGAGGGTAATGCCGCTGGGAACGTGCAGTTGATCAGTAATGGGCCGTTTACTGTTGAGATCCTCCAGTGTGCAAGTGATGGCGTCAGTGACTTCCGTGATGCTGGACGGGAGGTCCGTTAGATATAACTCCTTCACCCAGAAGTCGATTTCTGTTCTTACTGCATGGGGTTGCAAATCCAGTCGCCGCCGCCGTTTGTGTAGAGGCGCTTTCACTAATGCGATCGGATTGCCCCCGGCATGGCGATAGGCCTTTAGCCACTCATACAATGTGGTGTAACAAGGGGGCGACGGATCGGCTTGCTGTTCCCCCAGGCGTTTGATTAAGGCAAGGGTACGTTTGCGGGGCAGGCTTCCTCCAAGCTCAGTCTCAGCAGCATGGATGTAAAATTGGCGCCGCTCCAACTCGCCCCGTTGTTTGTCAGTCAGGTCCGCGAGGATCCGACCCGTCTGTTGCTCCAGCGGAGCTTCTTGAACCTTGCTCAGAGTTCCATGGCGGAACGCTTGGCGTAAGCGCTCCAACGTGTGAATGGCGATATGATTACGACGCACGGTACTGCGCAGTTGCGCACGGTCACTATCGACTGCGATCACCAAGTAAACTTCGGTGTGAAACCTCCACTGCTCACCCACCTTAAGTGTAAAGTTTTCAAGGGCGGTATTCATGGTAAAAGCTCTGCTATTGGTTGCAATTATCGGCACGCCAGCGAACTCTCCGCCGCGCTTTATCATTGGTCGTTTGGTACTAAATATAGATACACGCCGGATTTTTTGTGCCACTTAAGTGGTGCGCACATTGAATGTTATGGGTTTTGAACCAGCGTTCAACGTGTGGCTTCTGGTCCGGCGCATACGGTTCACAATAAACAATATCGGAGCCGAGTAACTGCATGACGTAGACGAATTTGCGACCGGCAAAATCACTACCATTATCTGTGGTATAAGTCTGACCTGAACCGGTGTGATCCTTGACCGAGCACAAAGAGCGCTTTAGGGCATGCGCGGTCATGGCTTTTCTAGTAGTGGTGAAACTGAAGGGCCTCGATATACGATAGTTTGACTTTTCTGGCCGTTTCGGCTTGTCGAAAAGAGCGAGGTGGTAGTTGACTCGGGTTGCGAGCGCGTTTTGTGATGCCTGCATAAATCTTCTATTCATTTTGCGGACTCTTTTCATTGACTTAGAATTATTTAGATAAAATTTATTTCCGTCGTCGGTCAGCATGATATCGAAAAGCTCAGCCATTTTTCTGGTGTGATAATTTAGGAACGTTTTTGCCAAGTCTTCCTCCATAAAAAATTGAGTAACATATGTAAATTCCCGTTGGGCGTGGTAGCACGTGGCTGAGTTGGTGGCCGCAATTTGTGTTGCCTGCTCGGTTTTCTGAGTTTTTCGATATTTTGGGGGCAGGTGAACCCCGCTGAAATTTAATTCCTTTGTGTTGTCGATGAGGTTGCAAAATTCAAGTGCGTTTTTGAGGTCAACTGTGATTGACGTTTTCATGATTAAATCCACGTCAGGGAAGTTAGGCTAAGTGGTTTGAAAATGTCGCAACGAATAATTTTATAAAACAGCGCGTGCGCAATGTCCTCAAACTGAAAGCCGTTATCGGTCAAATAACTAATCGGTCGTCCATCGGGGACGCATTGAGTCAATACAGTTCGAATGCTTGCCCCCACAGTGCCTTGACTGCAATATGCACCGTGATATAGATAATTCAGGTTGGGTGTTCTGATCTTTCCATAAAATTTGGCTGCGGGAAGATACTCCAGGATACAGTCTTGCTCGGCGAGCAACTCTATGTAGCGTGTGATTCTTCCCGTAATGGCCTTGTCTTGGTAACTATAATCATTTTTTATTTCGATCAACTGCTCTTCGCCATTGGCGAGTCGTACTAAAAAGTCCGGCGTGTATCGATATTTGGTACCAATAAAGTTAATGGTAAAGGGATGGGCGTCATATCGTAGTACTTTCGAATTGCGTTCCAACTCCAAGCAGAACGCCGCTTCCAGTCGGGATTCACAATAGACCGAAGTGTTGTTTTTTCGCGAGGGAAATATTGTGACCTGACTACCATGACGACCGTGTTTCGGCAGATTGCATTTGTCGCAGGTCGCAATATTCGCCAGCATATCTTGGGTGCGGGTGAAATTTAAGGAAGTCATGTTGCCTCCTCGATCAATAAAGTTTAGCTATGGCGCGATGAGATATTTTTTTGGTTGCGAGTGTTAAAATTAATTCACAGCCGTTATCACATGACTCAAGTGTGCACCAGAATGAAACGGTACGATACGGTCGATAATGACGGTCTGTTGGCTGTTACGCATTAACGCGCAAGGCGTCTAGGACGCCAATTTTCAGAGTTTTATGACCTCAAAAAAGTTTGCGCATCATGAACATGAGGGGGTACAGCGAGGTGTACGAAATGAATACGCTCAGTCTCGATCCCTGCACACGTAAGCTTCTTGGTAAAGCACTCTTTCACGCGGTGACACAAGCGGCGGGTTGTCCTCATAAGGTAGATGCCATGGTCAAATGCTGGCAACTATGGTATCCGCGTAACCCTACGGACTCGCGTTCGATGTGGCGGCGCGCCTCTCACGGCTCAATATTGATGCCTGCAACACGCGACAAGTTGTACCGGCAGATTCCAGCGTTGCGCGGTGTCTTGGATAATCCGCTGTGGGCGGTGCTTTCCAGCAGCGACGCGGTGGAGCGCTGGGATGAGTTGGCTGAGACCATTCGTGTCGGTAATCAGCCGTTGGATGCCTACGATGGCAAACTGTCGAGATGGTTGTTTGATCGCGTTGATTGGCCGTGTTTCGCAATACACCTGGTATTACTTCATACTCGGGATTTGCGATTTCTAACACACCGTATGTGGCTTGCGCGGAATTTTACCGCTATGTATGCATTGAGCAGTGTCCAGTCTCCACTTATCAATATCTGTTCTGAACTGTATTCAGTGCTGTCGGAACATGTTCTAGACGTGCATGCGCCTTGCGACCCTGTGAAAGAGTGGGGGCGGTGGCCGGAACGGCATCGTTTCAACGCCGCAGTGGTGGAGCAACTTCGTGAAGATGGCTGGTTGTCGGGTCAGGATCAACTCTTGGCTTTACTCCTCTGGAATCTATGGACGGAGGTGCGTGGTCATTTAGCGGAAGTCGGGCTGCATGAACCCGGTGCTCCGGGTACGCCAATGCCGCAAACTCTTCGGAGAAAGTGGGCAAGAAAAATTAAAGAGTGGCAGGACCATCCGGTGTTCCTGAACGGATATTGCTGTGAATTTCCGCAGGCGCACGGCTTAACTTGATCGGGCTAACAGCCGCGGCGTGGGCGACGGTATCTGGATGATCGGGCGATGGCTCGGGGGCAGAATGACGGCTGGTGGCTCCTGAACATTGATGGTGCCCGCTCATTCGCAGTGGTGCAGCTATCCGCAGCCTGTATCGTCAGCCGGATGACCATGCATTAATAGCGTCGGACAGCGGTGCGGCCGAGTTTCAGTCGATTGAAATCCATTGTGCTGCGGTTCAATGGCACTTTGAAACTTCGGGCAACTGGTCGGCTCCGGCGAGTTTGTTCGAAAATTTTTCGGCAGGATCAACCGGTCTCCCTTGGGAACTTCCGCGAGTCGTCCACTCGGGGGGCTTTTGTCATCCGCTACGGGTAATGGCAATGGGCAGGACGTGTGCACTGTGCGTCTGGGCATTACAGCGCGGCTGAGTCGAATTGATCCAGCCGGGTGACAGGGTGGGGCGTTCGCGGTTCCTTCCCGGCGGCTGCCGCGGGTTGCTTGAACAGTCCTCAGCGAGGGAAATGCCGCCTTGGGCTACGGCGTGCACGCGTTCAACTGGAGATGGTGGAGCTGAACACCGGCCCCAGGGCTCCGAGAGGCAAGGTTTCACTGTGCTCCTCTATGCGCCCCGCTAAGACCACGTCGTCTCGAGTGGGGAAATGCCGTAACAGAAACTTGGCATCACGCCGTACCTGATCCGGCAGGCTGCTATTTTGCGCAAGCTCGACCAGAAACTCGCGCGTCTGCACCACCGCTCGGGAGCGTTCAGTTGGCATCGTCATGTCCACCTCCACCGACGTTGGGAGTGAACAGTTTCGGTCGGTTGTCGAGGGCTGTCCACTGCTCCCATTGGAAGTCTGACGCGGCCAGTGCCGGTGACTGGGCTGGAAGGTTTACCAGGGAATTACCGTTCATTCGTTTTCACTCTGGCGGGCACTCTGTGCGGATAGCAGCGCGTGCAACTGCGTCAATTGTCGCGCCTGCGCGCGCAGGGCTCGGCGGTCCTGACGCTGGTCGAGTACATAACGTCGGGCTTTTTCATGCAGAACCGACAGTTGCAGGCGCAAGGCCTGGCACTGTGCCTGCTCCTCGTGCAAGGCCGTTTGCAAGTGCCGATGGCGTTGGGTCTCTTGTTCCAGCGCTTGGGCTTGGTGGCGCAGTTGTTGGGTGTGGTTCCTCTGTTCGGCGTTCAGCCCTTCCAGCTCACGGTACACCTGGCTCAGTTCTTCCTGTTTGAGTATCAGTTGTTCTTGCTGGCGGCGCAGTTCTTGTTGCAGCTGTTGCAGCTGGAGATCATGGCGGGTGAGTTCCTCTTGGCGTTGGCGCACCTGCTGCTCACGGTAATGTTCCAACGCCGCCCGCGCGTGGGTGTGCTTGTCCTCCAGCGAACCAATCTGTGCGGCCCGCTCCTCGAGCAGTTGCAGTTGGCGTACCTCGACCTCGCGCAGGCGTTGCAGTCCGCCTTCTAACTGCAATAGGCGCTCATGCAGCTGCTGCTCGCGAGCACTCGCGGCCTGACGCTCTTGCAGGGCCAGTTGGTGGGCCTTGTGCAGTTCTTCGTAGCGTGCCTGATTGACCTCGCGCTGGTGCTGGAACGCAGCTTGCTGACGCTCCAGGCGGGCGCGGTCAGCCGCGACGGTGGCCTGCGCATCAGCGGCCAGACGTTGGGCTAGACTGCCTATATAGGCCAGCAATTCCTCATCCAGTCTGACCGTGGGTGGTCGCGGTTCGTCGGCGGCCAGTTCCCGCAGGTAGCGGCTGATCGTGGTTTTTGAGCCCGTGTGCCCCAGCTCCACACGTACCGCCTCGATACTCGGTATTGACCCACGGGCCAGCAGGGTATCGCGGGCCTGCTGTACCAGCGCCTTGTTGATCCCGGCACGGGCCATGCTGTTACTCCGACAATTTCATACCTTTTTCCCAGTATGGAATTACACCTGTACCGACGCGCGGGCACGGCCAGAAATTCCGACGAACTGACAATTGAGAAGCCCAGTTTCTTGAACGTTAGGGGCGAATGCCGGTGAAAATGCCCTTTTGGCGGTACGTCAGGAGGAAACCAGTGAGTCATACAGCCGAGCGCTATCTGCAGGCAGCGCGGCGTGAAAGCACCCAGCGCCGTTATCGGCAAGCCGTCGAGCATTTCGAAGGGGAGTGGAACGGCTTGTTGCCGGCCTCCAGTGAAAGCCTGGTGCGCTATCTGGCGACCTATGGCGCGCAATTGTCAGCCGCCACCTTGCGCACGCATTTGGCGGCCCTGGCGCATTGGCACCGCCAACACGGTTTCGCTGACCCGACCAAAGCGACGCGGGTGCGCGATGTCCTGCGCGGTATCCAGGCGCTGCACCCACGCCCACCGCAACAGGCCGAAGCACTGCCGTTGCGGGAGCTCGAGGCTTGCATTGGCGGGCTAGCCGAGCAACAACACGCGGGGGGCTCTGCGGTGCGACTGCGTGCCATACGCGATCAAGCGCTGATCCTGCTCGGGTTCTGGCGGGCTTTCCGCGGCGAGGAGTTGTGCCGCTTGCAGGTTGAACATATCCAGTTGCGGCCAGGGCAGGGCTTACAGCTCTACCTGCCGAGCAGCAAGAGCGATCGCGACCACCGTGGCCGCATGCTGTGCGTGCCGGCGTTGAAGCGACTTTGTCCGGTCGAGGCCTACCAACTCTGGCTGGAGGCCAGCGGCTTGCAGCAGGGGCCGGTGTTTCGTGCGATCGACCGCTGGGGCCATCTGGCCGAGAACGAGCTCAATCCGAACAGCCTCTCGCGTCTGTTACGCCTCGCGTTTCTGCGTAGTGAGGTGGTGGGCGAGGGCTACACCGCGCACTCCCTGCGTCGCGGCTTCGCTACCTGGGCCAGTCGCAACGGTTGGAGCAGCAAAGCGCTGATGGAGTATGTCGGTTGGCAGGACGTGCAATCGGCGGCGCGCTACATTGACGCGGATGCGCCCTTTGGGAGCTGGGCGCGTTGAGCGGTCAAGCCGAAAAAGGTTTAGGCCTCGTTTACCCGTCAGCAGCGGAATGAAAATCGCGCGCCTATGTAAACTTTGAGTCTGCTGACCAGTCAAACGCTGGCAGGTTTTTCGTGGCACTGCAGAGCGCAAAACGATTCGTGTGTTTTCACATCGCCTAGGCTAGAAGCGACTGCTGCTGACTCTCAGTTATCGAGGGCCTGTCCGGCAACTCAATGCCGGATAGTCTGAGTCAGCGGGAATGCTCGTCGGATCAGATAGAAGACTATGCTTCATTTGATCAGTTTATTTGGGGGAATGCTTTTGCCTACCTCGACGACTACCTCGCAGCAGACGAAAGCGACGGACAAATCACGTGAAGTGCTGATCGCCGCATTTTGGAGTTTCAGCGCCAATCAAAGTTTGCTCAACGACTCAGAGCGGCTTTCCCAGATCAGGGAGGGATGTTCTGCTCATCTTTTCCGATCCATTCGTATGACCTTTGATCTCCAGGAGCGCAGTGTGGAGGCACTGTTCAGCATGCCGATTTCCACGCTTCGACGTTGTGCGCGTGAGCAAAAGCGCCTCAACGCTGTCGCGTCGGAACGGCTAGATCGAATTGCTGCTGTTTGCCAACATGCCGAACAGATTTTTGAGAGCCGCGAGACTGCCGCGCAATGGATGTCGAAGCCGAACAAAGCCCTTGGGGGGAGTACTCCGATTTTGCATTGCGTAACCGAGATCGGGGGCAAACAAGTGCGCCGCGTTCTTTGTGCCTTGGAATGGGGTGGGGCTGCCTGATGTTGGCTTCCTTAATTAATAGTGAAGTCAACCTAAACAGCGCATTCTTAGGAGTGAGAAGTCCGAGCCGAAAACACTGGATAGCCCCTGGTTTTTCTAGGCATCATGATAGGCGCGCGTAGGTCACGACAAGCCGAAATCGACCCAGGCTGTGTGAAAACGCGCTAAATCCGTTGAAGACAAAGAGTCGCAAGGTTGCCTGTGGAATCAGCGGACGGAAGTGCGAATCACCTAAGTCAGCTACATGCTGCGCTTGTGCTTGTCACTGCGTGACCAGACGGCGCGCTACCGCTTTTTGTCGATGCACTATGTCGATAGCAGCGCGCGTGAAGTGCCTCACGAACACCGACTGCTGATGGATGCCGCCCTGGCAAAGGATATCGACAAGGCCTGCGAATTGCTCTCCAACCACTATCAGTCCACGACCGATTCGGTGCTCAAGCACGCATTATTAGGCTAGTTTGATGTTCTTGTTGACGCCGACACTTAATTGACCCATTTGCCGAGATGTCAATGATCCAGTCTGATTGGTCGCTAACCATCGCGCGTGCTGGATTTGTGCCGATGGGCACGTAGGTCAGTCTTGTGTCAGCACGTGGGTCAATTAAGTGTCGGCATCAACAAGCGCCTCTTAAATTGCAGATGTCGGCTATCGCAAAGCGCCACGTACTTTCGCAATTTCCTGATTGCGTAGGATGAACCGTTGCAACTTGCCGCTAGGTGTCTTGGGCAACTCCTCGACGAACTCGAATTCTCGTGGATAGGCGTGCGCAGAGAGGCGCTGTCGGACGTGCAGCCGCAACGTTTCGGTCAGCTCCGGGCTTGGCGGATATTGCTTGTTCAGCACCACGAAAGCTTTGATAAGTTCTGTACGCTGCGGGTCGGGTTTGCCGACCACGGCAGCCTCAATTACGGCAGGGTGCTCGATCAGAGCGCTTTCAACGTCAAATGGCCCTACACGATAACCAGAGGTGGTAATCACGTCGTCATTACGACCTACGAAGCTAATGCTGCCATCCTCATTGAGTTCCACAGTATCACCGCTCAGGTAGTAGCGACCCACGAATGCTTTCGTAGGCATGCCGAAGTAACCACCGAACCAGCATTGTGGAGAACGCTCGCGATCGACTGCCAAGGCACCAGGCTGGCCGGGCGGTAGTTCCTGCTGTCGGTCATCAAGCACTACAATACGGTGACCTGGGATTGCGTAGCCAGCAGAGCCCTCACGCACAGGGTGGCTCAGTCCGTGATGGTTGCAAAGCACCATGCCTAGCTCGGTCTGGCCGTAGTGGTCGTAGATAACTACGCCCAAATGCTCGGCAAACCAGCGGATGACCTGAGGATTAAGTGGCTCTCCGGCACTGCTGACCACACGCAGGCGACCTCGGATGCTGTCGGCGAATTGCTTACCAGCGGCGATAAGTGATCGGTAGGCCGTCGGCGACCCGGCAAGGTTGGTGATCGCATATTTTTCAATCACCCGACAGGTGCTTTCGACCGAAAACGGGCCGTCGTAAAGCAACGTCGCGTGCCCTATGGCCAATGGCCCGGTGACAGCGTAATAAAGGCCATACGCCCAGCCCGGGTCGGCTAGATTCCAGAAGAGATCGTCTGCTCGTAGCTCTAATGCGTCTTGTACGTATCCTTTGAAAGCCAAAATGGCTCGCAATGGGACTTCCAGTGGCTTGGCTGGCCCGGTGGTACCGGAAGTGCACATGAGAAGGAATGGGGCTTGGCCGTCCTGCAGTAGCGGCTCGCATTCGTTGCTCTGACGATGCAGCGTACTCCAGAAATCAATATCGCCCGGGCTCAGCTTGGTGGCGCCAACAGTGACCACGGTGGGGCAGTCAGTGACTTCGTCTAGTTTGAATCGATTGTGCGCGTCTGTTACAACCCAGCGCGCGCCAGAGCAACCCAGTCGCTGCTCTATTGCCTTAGGCCCAAACGCGGTAAACAACGGCTGGTACACCGCACCTACCCGCCAGGTTCCGAGGATAGTGATCAGTAGCTCGACAGTTCGCGGCATAAGCCCCGCGACGCGGTCACCGGGCCGCACACCCTGTTCAAGTAGAAAATTGCCAAACCGGGCTGCCTTATCCTGCAGCTCGCGGAAAGTATACTGCGAGGCACGACCGTCCCGCGCTTCGCAATACAATGCTACGTCCTGACCGACTGCATGCCGGTCACAACACTCCACGCAGGCGTTTAGACTATCCAGACTACCGTGCAGGTTTTGCGCGGCAGTTTGCAGATAATCGAACTCGCTGAAGGCGGTTTGATAGTCGCGCATTCCGACATCCTCTTGTTATTGTTTGATTAATTCAGACCTGATAGTCGCTGTCTTTTTGCTTGCAGAGCTAGAAATTCCCACATTGGATAATGGCTGTCGCCCCACGCTCACGATCAGGGTCAATCCGTAAGTGCAGCACAACGAGCCCGGTTTTTTTATCCTAGCGTTGTCGAATTGCGTGGTATTGGGGCTGACATCTTTGGCTTGGTGCGTATAACGAATCCGTATCTGAAAAACGAAGCCGAGCAATACTTCGTGGGTGAGCTACCCAGCTCCATCTGGCTACTAAATTAATCCAGTTTTGAAGCTAACCAAGCGCGTTGGCGCAATGCAACGGACTCAGCCGACTGACCGACGAGATCTTCAAACACCTTGGGTGCAGTTGCACCTTCGGTGCTAATCAGCAGCACCCGTGACATAGAGTTGATGCCGATATCCGTAGCCAAGCTTATAGACTCAACGACCCCTTTTAACGCAGAAAGCCCAGCTACTGCAGACTCACCCGAGACCAGCGGAATATCACTGCCATTTTCCACGGAAAGCCGGCGCATAGATGCGATCGCTTCCTCATCCGAAATAGTCATGAAGAAGTCGGCGGCAGGCTGCAGAAACTTCCAGGCCAATGGCGAGGTTTCGCCGCAAGCCAAACCGGCCATGACTGAATCAACAGAGCCAGTTGCTTTTGTGGCTTTTCCGGTAATCGCGCTTTGATACAAGCAGTCTGCTTGCTCCGGCTCAACGATAACGAACGTCGGACGCTTACCTCCATAGAACTCCCAAAAATAGCTGACGATTCCAGCAGCAAGCCCACCCACCCCCCCCTGCAGGAAAACATGAGTGAAGTCTTCGCCATCTGCGATAGAGTCGATGATTTCGGCCGCAATAGTGCCGTAGCCTTGCATGACGTCGCGTGGTATGACTTCATAGCCTTCGTAGGAGGTGTCAGAAACAACTATCCAATCATTGCTTGAGGCCAGTTCTGCAGCATGCTCGACGGACTCATCATAGTTACCACTAATTCGTACGAT
>Ga0105244_10001970_pt1 | contig 15896 bp, 12 predicted proteins | sample KBSM44metaG_FD_80423 | JGI IMG/M metagenome (GOLD analysis project Ga0105244, IMG submission 80423) | Miscanthus rhizosphere microbial communities from Kellogg Biological Station, Michigan, USA - KBS M4-4 metaG | ecosystem: Host-associated > Plants > Roots > Rhizosphere > Soil | place... | reverse complement strand
TAATCCTAAAAGTTGCCAGTGCCGCGCGACAGAAGTTGGTGATACATTTGCCGCGTGGTCTGGAGAGGCCCAAAGCCGGCTAGGTTCGTAAGACCAACACCGGCACCGTGCCGGGGCGAACGATCCGTTGTTCACCCCTGGCGCAACAGCTGCCAGCTCTGTGGTAAGAACGGCAGCAACACCAAGGCTTCCGAGCCTTGGAAACGCGATGAAAGTCGGCGGCATGTTGTGTGCTCGCCTTCCGACATCGCGACCCGACTGCATTGTGGTGATGCTGTCGGGAGAAACTGGGCGACCCTTGGGTCGCCTTTTTTCTATGCAGCTTGTATTTCAGCATCGGATTCGGCTGGGAATATCTCGGGTAAATCCGGCCTAAGCTGATGAGGTAGCAGCGCTCCAGAAAGTGCTTTCGACAGATGTCGAACCTGTGCGACTGGGATACCTCGCCGACGCCAATTAAAGAATCTCTGAGGGCTGATTTTGCACTCTCGCGATAGCTGGGAAGGGCTTTTGCCGGAGGCCTCAGCAACCTGCAGTACTAAATCGAATATCTGAGCAGGTGTACTCATGACGTTATCCATACCAAACAATTTGAACGGCAAGACCAAACAATACGTTTGTTATCATCTGAATGCAAGCGCTGTAACATTCTGTTTATGAGTAAACAAACGCAAAACCTCAAAGGCCAACGCTTTCGTGAAGCGCTCGAAGACTCCGGATTGACGGGGGCCCAGCTCGCTCGAATTCTCGATCTCGAGAACGACCAGAACATCACGAACTGGAAAGCTAGGGGCGTCCCCGCGTACATGGTCGGCGAAGTTGCGCTGACACTTGTCGTGGAGCGCGAATGGCTAGAAGGGAAAGATGTACCAATGCGGACCAAGAGCACTGAGCGAAACCCATTACGCCCGGCTGCTAACGATTCGCCGCTTTACGTGCTAGAGCCAATGGCTCCTTGGGACTCAGAAACACCAATAGACAATGACGAGGTGGAGCTAAGGTTGTACAAGGAAGTGGAGTTATCCTCTGGGCCTGGAAAGGTTGCGCGTACAGAGGTTCAGGAGATCGCTGGGCCCAAGCTTCGTTTTTCACGAGCTACGATGAGGACTTGCGGAGTAGATCCCTCAAACGCTGTATTTGCCACCAACAGCGGGAACAGTAATCACCCACTGATTCTTTCGGGAGCGACAGTCGGCATTGATACGGGAATGACGCGAATTGTTGACGGCGAAATGTACGCAATCGACCACGACGGGCATTTTCGGATTAAGTTTCTTCAACGTACTGCCAACGGCATCAAGATGAGGAGCTTCAATTCACAGGAATACGCTGACGAAGACTATGACTTCGATCAGATCATGGCTCAACGGGTGGTAATTCTTGGCCGCATATTTTGGTGGTCATCAATACGTCCATTGAAAGGCCCCTCTCTGATCTGATACCAAACAAAATGTGTTGACCAAAAACCAAACAGATTGTTTACTTGCCTCACTCTCCAACCACAGTGAGGCATCACCATGCGCGCCACCGCATCCCTACATGTCCATCCTGCATGCGTCAGCAATCGCAAACTGATCGAACAGCTGCAGCTCGCCACGGGCTGTCTGGTCGTCATTCATAACAGCAAACCCAAGCTTGTCGCCAAGTCCTGCCAGCCCTCTCCTATCGATCCGAACGGTGGAGGGCACGCAGCATGATCAAGTACAAGATCGACAACCGCACCCTGCAGCTGCTCAACGCCCAGGTCAACCTGACCGAGACCTTCAACCATGTCCTGCGCACAGCACCGAAGCGTGAATGCCTGGCATTCCGTCTCAAGGCTGAGCGCGGCACAGTGGAAAGCACTTTTGTCGTCGAACTGGGCTGCGAACGCCACACGCTAACCCTGCCAAACGACAAGAAGATGCACCTCAAACTGGCCGATTTCATTGAAGAGATTGCCAACGGTCCGTTCGACGCGAGCAACTCCAGCGACCTGGTGCCTCTCCCGCATGCCGATCGTCAATACGGTCGCTTTGAAGTCCAGGACAAGCAGCGCGTGTTCGAACTGGTGCACACCGGCGGCGTGCTGAGCCTCGACATGGGTTTTGAACTTCCCCTGCATGTGGCGCTGCATCGCACTCATACAAGCCGCGGCGTCACCGCGATCTTGAGCATCGGCAACAAGAGTCCGCACACACGCTGCTTCACCTTGTACGACTCCGATGCCGAGATTTACGCAAAGGTGATTGAGTCCATCAACCACCTTGCTGCAGCGGCCACTCCAGCTGCGCACGCAGCATGAGGAGGACGCTATGGAACGCACTCTCGCCCAAGCAGCCGCTCAACTCGGCCTCACTCGCCCCAAACTGATCGCTCTCATGCGGGAAAAAGGTTTGCTCAAGGGAAACCTGCCGGCGTGCCCGAAGCGCGACAAAGCGTACCTGCGGGTCAAGGACAGCCCCTGGTATGACGAAAAATGCGGAATGCAGTACAGCCAGTCGACCCGCGTCATGCAAGCCGGTATCCGCTGGCTAGCCGACCAGTTGGACATCGATCTACCCGCCATCCCGGCAGATCGCCGTGACGTGGCCTAGGGAGTACGCCCGCCAGATCGTTGCCATGCGCACACGCGAGGAGCGTAACGCCGCGCTCCTCGAAGTGCCCGAACATCTGCGCGAGCTGACCAGACGCCACTGCTTGAATGCCTGGAACCACCCGGCACGACAACAACGCAAGGAGGCTAGACAAGGCCATGAGTAACGCTGCACAGAATCCGCTTCGCCTTCATCCGGCGCCCGAATCGGCCACCGTCGAACTGCTCTATCGAATCTTCGGTGACGTCCTGATCCCGCTAGAAAAAGTCCGCGAGCAGTACTTTCGCAATCTCAACGAGCAGTCGTTCGTGACGGAGATCAACAGCGGCCGGATCCAGCTTCCGATCACCACGCTGGACACCAGCCGCAAGGCCTTGAAGTACGCCCATATCCGGCACGTCGCCTCGCTGATCGACATCCGCGCCTACAAAGCCGACGAGAGCATGCAACGCCAACAGGGCGAAACCATACCAGCAGAAGCGAATTTAGAAAGGGATAAACATGGAAATTCATAGCGAAACTCTTGCCGAGGACGAACTGGTCGCAATCACCGGATATCAACGACCTTCATCGCAGCTGGACTGGCTCAATCGAAATGGCTGGAAATACGTACTTACAGGTGCAAGACGACCCGTTGTTGGTCGCGTGTACGCGCGAATGAAACTGTCCGGTGTGAAGCCTTCATCTGACAATATTGCGGCTGAAGCCTGGTCGCTAGATCTTTCACGCGTGGGGTAAAAATGCGACCAAGAAAGGCTGCAAATCGGGATCTGCCACCTCGAATGATTAGGCGGGTCAGGTCAATGAAAAACGGTTCAGAGTGGGTCGGGTATTACTACGACGGGAGAGATGATCAGGGGAAGAGGAAGGAAATTCCGTTGGGTAGGGACTTGGATGTCGCCAAGGCGGAATGGGCGAAACTCGATTGCAAGCCAATTCCGCAAAAGAACACCCTTCTGGGAAAAGTTTTCGACCGATACGAAGCCGAGATCATTCCGGCGAAAAAGCCAAGAACCCAAAAGGACAACTTGCTTTCACTGACGCAACTCAGGAAAGCATTCAGTGAAGCGCCGATCAATGCGGTGACACCACAGGTGATAGCTCAGTACCGCGATAAACGGACCGGGAAGGTTCGGGCAAATCGCGAGATCTCACTGCTCTCGCACATCTATAACATTGCCAGAGAATGGGGTATCACTGACAAGGAAAATCCAGCCTCCGGTGTGCGCAAGAACAAAGAGACACCACGTGACTTTTACGCTGATGCCGCGATCTGGAATGCCGTCTATGGTGTTGCCGTGCCAGAACTCAAAGACGCCATGGACCTGGCCTATCTTACGGGCCAGCGCCCTGCTGATGTCCTATCCATGCGCGCTACGGATGTCACCAACAGCTTTCTGCTGGTTGCACAGGGCAAGACCTCGAAAAAGCTCCGCATCCGGCTCGATGCCGGCGAGATCATTAACGGTTTAGGTGAGCTGATAGAAAAGCTGCTCGTACAGCGGAAGGTGCGCGCAGTACGAAACCCGTATTTGATCATTACGGAGGATGGTCGCCGCGTGACTGCGCCAATGCTTCGCCTACGATTCGACGATGCACGCAATGTTGCTATCGCGAAAGCTCTAGAGGACGAAGATGCGCAACTCGCTTCAAGCATTCGACAGTTTCAGTTCAGGGATATCCGGCCGAAGGCAGCCAGTGAGATTGACGATCTTAGTCATGCCAGCCGACTGCTTGGGCATACCGATAAACGCATAACAGAAACAGTTTATCGACGCGTCGGCGAGATTGTGAAACCCACACGATGAACCCAACATAATTGGTTAAATTCGCTCAGGAGTGCTCTAACCGCTCACCTCGAACTTTAGAACTGCCTCCGCGACATGCAGCTCTCGGCCATTAGCTGCCGCTCACGAACACCTGCTTTCGGCCAGAAGCGGACGCAAGTGGCCAATCTTCAACTAAATTCAAGTCCAGCAAAGACGGCATCGAGCAGTGTCGCGCGTGTCGCGCGCCATTGATCAGCTATTGCGTCATATCCTGCAATTGGCAGGCGCTGATCGGTGCTAATAGTCCGAAGAAGCTCCATAGTCCGGCCACGGGCCTCAGGACTGAGTTTGCCAGCCGCTGCCAAATAACGGGAAAAACTACCACTAATGCTCGGATCTACGTCTTTATTGATTCTTTCGCTCAGAAGGCCTTGAAGTTCCGAATCCCACTGGAGCCTTTCTTCGACCGCTAAATTGGTATGCGACTGGGCATCAAACTGCGAACGCCACCGGCGACAAAGCATGGATTCAAGTAATTTGCAAAAGGTGGCGCTGTCCGCACGGTGGGCGGCCACGCTCACAGCTAATGTCCACTCTCCGAACTCTTTACCAATATCATTGAAGTCAACAGGAAGCGTTAGTTCCTCTGCGTCAGGCGCGAAGATGGCAAGCGGGATAGCGGTCGCGGTGACGGGAGTTTCGTTGAACTGATCGACAAGTCGCTGATGCACACCGGGGTTGTCGGAGAAATGTTCGCGTAGGATAAGCCCCACATCGGCATTAACCATCGCGCGGTCATTCCTATATGCCCTGCTATCTATTGTGTCCCAGCAGCGAGCTAGCAAGAGATCGCTGCGAGGACGTTCAGCGGCAAGCGCGCGCAACGCGTGCGGTGTGCGCGGCATTTCGCCACGTTCAGCCAGAGCTAGGAATGCCGCTCGAGCAGCAGGCGAGGCCCCTGGAGCCGTCGATAATATTTCAGCGAGCCGGTTGTCGTTGCCAAGTGTCTCAAACCGTTTAGACAAGCTATCGCCGAAGGCAGCCTCGAACTCTTCGAAGCGCTCGCAGATCAACCGCTCAATAGCTGGGATGCCTTCAGCGAGATTTCCAGTATAGAGCCCGACCGGCTTGCCACGTTCTTCAAGATTCACCATTGTTTCAAGTGCGCCCATTGTAACCAGCCCAGCAAGTGCTGCGGCGCGGATCGACCCATGATCGATCCCGACGTTGATCGCCTTGTCGAGAAGCGTTTGCCGAGCAGTTTCATGAGCGTCAGTTAGTAGCGCCCGATGATGTGCGATCACCATCCGTACGCGCAGCTCGGGATCAGTTTCGAGCATGCCCTGACCCAGTATCGCCTCAAGCGCCGTTCCTGCGGCGCCAGTCGCAGCGACCTCAACGACTTGCGTGCGCAGATCGACCGGCAAGGGCACTGCTATGTCAAATAGCGTAGAAGCGAACTCCGGATCGTCTTTGTAACAGGCAGCGATTGCCTCCAAAGGCCCATCAGCTTCACGGAGATACTTGCGGGCAACTTCGCGGATACTGTTATTTTCTCCAAACGTACGGAGTAGCGGATAGGACACTCCGAGCGTGCCGCGAAATTGATCTGGAAAGGCGAGGATTGCGGCTACTGCTTCGTCGTCGGAAGAGTCACAGCCGCATGCTTCCAAGCCAATGATGAGTAGATCGCGCCGAACCTCAGAGCGCATACCCATACGAATCAGCCTTGCGCGAGCAGCTGCCTTATCGAGCACGATATTGGGAAGGAGAGCGACAAGATCGTCTAGGTCCTCGTCGACGGCGTCGATCAGCGCATCGATGGCAGATTTGACCTCAGGATGATCGCGCCCCCAGCCAGTAAGTAAAGTGCTCAAAGCCCAATGACGGTTGAATTTTTCCTCCTTGTTGCCAAGCACCTCAATCATCGCAGCCGCAACTTGCCCGTCTGCAACATGAGCGACATAGTTCGGTAACGCGTGCATTTTGATGAGTCGGTTCTGTGGTTCGCACCAATGGGCATTCGCGGCGGAGCGGATATCTGGATCGGCCGCGGCGAAGCGGCCCACCTGTGCCCAACAACGATTGTTGCTCATTATATTGAAGGGGTGTTCACGACCGAGCTCAGCGAGAATCCAGGTACGGACATCGGCGCGATCGAGAGGTGACTCCAGAAGATACGCGATAGCGCTAGTGTGTTCCCAAATCGAATCAAAGTTGCCCGATAAGCGATCGAGGGCGCTTTTCACAAGTGTTTCGTCGCCGGGCCAGTACTTCATGAGCATTGTCGCAGCGAGATCGTGATGCGGATAAGAAACGTCTGACCAATGGTTTTGGCAACGTAGCACGGTATCGCGCGCTTCGTCGGATGCCGAACCTGTTGCGGCGAGTCCGAGGATACCAACTAGGCGCAGTTCCGCTCCGTGCGAAAGCCATGCTTCCTGAAAGAGCGGCGTAACTGCGGGCGCGTCCGGCCAACCTAACGCTAGACTCTCGAGGATTGCGCTCGCGGCGGCGAGATCGCGCGTATTTGTCAACGCATTTAGAAGTCGTTCACAGGCCTCGGTCGAGGAAGAGAAGACGTTTGCATATGCGGCAGCAGCTGCACGTTGAACACCAGGATCCTCATCGTGCATCGTTTGAACCAGCAGGTCTTGAAGCTTTTCCGACGGCTGCCATGCGCCGAACGCTCCGATTAATGAAGCGCGATAGGGCCGCCGCCCAGGTAACCAGCGCCTAAGTCGCTGTTCGATGTCGACCTTGAACGTAGGGTCAGCAAGACCTTTCAGCACCGATGCTAATGCCTCTCTACGGGCGGGTACCCAATCTTCGGTTTCGACTCGGTGCATAGTCGCGAGAGCCAAACGCTTGACGGTTGCGTTCGCGGTCGCGCGCATAGCGGAACCGAACGCAATATCGCCTAATAAAAATTGGCGGTGGAAGCGCACCAGATCATCGGACTCAGGCTCCTCTATGATCCCGATCAGTCGATCGAACTCGTCTCGCCGCTGGATGTATCCGAGAAGATAGGTAATGACATTGCGCCAACGGCCCTCACCAGCATGCCTTCGGACGAACACTTCGATTTCGCTGAACGGCCAGCCACTGATGTGCTCGGCACAGAGAAACTCCTCGAAGCTTGCATGGACAAACCCGATCTCGGAGAACGCTTTCTCGACAATAAGCCCCTGAGTTTCAGCATTGACGGAAAGAATCTCATTGGCTGCGGCCCAAGCATCGCCATCGGGGAGATCGAACCCTTGTGGTGAAGTGAGGTAGGTGCGAAGAATTTCGCGCGCAGCGGTTAGCGGCATACCACCGCCGCCTGCCTGCTCGCGCATCGCGAACGCTAGCCGTGCAATCGCCGCCCGTCTTTGGTCTGGATCAGTGGCATGACGGAAGCGTGGCGTGGTGTCGCCAGAGGCCGTCGCTCGGTTCTCGGGATGGACCTCAAGCAAGACTCTTACTAACTGATCGTAAATGTCACCCCGTGTACGTGGAAGAATCTGGCCTCGCAGAGCAAGGGTCACTAGACCAATAAGGAGTAACGGCACCGCGGCAAGCGCGCCCAAGTTGGCATCGCGGGCCAACTCGGCCATGAACCGGCCGGTGCGCAGGCCAGCATCAGATAGGCCTGTGCCATTTGACTCAGTCGTTGCATAGCGCCCGAACCAGCGTCTAGCGATCGTAGCCTGCTGGATGGTCGACAGGGGCGCAACTGTTCCGCGCTTCCAATTCGCGGGAAGTGTACCGATGCGGCTCAACCCCCTAGGCCGGCCAGAGACAATCACGGGAACGTTATGCGCCTCGACGGTAGTCACGAGCGCACTCAGTGTCGCGCGAGCAGCCTGCTCGCCGCTCCACTCATCTAAGCCGTCTATGAGCAGCAGAACGCGCTGATCGTCAAAAGCGCGATCAAGCAGGTCAACGATTGAGCTCGTAAGAAAATGCTGCAGAGAACGCCGGACAATCTCCTTGATGCCGATTGCATGGCCATCGCGCGCAACCTGGGCAGACCAATGTGCGAACGGAATATAGACTGGAAGGTACTGCCCCCAGATTGTGGCAAGCTCGGGAAAATATGACTGACTTTTTAACAAGTCGAGTGCTACTACGCGTAGCAACGTGCTTTTGCCGCAACCGGCCTCACCGAGCAACACCAGCCGCTCACTGTCACCAAGCCATTCACCAACTGGCAGGCGCCGCATACGGCTATTAGCGACCGTGCCGCTTGACCTAGTTATTTCGGATTCCGGACTCAGCGGAGAAACATCAACACTGGTGGCGCTCCGCTCACCTTCGACACCAGTCACCTCAGCTCGATCATGGGGGCGTGAAGTCTCGCGTACTAGAATGTCGGGCTTGAGGAATCTTTCGAGCAATGTCAGTGCGGGCCTTCCATCCTCGTCGCTTATAGTCCCGAAACTGCCTGGATCGAAGAACTGAAACTGCACCTCGTAAACATTCGCGAGTTGCGCACGCACGCGTGCGAATGCATTTCCATCGAGCCGTGAGCCCAAAGCGCTGGCAACGTCCGTCCCGAGCAGTGCTGCGACCCAAGGGCGCCCGAAAAAATCGTCGATGAGCTCTGGTTGATATCGCAAGCGAGCGGTGAGCCCCTCACCGTCTAGAGCCAAAAAAGTGATACCTCGCGCGCGAAGCCGTGCGGCCTGGCGCTCGATTTCTTCCTGCATCACAGTCGAACGAAGAGATGCTTGGACCGCGACTGTAAAACTGATAGCGCGCGCGGCCCATGCTCCGTCGAGGAACAGATCGACCGCACTGAGTAATTGAGCCGCGCCAAAGCTACGATGACGCTTAGCCTGCAGGCAATGGTAGCGACCATCCGCCTTGCGCGCGTAAATATCTATGCCCTCCTGCGCCTCCCCTTGCCGTCCATATCGTGCGCAATGCTCGACATCGCCTTCGAGTGCAGTCAGTCGATGGCAAAGACGTTCAAAGTTCTCCCAACTCAGCGCATCGAACGGCAGCTCCTGATCGCGCGTGGCGACGGGAGCTCTGGAAGGTATCGTGTCTGGCGGACTGAGTACGGCAAATGGACTTGGCATCGCCATAGATTGGCATAGCGACAGGAGCTTCGCCAATGCCAATTGGACTATTCGGATTGTTGTTAAGACGTCCGATCAGATTCGAGTTCTGGCCGATTGCTGTCGGTCCCGAATGGCTGCGAACAGCCAAAAGCGGACGTAGGCAAGCGAAAGCTACCGACCAGAAGCTACTAACCATGATGGAGGCTTTTTGCCTAGAAAACCGAGTGTGCATACTCGCTTTCCGCTATATCGATGTTCATAGTTGAACCCGGACCCAGAACTGAAGTCCCGCTGTTTCTAGGGCAACTCGACCTCGTCCTCCAGGTATCCGGTGGCGCTTTCAAACTCTGTATGACCAGGCAAGAGTTAGACAGCTCTCAGATTCTTCGTCCGCTAGATTAACGATGTCTTAGTTCTTCGTAGCGTGTGTGTACCGCGCAAGGTTGGTTGGGCAAGCCCAACGCCTGTTATTCGCTCGTGAAGCGTATTGCTTGGTAGAGCGCAGGCCCAGGGCATGCTGCCCCCCCTGCGGCCGGCACTGCCACCTTCAGGCGTCTCGAAAGCTTTTCGGGGGCGTTGCGTCGATCCCGATCACTCGAATAATGTGTCTGCGATCCAGTGCTTCCAATTCGAGGGCCCGTGCTTGTAAGAGCTTAATCAGTGCCTGGAAGTTAAGTTCCTTCTTGGTTGTCGGGTGTCGCCATTTCCTGTCCTTCTGCAGCACTATTACCAGAAAGCCCGTAGTTGAGTTGTAGTTGCGCATGTACTGACCTACCAACTGGTCTTCAAGCGCTTCCAAGTACTGTGATACGGTCCATCGCATGGACATCTTGAGTTCAATGGAAGCGTAGTCAGCACCTTTTCGACATAACACGTCACGGCGCGTGGCCTCGGCAGTCTCCGGCTCCTTCGTGACCGAATACCGAGTTCCCGCAAGGTGGTTCATTTCACTTCCAAGTAGGGCCTGGAAGTCGGCTTCCAGCGCTAGCCCTTCCTTGTCTGTATCGATACGCGAGAACTTCAGTGCACTGAAGAAGCGGCGTAGGCTGAATTCGCCTTTTTCAATGCTGTATTTCACCGCAAGCAGATCTTCCTCAACGGCCAGCGCCAGCGCGAGTGTGCCGTTTACCACGGGCTTAAAGTCACGATCAAACTGGTCAAAATCTCGCTGTGCCAATGGCGGGCGAGTGAATCGAGCCTCTTGCATGTCGAACAGTATGCTACTCAGGTATTTTGCCTTCTGGTCTGTTGCCCCATTTTTCAAGGCAGCAAGGGCTTCATATGCTCGGGTCGATTTGGCTGCAGCAATAGCGGGGATGAGCGCATCGCGTAACTGCTGAGCAGCATCCCGACGTCCCGGCGAGTACACAACACCACTAGGACGGGGTGCATCGCCATTAGGTGAGACGACCTCAAGCGTGCATTTGTAAAGTGCTACGAGAGCCGTAACCCCATGGTCAGATGTTTGCGCAAGCCCAACCATTCTTGAGCCAAAATCGTGGCCGAGGTACGCTGCCAACTCGAACACAAATGCTTGGGCTTGAGATTTGCTCTCAGTGAGCCATTGCTCAAGATGGGATGTGAATGAATTCGGATATCCGATCAACCAGTAGGCGCCCCAAGCAGCACTTCGTTCTTTTGTATCTAGGAGGTCGCGTGTGTGATCAGCATCTACTGAACCTTCGAGTGTGCCCGAACCAAACGCTGCTTGTATGCGGCTCCACGCCTGCGTTTCGAACTCACTTTGAATTGTAGCGCCGGACACATTAGTTACTAGTCTGAGAATCGACTCAGTAGTTTGGCTGCGGTTTACTGGTTGTGTAGTAAGAAAGCTCCAAGCATCAGGTGCTATTTCCCTTCGAATGCGTTCCGTTGTCTCATTCAGGGAAATAAGCAACTCCTCCGCATGCTCGTAAGAAACGGCCCCCATTCCCGCCTGAGCGACCAGCTTTTTGAAACTAATGATCGCCACCTCCTGATTTGCTTCAATCAATGGCCAGAACCAATGTGGGTAGCCATTAATCTCAAAGACGGCGTATTGAATTGCCTGCTTTACTTCGGCAGTCGACATTACTGGTAAATTGGAGCCATCGTGAAGGTCGTAGTGCAACCCCTGCAAACCGGCAATGGTGATGTGGTAAACCGAACGAGGCTCGTCCTCCTTGAACGTCGGCGGTAGCTCTCGCCAAAGTCTTGTCACACCCGCTTTGAACGCATCGGCTAGTTCGGCTCCGCCGGCCTCCCTCACCGGATCGAAGCTGACCTCGCCATATCGGGACGTTGAGTGGTCCTGAAGCAGCCACCCAGCAAGCAAAGCGATTGAATGCCGAGCGGAGCCGTCGCGTATTTGCTCAATTTCTTTATGGAGGGTCGCCAGGATGCGTTTATCTATACGCCACCGGCCCTGCCGTTTCATTTTGGCATGAGGTCCCGACGGCATGGCCGGCGATTTGGTAGCCGCCTCTACCTTATGAATCGTTGCGCGCAATCGCTCTGAGTCGAGTTCTGTAGCATCCTTGAGGGTGGGAATACATATCCTGCCGAGCCCAAAGAGCGCACCGCTGAGCAGATCGTCATCAGGCTCCAACGTTAGAATTTTCCGTAGCACTGCAAGGCGCATAGGGCTATTTTTCTCTAACGCCACGCGCAACTTAGACAGGTCGATTGACCCGTAAAAAACATCGCGGAAGAAGCGTCGCACGATGACACACAATAGCGCTATACGTGATTCATAGATCGTCACGGGCCTCGTTATTAGCGAGGACAGGAGATCAATAACCAAATCTAGCTTCCGGCTTGGTATGTCGGTATAGACAGGAGTTTTGCGCCCGGGGGTACGACCGATTCGGGCGAGTCGGATTACAAGGGACCGCGTTAGCTGGTATGCCTGCAAGTCGTTTGCGGCGTCGAAAACAGGTCCGCTGATGGTGGAGGAAATGCGGTAGCCCCCTGTTTGTCCGCTTAGCTGCCGTTCAATCAAGGTAACGATCTGCGAAACTTTGAGATGCGTCCAGGCAAGGTGGGCAATCGAAATCGAGACCCGCTCCTCAGTGAGGTCTCGCTGAGTTGTCAACGCGCCCGCCAAGCCCCTTAGATCCTTGTCGACGCCAAGATCCAGTAGATAATAGAGATCCATCCTCTGTTGCAGGAGTTGGGCGTAGTCGCCCTGGCAAGTCTTCAAAACCTGTTGGCGGAGAATGTCGGACTGGCTGTGGGTCGCAATATTCAGCAGGGCACTCCGTACACGAATATTTGAACCATATTGCTCGAACAACTCACTGATCAACGGCAAATTGCTTTCGCCCCCTACTTGCCAGTAATTCTCGGGAGTGAGTCGGAAGAAATCGCGACCGATTCGATCACCTTGTGTGTACACCGAATGAATGCTTCGCCTGATCGCCTCGTGCGCATCGCTTCTCGGGATGCCACTGTTTCGCAGGTCTCCGAAGAATGCGACCACTTGCGGATCCTGCTGCAATAACTCCGTGCGGCAGTAATTGCTCAAGGTTGCGATCCATCCCAACATTGCCAGCAATCGACGGTGTACACCCTTTTCGCCGGTAGGGGCATGCCATGAGAACATATTGATAAGGCGTTTGGCATCTTCTGGCGAATGGACGAGAGAAGCAAAGTGCTGCGCCGCTAGAAACGGAATCAATTCCTCAGGATAGGGTTTGACTTGGTGATGACCGGCATCAATGAAAAGTTGTGAGTTAAGAAGTTGGATCAAAGCCGAATCTGGAAGACGCGAACCTGCTATCAATCTCGCAGACAGGACACTCTCATCCGCGGCCAGTTGGCCAGAAGGCATCTCGACGTTTTGTAGCTGGCAAACGAGAGAAGCGGCAGCAATTCTGCGTACGACTTCCACCTGCGCGGAGGGTGTTCCGGCTTCAGCCAGTCGATGATCGCCACTTTGCTGCGTCTCGACTGCCTGCACCACACGCAAGAACACTTCCGTAAGACACTCCGGCGGTCGATTCACCAGATCCAGGTGGGCAATCACGTCAAGCCCACCTGGACTTTCTGTGAACCCTGGCAGGCCTCGCTTCTGCGCTACTTCAAGGAGTGTGGCTGCATCGCCTACCCCATGTTTACTCTGCAGGTAGAGTACGGCTTGTCTTGAGGTGAGCGGAGCCATAGAAAAAATAGCCAAGGCATCCTGTGTGGTTGAGCTTTTTGTTGTCGCTCGCTCATCTGCATGTTTGTCAACGAGCCTAGCCGGTTCGTCATCTTCGGTACTGGTGACCTCGATTGGGACTTCAAGAATGGTTGACAACTGTCCCATGACATCGAGTGAAAGTACGGCGGGACGAGTCGAAATCAACCAGCGAGCATTGCTGTTTGGCCAGTGGAAAGCCAGGCGCACCTTCCTCAGCGCGTAATTTAAATCCTGGCGTTGGCTAGGTGTGGCCTCATCCAAAGAGTCGATGAGCAAGGTAATAGGTGCGCTCGAGACCTGCTGCCAAGCCTTAAACGCTACAACCTCCGATGGATGTAATGCATCTTCAAGGTCGTTGCGGTCTAGCACCTTGCGAAGTTCCACGAAAACAGCATGTTTCCCAGCCAGTCGCTCACGATTCGCCAGTTCTTTGAGTTCAGTAGTTTTTCCGAAGTTGGCCGGCGCAACGACGATTGCAAAGCGTTTCGCCAAAACGTCATCCCACGACAGCTTCCGATCGTAGATTTCCGCCCTCAGCAGTTCCTCCTGGTCATACATCGTTCGTTGAACGAAGCGTCGGTCTAGGTTGAGGTACGGCATAAGGTGACGCTCCTTGAAAACGGTGCGATACGTTAGCGCCCTAGACCCAGAGTTGAAAGCTTGATATCTGCGTCTTGCCTGACAAAAAATGTGCCGGCATTCCCGAGGCCGCTCTTCATGCAGTGGCTGTGATGCCTGTGTTGGGGCATTCACTGTTACTCATTCCTGCATCCGTTGCAGTTTACGTGTCTGCTTTCGCATTACTCGGCTTGGACGCAGCTACCACGGTGTCAGCGCAACTGACCACCCAAAGCTGATGTTGGTTAAAGGCAGAAATTGGCCGAAAACGGGCAATCGTGAGGGTTCGCTTTTGGCCGTGTCCTGCCTGTCTCGACTGACCAGGTTGGCTGCAAAAACCCCACTTCAGATGAAAGTCGCTTTCCATCAAGCGCAGTCTCTCGATTGCAGCTATGAAGTTTAGGGCGATCATGAGCCTACCTAGAACGCCAAATAACCGGCCAAATTCGTTTCCGCAAATAAGTGTCCACCCCTTGATTTCAGAGGCCTTCAGAGCATTAATGAATACTGCCTAGCGGAAACGAATAAAACTTAAGGCATTGATATATAAGGATTAATCTTCGGACTTGAAAGCCGTCGACTGTTCTGGCCGAAACCATTTCATCTCTCACGACTGCCTTTGGACCGTAGCTGCCGCTCAATAATGGATAAGCGCGTCATCAAAGGAACTAGCCCATTATTGAAACGTCTGTTTGAATAACGGCATGATGCCAGCCAGCAAAAAGGCCGATGGCGCAGCTGATAACAACACAAGAATGGAGTGCGCGATGAGCCAAACCGACCAAATTTTTTCCTATTGGTGGAATACATCAGGCCCTTGGGTAGAAGAACCCAACGTACGCAGGAGTGGCACGAGCGGAGTGCAGCGAGTTCTGCATAACGGTGCGACTGTGTACGTTAAGCGTCAGACGGGTCATTTGTTTCGCAGCCTGAGATATCCTCTGGGGCGCCCCACTACCTTGCGCGAAGGCCGCGCGCTCACAAAGTTACTCCACCTTGGGGTCAACGCCCCTCAACCGGTTTACTACGGTGCGCAAAAAATCAAAGGGGTCTGGCACGGCATCTTGGTCACCAAGGACTTGAACGGTTTCCAGGATTTGGAATCCTGGTACAACGAAGGTGCAAAAAACCAATACACGCCCAAGCAACTGGACAATGTGCTCGAAATACTCGCGTCATTGATGGCACGAATGCATCTCGGCCGCTGGCAACATGGCTGCATGCGCTCAAAGCACATTTTTATCAAAGTTCGCAATTCGTCGAGCGATCCCGAGTTCGAGCTTGCGCTGCTCGATCTCGAGAAGTCCCATGGGCGAATCAGCTCATTGCGGGCAGCTCGGCACGACATTTTGCAACTCAGACGCCATTCCTATTGGAGCGAACCGGAGTGGCAACACTTTCTTCGTCATTATGAAAAGCACCTGGGTCGACCAGTAATCACTCAGGGCCGTTCTTGAAAGCCCAACGAAGGCGGCAGGCGCTCACATCACATGAATGTCTGCATCGATCTGCCAGGTGAACCCAGGCCTCGATTTTCAGCACTGATGGCTACTCCGGTTTGACTGTTGCAGCCGGCGGCCTGGCGTCAGGACCGATTTTGAACCAGATCGAGTACATCGCGGGCAGGAACACCAGCGTCATGATGGTGCCGACGAGCGTGCCGCCAATCAGGGTATAGGCCAGCGTCCCCCAGAACACCGAGTGTGTCAGGGGAATAAAC
>Ga0105244_10001968_pt1 | contig 15915 bp, 11 predicted proteins | sample KBSM44metaG_FD_80423 | JGI IMG/M metagenome (GOLD analysis project Ga0105244, IMG submission 80423) | Miscanthus rhizosphere microbial communities from Kellogg Biological Station, Michigan, USA - KBS M4-4 metaG | ecosystem: Host-associated > Plants > Roots > Rhizosphere > Soil | place... | reverse complement strand
TGCCGCAGCCGCCGGCGATTCCGGTCGGCCTGCCGGCCAGCTTGCTGGCGCTGCGTCCGGATTTGGCCGGCAGCGTGGCGAACCTGCGCGCGGCCAACGCGCAGATCGGCGTGGCCGAAGGCGCTTTTTATCCTTCTTTGACCTTGACCGGCAACTTCGGTTACGCGTCGGAGAGCCTGCGCAAGCTGGGCGAGGGTAGTTCGCGCCAGTTCAGCGCCGGTCCGCTGGCGTTGTCGCTGCCGATCTTCGATGGTGGCCGCAACAAGGCCAATCTGGCGATCGCCAAGGCGCGCTATGAGGAGGCACTGGCCAATCACCAGACCACATTGCTGACGGCCTTGCGCGAGGTGGAGGACGCGCTGTCGGATGTGCAGCAGCGCCAGTTGCAGGGCGAGGCGCAGTCGGCATCGCAGGTGGCGGCGGCGCGCGGATATCTGGTGGCGCGTGCGCGCTACGAGCGTGGCGTGTCGACCTATCTGGATGTGACGGATGCGCAGCGCAGCGCGTTGACGGCCGATCGGGCGGCGGTGCAGATCAATACGCAGCGCTTGCTGGCGGCGGTGTCGGTGGCGCGCGCGCTGGGCGCGGGCTGGCAGCCGTCGGAGCGGCTGGCGGCGGTGGTCAATTAAGTTGTATGGTTACGCGATGAGGCCAGCGGCGGTGCGCCGCTGGTCCTGAGCGTTTTGGAACAGAACTACGAAGTCAATGGACCACGGTGACACGTAGGGCGGATTAGCGCAGCGTAATCGGCCATGCGTGCGCCGCCGACGGCCCATGCATGGCCGATTACGGCGTTCCGCCTAATCCGCCCTACGTGTCTCCGATGGCATTTTTGCTGTGGTGGCCGGGGTCCAGGTTGGGCCGAATCGCTCCACGATGAAGTCGATGAAGGTGGTCAGTTTTGGCGTGGCTTGCCTGTCGCGCGGGTAGACCAGGTTCATCGGACGCGCTGTCGGCATGTAGTCGCACAGCACCGGCACCAGCCGCCCGGCGGCGATGTCCTGCGCCAGCAGCACCTCCGCCTGCATCACCAATCCAAAATCCTGTAACGCGGCCATTCGCAAGGCTTGTCCGTTGTTGGCGCGGAAGCGGCTGGCCTCGATGTTGCGGTTGCCGGTCTGCCCCTGCAGGCGCCAGCGCATGTTGAGCGACCACGCCATGAAGTCCAGGCACTCGTGCCGCGCCAGGTCGTCCGGCGTTTGCGGCGTCCCGTGCTTTTCCAGATACGCGGGGCTGGCGCAAATCGCCATCGCGTAGTCGAACAGCGGCCGCGCCACCATCGTCGAATCCTCCAGCCGGCCGATGCGGATGGCGGCGTCGTAGCCTTCCTCCACCAGGTCGACCGTGCGGTCGCTCAGGCTCAAATCCAAACTGACCTCGGGATGCCTGCGCAGGTAGTCCGTCATCGCCGGCGCGATCCATTCGGTGCCGAAGGATACCGGGGCGGTGACCTTGAGCCGCCCGCGCGGCACGCTGCGCATCGCTTCGGCGCCGGTTTCAGCAGCGGCGATTTGCGCCAGGATGGCCCGGCATCGCTCGACATACTGCGCGCCGATCTCGGTCAGGCTTTGGCGGCGTGTGGTGCGGGTGAGCAGGCGCGCGCCGAGCGTCGCTTCCAGCTGCGCGATGTGCTTGCCGACCATGACAGGGGAGATCTTGAAGTTGTCGGCGGCGGCCGTGAAATTGCCGGCGTCGACCACCGCGACAAAAATCTCCATGCTGCGCAGTTTGTCCATGATTGCTAACCATAGGTTTGTAATGAACTTAATCTTAGCTCATTTATTCCTGGGGTGATCGCCGCGATACTGGTCTCACTTAACCAGACAGGGAGTGGATCATGAAAGTAGTCGTTATCGGTGCCTCGGGCACGGTGGGCAAATCGGTGGTGGAGGAATTGGGCAAGCGTCACGAGATCAGGACGGTGGGCGCGGGCAGCGGCCAGTATCGGGCCGACTTCACCGACATCGCCCAGGTGCGGGCCGCGTTCGAACAAATCGGCAGGGTCGACGCGGTGGTGGTGGCCGCCGGATCGCTGCATTTCGGCCCGCTGGCCGACTTCACGCCGGAGCAGTTCCAAGTGGGCCTGAACAGCAAGTTGATGGGGCAGGTGAACGTGGCGCTGGTGGCGCGCGAGTATCTGAACGACGGCGGTTCGATCACGCTGACCAGCGGCATCGTGGCCGAGCAGCCGATCCGCAACGGCGCCAGTGCGACGATGGTCAACGCGGCGGTGGAGGGCTTCGTGCGCGCCGCCGCCATCGAGCTGCCGCGCGGCCTGCGCATCAACGCCGTCAGCCCCACGGTGCTGGAGGAATCGATGGGCAGCTATGGCCCGTTCTTCATCGGCTTCGAGCCGGCGCCGGGCAAGCGCGTGGCGCTATCGTACGCGCGCAGCGTCGACGGCGCGCAGACCGGCCAAGTCTACCGCGCCTGGTAAGGGGCTGCCATGAAAGTGATCTTGATTGGTGCAACGGGCACCATAGGTTCCGCCGTTGCCGCAGAGTTGGGACAGCGCCATGACATCGTCGGCCTCGGCACGCGCAGCGGACAATATCAGGCCGATATCGCGGATATCGCCCAGGTGCGGGCGTTGTTCGCGCGGGTCGGCACGGCAGACGCGGTGGTGGTGGCCGCCGGCGCGCTGCACGTCGGGCCGTTCGACGAGCTCACGCCGGAGCATTTCCACGTGGGCCTGAACAGCAAGTTGATGGGGCAGGTGAACGTGGCGCTGGTGGCGCGCGAGTATCTGAACGACGGCGGCTCGATAACGCTGACCAGCGGCGTCGATACCGATCATCCGATACGCGGCGCGGTGGCGGCCAGCACGGCCAATGCGGCGGTGGTGGGCTTCGTGCGCGGCGCGGCGATCGAGCTGCCGCGCGGGCTGCGCGTCAACGTCGTCAGCCCGACGGTGCTGGAGGAGTCGATGCCGGTGTTCGGCCCCCTGTTCATCGGCTTCGAGCCGATCGCCGGCAAGCGCGCGGCAATGGCTTACGCGCGCAGCGTGGATGGCGCGCAAACGGGGCAAGTGTACCGGGCCTGGTAGTGACAATCCGTGAGTATTTTGACATTGTAAAAAGCGTATGCTGCGGCTTCACTTGATAGGGGAGCCTCCGTGTTCAAAACCTTCGTTGGTTTGCTGGTTTTCTGCGTGCCGATGTGCGCACTTGCCGTTTCGGCGCCTTTGAGCATGGAGAGCGAGCCCGAAGCCGTCGCGCGCTCGGTGCTGGGCGGGCATCCCGGCGCCGCCGCCGTGGGGCTGTGGCACGACGATAAGGGGTTCTACGCCGAGGTGCGCCGCGCCGCCGTCGGCGGGGCCGCCGAGCGCCAGCCGGCAGGCGCGGTCCAATTGTTTGAAATAGGTTCGATCTCCAAGGTGTTCACCGGCCTGCTGCTGGCGCAGGCGGTCGAACGCGGCGATCTGGCACTCGACGATACGCTCGGCAAGCTGTTGCCTGCGTCGCTGGACGCGGCGCAGGCCCGCGCGCTCAAGCTGAAGCCGGAAGTGGCGGCCATCACGCTGCGCCAGCTGGTCACGCATACTTCCTGCCTGCCGAGGATGCCCGCCAATTTCCCCGACCTGAACGCGGCCAATCCCTATCCCGGCTACACCCGCCAGATGATGCTGGCGGAGCTGTCTGCGCTCAAGCCGAAGCGGGCGCCGTGCGAGGCCGAGTACAGCAATTTCGGTTTCGCTGTGCTGGGCGAAGTGCTGTCGCTGCGCTATGGCCGCACGTGGGAAAAGCTGGTCACCGATCGCATCACCAAGCCGTTGGACATGGCCAGCACCTTCCAGCATCTGCCGGAACGGAAGGCGGACGGATTGGGGCGCATGGCCCCGCCGTTCAGTGGTGACAAGGCCGCCTCGCTGTGGGACTTCGACGCCTTCGCCGGCGCCGGTTCGCTGCGCTCCACGGCGCCGGATATGCTGACGTTCGGCCGCGCTTTGATGGCGGGGCGCGGCGGGCCGCTTGGCGCCGCCGCCGAGCGGGTGCTGCAGCCGCTGGCGTCGATGGCCGGCGCGCAGATCGGCTACGCGCTGATCATGCGCGGCCCGCCGGAGCGGCGCACTTATTTCCACAGCGGCGGCACCGGCGGTTTTCGCACCCAGTTGCTGATGATGCCTGATGTCGGACAGGCGGCGATCGTCATGGTCAGCAACGCCGAGGCGCAGGCCGATGCCTTCGGCGCCGACGTGCTGGCCGCGCGCTACAAGGTCGGCGACACCAATATCGCGCTGGACGTGGCGGCGCTGCCGCAATACGCCGGCGTGTTCCGCGCCGACGCCAGGACCGCCTTCACCTTCGTGGTCCAGGACGGCAAACTGTACGGCCGCATGACGGGGCAGGCCTACACAGCGATGACGCCGGCGGCGCCGGACGTTTTCACGCTGCCGCAATTTGGCGCCGAGTTCGCCTTCGGACGCCAGAACGGCAAAGTGGCAAGCATGGTGCTGCGCCAGCGCGGCGGCGAGATCCCCGCGCGCCGCACGGACGAGCCGGCGCCGGCCGTCGCCACCGACGCCGCCATCACGGCGCAACGCTACACGGGACATTATCTGACCGTTGGCGACGGTGCGCCCAAGCTGGACTTCGACGTGCGCGCGATCGACGGGCAGTTGTGGGCCCGTTTGGAACAACAGCCGCTGCTGCCGGTGTTCCCGGTGCCGGGCAGGGCCGGGCGCTTCGCCTGGGATGTGGTGGCCGCCGAACTGCAGTTCGAACCCGCCACCGGCGGCGCGTCGGCGCTGGTACTGCATCAGGACGGGCAGGCGATACGGGCCACGCGGGTGGCCGGCACGCCCGGAGCGGCGACGCCCGCCGGCGCCGACAAGGCCTCGAAGTAGCGCGGAGCGGCGACGCGGCTGGATTACAATACGGGCCTCACTCCACCCGAGGTTCGAATGAAAAAAATCCTGCTCCCATTGGCGTTGGCGCTCGCTTGCGCCAACGCCTGCGCCGCGCCAGCTGACGTGGCCGACTTGAACAAAATGAGCAAGCGGTACGCGCCGATCGCGCTGACCGCCGACACCAGCAAACTCTCCGCCGGCGACAAGAAGGCCATCGTCAAACTGATCGAAGCGGCCAAGATCATCGATGTGCTGCAACTGCGCCAGCGCTGGTCCGGCAACGAGGCGCTGTGGGCCGCGCTGAAGAAGGACAAGACCCCGCTGGGCCAGGCGCGCCTGGGCTACTTCTGGCTCAACAAGGGGCCGTGGTCGATCCTCGACGGCCATGAATCGTTCCTGCCGGCCGAGATCGACGGCATCAAGATTCCCGTCAAAAAGCCCGAAGGCGGCAACTTCTATCCGGCCGACGCCAGCAAGGCGCAGCTGGAAACCTGGATGAACGCATTGCCGGCCATCGACAAGGAGCAGGCGCAGTGGTTCTTCACGACGATACGCCGCAACGCCGACGGCCAGTTCACCACCGTCAAATACTCCGACGAGTACAATGCCGAGCTGCAGCAGGCCGCCGCGCTGCTCAAGCAGGCCGCCGCCGCGACCGACAACGCGTCGCTGAAGAAATTCCTCGAACTGCGCGCCGACGCTTTCCTTAGCAACGATTACCTCGCCTCCGACTTCGCCTGGATGGATCTGGACGCGCCGGTCGACGTCACCATCGGCCCGTACGAGACTTATAACGACGAGCTGTTCGGCTACAAGGCCGCGTTCGAGGCCTACGTCAACATCCGTGACCAGAAGGAGACGCAAAAGCTCGACTTCTTCGCCAAGCACATGCAGGAGCTGGAGGACAACCTGCCGCTCGACGCGCAGTACCGCAATCCCAAGGTCGGCGCCATCGCGCCGATGGTGGTGGTCAACCAGGTGTACGGCGCCGGCGACGGCAACATGGGCGTGCAGACGGCCGCCTACAACCTGCCCAACGACGAGCGCATCATCAGCCAGCGCGGGTCCAAGCGCGTGATGCTCAAGAACGTGCAGCAAGCCAAGTTCAAATCGACGTTGACGCCGATCTCCAAGCTGGTGCTCAAGCCCGCCGACCAGAAGGATGTCGATTTCGACTCGTTCTTCACGCACATCCTCGCGCATGAAATCACGCACGGCCTGGGGCCGCACGTCACCAAGGTCGACGGCAAGGAATCGACGCCGCGCCAGGACTTGAAGGAGGCCTATTCGACCATCGAGGAAGCCAAGGCCGACATCACCGGCCTGTTCGTGCTGGCCTATATGATGGACAAGGGCCAGTTGGCCGGCACGCTGGGGCAGGGCGAGGCGGCCGAGCGCAAGCTGTATACCACCTTCCTGGCGTCGGCCTTCCGCACCTTGCATTTCGGCCTGACCGATTCGCACGCGCGCGGCATGGCGATCCAGGTGAATTATCTTCTTGATAAGGGTGGCTTCGTGTCGCACGGCGACGGCACCTTCGCGGTGGATTTCAAAAAGATCAAGTCGGCCGTCATCGACCTCGACCGCGAGTTCCTGACCATCGAAGCCACTGGCGACTATGCGCGCGCCAAGGACATGATGACCAAGTATGTCGTTATCCGCCCCGACGTGCAAAAAGCGTTGGATAAAATGAAATCCGTGCCGAACGATATCCGTCCGGAATTCAAGACGGCGCAAAGCCTGCTGGCGAAGTAGGTACTCACATCCATCAAGCGGGGACCGTCCGGTCCCCGTTGTTAAACCGCCTATAGAATGGCGTTTCATACAAATAGTTACACTTTGCCTACGTAGAAAAAAACTTCCGTACGGCAATAAAAGTTTCCGTGGTCGTGATAAAGTTGGTTTGAGGAAACCAAATCATGATCACGCGCCTACTTATCTCCCTGCTGCTGTTGTGCTCCAGCCTCGCTTCCGCAGCGGAGCTGACCGACATGGAAACTCGCTGGCTCACCGCCGGATCGGCCATGCTGAAGTACGCCAAAAAAGAACTCAAACTGCCGATCGACATCATCGTCCAGCCCACCGGCAAGCCGACCGACGTGCCGTTGGCCCTGGGCTTTCAAGATGGACGTTGCAAGCTGGTGCTGACGATGCGCAACCGGACCAACGTCGAAGACGTCCTGTCGACCGTGCCGGCCGAGCAACGGACGCTGATGATCGAAGCGATGTTCGCGCACGAAGTGGGCCACTGCTGGCGCTACGTGCAGGGCCAGTGGCACGAGATGCCGGCCGGTTTCGAGGAGCATGCCGACACCGCCGCGCATAACCACGCGCAGGAACTGGAGCAGACCCGCCGCGAGGAAGGCTTCGCCGATCTGGCCGCGCTGGCATGGATACAACAGCGCCACCCTGAACAGTACGGCGCCGTCGCCGCGTGGATGCGCCAGGTGCGTCAACCGTCGCCGGCCAGCCCCGTCGTCGGCTCGCACACCACCATGGAGTGGCTGCAACTGGCGCCCACCGGCGACGCCTTCGCCGCCGAATTGCCGTTGTTCGAGCAGGCGGGCAGCCTGTGGCGCAAGGGTTTGCTGAACCAGGATGTGCGCCAGGATGCACGTCTGGAATCGCGCCAGGCCTCGCTGCAGCGCTAGCGGCATCGAAGTCACCCCGGCGTCGCTCATAGGCCACAAAATAGCATTTCCCTAACTCTGTTCGTTCCCGCACAGAGCTTTCTCTGCCGTCGGCGTTTAATGTGTCCACCAACCACCACAACAAAGGGACACATCATGAACAAGCTCCTCTTCCTGGTCATGGCCGGTGCCGCCAGCGCCAGTTTCGCCGCCACTCCAGTCAACGACACGGTGGCCTACAAGGCAGCCACCAACAAGGCTGCCAACGATTACAAAACCGCCAAGTCCGCCTGCGACGCGCAATCCGGCAACGCCAAGGACGTGTGCGAAGAGCAGGCCAAAGTAGCCCGCGCGACGGCCGAGGCCAACGCCACGATGCAGTACAAGAACGATAAGAAATCTATCGAAAAAGCCCGCACCGAGCTGGCCGACGCCCAGTACGGCCTGGCCAAGGAAAAATGTGATGCGCTGGAGGGCAACGCCAAGGATAGCTGCCTGAGCACCGCCAAGTCGCAGCAGGTCGCCGCCATCAACGCCGCCAAGGCCGGCAAGGACGCCGCCGACGTCGCCCAGACCGGCATCGACTGCAGCGCCATGACCGGCACCGACAAGGCGTCGTGCGAAGCCCGTTCGAAAACCGAACTGGCCAAGGATGCCGTCGCCGACACCGTGATCACCACCAAGGTCAAAACCGAACTGATGGCTGAACCATCGCTCAAATCGCTGGACGTCAAAGTGGAAACCAACAACGGCGCCGTGGCGCTGAGCGGCTTCGTGCCGTCGCAGGCTGAAGCGGACAAAGCCGTCGATGTCGCCCGCAATGTCAAAGGCGTCACCGATGTGAAGAGCTCGCTGCGCATCAAGTAAAAGGTAGTCTGTCTTACCCCCCTGATAGGGGCCTCCGCCGAGGCCCCTTTCTTTTCCTTGCATTCATTATGACCATAATTTAAAATGGCCGGACCAAGCGGCTTCGCCCCGCCGCATCCATCCTTGCAAGGAGCACCATGTTCGCACTATCCCTCTCCAACTGGCTGCGTCGGCGCGGCTTGCACTATTCGTGGGTGATCGTCGCCGTCACCTTCCTGACGGGGCTCACTTCGTCGGCGGCGCTCGGCCTGCCCGGCGCGCTGCTGCAGCCGCTGGCTGCGGAGTTCGGCTGGAACGTCGAACAGATCTCGTCCGCGCTGGCCGTGCGCTTTGTGCTGTTCGGCTTGATGGGGCCGTTCGCCGCCATCCTGATGGAGCGCTTCGGCCTGCGCCACGTGGTTGTCACCGCGCTGACCCTGGTGGCCGCCGGCATGGCGCTGGCCACGCAAATGACGCAGTTCTGGCACCTGGTGCTGTTCTGGGGGATCATGCTCGGCATCGGCTCGGGCATGACCGCGCTGGTGCTCAGCGCCATCGTCTCCACCCGCTGGTTCGACAGCCACCGGGGCCTGGTGGTGGGCATGCTCACCGCCAGTTCGGCCACCGGCCAGTTGGTGTTCCTGCCCATCGGTGCCTGGCTGATCGAACGCTTCGGCTGGCGCATGGCGGTCATTCCCGTGTTCGCCGCCTGCGCGCTGGCCGCCGTGCTGGTGCTGCTGCTGATGCGCAACCGGCCGAACGAACTCGGCCTCACTCCCTACGGCGCCGCGCCGGGTACGCAAGTCGCGCCGCTGGCGCCGCCGATGCACATCACTTTCGCCACGCCGTTCAAGGTGCTCGCCAGTGTCGCCGGTAATCGCGTGTTCTGGATCTTGTTCGGCACCTTCTTCATCTGCGGGCTCAGTACCAATGGTTTGATCCAGACGCACTTCATTTCGTTGTGCGGCGACGCGGGACTGGCCGCAGTGCCGGCCGCATCGGTGCTGGCGATGATGGGTGTGTTCGATTTGGTTGGCACCATCGGCTCGGGTTGGCTGTCGGACCGCTACGACAACCGCAAGCTGCTGTTCGTGTATTACGGCTTGCGTGGGTTGTCGCTGTTCTGGTTGCCGTACTCGGAGTTCACGTTCTACGGATTGTCGCTGTTCGCCATGTTTTACGGCCTGGACTGGATCGCCACGGTGCCGCCGACGGTGCGGCTGGTCGCTTCCACCTTTGGCAAGGAGCGGGCGGGGATGGTGTTTGGTTGGGTGTTCGCCGGGCATCAGTTGGGCGCGGCGGTGGCCGCGTGGGGCGCGGGCAGGGTGCGGACCATGATGCTGACGTATAACCCGGCGCTGTTCGCGGCCGGGGCGGCTTGCTTGATCGCGGCCGGGGTTATTTTGTTGATCAGGCGGCCGGTGGTGGCGGCCGTGGCGGAGGTCAAAGCGGCTGCGTGATGTGGTGGCTGCGGCGCGTGCATGGCCGATTACGCGCTGCGCGCTAATCCGCCCTACGTGTCTCCGTGGTCTGGTGAAGGCGCGGGTGAAGCTGCGCCTTTGTACTATTGGTAGTGCATGTATTTTGCTATGTAATCAACCTGTCACACCGGGGTGCCACAATGCGCACCACCCAATACAGACAGATGGAGATTGCATGCGCAATACCTTGAACGCCCGCCGGCCGCTGATCGCGGCCGCCGCCATGATGTCGCTGTTATCCGCATGCGGCAGCGACAGCGTCCCGACCACAGACCCCATCCCGGCCGACGGCTATACGTCCACCCCGGTCGCCTTCATGAGCGACGTGCACTTCGAGAATATTTACGGCGACTTCAAAAGCAGCCAGTTCTCCGGCATCCCCACCAAGGACGGCAAGAACGCCACCATCCGCACGATGTACGCGCAGCTGACGTCCACCCGTCTGTTCAACGAAAACTACTTCGCCTTCCGCGCCGCGCTCGACGATGCCTACGGCAAGAACATCCGCCTGGTCGCGCTGCCCGGCGACATCTCCGACGACGCCCAGCCGATCAATATCGACGGCCTGGCCGACATCCTGCGCGAGTACCAGGCCAAGGGCATGCGCTTCTTCATCGCTCCCGGCAACCACGACCCGAACGAACCGTACGACGACGATGAAGCCGGCAAGAACGACTTCCTCACGCGCGACGGCAAGGAACAAAAGATCTACGCGCCCAACAACGCCGCCTGCAAGGCCAAGGACCCGACCGTGGTCTGCACCGCCCAACTGACCGAGCAAGGCTACGAGCGCCTGCTCACCAAGTTGGGCGACTTCGGCTACATGCCGAACAAGTCCGACGTCTATTGGGAAACCCCGTTCACCAAATACGCGGACGGCAAATACAGCTTCGACGCCGCGTCGGCCTCGTCCGCGCTGGCCAAGCGCCAGTTCGAGATCTGCGCCGAAGGCGAGGGCGGCAGCTACAAGGCCGCCGGCGAAACCAAGCTGGGCAAATCCTACACGCGCTGCACCAACATCATCGACGCCAGCTATCTGGTGGAACCGGTCAAGGGCTTGTGGCTGCTGGCGGTCGATGCCAACGTCCACATCCCCAACGGCAAGTTCGACCCGGCCAATCCGACCGCCTTCGCCGGCTTCGACGGCGCCGGCAACGCCGGTTGGAACAAGGTGCTCACGCACAAGATCCATCAAATGGAGTGGATCAAGTCGGTGGCCGCGCGCGCCAAGGCGCAGGGCAAGCAGTTGATGGCGTTCTCGCACTATCCGACGATGGACTTCTACGCCAACCAGACCGACGCGATGAAGGCGGTGTTCAAGCCGGGCGCCTTCCAGACCGCGCGCGTGCCGGATGCGGCCACCACCAAGGCGCTGGCCGCGACCGGCCTGCCGCTGCACATGGGCGGCCACATGCACTTCAACGGCACCAACGATTATCAGGACGCCGCCGGCAACTACCTGGTCAATGTGCAGTCGCCGTCGCTGGCCGTGTTCGGGGCCGCGTACAAGATCGTCAGCTACCAGAGCAAGGACCTGATCGATGTGCAGACGGTTGGCCTGAACAACGTCGCGCGCTATAACGAGCTGTTCCCGCTGTACCAGACCGAGTACGACTACCTGCAGGGCAGCGTGCTGGCAGGTGATGTCGTCAAGCGTTGGAACCGTGGCATTCTTGATTCCCGCTCGTATGGCGAATTCACCCGCACCTACTTCGGCGAGCTGTCGCGCCTGCGTTTCATGGACGAGTACTGGCCGTGCGAAATGAAGCAGGCGGCGACCTCGCTCGATGCCCGCCAGATGCTGATTTTGTCGCAGTTGCAGACCAGGGTGACCCTGGCGCAGTTGAAGGACAATCCGGGTGTGGTGCCGTTGACGGCCGCGTGTGCCGCCAAGGGGACCGCCGCCGAGGGGGGCGTGGCGGCGAGTCAGTTGACGGCCGATTGGGCGGCGGCGACGGCGAAGGCCGAGCAACTGGCGTCGGCGGCCAATCTGAAGCTGGACGACTTTGCCAAGATCAGCGCGTACGAGTTCTATGGCGACTTCCATCGGACGGTGTACGCGGGTGAGCTGGCGTTGCGCGACATGGGCGCGCAGCGGGTGGCGCAGTACAAGGTGCTGATGGCGGCGTTCCCGGCATCGCCGGCGGCCATTGTGAAGATCGGCGATTTGCCGTCGGATCAGAACCCGGTGAACGTGCTGTTCCAGTATCAGTTCAAGCAGGTGTTCGGGATTCTGAAGGGGCTGGGTTCGGGCAAGCCGAGCGATAGCTTCCGTATCGACCTGAAGGCCAAGACGTTGACCAACACCAGTGCCACGGGGTTGAGTTTCAACTAAGGGAGCGGGTATCGGTGCCCAATGGAGGCCATGAACATCCGATTCCACGAGGATCCACGTAGGGCGGATTAGCGCAGCGTAATCCGCCATTGCATGCGCCGCCAATGACGCATGCATGGCGGATTACGGCGTTCCGCCTAATCCGCCCTACGTGTCTCCGTGGTCACGCTCGGCACAGCGTGCGCATCACTTCAAATACTTCGCCAGCCAGCCGTGTACCTCGCTGTAGAAGTAGCGGCTGTTATCCCCCTTCAAAATCCAATGGTTCTCCTCCGGGAACACCAGCAGCTTGCTCGGCACATTCAAGCGCTGCTGCGTGGCGAAATTCATCAGCGCATTGTTGGCCGGCACGCGGTAATCGAGCTCGCCCACCGAAATCAAAATCGGCGTCTTGAACCCCGTTCCTTTCTCGTGATTCCCCGCCTGCATCACCGGGCTCTGTTCGCGCCACACCGGCAAATTGCCCCACACCGGCCCGCCGCTGTTGACCTCGCGCCCGAAGATGCTGTCGCTGGTGCCCCACTGCATCACCAGATCCATCTCCCCCGCGTGCGATACGATCGCCTTGTAGCGCGTGGTGGTCGCTTGCAGCCAGTTGGCCAGATGGCCGCCGTAGCTGGCGCCGCCCGCCGCCAGCTTGGCGCCGTCGACGAAACCGTACCTGCGCACCGCCTCGTCGACCGCCTCGTTGACCTCGTCGCCCGGGCCCTTCAGCGGATCGCCCTGGATCGCGCGCGCGAATTCCTCGCCGTAGCCGGTCGAGCCCTTGTAGTCGGTCAGCAGCACCACATAGCCCGGCTGCGCCAGCAAGTGGTAGTTCCAGCGCAGCACGAACTGGTCGCGCCACATATTGGCGGCGCCGCCGTGGATCACGGCGAACAGCGGATATTTTTTCGCCGGGTCGAAGCCGGCCGGCTTGACGATCATGTTGTGGATCATGCGTCCGTCGCTGGCCTTGAACCAGAAGTGCTCCGGCGCCTGCCAATCGATGGCGGCCGCGCGCTCGGTGTTGAACGAGGTCAGGCGCTTCGGCGCGCCGTTGCCGAAGGCGTACACCTCGGGCGGATTGATGGCCGACTCCCACACGCCGACCAGCGCCTTGCCGCCTGCGCTGAGTGATCCGATCGAACCGGTCGGCAGCGACGGCTCGGCGCGCAAGTCGCCGCCCGCGTAGTTGATCGAGTGCAGTTGCTCCAGACCGGCGTGCTCGAAGCTGAACACCACGCGGTTGCTTCCGTCCGGTAGTGCGAAGCGCGAGATCGAACGGTCCAGCGAGGCCGTGAGGATCTTCGGCGCCGGATCGGCGATCGGCCAGGCGAAGCTGGCGATGCGGCTGACATCGTAGATCTTGCCCGGCTCCTCCGCCTCGGTCAGGCTGAACAAGGTTTTGCCATCCTTGCTGAACTTGAGCGCGCGGTAGCTGTGCTTGTCGCGCGTCAGCTGTTGCGCCTCGCCGCCGGCGGCTGGCACCGAGAAGATCTGCGTGTAGCCGGCCGCGCGCGCCGCCTCGTCGCGGTTGATCGATGCCGAGAACACCACGGCCTGGCCGTCCTGCGACCAGATCGCGTCGAGCGACTGCCCTTCGTCGCCCTGGCCGCCGCCAAAGCCCGGCAGCGCCGCCAGTTTGGTGCCGGACAGCAGGTCGCGCGGTTTGGCGCCGACCGCCGCCTCCATCACGAACAGCCGCACCTGCTTGTCGTCGAGCCATTTGTCGAAGAAGCGCGGCGGGAAGCTTTCGTACGCGCGCACGTTGTACTTGCGGTCCTTGCGTTCCTTGGCGATCCTCTTGATGTCGTCCTCGCCGGCCGCGCCGGGGAAGGTATCGCTGACGAACAGCAGCTGCTTGCCGTCCGGGCTGAATTTCGGCTGGCGCGCGCCCAGGGTCAGCGTGGTCAGGCGCTGCGCCTCGCCGCCGGCCGCGACGTCGATGCGGTAGATCTGGCCGGTGTCGTCGCCGTCGCGCTTGGCCACGAAGACCAACTGGCGGCTGTCCGGCGACCAGTTCGGCGCGCCTTCGCCACCCTTGCTGAAGGTCAGGCGGCGCGCCGGCGTGTCGTCGGTCAGCGATTTGATCCACAGGTCCGACCATTGCTCCTTGCTGTCGTAGGCCGGATCGGTGACGGCGAACACGGCCCACTTGCCGTCCGGGCTGGCGGTCGGCGCCCCGACCCGTTTCATCAGCCACACGTCCTCGTGGGTGATCGCGCGTTTGGCGGGCGCGTCGGCCGCGAGGGCGTGGCCGCCGAGCGCGGCGGAAAGAAGCAGGGCGAGTAGGGAAAGGCGCGGTGGGATCATGGCGTGGTCGTTAAAAAGACAAAACGACGATAGTCGCCAAAACTGCGGTTGCTGTCAATCAAGTTTCTGTGGGCCGCGCTTTTGGTCCGTGCTAGCGATCAATCCCATTTCTTCAGCAGGCGGGCCAGCTCGCCGGTTCTTTCCATTTGTTCGACGGCGCGGCGCACGCGGGCCGTCACCGCCGGATCGACGTGCGTGCCCATCGCCATATAGGTCTCGGTCTGGTACATCACCTGCGGCAGGATCCTGACCTTGGCGCCGTAGCCGGAACGCTGCACGAAACTCTTCAGTCCCGGTCCCCGGTGCAGGAAGAACCGGCCCCGGCGCGCCACCAGCTTTTGCAGATTGTTCATGGGATCGGCCGCGCTGGCGCTGAAGCGCAGATTGCCGACGCGTTCCAGCGCCTCGGTGGTGCCGAAACCGCGATTGGTCAGTATCACGCCGTTCGCCCCCAGTTTGCGGACATCTTCCCAGTTGCGGATGACGACGGGGTCGTCGGCGCGCGCGAGCAAGTGGAAGCGCAGCGGCAGCAGCGGCAGATCGATATAGTTGTATTGCACCTCGCGTTCAGGCGTGCGCTGGATCGCGCACAGCGCGTCGTGCTGGTGGTTGACCACCTCGGCGTGGGCGCGCACCAGCGGCAGCCACTGTTGGTCGCCGATGAAGACCAGGCCCGGATCGATGCGCTCGATGGTGCGGAAAATATCGATGCATACGCCGATGATGCGGCCGTCGCCGGCATCGATGAATTTGGGATCGGTGCCCGCCTGCGCCGCCACCCGCAGCGTGACGACCGGTCCGGCGGCAGCCGCTAGTGCCGGAATCGATGTCGCCAGCGCCAGATGGAAGGCGAGCAGGGCGCGTGCGCGCCACATCAAGCCATTTCCTTCCGTAGGGTTGTCCACACGTCCATTCGCGTTCCAAGATCGTTTCTACATTTATTTTTGGAAAGTATAGCAGTGCGCAGATTTTATGAACACGAACGCAATTATTCAGGTCGCGTCGCAGGCTCGCCATGCCAAAGAAAGGTGTCGAGTTCGACGGCGCCGTGCGCAAGCACGCCTTCCGCCATCAGCCTCGCCGCCTGGCCGGGGATGGTGGCGAGCAATTGGCCGCGCGCCGTGACGATGCGGTGCAGCGGCAAGCCGGTGGCGAGGCTGCGTTTGATGTAGCCGGGAATGGCCCGGACAAAACTGCTGTCGGCGCCGATAGCCAGCGCGACATCGCTGTAGCGCACGACCCTTCCGCGCGGTATCGTCGGCACGAAATCGAGGAATTTTTGGTAGACCGATTCTGGCAGGGCGGAATAGCGGCCGGGGACCAATTCGAGGGCGTCGCCGCGCCGCAGTTGGCCGCCCCCGACGACCACGCCGAGGATGCCGCGCCGGCCGATCATGCCGGCCAAATCGGCGACCAGCGGCAGCAGTTGTTTGCAGGGTTCGCAGTGCATCGTCAGGCGGATCTCGACGCCGCCGGCAC
>Ga0105244_10001967_pt1 | contig 15915 bp, 10 predicted proteins | sample KBSM44metaG_FD_80423 | JGI IMG/M metagenome (GOLD analysis project Ga0105244, IMG submission 80423) | Miscanthus rhizosphere microbial communities from Kellogg Biological Station, Michigan, USA - KBS M4-4 metaG | ecosystem: Host-associated > Plants > Roots > Rhizosphere > Soil | place... | reverse complement strand
GCGCTGGCCGCGCCGCCGGTCGGCAGGCCGCTGCTGTTGCCGCCGACCACGTTGCCGGCGCCGAAGCTGGAGCTGTTCGACGGGATGCGGTCGAGCACTTCCTGCGCCGTGGTCAGGCCCTGCTTGACGAAATCGTCGGCCTTGAACACGGTCAGCGGGTTGGCCGTCTCCGACACCAGGCGTTTGATCGACGAGCCCGTCACTTCGACGCGCTGCATCGGCTGGTCGGCGGTTTGCGCCAGGACCGGCGCGATCAGTCCCAAGCCCAGCAAGCCGCCGGCGCAGACGATGCGTACGGATCGTGCCAATGTTGTTTCAACCATCATTGTGTTGTTCTCCCAATTCTTTTTGTTGGCGACCACGGGGTGGTCGATGTTTCTGTCGGCACATGCCAGTGGGAAAAACGTGACGTTTTCCCCGTTCCCCATCAGATCACCACGCGATATCGCCTGTCAACGTAGAAAGTTTTGCGTATCCCGCCAAAACGCCGGATTTCATGCGAACAGCGCCAGCGCCAATTTGGCGCCGAAAAACGTTCTAATTTGGTGCGGAGGGGGAAACGGTGCTGCGAAACATAGACGAATTGGCAAAAAAGAAGCGAATGTATTGGGCGGTGTCGTTGCGGCGCCACAGCATGGTGCGCGACCGGAAGTTAAAATTTTCTGACAGGAAAGATACTCGGCGTTACATTTTTGCGACAAAAAAAAGGGCGGCGCCGCAGCGCCGCCCCTCGGGGTCACTTCAACCGGCCGTCAGGCGGTTAGAAGAACTTGTAGCTCGCGCCGACCTTCATGTAGCGGCCGATGGCGCCGGAAGCGTCCATCGGGTTGTAGCTCATGCCGCCGTAGGTCTGTGGATCCAGCGGCGCGACCTTGTCGAGCACGTTGTTCATCGACGCGAACAGGGTCAGCTGCTTGTTGACCGCGTAGCGGGTCGACAGGTCCAGCGTGGTGAACGAAGAGATCTCGCACTTGGCGTTTGGCGCGTTGGCGCCGCTCACCAGCGTGTTGGCGCACAACGAGGCGGCGTCGGCCGTGTTGCGCATTTTTTCACGGTAGTTGACGTTGCCCGTCACGTTCAGGTTGCCCAGATCCCACGAAGCCATCAGGTTGATCTTGTTCTTCGGGGTACCGGCGCAGTTCGACGTGTCGCAGTTGCCGTGGGTGCCGGCGTACTGGTAGGTCTTGGTGGCCGACTCGGCGCGCAGCCACGAGGCCACGTGGGTCCAGGTCAGGCCGACGACCGCGCGGCCGTAGGCGCCCAGGCGCAAGCGTTGCTTGACGTCCAGGTCGACGCCGCTGACCTTGGTGTAGCTCGAGTTGCGGTAAGGCGCCTGCGTCAGCACCAGGGTGCCGGTGTTCGGGATGGCCGCGCCGTTGACGATCAGGTTGTTGTCGTTACGCACGGCCGTTGGCAGCGCGGCGGCCTGGTCGTATGGCAGCGAGTTGATCTCGTTGCTGCGCTTGATGGTCCAGCCGTCGAGCGACAGGCTGGTGCCGTCGAGCGGATCCCAGACCAGGCCCAGGGTCTTGCCTTTGGACTCTTCCGGCTTGAGGTTCGGATCGCCGACCTTGACGGCGGCCACGGTGATGGCGCAGTCGGTCGCGGTGGCGCCGCCGGCGGCCGGCACGCCGCCCGGGCAACGGACCGGATCGCGCACCGGCGCCGAGCCGGTCGATTGCGAGGTGGCGTTGCCTTCGGCCGCGCCCGGTGCGCGGAAGCCTTCGGTGTAGGTGCCGCGCAGCGCGAAGCTCTTGACCGGGGTCCACTTGATGCCGGCCTTCGGCGTCGACGAGCTGAAGTTGTCGTATTTGTCGTAACGCATGGCGGCCGACAGTTCGACCGTCTTGATCACCGGCGCCAGGATCTCGGCGTAGATCGCCTTGACCTTGGTGTCGCCGAAGGCGGCCACGTAGCTCGAGTTGATGGTGCCGTCTTCCGAGCCCGACAGCGACGGGTTCGACAGCTGTTCCTTGCGGTATTCGCCGCCGATGGCCAGGCCCATGTTGCCGCCTGGCAGGGCGAACAGTTCACGCGACGCCTTGAAGTCGATGATGTCGAGCTTGGTGGTCGACTTCGACGTGGCGTTCACGCGCAGCGCCGCGTACAGCGAGGCCGGGTTGCGGGAGGCCTGGTCGCCGATGTAGTACGGGAAGTACTGCGAGGTCGGATCGCCCAGCGCCGAGCGCAGCACCTTCATGTTGAGCATGTTGGTGTATTCCAGGTCCAGGGTCGACTCGGAATGGGTGTAGCCGGTGTCGTAGTCCCAGCCCATGGCCGAGCCCTTGATGCCGATGACGGCGCGGGTGAACTCGTTGTTGGCGTGGCGGGTGCTCGGGCCGACGTCGAACGCCGAGTAGCGCAGGCGGGTGGCCACGCCGTACGGGTTTTGCGGGTGGGTCGCGCCGAGCAGGGCGATGTTGCCGTAGTTGATGAAGCCCAGCGGATTGGCCGCGTTCGGCGGGAAGGCCACGGTCGGCGTGACCGACGGCGGGGTCAGGGTGAACGAGGTGTTGCGCTTGGAGTAGCCAGCTTCGGCGTAGGCCTGGGTGTCGTCGTTGATCTGCCAGGTGCCGCGGGTGTACAGGTTGGTCGATTCGATCTGCGGCTGCATGTCGCGGAACTGGTCCTGGTGCCACAGGCAACCGCCGCCGGAGCCGGTCTGGTCCTTGGTGGCCGACAGGGTCGAGCAGCCCGGCAGCGAAACGTAGTTGTTGTTGGCCGGGTTGCGGATCGAGCCGGTCGGGCTGGCGCTGGCGGTGTTGACGCCGGAGATGTAGCCGGCCGCGAACTGGGTGCCGACCGGGTAGCCGTACGGACGCAGGTCCGACTTGCCGATCCAGGCGCGGTCCTTGCGGTCGCTGTTTTTGATGCTGTCGGACTGGAAGTACTCGGCGTTGAAGACGACGTTGTACTTGTCGCTGTCGAGGTTGCCCTTGCCGTAGGTCAGCGAGGCCTTGTTCTGCTTGCCGTCGTCGTAGCGCGACCAGCCGGTGTCGCCCTTGATCGTCAGGCCTTCGACGTCCTTGCGCAGGATGATGTTGACCACGCCGGCGATGGCGTCGGCGCCGTAGGTCGACGAGGCGCCGTCCTTGAGGATCTCGATGCGCTCGACGATCTGCATCGGAATGGTCGACAGGTCGGTGAAGCTTTTCTGGCCGTCGTCGGCGCGCGCGAACGGCGCCATGCGGCGGCCGTTGAGCAGCACCAGGGTCGAGGTGGCGCCCAGGCCGCGCAGCGAGATCGCCGTCGAGCCGGCCGCGAAGCCGTTGCCGAAGCCGGTCGGCAGGGAGCCGGCGCCGTCGGCGGTCAGCGTTTGCAGGTATTCGGACACGGTGCCCTTGCCCGATTTCAGCAGGTCCTCGCTGGTGATCACTTGCACCGGCGACGCCGTCTCGGCGGTCGCGCGCTTGATGCTCGAACCGGTGATCTCAACGCGCTGGATCGGCGCGTCGGTCGTTTGTGCCATGGCGGGCGCGGACATCAAGCCGGCGGCGGCGATGCCGCCCGAGAAAATAAGGCGTACTGAACGGGACAATACTGTTTCCATCATCATGCTGACACTCTCCAACTGAACTGGGACTACCCTAAAATGAGCCGCCGGCCATGAGGCCGATCGCGACATGGCGGCGCTCTCGTGCGAGAAATTTTCTTTCCTCTATTATTTATAAGAGCATCGGGCTTGCCGGGGTGTCAACGTGGCCCATTCGTATCGAAATTGTTTCGTCCGGCGTGTTCGGCGCCGCCTCGCGCCTGGTCAAAAGTGATAGTCGGTACCGAAATGGCGCTAAGTGGCCGCTAAGTTCGAGTAACTTTGCGAAAATATTTGGTTTTTCGCCAATAATGAAAACGTTAATAAAATTCCGGAAAGCTCAGTTTTCGCCGGAAATTAAACTGTAACAATGCTGTCATGTGTTACTTTTAGACGACAGAATGCGGATTTCCAAGCGAAAGTTTGTCCGCTCGGCGCTGCTTATAATTCGGCTGGCGTCCGGCTGCTTCGGCCACCGACACTTACAGGCGCGGCCCGGCGTAGTCAGCGGCCGCCGGATCGGGTATAACTGCCCGGGTGGAAATTCGGGTTGCGTAACGTCGGCATAGGGGAGAGGCGCGGGATGGGGGCTTTTGTGGTGCGCCGCGTATGGCAGATGCTGCCGACGATGCTGGGCGTGGTGTTGCTGGTGTTTATGTTGTTTAACTGGGTCGGCGGCGATCCCGCCTATATCCTGGCCGGCAAAATGGCCAATGCCGAGGCCATCGCCAACATCCGCCACCAGCTCGGCGTCGACCAGTCCTACCCGATGCAGCTGTGGATCTTCATCCGGCAGATCGTCACCTTCGATTTCGGCCTGAGCTGGGCGACCGGCGAGCCGGTGTCGCACATCATCGCCACGCGGCTGGGGCCGTCGCTGACGGTGCTCATTCCGCTGACCGTGCTGGAAACCCTGATCGGCATCGCGCTGGCGCTGGCGGTCGCCTTCGTGCGCGGCTCGCCGACCGACCGCGCGGTGATGATCGCCTGCACCGTCGGCATGTCGATCAGCATCCTGGTGTACATCATCGTGCTGCAGTACGGCCTGGCTTACAAGATGGGCCTGTTCCCGGTGCAGGGCTGGGGCCAGGGCTTGCGCGAAAACCTGCTGCGCTACGCGGCGCTGCCGATCCTGATCGGGCTGGCGGTGTCGATCGCGCCGACGTTGCGGTTGTACCGCAGCTTCGTGCTCGACGAGGTGGGGCAGGACTATGTGCGCACGGCGCGCGCCAAGGGGCTGGGCGAGCGGCGCGTGATGTGGGTGCATGTGCTGCGCAACGCCGCCATCCCGATCGTCACGCATGTGATGGCCAGCCTGCCGGCCTTGCTGATCGGCGCCTTCCTGCTCGAGCGCTTCTTCGGCATTCCCGGCATCGGACGCGAGGTGATCCTGGCGGTCGAACGCAGCGATTTTCCGGTCATCAAGGCCATCACCGTCTACGTGGCGGTGGCGACCATGGTCTTCAATCTGTTGACGGATTTGATGTACCAGGCGCTCGATCCAAGGGTGAAGCTCGCATGACGGCGGCGACCCTGACGGGACCGCCGGCCGGCTTGTGGACCCTGGCGTGGCGGCGGCTGCGCGCGGACCGCGTGGCGATGCTGTCGCTGGCGGTGGTGGCGGCGTTCCTGCTGATGCTGGCGCTGTCGGCCAGCGGCGTGGTCGCCGCCGACTGGGAGGACGAGGTCGGCGTCAATTACGCGCCGCCGGGCTTTGTCGGCGCCGGTGTTGCCGGCGCGGCGCCGTCCGTGGCGTTGCCGGAGCAGGCGGCGTTGCCGGACAACCCCTTCGATCCGCTGGCCGACGACATCCGCGCGTTGAAGGCGCAGCTGGCGGCGCGCGCCGACGCCGCGCCGGCGCGGGCGCGCCGCGCCACCTTGCCGTTCGGCGGCGACAAATGGGGACACGACATCATCAAGAAGACCATCAAGGGCGGCGAGACCTCGATCGTGGTCGGCCTGGCGGCCGCCGCGCTGGCGGTCGGCATCGGCACCGTGTTCGGCGCGCTGTCGGGCTACTGGGGCGGCGTGGTGGACGACGTCTTCAACTGGTTCTACAGCATCTTCACGGCCATCCCGTCGGTGCTGATGATACTGGCGGTGGCGGCCGTGCTGCAGCAGCGCGGCGTGGCGACCATCGTGCTGATCCTCGGCCTGACCGGCTGGACCGGCCCCTACCGGCTGATCCGCGCCGAGTACATCAAGCACAAGGGGCGCGAGTACGTGCTGGCCGCCGACGCCATCGGCGCCTCGCACTGGCGCAAGATGTTCTCGCACATCTTCCCCAATGTCAGCCATGTGGCGCTGGTGCAGCTGTCGATCCTGGTGGTGGGCTTCATCAAGGCCGAGGTCATCCTCAGCTTCCTCGGCTTCGGCGTGCCGGTCGGCGTGGTGTCCTGGGGCAGCATGCTGAACGAGGCGCAGAACGAGTTGATCCTCGGCCGCTGGTGGCAGCTGACGGCCGCCGCCATCGCCATGGCGCTGCTGGTGACGGCGTTCTCGCTGCTGACCGACGCGCTGCGCGACGCCCTCGATCCGAAGGTGAAATGATGGCCGACGATATCCTGTTGGAAGTGAGCCAGCTGCGGATCGCCTTCCGGATCGGCCGCGACACCACCGTCGAAGCCGTCAAGGGCGTGTCGTTCAAGGTGCCGCGCAACGGCACGGTCGCGCTGGTTGGCGAGTCCGGCAGCGGCAAGTCGGTCAGCTCGCTGGCGGTGATGGGGCTGCTGGCGCCGGACACCACCGTCATCGGACCGTCGAGCGGCATCCGCTTCGACGGCCGCGAGTTGCTGTCGCTGCCGGCGGCGGAGCGGCGCGCGCTGTGCGGCAAGGAGATGGCGATGATCTTCCAGGAACCGATGTCGTCGCTCAATCCGGTGTTCACCGTGGGATCGCAGATCGGCGAGGTGCTGCGCCTGCACCTGGGCATGGGGCGGGCGCAGGCGCGCCGCCGCACGCTGGAGTTGCTCGACGAGGTGGGCATCCCCGATCCGGCGGTGAAAATCGACGCCTATCCGAGCCAGTTGTCCGGCGGCCAGCAGCAGCGCGTGATGATCGCCATGGCGATCGCCTGCGAACCGAAGCTGCTGATCGCCGACGAGCCGACCACGGCGCTCGACGTGACGATCCAGAAGCAGATCATGGAGCTGATCGCGAGCTTGCAAAAGCGCCGGGCGATGGCGGTGCTGCTGATTACGCACGATCTGGCGCTGGTGGCGGAGATCGCCGACCACGTGGTCGTGATGCGCCATGGCGAGGTGCGCGAGGCCGGCGCGGCGCGGCAGGTGCTGGGCGAACCGGCCGACGCGTATACAAAGGCGCTGCTGCATTGCCGGCCGAGGCTGGACCAGCGGCCGTGGCGCCTGCCGGTGATCGCCGACTACATGAAAGAGGCCGAGGCCGGGGAGCGCCAGCGCTTCGCTGGCGGCGACATCGCCGAGGGGCAGGGGGTGACCTTGCTGCATCCGCTGGAGCGCGAACGCGGCTACCGGCCCGACGACGAGCCGGTGCTGGTGGTGAACAATTTGAGTAAAAGCTTTTATCTGCGCGAGGGCTGGTTCGGCAAGCGCGAGTTCAAGGCGGTCGACAATGTGTCGTTCACCTTGGCGCGCGGCAGGACGCTGGGCGTGGTGGGGGAATCCGGTTCCGGCAAGACCACGGTCGGCCTGACCCTGCTGCGGCTGCACCAGGCCACCGGCGGCAGCGCCCTGTTCGAGGGGCGCGACTTGCTGTCGATGACGGCGCGCGAGTTCCAGGCCTACAAGCGGCGCATCCAGATCATTTTCCAGAACCCGTATGCGTCGCTGAACCCGCGCTTCACCGTCGGCCAGATATTGCTGGAGCCGATGCGCATCCACCGCATCGGCGCCGACGACCGCGAGCGGACCGCCGCCGCCTATGCCTTGCTGGAAAAGGTAGGCTTGCCCGTGGCCGCGTTCCAGCGCTATCCGCACGAGTTTTCCGGCGGCCAGCGGCAGCGGATCGCCATCGCGCGCTGCCTGACGATGAAGCCGGAGATCCTGGTGTGCGACGAGTCGGTCTCCGCGCTGGATGTGTCGGTGCAGGCCCAGGTGCTCAACCTGTTGCAGGATCTGCAAGACGAGTTCGGGCTGTCGTACATCTTTATCTCGCATGACCTGTCGGTGGTGAAATATATCGCCGACCAGGTGATGGTGATGCGGCAGGGCGCGGTGGTGGAGCTGGCCGGTTCCGACGAGCTGTATCGCGATCCCAAGCACCCGTACACGCGGACCCTGCTGGCGGCCATCGCGGGGCGCGCGTGAGGGGTGGCGAGGGCGGCGCGCGTGGGGCGCGCAGGGAACGGTTAAGCGATTTTTAAGTTAAGATATACGAATGCCGAACTTAATCCACCTACTGCAGGAATATGGCGTACTGATCGTGTTTGCGATCGTGCTGATCGAGCAGATCGGCATGCCGATTCCTGCCTACCCGATCCTGATCGTCGCCGGCGCCCTGTCCGTCGACGGCGACTTCAGCTGGCCCGCCGTGCTGGCGGCGGCCATCTGCGCCTGTTTGATCAGCGACGGTTTCTGGTTCCGCATGGGGCGCTTCTATGGCAAGCGCATCCTCAAGCTGCTGTGCAGGATTTCGCTCTCCCCCGATTATTGCGTCAGCCAGACCGAGGACAGCTTCACCAAGTGGGGGCCGAAGATGCTGATCGTGGCCAAGTTCATTCCCGGGTTTAACACCATCGCCTCGCCGCTGGCCGGGGCCATGGGCACGCGGTATCAGGTTTTCCTCGGCTATAGCGTGCTCGGTGGGGCGTTGTGGAGCGGCACCGGCATCGCGATCGGCATGTTCTTCCATTCCAGTATCGATTCGGTGTTGACCACCTTGAGCGATCTGGGCTCGACGGCGTTGATGGTATTAGGCGCGCTGCTGGCGCTGTTCATCGCGTATAAATATGTGGAGCGCAAGCGTTTCCGCCAGTCCGTGCAGATCGACCGGGTGACGGTGGACGACTTCAAGCAGTTGATGGAAGAGGGCCATGAGCCGGTGCTGGTCGATGCGCGCAGCGTGACGGCGCAGATGCTGGAGCCTGCCATTCCGGGCGCGCTGTTCTTCAAGGGCGGCGAGCCGAGCACCGAGATCATCGCGCTGGACAAGCGGCGGCATATTGTTGTGTATTGCAGTTGCCCCAACGATGTCACGTCGGCGCAGGTGGCCAAGGAGTTGAAGGCGCACGGCTTCACATTGGCGCGGCCGTTGCATGGCGGCCTGGACGCGTGGAACGCGCGGTTCGGCACGCGCGAGCCGGCGGCCAACGAGGCGATCGATCCTGCGCCGGCGGCGTAAGCCGCCATCATCCTTCCCGGACGGCGCAACGCGCACGGTAGTCATACTACTCAAAATAAATTCTCAAAAGTAATTCCGTGTGGCAAACGGTGCCTAACTGTACTAAAACTACAAACTCCGCTTGCCTGTAATAGTGAAAATACCTTAAGCTTAGGCCTCAACTATTTTCGACCGACCATGACAGCCCAGTCCCTCCAATCGCCATCCTCCCCGACCACCGACTACATCGGCGGCCCGCGTCTGCTAGCGGATATCGGCGGCACCAATGCGCGCTTCGCGCTGGAGACCGCCCCGGGCAAGATTGAGGCGATCGAAGTGCTGCCTTGCGCCGCCTACCCAACCATCGCCGACGCGCTGGTGGCCTACCTCGGCTCGCCAGCCGTGGCCGGCAAGGGCGTCACCGGCATCCGCAATGGCGCCATCGCCATCGCCAATCCGGTGACCAGCGACATGGTGCGCATGACCAACCACCACTGGCAGTTCTCGATCGAGGCGCTGCGCCGCGAAGTGAATTTCGACATCCTGGTGGTCGTCAACGATTTCACCGCGCTGGCCAGCTCGCTGCCGCAACTGTCGGCGACGCAAAAGCACCAGGTCGGCGGTGGCGTGGCCGTGCCCGGCACGCCGCTGGGCCTGATCGGCGCCGGCACCGGCCTGGGCGTCTCGGGCCTGATCCCGGGCAAGGATGGCTGGACCGCGCTGCTGAGCGAGGGCGGCCACGTCAGCTTCTCGCCGGTCAACGCGAAGGAAGTGGCGATCCTGCAATTCGCCTGGAAAGAATTCGAACACGTGTCCGCCGAGCGCCTGATGTCCGGCGCCGGCATCGAACTGATCTACCGCGCGCTGGCCGACCAGCAGGGCGTCGCCGCCGAACCGCTGAGCGCGGCCGACATCTCCACCCGCGCGCTGGCCGGCGAGTGCCCGCTGTGCGACGACGTCATCGAGACCTTCTGCCGCATGCTGGGCACCATCGCCAGCAATATCGCCATCACCCTGGGTGCGCAAGGCGGTATCTATATAGGTGGCGGAATCGTGCCGCGCCTGGGCGAGCGCTTCGACACATCCGGCTTCCGCGCGCGCTTCGAGCAGAAGGGGCGCTTCAATAAATACCTGTGCCAGGTGCCCACCTGGGTCATCACCGCCGAGTATCCGGCCTTCGTTGGTGTTTCCGCAATATTATCGGAAAGACTTTCTGCTGCGTAAGTCAAGTTACACTTCGATGTGGCCGAAACGCGCGTTTTGCGCTTTTATCGGGTACAATTCGGCTTGTAGGATGAAACGTCATTGATTGGTCTCGCATGTTTTCGCCCGAAAATCGCGTTTCGCAGTCGCGTTTCACGTAGAAAAGCGGCGGCCTCGGTCGTCGTCGGCATGCCTCTCTCTCCCGCCCGGCGCGTATCGCCCGGGCTCGGAAAACAGCTTCAGCGAGTACTCCGGCAGGCGGCATCTTGAATGCGGCCAGTGCCTCACTGAATGTGATTGATTTCTTTCTTTGCATGACAATGCAACCACAAGATTGCTATGGATACAGCTGAGGCTAAAAGAGTCCTCGAAACCGCCTTGCTATGCGCCCATGAGCCGTTGTCGATCCACAGTCTGAAGAAGCTGTATGTCGATGTCGACGACCAGGGCAGGCCGCGCGGTCCCGGAGTAGGTTCCGATACGATCAAGGAATTGCTGGAAGAACTGCGGCTCGATTGGGCCGGCAAGGGTATTGAGGTGGTCAGCCTGTCGACCGGCTGGCGCTTCCAGAGCCGCCCCGAGATGAAGCTGTACCTGGACCGGATGAATCCGGAAAAACCGCCCAAGTATTCGCGGGCGACGCTGGAAACCCTGGCGATCATCGCGTACAGGCAGCCGGTCACGCGGGGCGATATCGAAGAGATACGCGGCGTAGCCGTCAATTCACAGACGATCAAAATGCTGGAAGACCGTGGCTGGGTGGACGCCATCGGTTACCGCGACGTCGTGGGCCGCCCGGCGTTGCTGGGCACGACCAAGCAGTTTTTGGATGATTTGGGATTGAATTCGCTGTCCCAGCTGCCGCCGTTGCAGCAATTGAGCGATGTGCAGGGTGGCGGTCCGGATATGGAAGCGCTGGAGGCGGCCCTGCAAGAGAACTTTGACAAAGCCGCGCACAGCGAAAGCGTCGCGCAACAACGAGATGGTACGGATAGCGAGTTGCAAGTGGCCGACGAAGCAGTAGACGCCGCGACTAGCCCGGAAGCCGGCCAGCAAGCAATCAATCACGACCATGCGCCAGATTTAACGGTTGACGCTGAGCACAACCAAGAAACGAATAATGAACAAATCTAATACCCCCGAGACAGTCAACGACGCCACCGCAGAAGTGGTCGCCAAGCCAAAACGCCGCACCAAAGCACAGATCGAAGCCGATGCGGTCGCATCCGGCGCCGCCGAGGCGGCTCCAGCCGTCAAGGCCAAGCGCAAGCCGAAGGCCGAAGCCGCCGTCGAGGCCGTGGCGCCTGCCGCCGCTGCCGCCGACGACGCGCCAGTGCCGGTGAAAAAGCCGCGCGCCAAACCGGTCGCCAAGGTTGCTGTCGAGGCTGTTCAGGCTGTTGAATCCGCGCCGCAAGCCGCGCCAGTTGAGGCGGCGGCCAAAGCGCCGGCCAAGCCGCCACGCGCCAAGAAGCCGGCCGCCGTGACGGCTTCGGCCGAATCGCCGGCCGTGGCAGTGGAAGCGCAAGCCGCTCCTGCCGCAGCCGTTGCTGGTGCGGAAGGCCAGGAAGGCCAGCCCGCCGGCCAGCGCGAGCGCAGCGACCGTGGCCCACGCGGTCCGCGCGGTCCGCGCCAGATGCGCGAGCAACGCGCCCTGCGCGAAGCGACGATGCCGCGTCCGGAGCCGGTGGTCGCGGCCGAAGGCGAAGCGGCGCCAGCCGAAGAGGGCGGCCAGCCGAACGGCAAGCCGCGTGGCCCGCGTCCCGAAGGCCAGCAGCGCAACGGCAAGCAAGCCGGCCGCGGTGGCAAGGGGCCGAAGCCGCAGCGCGTCCATGGCGCCTTCGGCAACGCCGGCAAGGGCAACGATGCCGACGCCGCGTTCTCGTACGTGACCTCGGACGCCTTCGACAGCGAAGAAACCGGCAAGGGCCGCAACGCGCCGAAAGCCGTGCGCCGCGACCTGACGTCGGAAGACGACGCGCCGAAGCTGCACAAGGTGCTGGCCGAAGCCGGTCTCGGCTCGCGCCGCGACATGGAAGACCTGATCGTTGCCGGCCGCGTGTCGGTCAACGGCGAGCCGGCCCACATCGGCCAGCGCATCCTGCCGACCGATGCCGTGCGCATCAACGGCAAACTGATCCAGCGCCGCGTCAGCAAGAAGCCGCCGCGCGTGCTGGTGTACCACAAGCCGGCCGGCGAGATCGTCAGCCATGACGACCCGGACGGCCGTCCATCGGTGTTCGACCGCCTGCCGACGATGAAGGCCGGCAAATGGCTGGCCATCGGCCGCCTTGACTTCAACACCGAAGGCTTGCTGCTGTTCACCACTTCCGGTGACCTGGCCAACCGCCTGATGCACCCGCGCTACAGCATCGACCGTGAATACGCGGTGCGTACGCTGGGCGTGCTGGAAGAGGGCATGCGCCAGAAGCTGCTGGCCGGCGTCGAGCTGGAAGACGGCCTGGCGCAGTTCTCCAAGATCGCCGACGGCGGCGGCGAGGGCATCAACAAGTGGTACCGCGTGATCATCGGCGAAGGCCGTAACCGCGAAGTGCGCCGCATGTTCGAGGCGATCGGCCTGACCGTGTCGCGCCTGATCCGTACCCGCTACGGCGCGATGACGCTGCCAAGCAGCTTGAAGCGTGGCCGTTGGGAAGAGATGGAAGAAAACACCGTGCGCGACCTGCTGGCCGCCTACGGCGTCGATAAAAAAGGCAGCGAAGCTCCGGCGGCGGCGCCGCGCGGCAAAGGCCCGCAGCAAGCCAAGCCGACCGGCCAGAACAAGGGTCCGGAGAAGCGTCCGCAGCGCGGCCGCGCCGACTTCGACGACCGCGATGATGACGACGACGAGGATGACGGCGACGAACCGAACTTCAACCGCGCCGATGTCAGCAACGACAACGCGATGCCTTTCGCCAAGCAGCAGCGCGGTCCGCGTTTCGGTAACCAGGGTCGTCCGGGCAATGGCGCCGGCGGCGCCGGCGGTCCGAACGGCGGCGGCAATGGCCGTGGCGCGCAAGGCTCGGGTCGTCCGGGCGGCAATGGCCAGGGCCAGGGTGGCGGCCAGGGCCGTCCAGGCGGCGCGCAGGGTTCGGGCCGTCCGGGTGGCCGGCCGCAAGGTATCGGCGGTTACGCCGGTGGCCGTCCGCTGGGCGAAGGTCCGGCGCGCAGCGCCGGCGGCGGCCAGGGTCGTCCGCAAGGTCAGGGTCGTCCGCAAGGCCAGGGTGGCCAGGGCGGTATGGGCGGCGGCCAGTCGGCCAAAGGTCCAAACCGCGGTCCGCGCCAGCCCGATCCGCTGCAGACGACTTTCGGCTTCGGTAACGCCGGCGCGCCGCGCCGCAACCAGCCGCCACGCGGCGGCGCCATCGATCATGGCATGCCGCGTCGCCGTAAGGGTTGATAGCGAGCAGTACCCCGCAAGGCGATGACGCTGCGGGGTCTGACCCCTCGGGGTCAGACCCCTCTTACGTTGAGGTTTAAGCGCTTGTTTTCTGGTCCATTGGCCTTATTTGTGTTATGCGCTGATTGCAGCGAAGACCAGATAAGGTTATAATAACCAGCCTAGTAAAAGTTCTTCGCGGGTAGCTCCCCAGGAATCCTTTCATCTGGCTAGGTATTACAAGAAGATGGGCAGATGCCCATTTTTTTTTTGTTAAAGCGTTTTGTACGGCCTGTTTTGAATAATTGCAAACAGGCCTTGATTTGGAGAATTTCTTGCAGCTGCCGGAACTAATTGAAAAGACCGTCATGGGTCTGGGCTACGAGCTGGTTGATGTCGAACGGGCCGAGCGCGGACTGCTGCGCGTGTTTATCGATTTCAGCGCGGCCGACGCGGAAGAAAAAGGCCCGATCACCGTGGAGGATTGCGCCACGGTCAGCCACCAGCTGTCGCATGTGCTGACGGTCGAGAACGTCAATTACGAACGCCTCGAAATCTCGTCGCCGGGTCTGGATCGTCCGGTGCGCAAGCTGGAAGACTTCGTGCGTTTTGCCGGTTGCGAAGCAATCGTCAAACTGCGCACCGCAATGCCGGGTACGAACAACCGGAAATCGTTCCAGGGTGTTCTGCAAGAACCCCAGGGCGATAATTTGTCGTTGGAATTTGATAGCAATGATGGTCCGGCGCTGTTGGAGTTTACGCTCGCCGACGTGGATAAGGCACGCTTGGTGCCGCAGGTGGATTTTAAGGGACGCAAAGCATGAGTCGCGAAGTTTTGTTATTGGTAGACGCGCTGGCGCGTGAAAAAAACGTCGATAAAGATGTCGTTTTCGGCGCGCTGGAATTCGCGTTGGCGCAAGCCACGAAGAAACGCTATGAAGGTGAAGTCGATATCCGCGTTTCGATCGACCGCGAGTCGGGTGAGTTCGAATCCTTCCGCCGCTGGCACGTCGTGCCCGATGAGGCGGGTCTGCAACTGCCGGACCAGGAAATCCTGCACTTCGAAGCCAAGGAGCAAATCCCTGACATCGAAGTGGACGATCACATCGAAGAACCGATCGAGTCCGTCGAATTCGGCCGCCGCTTCGCGCAAGACACCAAACAGGTGGTCCTGCAGCGTGTGCGCGACGCCGAGCGCGAACAGATCCTGGTCGACTTCCTCGAGCGCGGCGACTCGCTCGTGACCGGCACCATCAAGCGCATGGAACGCGGCGACGCGATCGTCGAGTCGGGCAAGATCGAAGCCCGTCTGCCACGCGACCAGATGATTCCGAAGGAAAACCTGCGTATCGGCGACCGCGTCCGCGCCTTCATCCTGCGTATTGACCGCAATATGCGCGGCCCGCAAGTGATCCTGTCGCGCACCGCGCCGGACTTCATCATGAAGCTGTTCGAGCTGGAAGTGCCGGAAATCGAGCAAGGCATGCTGGAAATTAAATCGGCCGCCCGCGACGCCGGCGTCCGCGCCAAGATCGCCGTCTACACGGCCGACAAGCGCATCGACCCGATCGGTACTTGCGTCGGCATGCGCGGTTCGCGCGTGCAGGCCGTCACCGGCGAGCTCGGCGGCGAACGCGTCGACATCGTGCTGTGGTCGGAAGATCCGGCCCAGTTCGTCATCGGCGCGCTGGCCCCGGCCAACGTGTCGTCGATCATGGTCGATGAAGAGAAGCACGCGATGGACGTCGTCGTCGACGAGGAAAACCTGGCGATCGCGATCGGCCGTTCCGGCCAGAACGTGCGCCTCGCTTCCGACCTGACCGGCTGGAAGATCAACATCATGACGGCCGAGGAATCGGCCGACAAGGCAGCCCAGGAAACCGCGGCGGTGCGCGCACTGTTCATGGAAAAACTGGACGTCGACCAGGAAGTCGCCGACATCCTGGTGGAAGAGGGCTTTGCCAGCCTGGAAGAAATCGCTTACGTGCCGATCTCCGAAATGCTGGAAATCGAATCGTTTGACGAAGATACCGTCAACGAACTGCGCACCCGCGCCCGTGACGCCCTGGTCACCGAAGCGATCGCTTCGGAAGAAGGACTGGAAGGCATGGACGAGGCGCTGGTCGGTCTGGAAGGCATGGACCGCATCACCGCCGGCAAGCTGGGCCTGGCTGGTATCAAGACTGTCGATGCATTTGCTGCACTGGCTTACGACGAGTTTGGCGCCATTTTGGCCCTGCCCGCCGACCGTGCACGCGCACTGATTACAAGTGAATTTGAAGATGTGACCGACGATGAGATGAAGTTGGTTGACTCGAAGTACGACGATCGTGCCAAAGGCCTCCAGGCCAAGGCATGGAGTCTTGCCGAATCTGCAAAGGCATAATTTGAGTATCTTTATCATCTCCGCGACACATAGAAAAGAGGACTGAATGGCGAGTAACAACGTAGCCCAATTTGCCACCGAACTGAAGATGCCTGCAGATTTGCTGCTGACGCAGCTGCG
>Ga0105244_10001962_pt1 | contig 15940 bp, 13 predicted proteins | sample KBSM44metaG_FD_80423 | JGI IMG/M metagenome (GOLD analysis project Ga0105244, IMG submission 80423) | Miscanthus rhizosphere microbial communities from Kellogg Biological Station, Michigan, USA - KBS M4-4 metaG | ecosystem: Host-associated > Plants > Roots > Rhizosphere > Soil | place... | reverse complement strand
TGACCGTCCGCGACAACATCGCGTTCGGCCTGAAGATCCGCAAGACCCCGCGCGATCAGATTCGCGACCGCGTCAAGGAGCTGATCCGGCTCGTCCAGCTGCAGGGGATGGCGCACCGCTATCCGTCGCAGCTCTCCGGCGGGCAGCGCCAGCGGATCGCGCTGGCGCGCGCGCTGGCCGTCGAGCCGCGCGTGCTGCTGCTGGACGAGCCGTTCGGCGCGCTCGACGCCAAGGTGCGCAAGGAATTGCGCCGCTGGTTGCGCCGCCTGCATGACGACCTGCACGTGACGTCGATCTTCGTCACCCACGACCAGGAGGAGGCGCTGGAAGTGGCCGACCAGGTGGTGCTGATGAACAAGGGTAACGTCGAGCAGATCGGCGCGCCGGAGCAGGTATACAACCATCCGGCCTCGCCGTTCGTCTACGGTTTCCTGGGCAACGTCAACATGTTCCACGGCCGCGTGCAGGATGGCGTGCTGGCCAGTGGCGGCGCCACCTTCCAGGTGCCGGGCCAGCCCGACGCCGACGGCAAGGGCACGGCCTATGTGCGTCCGCACGACCTGGACATCGAACGCTACACGCCGGGCGCCGAGGGCATCGTCGTCAAGCTGCGCCGCGCGCACGCGATCGGCCCGCTGGCGCAGCTGGACCTGGAGCGCGACGATACGTCCGAGCTGATCGAGGCGGTGATGTCGAATGAGCGTTTCAGCCTTCTGCAACTGAAGGAGGGTGAGACTTTGGTGGTGCGTCCTAAACGCCTGCATGTGTTTGTTGACGCTGGAGCTTCAATATGAATTTTCAACAACTGCGGTCGATCCGCGAAGCCGCCCGACGGGGCTACAATTTGACCGAAGTGGCCAATGCCTTGTTCACCTCGCAGCCTGGCGTGAGCCGCCAGATCCGCGAGCTGGAGGACGAACTGGGCGTGGTGATTTTCGAACGTAACGGCAAGCGCCTGACCGGCATGACCGAACCGGGCAAGGGCATCCTCAAGATCATCGACCGCCTGCTGATCGAGGCGGAGAATTTGCAGCAGGCCAGCCTCGAATACACGGGCCAGCAAAGCGGCACGCTCAGCGTCGCCGCCACGCACACGCAGGCGCGCTACGCGCTGCCGAAGGTGGTGCAGAGTTTCCGCAGCGCGTATCCGGACGTGCGCATCGCCTTGCAGCAGAGCGCGCCGGAGCACATCGCCGAATGGATTTTGTCAGGCAAGACCGATATCGGCATCGCCACCGAGGGCTTGTCGCAGTTCCCGGACCTGGTGTCCTTCCCATGCTACCGCTGGAGCCATTTGATCGTGGTGCCGGACGGCCACCCGCTGCTGGGGCGCTCGCCGATCCGGCTGGAGGACCTGGCCGAGTTCCCGTTGATCACCTACGACGTCGGCTTCACCGGACGCGGGCATATCGACGCGGCGTTCTCGCAGGCCGGCGTCAAGCCGGACATCGTGTTGACGGCGATGGATTCGGACGTCATCAAGCAGTATGTCGCGCTCGGCCTGGGCGTGGGCATCGTCGCCTCGATGGCCTTCGACCACGGCCGCGACAAGGGCATGCGCGCGGTCGAGGCGTCGCACCTGTTCGCACCGAACACGACGCGGCTGGCGGTGCGCAAGGGCGCCTATCTGCGCTCGTACGCCTACCACTTCATCCAGCAATTCGCGCCGGATCTGACGCGCGAGGAAATCGATGCGGCCTTGAACGGCGGGGATTTGTCGTAGCGCATGGCATTAGTGGCTATATGGCTGCCGCAGCAATGTGGTAGCCGGAAAACAGTCCAACAATATTTATTACTGGCACTCAAAAACCACCCTATACTAATTTTTCAATTGCTATTGCTGCATCCAGTTATTTAAACCTTCGGTTTTACTCTGGGAGTCAACATGGGAATCGGGAATTGGAAAATCGGCGTCCGCCTGGGCGCCGGTCTTGGGGTGGCGATCGTCTTCATGCTCGGCATCGCCATTGTCGGCATCGGCAATCTTGGCAAGCTCAACAACAACACCAAGGACTTGGCCACCGACAAGGTGCCCAAGGTCATACTGGCTTACGAAACAATAGGCAATCTCAACGATATTGCGCGCGCGATGCGCAACGCCATGCTGTCCAAGGACCCGGCCGTGGTCAAGGCGGAACTGGAGCGCGTCGACAAGCGCAAGGTCGAAATCGGCGAGCGCCTCGAGCAACTGCGCGTGCTGATCGCCGACGATGACGACCCGCGCAGCGCCGCGAAGTTGCAGGCCGTGCTGGACGCGCGCGACAAGTATTCTGTCGTGCAAACCGAGTTCATCAAGATGTCGGCCGACGCCGAACAGCGCGACGCGTCCATCAATTACCTGCTGACCACGGTTCGCAAGGAACAGACCGCCTATCTCAATTCGCTGACCGAACTGGTCAAGTTCCAGAACGCGGCGGTGGAAGACGCCAGCACCGTCGCCGAGCAAGCCTATGCCAGTTCGCGCACCACGATGATCTTGCTGACGGTGCTCGCGGCCGGTATCGTGGCGTGGGTGCTGACCATCATCTCGCGCAGCATCACCTTGCCGTTGAACCGCGCGGTCGGCATGGCGCAGGCGGTGGCAGGCGGCGACCTGACCATGCGCATGGAATGCCATACGACCGACGAAACCGGCCAGTTGCTGCGCGCGCTGATCGACATGAACGACAGCCTGGCGCGCACGGTCGGCCAGGTGCGCTCCGGCACCGACACCATCGCCACCGCCTCCAACGAGATCGCCAGCGGCAACCTCGATCTGTCCAGCCGCACCGAGCAGCAGGCATCGAGCCTGGAGGAGACCGCGTCGTCGATGGAGGAATTGACGTCGACGGTGTCGCGGAACGCCGAGAACGCGCGCCAGGCGACCAAGCTGGTGGTGGCGGCGTCGGACTACGCCACCAAGGGCGGCAAGGTGGTCGGGCAGGTGGTCGACACGATGGGCGCGATCAAGGAAAGCTCGGGCAAGATCGTCGACATCATCGGCGTGATCGACGGTATCGCCTTCCAGACCAATATCCTGGCGCTGAACGCGGCGGTCGAGGCGGCGCGCGCGGGCGAGCAGGGCAGGGGCTTCGCGGTGGTGGCGTCGGAGGTGCGCAACCTGGCGCAGCGCTCGGCCGGCGCCGCCAAGGAAATCAAGGAGTTGATCGGGCGTTCGGTGGAAACGGTCGATGCCGGCGCCGTGCTGGTCGGCGAGGCCGGCGCGACGATGGCGGGCCTGGTGGAATCGGTCAAGCAGGTGGCCGAGATCATGAGCGCGATCAGCGCCGCCAGCAGCGAGCAGAGTAGTGGAATCGAGCAGGTCAACCAGGCCATCATCTCGATCGACGATGTGACGCAGCAGAACGCCGCGCTGGTGGAGCAGGCCGCCGCCGCCGCGCAGAGCCTGCGCGATCAGGCGGACTTGCTGGCGCAGGCCGTTAGCGTGTTCAAGCTGGCCGGGCCGGGGGGATTCGGCGTGGCGCAGCGCCAGACGCTGGCGCTGCGGTAAGGGACTACCAGCTGTAACCAGCCTTGGCGTAATAATACCGGCCATTAAACCCGTTCGGCGCCCAGCCGCTGTACAGGTTGATGCCGTTGAGGTTGAGGTTGGCCACCGACGTGATCGTGTCCGGATACTTGTCGGTCACGTTGTCCACGCCCAGGCTCAGGCGCCAGTTCTTGCTCAGCTTGACGCTGGCCGACAGGTCCAGCACCCACTGCGGATCGTACACCTGATCCTGCGCCGGATTATTCTGCGGCACCGTGAAGCTGCCATAGCGCGTCACCACGCCGCGCGCGTTCCAGGCCCCCAGGGTGTAGTCGGTCGCCAGGCTGAACTTGTCCTTCGGCGAACCGACCGTCAGGCGGTTGATGGTCTGGCGGTCGATCAGGGTCAGGCCGTTGGCGGTCAGGATGGCCGGATTGTCGTTGACGTGCTGCACCGAGCTCTTGTTGCGGTTGTACGCCAAGGTGAAGTCGTAGCGGCCGGCGCTGGCCAAATCCCAACGATAGGTGCTGACCACGTCGACGCCGGTGGTGCGGGTGTCGATGGCGTTGGTGAAGTAGCGCGCCGCGCCGACCAGCAGACCCTGGTTGGCCAGCGTATTGCGCAAGGTCGGCGACAAGGTCATGCTGGTCGACAGCGCGATGCGGTCGTCGATGTCGATGCGGTAGGCGTCGACGCTGGCGCTCCAGTTGCGGGTCGGCTGCACTTGCAGGCCGACGCTGTAATTGCGGGCTTTCTCGGCCTTCAACTGCTGCGCGCCGAGCGCGTCGGCGGCGGCGCTGCCGACGGCGAAGGTGCCCGTTTCGATCGGCGTGTTCTGGCCGTTGATGACCGAGAAGTTGGTGGTCGTGATCGTGTAGAACTGCTGCGCCAGCGATGGCGCGCGGAAGCCCGACGAGGCCGTGGCGCGCAGCGACACCAGCGGATTGAACGCGTAGCGTGCCGAGCCCTTGACCGACGTGGTGTTGCCGAAGTCGCTGTAGCGCTCGTGGCGCACGGCGGCCGAGGCCGAGAACTGCTTGGTGATGTCGGCCTCGAAGTTGGCGTAGATCGACTTGTTGTGACGGCTGTTGCTGCCGGCGTTGACCGGACGGAAGCCGGAGAAGCCCTGCGCGCCCGAGCCGCTGTAGGACGCCACGTCGCCGGCGCCGATTTCATATTCCTCGTGGCGCGCTTCGACGCCCAGCGCCACCGTCAGCGGACCGCTGAAGGCGGCCACCGGGAACTCCTTGGCGATGTCGAAGTTGAACAGTCCTTGCGTGTTGTGCAGCAGGCCGGCGTAGAAGTGGGTCGGGCTGTTCGCGCCCAGGTCCAGGTTGGCGGTGTCGTCGAGATTGAGCCGGAACTTGTTGCTGCCGTAGTTCAGGCTGGCGTCCCAGCGCCAGCCGGACAGCTCGCCGCGCAGGCCGGTCACCAGCGACTGGTCGGTCGAGGTGCTGTTCTGCAGCGGCAGGAAGCCCTCCGGATACAACGGCGAGCGCAGCGGCGCGTTGGCCGCCGTGCTGGCGTAGGCGGTGCGCCAGGTGGCGGCGGCCGAGGTCTTGCGCTCGCCGAAGTTGGCGAAGGCGTACCAGTCGATATCGTCGGCGACGCGGTACTGGCTGTTGACGAAGATGCTGCGCGGATGGCTTTCCGGATCGCCGTAACGCTGGCTCACTTCGCCGTAACGCGGCTCGCGCGGATTGCGCAGGTCGGCGCCCGCGCGGTTGGTGGGATCGCGCTCGGCGGCCTCGATGGCCACGCGCACCCAGCCCTGGTCGCCCAGGCTGAAGCCGGTCGAGCCGCGCAGGGTGCGCTGCCGGCCGTCGCCTTCCTTGTACTCGCCGTAGCCGACTTCGATGTCGCCGCCGGACGCGCCTTTTTTGAGGATGATGTTGATCACGCCGGCGATCGCGTCGGAGCCGTACTGGGCGGCAGCGCCGTCGCGCAGCACTTCGATGCGTTCGATCGCCGCCAGCGGGATCGCGTTCAGGTCGACCGGCGCCGAGCCGCGTCCCTGGGTGCCGTTGACGTTGACCACGGCCGAGGTGTAGCGGCGCTTGCCGTTGACCAGCACCAGGGTCTGATCGGGCGACAGGCCGCGCAACTGGGCCGGACGCACGGCGTCGCTGGTGTCGGCGCCGGACGGGCGCGGGAAGTTCATCGACGGCACCAGACGGCCGAGCACGGTGGCCAGTTCGGTCGAGCCGCTGGCCTGCAATTCGCGCGCGCTGATAATGTCGACGGGCGACTCGGAATCGATGGTGCGGCGGTTCTTGGCGTAGGTGCCGGTGACGACCACCGACTGCAGCTCGCCGTCGGCGGGCGCGTCCTGGGCGAAGGCGGGAATGACGATGGTGGCGATCAGCGTGCTCAGCAAAAGCGGCGTGGCGGTGTGGCGTGTGGTCATGTGGCGGTCTCGTGTGCGAAAGTGGTGGCACAGGATAGCAGCCGCACAATTGAATACCAACGAACGATTGCGTCTAAAGATATACCCGCACTCCGGGGTCAGGTCCACCATTTCTACACGGGCTGATCTGTCATGCGTTGTCGGCGGCGCACGCATGGCCGATTACGGCGTGCCGCCTAATCCGCCCTACGTGGTTTAGATGTAATCGCGCTTCACTGGCCGGGATTGGGCAGGGTCGCGTGGATGGCGTCCACTTGCGCGATGATGTCCGGCGTGAGCGTGACGTCGTAGGCGTCGATGTTTTCCTTCAGCTGCGCCAGGCTGGTCGCGCCGATGATGGTCGAGGCCACGCACCAGCGGCCGTAGCACCATGCCAGCGCCAATTGCGTCGGCGTCAGGCCGTTGTCGCGCGCGAGCTCGGTGTATTGCGCCACCGCCGCCAGCACCGTCGGCCGCAGGTAGCGCGGACTCCACGTCGGCGGGAAGATCGTCAGCCGCCCGTGCGCGTTCGGGTCGTCGTGGTACTTGCCCGTCAATTGGCCGAAGGCCAACGGGCTGTACGCCAGCAGGCCGACGTTTTCGCGGAAGCAGGTCTCGTCGAGAAAACTGGTCTCATAGTGGCGCGCCGTCAGGTTGTACAGGTTCTGGATGGAGGCGATGCGCGGCAGGCCCTTCATCTCCGATTGCTTGATGAATTCGCTCACGCCCCAGCACGATTCGTTGGAGACGCCGATCGCGCCGATCTTGCCTTCCTTGATCAGCTCGGCCAGCGCGGCCAGGGTTTCCTCGACGGCCACGCATTCGCGCTCGAGCCGCGGATTGAAGACGCTGGCGCCGAAGATCGGCACGTTGCGGCTGGGCCAGTGCAATTGGTACAAGTCGATGTGGTCGGTCTGCAGGCGTTGCAGGCTGGTGTCGACCGCCGCGCGCAGGTTGGCGGCGTCGAAGTTCTGCTTGCCGCCGCGTACCCAGCCGATGTTGGGATTCGGTCCGGCGGCCTTGGTCGCCAGTACCACCTTGTCGCGCTTGCCCGATTTCTTCAGCCAGGTGCCGATGAAGCGTTCGGTCGCGCCCTGCGTTTCGGCGCGCGGCATGACCGGGTACATCTCGGCGGTGTCGATGAAGTTGATGCCGCGTTCGAGCGCGTAGTCGAGCTGGCTGTGCGCGTCAGCCTCGGTGTTTTGCTCGCCGAACGTCATCGTCCCCAGGCAAATCTTTGTGACCTTCAGATCGCTGGAACCAAGTTGTACCTTCCGCATGCCCGCTCCTTAATGTCCGCGCACGGCCTGCGCGCAATCGTTGACCAGTGCCGGACCCGCGTAGATCAGGCCGCTATACAACTGCACCAGTCGCGCGCCGCAGTCCATTTTGACCCTGGCGTCCGCACCGCGCATGATACCGCCAACGCCGATAATCGGCAGGGCGTCGCCCAGTTCGGCCTTGAGCAGGCGGATCACGGTGTTGGACAACTCGAACACCGGCGCGCCCGACAGTCCGCCCGCCTCGGCGCCGTGGCGCATGCCGGCCACGGCGTCGCGGCTCAGCGTGGTGTTGGTGGCGATAACGCCGTCGATCTTATGGCGCAGCAGCGCGTCGGCGATGTTCTTGACCTGGTCCGCGTCCATGTCCGGTGCGATTTTCAGGGCCAGCGGCACGTAGCGCTTGTGCTGGTCGGCCAGGCGCGCCTGCGCGTCCTTCAACTGCGCCAGCAGGCCGTCGAGCTCGGAGCCGCCTTGCAGCTGGCGCAGGTTCTTGGTGTTGGGGGACGAGATGTTGACCGTCACATAGCTGGCGTAGGGATAGACTTTTTCCAGGCAGTGCAGGTAGTCGTCGGCCGCGCGCTCGATCGGCGTGTCGGCGTTCTTGCCGATGTTCAGGCCCAGCACGCCGGCCTTGTCCTGATAGAAGCGCGACGACTGCACGTTGGCGACGAAGGCGTCGACGCCGCCGTTGTTAAAGCCCATGCGGTTGATGATGGCGTGCGCGGCCGGCAGGCGGAACATGCGCGGCTTGGGGTTGCCCGGCTGGCCGCGCGGCGTGACGGTGCCCACCTCGATCGAGCCGAAGCCCAGGTCCGCCAGCGCATCGATGAACGCGCCGTCCTTGTCCAGCCCGGCGGCGAGGCCGACCGGATTCTTGAACGTGATACCCATCACGGTGCGCGGGTCGGCCGCCGGCTGCTTGACCAGCTTGGTCAAGCCCAGCGCGGCGGCGCGTTTGAGCGCGGGAAGGGTGAAGTGGTGCGCGGCTTCGGCGTCCATCGAGAACAGCATCGGACGGGCCAGGGAATACAGGAATTTTTCGGACATGAGGGGGCTCTGGTTGTTGGCCCCGGTATTTTATCAGGCCTCCAGCACGCTCCACACGCCCTTGATGCGCGCCTCCAGCGGTTTGAAGTTGGTTTTATAGGACATTTTCGGGCTTTCCCTGATCCAGTAGCCCAGGTAGATGTAGGGCAGGCTCAGCTCGCGCGCCTGGGCGATCTGCCACAGCACGTTGAAGGTGCCGTAGGAGGCGCCCTCGACATCGGGATCGAAGAAGGTGTACACCGACGACAAGCCGTCCGACAGCACGTCGATGATGCTGACCATGCGCAGGGTGCCGCCGGGCTCGCGGAATTCCACTAGCCGCGTGTTGACGCGGCTTTGCAGCAGGAATTGCGCGTACTGGTCGCGGCTGTCCTGGTCCATGCCGCCGCCGGCGTGGCGCTTGCTCTGGTAGCGCAGGTACAGTTCGTAGTGTTCGTCGGAGAATTGCAAGGTGGCGACGCCGGCGCGCAGGTCGGCGTGCCGGGCCCAGGCGCGGCGCTGGCCGCGGTTCGGGGCGAACTGGTCGACCACCACGCGCACCGGGATGCAGGCCTGGCAACCGTCGCAATATGGTCGATATGTAAAGATGCCGCTGCGCCGGAAGCCGTTCTTGACGAGTTCCGAGTAGACGTCGGCGTTGATCAGGTGGGAAGGCGTAGCCACCTGCGAGCGCGCCTGGCGCGCGTCCAGATAGCTGCAAGGGTAGGGCGCCGTCGTGTAAAACTGCAGCGTCGCGAAAGGCAGATCGTTCAGGTGCGTCATGCACGTCCTATCGATGGCGAGATTCTGATCCTGTTCCAGTCCTGATGATAGCGCTTGTTCGGCCGGGGCGCTTGTCACCTTTAGCTTAACTGTCCGGGGCCAGCGGTGCAATGGGTTCCCACACGGTGATTTGCGGCAATTCAATATTGTTGCGCAGATGCGCCAGGAATTGCGCGCGCGGAATCGGCGCCGCGCCCAGCGAGGCCAGGTGCCCGGTCTCCTGTTGGCAATCGATCATCTTGACGCCGTGCCGGCGCAGGAAGCCCACCAGGTAGGCCAGCGCGATCTTGGAACCGTCGGTCACGCGCGCGAACATCGACTCGCCGTAGAACATGCGGCCGATCGAGACGCCGTAGGCGCCACCGACGAGCTCGCCGTCCAGCCACACCTCGGCCGAATGCGCGTAGCCGAGCCGGTGCAGCCCGGTGTAGCCGTCGATGATGTCCTCCGAGATCCACGTGCCAGGGCCGTCCCTGCGCGGCGCGGCGCAGGCGCGCATGACGTCCTCGAAGGCGCTGTCGAAGCGCACCTGCCAGCGCCCGCCGGCCGCCATTTCGCGGGCGACCTTGCGCAGCGTCTTCTTCAGGCTGTCGGAGATGCGGAAGCGCTCGGTCATCAGCACCATGCGCGGATCGGTGCTCCACCACAGGATGGGCTGGCCTTCCGAGAACCACGGGAAAATGCCGTGCCGGTAGGCCATCAGCAGGCGCTGCGGCGACAGGTCGGCGCCGGCGGCCAGCAGGCCGGGCGCCTCCGACGTCAGCGCCTGCGAGACGTCGGGAAACGGCGTGTCGCGTTCGAGCCAGGGGATCACGTCGGTTCCGCGTCCGAGCGCATCGCGCGCGTGATGTCCTGGGCGTGGAAGCCGTAGCCGCCGCTTTTGTCTTCCCGCATGCGCGCGCGGTCGGCGAAGAACAGTTCCAGCGTCGTGCGGATGGTGGGGAAGGCCAGGTCGTCCCACGGGATCTCCGCCTCGCTGAACATGCGCACGTCCAGGCTTTCCTCGCCGGGCGCGAAGTCGAGGTCGAGCAGGGTGGCCAGGTAGAACATATGGACCTGGTGCACGCGCGAGACGTTTAGCAATGAAAACAGTTTACCCAGTTCGATGTTGGCGCCGGCTTCCTCTTGCGTCTCGCGCATCGCCGCCTCGGCCGTGGTTTCATCGTTTTCCATGAAGCCGGCCGGCAAGGTCCAGTAGCCGTGGCGCGGTTCGATCGCGCGCTTGCACAGCAGGACTTTCAACTCGCCGTCGCGTTCCCATACGGGGATCGTGCCCAGCACCATTTTCGGGTTCTGGTAATGGATGGTGGAACAGCTTTCGCAGACGTAGCGGGGACGGTTGTCGCCGGCTGGTATCAGCAGGCTGACGGGGGAGGCGCATTCGGAACAGAATTTCATAGGGGAAGGTGCTCAGGGGCGGATATTTTTGTTCATATTGGTTACTTTACACCGATTGCGCCGCGCACGGGATTGGCTACGGCGGCAAGGGAATGCATTTATTTGGACTATCACGCGCGATTTCAGGATTAACATTGCCTAAATTGCTGAACTGCCCTATAATGATTGCACAGACGCGGGGTGGAGCAGTCTGGCAGCTCGTCGGGCTCATAACCCGAAGGTCACAGGTTCAAATCCTGTCCCCGCAACCAAATTCGAAAGCCGTTGATTCTTTACAGGGATCAGCGGCTTTTTCTATTGTGCGGCGCTTTATGGCAAATAGTCGGGGTCGAGCAGTTGTTCCTTGGTGAACGGCATCTTAGTGGGGAAGGCCGACTTAGGCAGGCGCGTTTCGTCTGCGGCAAGGGCCACGGCCCTTGCGTAGTTTCGCGTTGCGTAATTGTCCAACAGCGGTTTCAGACTGGGTATTTCTTCCATGAGATCGGCGATGCTATAGCGTTGCTCCCTGATCGAACGCAGCCAACTGCCTGAAATGTGGTCCGGTTGTACTTTCCATTTCAGCAGATGCATCATTAATTGCACGATGCGGTTGTTGAATTCGTGCCTTTCCTTGCTACCCATGCTCTCGAGCTCCTCGATCAAATGTTCAAGGTCAAGTCGTTCGAATTGCTTGGCGCGCAGTAGCTCGGCCTGGCTTTGCAGCCAGACGAGAAAGTCCGTGTCGTAATCGGTTTTGATGTGATCGTCCATGGGGCACCTCCGCCAGCGTAATGCGGACGTCGGAGCTTTACTTTACGCCCGCTCAAAGGGGCGGGCAAGTCAGGCCTGCGGCAACGTGGCGCAGGATGCGCGGATGAAATCGAGCATGGCTGGCGTGACCCAGGTTCCGACGAGCAGTCGCGGTTCACGCGTGTGGGCGTGGCGGATTTTTTCCAGCGTCGCCGGGTTGTCGCCGATGCGGGCGCTGAATAATGTCATCCATTGGCGGGCCAGCGCTTGCGATGCCGGATCGGCGGGATCGGCGCCTGCTTCGAGTTGCCGGTGGACCGCCGCGATCAGCGCCATCCACTCCGCGCCATGCTGGCTGGCGCCGACGCGCATGCGGTGTAACTCGTCTTTGTCGAGATAGTCGGCGTACAGCGCCAGCTTGTGTTCACCGAACGCTTCGATCACGTATTGCTTCAGTTGCGGCGTGATCCCCGTGTGCAGTTGCGCGGCCGGTTCCATCTCCATCATGACGGTGATGCGGCGCGCGAAGTCTGGATTTGCGGCGGTGTCGCGTTCGAGCATCTGCATCCAGCGCTCGGCCAGTTGGCGCGGTTCGGCGCCGGCGGGTGGGACGCCTTGCCGCATCAGGTCCTGTATCTGCGCGACCAGCGCGGCCCAGCCGCTGTTGCGGCGCGCGTCCTGCTGCCAGAAGGGCAGGCGGTGCAATTCGTCCTTCGTGAAGTATTTGTCGTAGAGGTTCATCAGCTCCAGCGTGGACAGCCAGTCGGCCAGTTCCGGCTCGCCGCCGCCGGCCATCTGCCGGTGCAGGTGCGAGAGTTGTTCGCGCAGCGCGCTCGCTTGCGCGATCTGCTGGTCGAGGGTGGCGATCTGCTGTGCGACGACGTCGGCGAACGGCGCGTCGGGGCTGGCGAGGAAGGTGCCGATGTCCGCCAGCGACATGCCGAAGCGGCGCAGCGCCTGGATCTGGTGCAGCCGGGCGACGTCAGCGCGGTTGTAGAGGCGGTAGCCGGAGTCGGTGTGCGCCGATGGCGTCAGCAGGCCGATGCTGTCGTAGTGGTGCAGCGCGCGCACCGTCAGCCCGGAGCGCGCGGCCAGCTCGCCGATTTTCAGCACGGCGTGATTGCGATGTTCTTTCATGCGCGATAGTGTACGCGAGGTCGGAGTGGCACGTAGGGCGGATTAGGCGGGACGCCGTAATCCGCCATGAGCCGCCGACGGCGCATGCATGGCGGATTACGCTCCGCTAATCCGCCCTACGTGATTCCGATGTGTTTTTGGCGATGGCGTCCTTCGGTAGCTTGAGCAGCAAGGCCAGTAGCGATGCCAGTTCGGCGCGCATCTCGCGGCGGTCGACGATCATGTCGATGGCGCCGCGTTCGAGCAGGAATTCCGGCCGCTGGTAGCCCTCCGGCAGCGTGACGCCCAGGGTGCTTTTGATGACGCGCGCGCCAGTGAAGGCGATCAGCGCCTTCGGTTCGGCGATCACCAGATCGCCCAGGAAGCAGAACGAGGCCGATATGCCGCCCGACGTGGGATCGGTCAGCACCGAGACGAAGGGCAGCTTCTTCTCCGCCAGCCTGGCCAGCATCGCCGTGGTTTTCGCCATCTGCATCAGCGACAGCAATCCCTCCTGCATGCGCGCGCCGCCGCTGGCGGTGATGCAGATGAAGGGCACATGCTGGTCGATCGCGGCCTGCACGCCGCGTACGAAGCGCTCCCCGACCACCGATCCCATCGAGCCGCCCATGAAGTCGAATTCGAAGCACGCCACCACCACCGGCACCGACAGGATGGCGCCGCCGATGACGATGATCGCGTCGGTCTCGCCGGTCGCTTCCATCGCCGCTTGCAGGCGCGCCGGATAGCTTTTGCTGCCTTTGAACTTGAGCGTGTCGACCGGCAGCACTTCCTGGCCGATCTCGTGACGGCCGCCTGCGTCGAGCAGGGCGTCGAGACGGGCGCGGGCACGGATACGCAGATGGTGGCTGCATCCGGGGCAGACGTGCAGATTGGCTTCGAGATCGGCGCGGTAGAGCACCGCCTCGCATGCGGGACACTTGATCCACAGGCCGGCCGGTATCGATTGGCGCGGTTCGGCGCCGTTGCGGTTGAAACGGGGCGGTAGCAGTTTTTCGATCCAGCTCATGGCATCCTTGATTGTGTCGGAGATGCCGGAATCGTAAAGCCTGACGTTACGTCAGGATCAAGGGGAATCTTTGCCGTCGCCGCGCGGGTGCAGGCTGGCCCAAAGATGGGCGGCGGCCATTGTGCGGTGTGGCGCGTAGCGGGCCAGGATTTGTTCGGTGCGCGGCATGTCGGGTTTGACGTCCTCGCCCAGCAGCTGTTGCAGCGCCGCGCGGATGGCGACGTCGCCGTGCAGCGAGCAGTCGGCGTAGCCGTAGCCGCGCAGCAGGCCGTAGTTAACCGTCCACGGGCCGATACCTTTGACTGCCAGCAGTGCCGCCGAGATCTGTTCGATGCTGTTGGCGGGCGTGACGTCCAGTCGCAGTTCGCCGCTGGCGACCAAATTGGCCAGCCGCAGCAAGGTCTCCGCTTTAGCTCGGGAGAATTTGCGGCTGGTCAGATCGTCGATACTCAGCTTTACCGCGTCGGCCGCCTCGGGGTAGCACCACAAGCCGCTGGTGTGTTGGCGGCCGGCCTGCAGGATGAAGGTGCGGCGCAATGAGATGGCGAACGACAGGTTGATTTGCTGGCCGATGATGGCCCAAGTCAGCGCTTCAAACACGGTGGCCGATTGCACGATGCGCAGGCCCGGCTGGGCTGCGGTCAGGGGGCCGAACATGGCGTCCTTGGCGGCGAAGGCGCAGAATGGCTCCGGATCGATGCGCAGACCGAGGATGCTGAGCGCCGCTTCGCGCACGCGCTGTTGCGAGGCTTTGGCCAGCTTGCCGTCGGCGTGCACCGCGCAGCTGGCGCTGGTGGGCGCCAGCGCGCTATCGATTACCACCGCGAGCACCACCGGCACGCCGTCCACCACTATTCCTTTGCGCAGGCGCGTGTCGCCGACTTCTTCGGCGACGCTTTCGGTATCGCGGCTGTGGAAGGCCAGTACGTCGTGCAGGCGGTAGTTGGCCGGCAGCTCGAGCACGAAGCTTTTCATACGGGTTTGGTTTTGCGCAGCGCGCCGAAGTTGGGACGGAAGCCGGTGACCAGCGCGGTGCCAGCGATGACGATGGCGGCGCCGACGATGGTGTACCAGCCGACCGTCTCGCCGAGGAACAGCGTGCCCCACAAAATGCCGAACAAGGGGCTGAGGAAGGTCACCGTCAGCGCCGACGACGGGCCGACATCCTGGATCAGGCGGAAGTAGATCAGGTAGGCGATGCCGCTGCACAGCACACCCAGCGCGATCACGGCGCCCATGATGCCGACGGTCGGCTCGCCCGGCGCCGGGAAGAACGGCACAATCGGCAGCACCAGCAGCGTGGACGCCCACATCGAGCCGTGCGCGTTGGACAGGGGTTCGACGTCCTTGACCGATTTGGCGTAGTTGCTGGCGATGCCGTAGTTGAAGGAGGCGAACAGCACGGCGGCGATCGCGAGGCCGGCGCCGGGTTTGGTGCTGACATGGTCGAAGCCGACCAGCAGCGCGACGCCGCACGCGCCCAGCACGAGGCCGAGCATGACTTTGCCGCTGACCATCTGGCGGGTGAGGGCGGCGGCGATCAGGGTGCCCCACAGTGGCGTGGTGGCGTTGAGCACGGCCAGCAGGGAGGCCGATAGCGTGCGCGCGGCGAAGGCGAACATCAGGAACGGCAGCGCGGAGTTGAACAGGCCGAGGATGAAGTAGTGTTTCCAGTGCCTGCGCAGGTTGAGTGGCTTTTTCAGTACCAATGCGATCACCGCCAGGAAGAGGGAGGCGAACAGCACGCGGTATTCGATCAGGACGGCCGCGCCCAGCACCGGGGCGGCGATCCGCATGAACAGGAAGGAGCCGCCCCAGATGGCGGCCAGGAAGATCAGGCGGAGGAGGTTGGCGGTGCTCATGGAATTTAGGTTCGCTATTTTGGTTTCGTCGGGCGGATTGGCGCGTAGCGCGTAATCGGCCATGAGCCGCCGATGACGCATGCATGGCCGATTACGCTACGCTAATCCGCCCTACGTGGTTCCGTCTTTCCGCTTCTTGCTTTCGAACTGATTTACACCGCGCCGCTGTCGACCGCGCAGACGGTGTCGCCCGGCGCCGCCGGCGAGGCGGCGTGCGGGATCAGCATCGTCGTTGGCACGCCGTTTTTGATCGCCGTCAGCTCCGCCAGGATCGAGATGGCGATCTCCGACGGCGTTTTGCTGCCGATGTACAGCCCTATCGGTCCATGCAGGCGCGCCAGCTGCTCCGGCGTCAGGTCGAATTCCAGCAGCCGCTCGCGGCGCTTGCTGTTGTTCAGGCGCGAGCCGATCGCGCCGACATAGAACGCGTCCGACTTCAACGCCTCCATCAGCGCCAGATCGTCGAGCTTGGGATCGTGCGTCAGCGCCACCACGGCGCTGCGGTGGTCCAGCTTCATCGACAGGACGATATCGTCGGGCATGTCGTGCACCAACTGCACGCCGTCGACGTGCCAGCCGGCGCGGTATTCCTCGCGCGGGTCGCAGACGATGACGTGGTAGTCCATCGCGGTGGCGATTTGCGCCAGGAAGCGCGAGAGCTGGCCGGCGCCGATGATCAACAGTCGCCAGCGCGGTCCGTGCAGCGTGACCATGGCGCGCTCGCTCACCTGCATCTGCGCGCCGGGCGCCGCTTGCGACAGCTCGACGTCGCCGGTCTGCAGATCGAGCCGGCGCTGCACCAGTTCGTGCCGTTCCAGCCGCTCCAGCAGTTCGGCGACGCGGCTGCGCTCCGACAGC
>Ga0105244_10001955_pt1 | contig 15983 bp, 14 predicted proteins | sample KBSM44metaG_FD_80423 | JGI IMG/M metagenome (GOLD analysis project Ga0105244, IMG submission 80423) | Miscanthus rhizosphere microbial communities from Kellogg Biological Station, Michigan, USA - KBS M4-4 metaG | ecosystem: Host-associated > Plants > Roots > Rhizosphere > Soil | place... | reverse complement strand
CTCAGGACCACAAACCCCAGAAACGACAAAGCCCCGTAAAAACGGGGCTTTGCGGTACAAAATATGGCGGAGGCGCAGAGATTCGAACCCTTATCATAGGTACCCCCCCGTATCGCTTTTTGAGAAGGTTTTCTCTCGTACCGCAAAGTCGCTAAAGACTAACAAATCCGGGGACATTAGCAATCCCTTGATCTATCCCAAAGCGTGCAACTGACTGCATGCTTTCCAAAGACTGCCAAACGACCAAATTACCCTAATCCGCAGCATCATTCCTCTGTGCCCTACTCCCTTCGTGGCAGGGAACCAATCAGCAAGGCTATCGCATAAACCGCCATCACTGTGTCCAAATTCAGTGGCAGGCTCGTTCGGGCCGCGTCATCCAACCAAGACCTTCAGTGAGGAGCCATTGCTGTATTCGACCTGTGAGGTATCGATTGGCTATGGGTCTGAGCGCTCTGCTTGCAAAGTTCAACAGCTGAGTCAAACAATCCCGCAATTTGAAAATGGCCAGCGACGGAACCCCCTCCCATGAACGCACAAGACATTCCCACCTCCGCAACTGAAGCTGACCTTGAGGCGGAATTGCATGCCGCCATCCGCGTGGCTTTCCCACTACTCCCCCGCGCGAACATTCGCCACCAGACGCAATTCAGTTTTAAGTTTGGTCATGCCGAGATTAGCCTTGATGGTTTGCGGCCCAGATACTCCGCCAGAGCACGAGCCGACGTCATTTTGTACCTTGATGAAAAACCGCTTGCCGTACTCGAACTCAAGCGCAAGGACATTCCTCTTGAGGCAGCGGACGGCTTTCAAGGTTTGTCATATGCGAAATTACTAAACCCAATGCCCCCCTTGGTGGTGGTTAGCAATGGGGTCGAAACACGATATCTCGAAACCCACGGCGCGAAGGCGTGGTCGCCAGCCAATCGAGATGAACTCGCCTTTAAAGCGTTGATGGACAACGCCGCTGAAGTCGCCACTGGCGACCTGAAACTCGCGGTTCAAAATCTCATGGGTACTAATCCAGAGGTTTGGATGCAAGCTATCCGCCAGGCGACTAGCGCTAACCTGAATGAGCTAACGGGTGATCTTGCAGATATAGGCCAGCCATTTGCCCGAGATTTTATGATACCGAGAAAAGCTACGTCTGAGGTCATTCAGCTGTTGTCGCAACGCAGATTGATCCTGGTTGAAGGTTCATCCTTGGTGGGCAAGAGCAACGTTCTGCGTGAACTGTGCGAGCTGAATGCGAAAAACAACACCCGGGTGATTCTTTATCTAGAGACCAGCTCGGGAGCTAGCATTCTTCAAAGCGTCTCGGACGTACTCGAAGACCATCTGGATTGGCCGATCACCCCCAGAGAAGCACGCTCATGGTTGAAGAAGGTCTCTGAGAGTGACGGCCCAGAACTTGTCTTGGCGATCGACGGCCTCAACAACGATGACAGGGAGCTACGCAAAGAGATCGAAGATCTCTCAGCGACCAAGTTTGGAGAACGCCTAAAACTCGTCGTGGCGCTCGATACCTCGGTGGCAAGCAGGATTGTCATTACCAATGGCCGCAGCCCTTCACCGATTGGGCGCCGGGCTGCACGGGTGTACGTCACTCTTCTGAACGATGAAGAGTTCAGCAAAGCCGCGCACACGTTCAGTGAAAATCGCCTGATTTTCATGCGCGGAGCCAAGCTTTCACGTGAGTATCGATATCCTTGGGTGCTTAGGCACGTAGCCGCTGATTCGCTATCGAGCTTTGCAGGGCAGCCCACCCACACTGTTCTTGCACCTCTTCCTTTGCTGAGCATCCATCTCATTGAATTTGCACGTAGCCGCTTTGACGATATCGACCTTAGACGCAGCTTCGGCAAACTAGCGCAGGCCATGCTAGACGAAACCAAAGATCGTACCCGTCACCCTGCGCTTGTCACCGAATGCATAGCGACTTTTGCTATTCGCCGCACTACCTTGCTGAACCATCTCACTACACAGGAGTTGGAAACGCTTTCTGAGTCAGGTTATCTGAAACAAGCAAGCCACGAAGCCTCCGGCACGGATATCTGTTACGTACGGCAACCCGCGCTGCTGGCAAGTGAGCTTGCGAAGCTCCTGAAGTCCGAGATCCTCAGCCAGGCGATCAATGATCACGCGAGTGCTGCTGAATGGTTAACTGGCACAGCCTCACGATTGCCACTAGGCGATGTCATCTCAGCACAGGCACTGGCGGAGGCAGCGACCTCAGAACACGGGCTTCAAGCAGGCATCCTGCTTGAACTCATGCAAACGAAGCCGAGAAAAACATCCCTTTCCCCGGGAACAGTCGTTTCGGGGCACCTACCTGAAATTGGATACGTGAAATTTCGGGTGATCAGTGACACTCAAATAGACATCCTGAGTGACGGCAGGCCGCACCGGGTCTCCTTCGACGAGCCGATCGGTACAACATATGCTGACCATACTGCTTGGTTAATCCTTTCCCATCTGTGTAGCGCTCAAACTGAAATCTGGGATGAGCACGGCAACGGGACTCGCCTGGAGTCAGCCATACTCCTTCAAGTCTCCTCTTCAAAAATGCCCCTGCTCCCGTCATTCAATACGGGCCCACAGCTCCTTACACATGAACTACCCGATGGAAGCTCCATAGTCTGCCACCGTGTGGGAATTGTTGAGCCTATTACCCAGTCGATCCTGATTTTTCTTCAGCGCGACTTGGAGGAGTCTGTTGAATGGATCAAGTGGGCATTGACAAAAAAAAGCGCTGCCGTAGTAGCCCGAATCCACATAGCGCTCAGTGAGATTGCGAACATGACCGAACCCCGTTCCGGCTGGGCAAAAAGCCTGCTGGCAAACTACATCATCCCAGAGATGAAGGTTTTTTTTCCTAACAATGACGGGCACTTCGCACAATAGCGTTATCGCACAAGCACGAGCGATCGCGAAAGCCCCTATCTTCTGGGGGCTTAAAGGGGGGGCGGCATATTCAAATAATTGTGAAGGCCTATTTTATTCATATCGCCTACTGCACCACGGTGGCGGAGGAGCATTCAGATGACTCCCGCCATCGATCAGACTGGCGCGCCAGGGCAGGCGAGTGTTATCCATACACACTTGCGCCGAGTCACAGCAGTGGAAAGCGCAAAAACCCTGGCCACAATTTCAATTCCCTAGGAATCAGCATGCCCAGTCAGACCCTCTACATCATCGGCAATGGCTTCGACCTGCATCATGGCCTGCCCACCCGGTATAAAAACTTCAAGGCGTACCTGAAGACGGTTGATACGGAGGTGTTCGACTGGGTAGACACGTATATCGCGATCGACGAGGACTGGGCAGAGCTTGAGCTAGCCCTTGCCTATTTGGACACCGAGAACATCGTATCTGACCTGGGGAACTTTCTAGTCTCCTATTCAGCAGAGAACTGGAGCGATTCCGGGCATCACGATTTTCAGTATGAGGTCAAACGGGTAGCGGCTGGGCTTTCGGGGTCATTGCAGCAGCATTTTGCAGAATGGATTAGATCGATCGCGATTCCGGAGCGCAGCGAAGTCGCGAACCCTCTGAGCACTCTCGAAACAGACGCAACCTTCTTGACGTTCAACTACACCAGCACACTCTCGAAGATCTACAGTGTTGCCCCAGAAAACATTCTGTATATCCATGGTGAGGGCAAGGATGAGAGCTCTGAGCTCATCCTTGGTCACGCGTGGGCGGCTGATGCTCGCCCCTCACTGCAAGGCAGGTTGGATGAGGATGCTGACACACGATTTATGGAGGCGATGGGCATACTGGATGACTATTTCGAAGACACGTTCAAGCCGAGTGCGAAGATCATCAAACAACAGGCTGAGTTTTTTTCGGCACTGAGATCGGTCACGAAGGTAGTTGTGCTCGGGCATTCACTGTCCACAGTAGACGAGGCTTACTTTTTGGCGCTCGTGGAAGCCTTGCAAGCCGTGCCCACTTGGACGGTTGCCGTTAGATCTCACGCGGAGGATCCGGATAAAGCGGCGTGCCTGACGGAGTTTGGTGTGCCCCGGGAATCCATAGACTTCAAGCTCTGGTCGCAGATGTGACATGGAAGGGGGGCGCTGGTCGCCCCCTATATGATGACACTCCTATCGAGTGAACACCTCCCAGCGGACTCAACGAGTATGGTTATCACCGGCATGCGTAATCGAGCGTGACGATGATTGTTCACCGGTCTCGGGCACGGTGACCCTGTCTCCACCTCACAGTGGTCAGCGTCCAATTCAGTTGGATGTGGTGCGTATTGTTTGTACTGGCGTTACTACGCAGGCTTCGTTAGAAATACTTATCCGTTCTTGGCTAATGAGATCGCTCAGGGGTGGGCCATCTAACTGTCGTAGCTCCCGGACAAGTTTGCCTGGCAGCAAGCGACTGAATAGCTGAGCCGCTATCGCCCCAATAAACTGGATATATAAACAGTACCAACGAGTATGATAGCAAAATAGTTGCACCTCGCCTGCACCTGTGGCCTCATACCCCACCATTGGATCCCATCACAGCTGTGACAAGCAGCAGTATTCTTGCGGTCACAGGTATGTCGGATGGCTAAAGAAAAAACCTTCATGGAAGAGTCGACTGCACCCGGCACCGGGGCAGCGTTCGATTATCAATTTTACTATTTCATATACCGTCTTCTGAACATGAAGAAAGGTCAGTCTATTGGCCTGGAGATCAGAGATGACGTCCACAGCGAGCTGGACAACGACGTTCAGCTGCTGTTTCAGGTCAAACACACGATTCAGACCAAAGCTGACGGTGCGCCTATCACCCTCGCGGAACTGGATTCAGATCTGTGGAAGACGCTCTACAACTGGGCACGGGTCATTTCTGATCCCAAGGCGGGCCGGAAAGGTAACGACGACCAGGTCAATTTTGTCAAGAAGACTGAGTTTCATCTGGTCTCCAACAAAAGCCAAAGCAAGCTCAACATCTTCTTGGGCTTGGTGACTACCTACACGGAATACCCTTCCCCACAGGCGTTCGATGCGTTGCGCGAGCATACGCAGGAGCTGGCGCAGTCGACACAGGATGAGAAGATTAAGACCTATATTGATTTCGTTCTCACTTTGGACACAACAGTCCTCAGGGAATACTTCAAGAGGGTATTTTTTCAGCTCGAAGAAACGGAAATCATCCAGAAGATCAAGGACGCCCTGGAAGACAAGTTTGTCTCCCCGGAGGATGTCAACAGCGTTTACGAGCGGCTTTGCTCAGTTATCCGGGACGACAACTACATCGCGATCGTCGCCGGCGAACTCACCAGCATCAGCTTCACCGACTTCAGAGACCGTTACAGAAGAATCATCTCGGAATCCGCTCGTAAATCCCTCAGCTTTTTGAGGTCGGATCCGCCGCTCCCGAAAGATTTACTAGGCCAACGATTCATTCAGCAGCTTGTAGCCATCGAAGATATTAGCCCAACGGATGTCGAGTTGATCACCCAGATGTCCACCTACAAAGTCCGGATGGCCCGAAACCTTGAGGTCTGGGTGCATGGCGGAGAGGTGGTATCAGACGAGGTCGACGACCTGCACAGGGACGTGACACTTCGCTGGCGTAACAGACATCGAAAGGCGTTCAGGAAGTGCACCGAGGCCGACATCAACGAAGAAGCCCAGCGAATCGTGGATGCCATGCGGGATGAGACTTACCAACTGGGGGATGACCAGCTCAGCACTGAACAATCCAATGGCGAGCTGTACATTCTCTCAGAGGATGACGTCATTGGCTGGCATCGAGACTGGGAGACCCTATGAGCCTTGATGATCCAAAACTCTCGCCTCTGACCTTTCGTGCTTGGAGCGGGTACAACAACGCTGGGATAGCCGCAGTGGCTATAGGGTCAGTGCTCCGCCACACCCGCTCGCTCAGCTTGGCGAAAGCACTGCTGATCATGCCTATCGTGATGCACAGTGAAATGACAAAATTCTTGGCGAGTGAACGCACCCGATCCAGAGAGGTTGCTTCCTTGTTGGCTATCCGCCCCGACTTCGTCGCCAACTTTGATCGACGCTTCCACAGCAGCCTCGTCCATTCAGTCAACGCGATTCAGCTTTTGCACCAGTTGGGCTACCTGAATTTCGACACCGTCTTGACCGAAATCACGCCTTTCGTGGTCAGCAAGGAATTCGGCAAGCGCGCCGCTTTGATAGCAAAAGCCTCATCGGAAATCGCGCACCTGCTGCAGACGTCGGAAGATGATCTATATCTAAACCTAAGGGTAGAGTTGTGAAATTCGGCATCGACACCATCCGCCTTTGGTCGCACAGCGGCGAAACCCGAGACGTAAACTTTGAACGTGGTCGTATCAACGTGTTATCGGGCAGCAGCAACCGAGGCAAGACCTCGCTGCTCCACATCATCGACTACTGCTTGTTGTCCAGCACTCACAACATTCCGCATGCCGTGATCAACGACACTGTGGCGTGGTATGGCATCAAATTCTATGTCAATGCCAAAGAGCTGGTCATCGCCAGGCGCAGCCCCCACGCACAGACAGTATCCGATGAATTGTACTTCTCCAGCATTGGCGAACTACCTGCTCTGCCGCAGGCCAACGCCAACAGCGAAGACATCAAGGCGATCCTTCAGAGCGAGTTCAGCCTGGACAGCAGCGTCATATTGTATGGCGGGCGTGGGGTTCGCTACGGCACTCAGGTTTCGTTTCGATATTTCCTGCTCTACAACACCATTTCTGACGACATCATCACGAACACGACAGCCTACTTTGACCACCAGCAGGAGGACAGGTATCGCGTTGCTCTTCCTCGGGTGCTGGATTTGGGGTTGGGGATCGACAGCTTGGAAAACATCGAGCAGCGAGAGCGCCGTGATGACCTTAATCGCGCGATTGAGCGCCTGGAAAAGAAGAAGCGTGTCATCAGCGGCGGGCGGCATTTATTCGAAAAGGAGGCGCGCCAACTGGCCGCGAGCGCGGCGGAATTTGGCCTGATTGAGGAGGTGCCTAAAGAAGTCACCATTGAGTTCTTGCGAGACGTCGTCAAAGGGGTGCCCACCCCCGAAGCCACTGGCGAGGATGCCAAGCGCCTCTCCACCGCTCGCTCCAAGCTGTTTGAAATCAACCGGCGCATGCGCAGACTTCGCGAGTTCTCTGACGAGCACAAGCAATACAAGATTGCGCTCAACATCACGCGCGACAGCCTCAAGCCATTGGACACGCTGCTGGATCAGACGTCCCAGCTCCTCAAAACAGATCTCTTTGACGACCTCATCGACAGCTTGAACGTCGACCTGAAAGCACTGAAGGCCGCGACATCTACCCAGCAACCTGTCGACACCCAAGTCACGGCAATGATGACCGAGCTCACTGAGCAGAAAGAGGAACAATTGAAGCTCATTGAGTCATTGCCCAAAGCGCAGAAGTCCTTTGAAGACACGATCCAGTTGGTCAAGTTTGTGACTCGTATCGAGACTAAGCTTGAGACCTACAGCACCGTCTCAACCGACAGTCCCGAAGATTATGATGGCGAGATTGGAAGGCTTTCCAAGCAGCTCGAAGGGATGGCGGTGGTCGATGTCGCCACTGTTCGCAATGGCACCGTTGGACAGATCAACGACGTGGCATTGCAGCTTCTAAGCGAAGCAGCGGGTGCCATGGACAATTACGCGAACTTCCTGCCTTCGTTTAACTATGAGTCGAAAAAGCTGCAGCTCAGAAGGCCAAAGTCGTCTTTCATCGAAAACGTAGGCAGCAGTTCAAACCACATGTTCCTCCACTTGTTCATGTTTCTGGCGCTGCATGAGGTAGCCATCGATAAAGGAGGAAAATTCGTTCCGGCGTTCCTGTTCATCGATCAACCTAGCAGACCCTACTACGGTGAAGAACAAATCATGGATGAGGTCACCCTGAAGTATTCGGATCAGGCGAAAGTCAGCCAGGCGTTCCAGCTGCTGGGCAGCTTCGTCAACCGCATGCGAAAAAACTATTCCACGGAATTTCAGATGATCGTTCTGGAGCACGTTCCGATAAGGCTTTTCGAAAATGTGCCCAATGTGAATGTGCTGCCTGAATTCAGGGGCCAGAATGCCTTGATCCCTTCGCATTGGCAGGCTGCCGAAAGGCGTTGATTGACGTAGGTCGTAGGCACGGAGGCCACGCAGCTCATGTCCAAGATTTACACCTATCAGTCAGCAGCCCCTACCGACCAGATGCTGCTGACCGACATCATGGATCTCGATATCGGGGCGCAGGTGGATGTACAGGCGTTTCTAACCCGAGATCTGGTTGAGGTCATCCAGGATAGAAACGAGTTGGCGGGACGTTATGCGCGCGATCCCGACCAACCTTGGATGACCTGCAGGCTTTGTGGCGGCGCTGTGATGCTTGTGCTGACTCAGCAGCGACTTTTTCATTTCAGGCATCACACATCAGAGGAAGGTGTACGAGACTGCCCCATCTCTACCCGAGGAGCTTTCAGCGCAGATCAGATCAACCGGATGAAGTACAACGCGGCGAAGGAAAGCGTCGCGCACCAGACCCTGAAACGAATCATCCGGGACAGCCTCTACGCTGATGTGCACTGCTCTGAGCCTGAAGTGGAAAAGGTCTGGCGCGGGATGCCAGTGGCAGAGCGGGCAACCTGGCGTAAGCCCGATGTGCAGGTGTATCGCGGAGCACAACGATTTGCGTTCGAAGTGCAGCTATCGACCACTTTTCTCACAGAGATCGTCGGCCGGCGAGAGTTCTATCGGCTCAATGGAGGCGCGATCATTTGGGTGTTTCAAGGGTTCAACCCTCATGAGACGCGTACCGCCGAGGAAGACATCTTCTACCTGAACAACCTCAATGTTTTCATCGTGAATGACCACACGCTTGCTCGCTCATTGGAAGCGGAACGCATGGTCATGGTTTGCTGGTACGCCGTCCCTCATATCAACGGGCGGATCATCGTGAATGAGTGGATCACGCAGGAAATTACCCTTGACCAACTGACGGTCGATACGGATAGGCAACTGGTCTACTTTTACGACTATCTGACGCATCGCAAGGCCTTGGAGACGAGCATCGGCGAAGCCGCGCTCAGGCAGCAATTCCACGATTTCTGGAGGACTCTTTCTCCTCAGTATGAGAAAGATGCCGCACAGGCTTGGATACCGCTAAGGGCTCGCATCAACGATGTCCTACCCCACCTGGAACTACCTCAATCATTCGACGATGGGCATTTCCATGGGGTGGTGTCTATCGTCCTCAGCGCGCGCTACGGTGAGCCGGTGGGATACCGTTGGCCACGCCTGCTAAATGTAGCGAACCATGCCTACGATCATTACAAGGCTTACCTGCTCCCCTTCGGGTGGACGCTGGATGCCTTTAATCAACACGAGATGCTACTCGCACAGGATACGAACAAGACCTGGCAGAAACGTCGAGCACTCATTCGAAGCGCGCTTATAGGGCACGCCCCTGCATTTCAGCAAGACGTGCAGTACAACGCCGTCTTGGCGTTCCTTGTGCCGGAGATCAAAGACCGTCTTCAGGAAAACCGCCGCTGGTGATCGGTAGAGTCGCCAGGCGATGCCCGTAATATTAACAAGCGCTCCCACCCAGTCGTCTTCGCCCAAGATTGGGGCCCTGTGCAGGCAGAGATGAATACAGGCGCAGGGGCTCCAAGTTAAGGCGAATCTGCGGCCTGTATTTGGAGGACTTTGAATTCGGTCGAACCTCGCGCTTAGGTGTATAGACACGAGGGATGGCATTACGCTACTTTTCGGATCCAGTTTCAGTCATCCCCTCGGTACGAAATTGGATAATGATCCGAACCGTCGGCCAGGGCAGTACCGACTCAACTGCTGATTCACGGACACCCCGCCCCACCCTCCTCATGCTGTCTCTAAAGGAATATGCTTTTCAATGGATTTACGAAACTTCATTCTAGAAAACACCCAGGCGCACTTTGGCAAGACGGGCCAGGCGCTGCTACTTGCCGCCATAGGCCACATCGCCAATGCACAAGGCATTAAAATTCGTGATGAACTCAAAGGTGTCAAACTTTCGCAGTTTATCACTGACCATCTGAACGACGAACTCGACATTGTTCAATCCAGTACCGACCGGTTGGTGTACGGGGTTGTGCCAAAGGGTAAATTGCCAGCCGACCCAGCTCTGTCCACTACATTGCGGCCACCAGAGTTTCCGCTGAGTGACGTAAACAGAGCGCTCCAAGCCGCCTTTCTGCGACCCGTCAGACACGAGCGCACGCGGTACGTGTTAACGCAGCCGACGTTATCCTATGTCGATGTTGCCGCCGGCCAGACGCCCCCTCAAGGTGGAATCGCCCTCGAAGGAACGTTTCTCCCCTCAGCAGAGCAGGCGGCCAATCCTGTATTGCTTCGCTCCTTCATCGAACGTTTCGCAAACGCATACCAGATCGAAATTGGCTACGTCCGCAATCCAAGAGGCCCGCTAGCTGACTCACTGCTCTCGAAAATTGTTGAGTGCCTCACGGACGATGAGCTGGCGCGAGTTTCAATTCCTTTGGATATTGTGGCAAAACTGATGAGGAAGTAATGGATTACGTATTCGGGTTTGCTGGCATTCCAAAGGAGTTGCGGGAAGCTGTTGAAGCCAGAAACGCTGAGTTTGCACGGAAGGCAAGGTTTTTCATTGATGCCATGCCATCAGGTGCATCCTACCGTCAGCGAAACGTAGACTTCTTCGCCGAGCACTTCCGCCAGTATGCGAACAAAGACGTCCACCAAGCCGTCTCTCTGGCGATTTTCTATCTTGTGAAGGATGATGAAAGCACTGACTTTTTCGTTGAGTCCTTCTTCCCTCATACGCTAATGATTCCTGTCTGCTGGAAATGGGACAACGAAAATGGTGGATCGGTGGTGAAAGCTGCAAAATCACTGGTCGCAACGCTGGCACGCCAAGTCGCGACTGCACGTGCCGCTCTTCCAATCCTGAAGGATGAGCTGCAATCGCGAGCCGCCACCACCCCGTGGTTGCTGCCGCCAAAAAATTTCGATTCCGATACCTACGTACCGACCCTGAAGAACCTCCACCGAGCGATCGGTGATGGCTTCTGTATCCAGACGGCGCTGACGCAGCATCGTGCAACGTTTGCCAAGGCGCATCCTGGGGTGCGACTACCTGGTAAGACCAAGAGCTGTTATGTAGATAAGCGAGGAGTTGAGTTTCATCCTCCAGGTAATGACCGCCATGGATTTGCTCGCGACAGCGCTGAGCACGAACGGCAGTGTCTACTCGCAGGTCGTTGGCGTCTAGGAGCTCCGTATGATCGGTTGTTTCATTACGACTGTACGAGAGGGGACAGAAAACTGAAGGGACAATTCTACGGCTGCCACAGTCCCCAAGCGAAACAGGAGGGCAATCCTCACCTCAACATCTCGCCAAACGACCATGTTCGTCGCTAGCTAAATGATAAAGGGCAGCAGGCTTGGCCAAGCTTGGCTGCCTTGACTTGCGCTTGGTAACACAGCGCTTTGGTGACGACGCTGGCCAGATGACAGGAACGACAACGGCCAGATGACAGGAACGACAACGGCCAGATAAACTGGCCGTTGGTTTTCCTTCAAAAGGAATAACATTGCAAACCCAAGAAGCAGAGGCTTCTATAACGTGTCTTATGGCTAGTAGGCCAAAGGCTGGGACGCTCCGGAACGAGCCAACCCATCTAACCTAGCTACCCAAGCTTACCCGAGCAATGTTGTCCGAGTAGAGCATTCGCAAGTTGCGTTCCCGGTACCCTTCAAGAGAGTACAAAGTAGCAAGCACGGGGCCTTAAGTTCGAATCGCACCTTAACGATGCGTAAGACAATGCTAACACGCCCATCCTTTGGAAACCAAACATTTCCTCGATCTCGGCGTGATAAACCCACGCTAGGAGCCACCAGCGACGGTGATCTGAGCGTGTGAGACGATCGACTTTCAGCAGGGAAGCTGTTCCATCAGGTCAAGCGCACCGCGATGAGGCACTGCACATTCGTCACTGATTGATCAGTCTGCGCTGCGCCAGTGATCAGGATTACCGATGCTGGTGTTTCTGACACGCGCAACATTAGGCTTGTGCCCTAGTGCTTTTGCCTTCGCAATCGCCTCGGCTTGGGTAGTGAATGTCGTGTTGACAGCCTTTGTGCCGCCAGCCAATTTCAAGTGGTAGCCAGTGATCGGGCTACCCTCGGGACGGCCAGGAGGCTGTGGCTCAACGTAAACGTTCGGCATAGCTAAACCTCTGATAACGACGGATTGGCCTACCCAATATGACCTAATACTCAGGACATCACAATGGATCCAATCAGTGTTCCCCCATTATAAACGGCTATGAAGCGCTGCGTTACAGCGCAGGCCGAGACTGTCAGCTGAAAGCATTGCATCGCCCTGATTTGTGGATCCCGAGCCATGTATTTGAGCCGGCCCGGATCTGCTCCGATGCGCATCATGTGGCATCCCGATAGGATAGCAACCGGCCCACTCCAACGCCCTGCTCCAAAATCCTATCCTCACGTCTCAGGTGTAGGCCATCGCGGCGGCGCGCCCGGCTTGCCCTTCGCAAACATCATTATCCTGATTGACTCCGCGGAACAGGCTTCGCCATGAAAGGCGCGCAAGCCCGCCTCGACGACAACTGCACTCCTGCATGACCATAAAATTATCGCGGGATTTTGAAGGGGCGTTTTGGCTTGCGGGGGATGAGGCGTTGTTGCTAAATCCAATGAAAGCCATATGGAGACGCCACATTGAGTCAAGTCGCTAAACGTTTGAACGAGTCCCGTGCAATTACTCGGGAGTATTTTGCTCTGCCTCATCACACGCGGTCAGGCGCAGAGGCGCTGGTCAGAACAGCAGCGACCCTGAGCTACCTCGGATTTCTGAACAAGCGCGTTTCCTGCGTGGAGTTTGCATACAACAAAACCTTTCAGTTGGTGCACGAGCATTCACAGACCGGTTCTATGGACGGGTTCTACGACCGCTTGCGCAGTGAAGTTCACATGCTGATCACCGATCACCTCACCTACCACGCCGAAGAGGCGCCCCGTGTGGCGGCCTATGAGATTCTTGCTCAGGTTGAAAGGCACCAATGGTCTGCCAGCTTTGTGGCAACTCAATTGATTGACGCTCATTCCAAACTACTCAGCTTAGGGAACGAATGAGGCGGGCCTCTATCAGCCTCATGCACGCCTCAACGCAGGACTCCAATTCCCTGCTTCGAGGACGTATTAGCCTAACAACTCATACAAGGTGAAAACGAGTTCAGGGATCCAGCATCACTCAAATGTGCCGAGATACGATTCAAGATTTCTCCAAACCTGGTCGGCGGTCTCATCGGAGAATCGATGCATCTGGGTCACTGAGCCAACGATGTAGTCAGGTGGGAAGTACTCAGTGATTTGCCCATTGCTCTCGAAGCATTGAATTACCTGCTGAAAGAGCGACGGATCCAGCGGAATAGAGGCATTCGGATTGTGAAACAGATAGATTCCGTCGTGCCATGCCTCTGAGTACCGTGGGTCTTCTACGACCGCCCTGAAGGGGCCTACCTGTCCATGCGAGTCAGTGCGCACCCCGCTAACGATTGCTAACGAGTTCCTGTCCCGTACCCCTGCAATCCGGCCCATCCGATTGAATTTGGGTATAGTCGCCTGGGTGACCAGCATGACAGCTGAGACATGGCGGTTACCCGGTTGACCGAAGAAGTTCGATGCGATGGTTCGTCCTTTGTACTCATGCCGCTCAATAGGCACCATCTTGCCATCGATCAATTCCAGCCCATAAAGGAATTTCTGCATAGGGCTGGCGGACATGGCCATCGACATGTTTTTTGAATAGTCGTGCACCGCGATGACAAAGGGTTTCCCCTTGGTGTGAGGGAGCTCCCAGTAAGGGAGCTTTAGAGGCTCGGGCCGATGTCGTACCTTTTTGGCCAATGTGCGCTGAAATCTGAATGGCAGTTCGTTGTCGACGTGCTCAACCAGCTTCTCAATCACACTCTCATCAAACTTTTTCTCGCGTTGTCCCTGGGATCTCGGGCTGGCGGATTCGGCCACGTCGCAATCTTCAATCGCACTAGCGCGGGGATCAATGTCATCTTTGACGTCTGGCTCCCCCTCCTCCTCCAGCTCAGCCACTGTAGCGGCTTCCAGCGCAACCTGTTGGCCATACTTGGTGAGAAGGTAGTCCGGCTGTGGATTTGAGTGATCTATGGTGAAGTCAAGCTCATAGAAGGCGGCGTGCAGATAAAGCTCGAACAGCCGCGAGTTGAACTCATTCCCCTGCAGCCCTCGGATAAAGATCCCATCAGGATCCTCAAACCAATGAGCGAGCTCCTCCATCGCGACCCTGGCGGGAAAATAGGTAGGATCGTCAAGGAGCATCTTGAGGTAGCGATTGCGCTTATATTCAGGGACTTTAGCCGCAAATATCGCAAATGGACTCGGTGCTTCGTCTCCCTGACGGAATAGCCCACCGACGGTAGAAGCGATAACCTTAGGTACGCCCGCCAGAGCCTGCTCCATCGCGGCTTCAGGGTTCGGATATGAGCATCGCGTGTCCACTGCCCTGAACCGATTATTCAAATCCCGCGCGAGTACAATCACGTTGTAATCATTGTCGATCTTGCACAGAAGGACAACGGCTAACAACGTGATGTCAGGCGTCTCATAGATGTACCAGTGGGTTTCCTCGGTAAATTGCTTCACGAAGGGCGAGCGGCCGTAGAAGTATGCGTCGAATCGATTTTTAGTGATTGGCTTGAATTGGCCCATAGTTTCTCATCCTGAGGTTTGCCAGGGGGGGAGGAATCAACCTCTGTGGACGTACACGTTTTGGCGCCCACAATGATCGGATACCTAGTGCATGAGGTGCAACGGTTTACTACTACTGGCTTGCCGGTTAGGCCCAAGGGCTGGGACACGAGACCTGTTCGGCCCGGTCGCCTTTACGATCCGGTTGGTGGGCTGCACGCGGCGATTGAAGAACTGATTCTATTTGGGTTTCGAAACCCGAATATCTACCTCCACATCAGTAAGCCGCGCCCTGGGCAGCTGCGAACCATATGGCGTCGACAGGTTGAAGACCTTGGTGCAGCGGTGCGCGAGATGGCCAACGCCGGGCTGCTAAAGGTTGGTCAGAGACAATCGGTCGACTTCATCCTTCCGTTTTTGCGTGGGAATGATTTTCACCGGTCTGCACGAAACAAGCCTTCCCAGAGATGGGACATGGCTTGCTTGGCAAGCAATAACGCCACTGCTGAAAAAAGGCGCTGGAAGCACCATGCCGGCTCCTGATGCCTTGAAGGACGATACCGGTCGTAAGGTGCAAAATCTCGCTTCAGAGTTGAATGCCAACACTTTCGGAGAACTTGGACACTCATTTCTCGCGACCTGGCAAATCAGCGGTGGTGGCCGCACGCTCGCTCCACGGTCGATGGGCTCAAAGACCATCTTCAAAGCTTTGGAGCAACTGTCTCGGTGAAAGACAGCCCTTCACGGTTTTCCAGTGCGCCCGCGAGACGTATCATGCCGCGCGTGAAAACGACTCGCCCGGCACCATCTTCAGGAAGAACTTTGCCCTCATGACCAACCTCCCCCAATTTTCTGGCCTTGGTGCCAATATTGTCGCGGCATCAGCAAAGATAACCATGGAAGAGGGATTCAGGGCCGCGACACTTCGCTCAGTTGCAAAAAAAGCGGGTGTGCAACTTCCGCAAATCTATCACCACATCGGCAACATGGAGCAGCTCGCAGGCGCCACCGCGAGCTACCTTTGGATAGCGTTTCTTGAGGGGCGGGAAGAAAATCCCGACTCTATCCCAGCTCTGGTTGACGCATTAGAGACACAGATACATTTTGGCTTGACCTATTCGGAGCTGTATCTGCACATCAGCGCACCGCGTAAGGGTGCAGCCTCAAGCTTTTGGGATATTCAGTCCGAATATCTGAAAGAGCGGATCAAGAAAGTCGCCAAAGACGGATACCTGAGAGTG
>Ga0105244_10001951_pt1 | contig 16003 bp, 8 predicted proteins | sample KBSM44metaG_FD_80423 | JGI IMG/M metagenome (GOLD analysis project Ga0105244, IMG submission 80423) | Miscanthus rhizosphere microbial communities from Kellogg Biological Station, Michigan, USA - KBS M4-4 metaG | ecosystem: Host-associated > Plants > Roots > Rhizosphere > Soil | place: Michigan... | reverse complement strand
GCGCCGCCCACCGGCCTGCTGCGCCTGGGCGTGCCGCAGACCATCGGCGATGTGGTGCTGCTCGATGCGCTCAAGCACCTGCGCACCGAATACCCCGACCTGCGCGCCCAGGTCGCCACCGGCTGGGGCAGCCAGTTGGTGGGCAAGATCGAACGTGGCGAATTGGACGCAGCGGCGGCCTTGTTCCCGGCAGGCAAGATCTTCCCGGACAACATCGTCGGCGAGTCCATCGGCAAGATGGAACTGGTGGTGGTCTGCGCCAAATCCCAACTGCCGAAAAAGCCCTGCAAGCTGGCGGACGTGTACCAGAACGGCTGGATCCTCAACCCCGACGGCTGTGGTTTCCGTGCCGGGTTGCAGCGCACCTTGTCGGACCAGGGCCTGGCGTTGCGGGTCAACCTGGAAACCTTCGGCACCGAACTGCAACTGGGGCTGGTGGCCGACGGCCTGGGCCTTGGCCTGGTACCGCGCCCGCTGCTGGAACGCAGTGCCCACCGCGAGCAACTGGCGGTGATGCCCCTCAAGGACTTCAAGCCGGTGATGGACCTGTGGCTGATCTACCCGCACTTCCTCGGCAACCTGCAAGGGCCGGTGGACGCCTTCGGCAAGCTGGTGGCGGATTCGCTGCACAAGGTCCGCAACGCCGCCTGACCTCTCGCCATCCCTTGTAGGAGCCGGCAAGCCGGGCTCCTACAGAGTGCTTGACGCTGTTATGGTTATAAAAAAAAATAATAATTAGCTTAGATTAAAATGTGCTTTTTATTATTTTTTTGCACCCCGTAGGCTTGCCTGGAAGTCCTTAAGGCCATCCAGGAAGTTTTGCCATGAGCAGCGTCACCTCGATTTCCAGCGTTTCCAACAACGTTCGCCAACGCGTCACCCCGGAAGAATGGGAAGTGCGTGTCAAACTGGCCGCCGCTTATCGCCTGGCGGCCTTGTACAAATGGACCGACCACATCTACACCCACTTCTCTGCCCGCGTGCCGGGCCCGGAGGAGCATTTCCTGATCAACGCCTTCGGCTTGTTGTTCGATGAAATCAGCGCCTCCAACCTGGTCAAGGTCGACCTCGACGGCACGATTGTCGACGACCCCACTGGCCTGGGTATCAACTACGCCGGGTACGTGATCCACAGCGCCATCCACGGCGCGCGGCATGACCTGCAAGCGGTGCTGCACACCCACACCCGTGACGGCATCGCGGTGTCGGCGCAGAAGGACGGCCTGTTGCCCATCTCCCAGCATTCCATTGGCTTCTCCGGGCGCGTGGCGTACCACGGCTACGAAGGCGTGGCGCTGGACCTGGATGAACGTGAGCGGCTGGTCGCGGACCTGGGCGACAAGAGCGTGATGATCCTGCGCAACCACGGCCTGTTGACCGCGGGTGTCAGCGTCGAACATGCCTTCCAGCAGCTGCAAGGGCTGGAGCGCGCGTGCAACATCCAGATCGCGGCGCAGGCGGCGGGGAATGCGGAGTTGATCTTCCCGCCAGCCGAGGTGGTGGCCAAGGTCGAGAAGCAGGCCGAAGTGTTCAAGGCCGGCGATGGACCGGGTGTGGCGCGGCATTGGAATGCGCTGATCCGGCAGTTGGAGCGTACTGATACGGACTACAAAAACTGATCTTGAGCCCAATGAAGATCTAAAAAATGTGGGAGCGGGCTCCCACATTTGGTTGGGTGGTGATCTTGTTAAGCCACCTGTTTGGCCTGTTCGCGCTCAGCAATCAACTGGCGGGTGAGGGGGATCAGGCGCTTGCCGTAGTCGATCGCGTCATTGAGCGGATCGAACCCGCGGATCAGGAACGTGGTGATCCCCAGGTCGTAGTAATCCACCAGCGCTTCAGCCACCTGCTCGGCGGTGCCCACCAGGGAGGTGGAGTTACCCTGCGCCCCGAGCAGCCCGGCGATACCGGTCCACAGGCGCTTGTCCAACCGAGTGCCTTGCGCCGCTGCCGCGAGCAGTCGGCGTGAACCTTCATTCGGCGGTTCGCGCCGCACAAAGCCATTTTTTTCCGCCAGCGCAGTGGCCTGTTGCAGGATGCTGTCGGCACGCGCCCACGCCAGTTCTTCGGTTTCGGCGAGGATCGGTCGCAGTGACAGACTGAAGCGGATCGTGCGCCCATGCTTGGCCGCCTCGGCGCGCACCTGGGTCACGATTTCGCGCACTTGCTCATAGGTTTCACCCCACAGCGCATACACGTCAGCATGCTTGCCCGCCACCGCAATCGCGGCCGCCGAAGACCCACCGAAGTACAGCGGGATATGCGGCTGTTGCGGCGACTTCACCGTGGAGTGCGCGCCTTCGACCTGGTAGTACGTGCCGTCGAAATCGAACGGTTGCTCGCTGGTCCATTCCTGGCGCACCACGCTCAGGTATTCGTCGGTGCGCGCATAGCGCTCGTCCTTGCCGATATGGCTGCCATCGGCACGCAATTCACGGTCGTCGCCGCCGGTGATGATGTGCACGGCGGTGCGCCCACCGTTGAACACATCCAGCGTGTTGAACTGGCGGGCGGCGAGGGTGGGCTGGGCAAAACCCGGGCGGTGGGCGATCAGGAACTTGAGCTTGCTTGTCACGCTCGCCGCGTGGGAGGCGATCAGCGTGCTGTCCGGGCTGTTGGAATGGAACGCCACCAGGGCGCGGTCGAAGCCGGCTTCCTCGTGGGCGCGGGCCACGGTTTCGACGTAGTCCGGTTGCAGGGTCGGGCCGCTGCGCGGGTGGATTTCGGAAGCGTGGTGGCCGCCGATGTAGCCGATGAATTCGATGCTCATGGTCTGTCCTTGTTCAGTGCGTGGTGGTCACCTCCACCGGGCAAGGGGTCGGTTATTCGCCTTCAAAGTAGGGGCAGCGGCAGGGCCTGTAAAATGCCGATTGGTTCTAACCTAATTATTAAAATCCAGAATGATGATTTTTACTGTGTATCAGTAATCTGCATTTTGTGACTGCGTAAAAAATGCCCTTTGCATTCCCGCGGTTGAATTGGTGTTGAGAGTGGTTATCATCACGCCTCGTTCATCAGCCATTGGGAATGCCTTCATGACCACCGCCGATCCGTATGCGTTATCTGCCGAATTCTACGATGTGCTGTGCGAGCAGCAGTGGTTGCAACGCGGCGGGCCTATCGCCCGGGCGCTGCAGGAAGTGGACCCCAACGGGGTGATTCTGGATGTCGGCGCCGGCACCGGGCCATGTGTGCAGGTGATCGCCGAGGCCTTGCCCAACGCGCGTATTCTTGCGGTGGAACCTTCGGCCGCCATGCGCGCGGCGCTGGTGGGGCGAATCATGCGCAGCAGCGATTTGCGCCAGCGCGTCACCGTGTTGGCCGGCACCCTCGAGCAGGTCACCTTGCCGCCACGCCTGGCCGCAGCGGTCATCTGCGGCACCATTGGTTACCTCGATACAGCGCAGCGCCAGCACCTCTGGCAGCAACTGGCCGAACGCCTGGATGAGCGCGGCCTCGTCATCGTCGACGTGATGATGCTCAAGGCCCCGCAAACGGTGCCGCTGATGCAGGTGGCCAACGCGGCCATCGGCGAGCACACCTACCACGTCGCCCTGCAGGGTGAGCCCGCCGGCGGCGACCTGATGCACTGGACCCTCGACTACCAGGTGCGTGCAGGCGAGCAGGTGTTGCGCCAGTTCCAGGCCGACCATCACTGGCACACCTTCGGCCTCGAACAGGTCGCCGAAGAGGCCGGCGCCGCGGGGTTTGTCCTTGAGCCCCTGGGCGATGCGCTGATCCCCGCAGCGGTATTGCGCAAGCGCAGTTAATCCCGATTCGGGGGGCCGTTGCGGGTTACGGGCGGCGCCCTTTTGACGGATCCCGTTAGATGGGCTTTTTCAGCGTTTGGGGCAGGGTGAACACATGCAATCGGTTGTCGAGACTTCCCCCGCCAGCCCGCGTGCAGCGGTGACGCGGGATTGGCGAATTGTGCTGGTGGTGGCCGGTCTGTACCTGGCTCAGGGCTTGCCGGTGGGGCTGGCGTTCCAGGCGTACCCCACGCTGTTGCGCAACATGGGCGCCTCCCTCGACCTGGTGGCGCTGACCCCGTTGGCGAGCCTGCCGTGGGTGGCCAAGCTGTTCTGGGCCGCTGCCGTGGAAAACCGCTGGAGCCCGCGCCTGGGGCGGCGTCGCAGCTGGATTCTGCCGTTGCAGGCAGGCTCGGTGCTGACCCTGGCAGCCATGGCATTGGTGCCCTTCGACGTACCAAACATGGGCCTGCTGCTTGGCCTGATTGCCTTGCTCTCGCTGTTCAGTGCCACCCAGGACATCGCCGTCGATGGCCTGGCTGCCGAGCGTTTGCCGAGCGCCAGCCTGGGGCGGGTCAACACCTTCCAGGTGGCGGGTTTCATGGTCGGCATGCTGCTCGGCGGGCCGGGCACGATGCTGCTGTTCGATCACTTCAGCGCACCGCTGGTCTTTACCTTGTTGGCGGCTGTGGTGCTGCTGTGCAGCCTGCCGGTGCTGTTCTGGCAGGAGCCCGCTGCATTGGCGGCGGCAGACAAAGCCAGCCTGTGGCGCTTCTTCAAGCGTCGGTTTTCCGGGCGCCTGACGGCCTTGGTGATGCTGGTGACTCTTGGCGGCTCGACGTTCTTCGGTCTGGCCAAATTGATCCTGCTCGATGATGGCTGGTCGGTGAGTGATGTGGGGGTGCTGGCCGGTGTCGGGCAGTTGCTCACCATCATCGTCGGCTGTGGTGTGGCCGGGTTGTTGCTGCGTCATTACTCGCGCTGGAGCACCTTGCTGACGGGCCTGGCGATGGTCGGTTCGGCCGGTGTGCTGTGGCTGGGTTTGGTGCTGCAACCGGGCCTGTCGGGCATGGGGTATGTGAGCGTGGCGACAGTACTGGGCGGGCTGGGCATTGGTGTCACCAGTGTGGCGTCCTACACCCTGGCGATGCGCTTTGCACAGTTGGGCGAACAGCCGGGCACGGACTGTTCGGTGTTCCAGGGCTTGCAGACCCTCGGCGATATCCTGGTGTCGTCGGTGGCCATCGGCGTGGCGGCCAGCTGGGGCTACGCCAGTGGCCTGGGCGTCGGCTTGCTGGCCCTGGGTGCTGCGCTCGGCATGCTCTGGCATGTACGGCGCAGCACCCGTGGGCTGGGGCTCGACGACGCCTAAGGCATTTCAAGGGCCTGGGAGTGACTCACCCCCAGGCACCGGCTGACACAACGCAACACCGCCTCACGCTGCGGCACCAGGTAAAAATGCCCGCCTTCAAAGCGGTGCACCTGCAGGCCTTCACGGGTTTCCTGCGCCCAGGCCTCGGCATCCCCGGGGTTCAGTTCCCGATCATCACGCCCCACCAGCACCTCGATGGGCACGTTCAAGCGCGCACGCTCGGGGGCGGGTAGGTACGTCTCGATCAACTGGTAGTCATTGCGCAAGATCGGCAAGGCCATGGCCTGCAGTTCGGGTGAGGTTTGCAAGGCCTTGGGGCTGCCACCCAGGGCAGCAATGTCTGCCAGCAATCGCGCATCGTCTGCCAGGTGCAGGCTGCCGCCGTGATGACGTTCAGGGCCTTCACGGCCTGACACCATCAAGCAGGTCGGCAGCCTCAGCGCCTGGCGTTGCAAGGCCAGGCACAACTCATGGGCCACCGCCGCGCCCATGCTGTGGCCGAACAGCGCATAAGGGCGGTCGAGCCATGCGGGCACGGCCGCCATCAGGGCATTCACCAGCGCATGCATGTGCGGGATCAACGGCTCATTGATGCGCTCTTCGCGCCCGGGCAATTGCACGGCGATCACTTCAATACTCGGCGGCAGCAGGCGCGCCCAATCGACAAAAAACCGTGCGCCGCCGCCGGCATGGGCCAGGCAGAACAGGCGCTGGCGGGCCAGGGGGCGCGGTTCGAAACGGCGCACCCAGCGTTGCTGATGCTGTTGCAAATGCAGGATTTCATTGAGCACGGGGCAGGTTCCTCGTTGGGGCAACCCAGGCCTGCATGGCCAGGGGCACCGGGGGCTCGGGGTGGATGGCTTGGGCGGGGCCCAGCACGGTGCCCAGTTGCTGCCAGGCCTTGCAGCAACTGAGGTGGAACTGCGCCAGGGCCGAGTCGTTGGGCTCGCCAATCGCCGCGTGTACCCGCAGCAACGCCTGGGCGATGCTGTCGGGCCACAGGTCGCTGAACACCTCGCGCAAGGTCGGTGGCTGCGGATGACCGATCAGGCTGCTCACCGCCAGGTCCAGGGCGGGGGCGTCGCCGTCCATTTCCAGCACGCCCTGGGCATTGCGATGCACGTGGGCGCGGGGGCTCCACAGCACGCTGGCGTGGGTGTCGGTCAGGCTCAACGTGCCGCCACGGGTGCCCAGCACAATGCGGTGCAGCAACTGGGTGTGGTTGTCCGGGTCGCCGGGGTGCATCTGGTTCTGCACCCGCAGATGCAGGGGGATTCCAGCCAGTTCGCCGCTGATGCTCATGAACGGCCCCACGGCCTCGGCGTGCAGGTTGAAGGCCCAGGGGCGCAGGCCTCCGATGGCCTGGCCGAGCATCTCCACCAGCGGGAACAGCACGTGCACACTGCAGGCGGCGTCGATGTATTCGGCTTCACGCAGGCTCAGCACATGGCGCGCCGCGTCGATAAAACACCGCACGGGCGTCAGGTCGCTGTAGAACGGATTGAGCCGGTACAGCACGCCGTGCTGACGGGCCAGGCGCAGGCAGTCGACCACTTCGTCGTGATGCACCGGGTGCTCCTGGACCACGTTGATGCCTCGGGCCAGCAATGCCTTGGCCAGCTCGGTGCCATGGCCGCCGACCACCGCCGAACGCACGGCCACGCAGGCCAGGTCCACCTCGGGCAGTTCCTCGACACTGCGGTACAACGGCACCTTCCAGCGCCGGGCACAGGCCTCGGACGCTACGCTGCCGCGCCCCAGGATGCCCACCACGTGGTAGTGCGCCGGCAATCGCGCAAGCCCTTGCAGGTAGACGTTGCCGAAGGTGGTGCCGCACACAATCACCTTTAATACCATGCTCATAACACGCCTTCCTCTTCGGCCGTGGTCGTCTGCGCCGCCAGGTTGACGATGCTCAGGGCCTGGCACGCAGCGTCGGCTTGCACGGCCGTGATCACGTAGTCGGGCATCAGGCAGTCACCGGCCCAGTGCGCGCCACGCCAGGACGGATCGCGCAGCAGTTGCAACGTCGCACACACCGCGACACTGGCGCTCAGCCCGTAGCTGTCCTGGCTGCTGAGCACCGCGCGTTGGCGCACGGCTTGCCCGCCACGCCAGCCGCTGAGTTCCACGCTCAGCCGGTAGTACGGGCGACGGCCGAGCAATTGCAGTTCAGCGGCGTGCACCAGTTGGGCTACCGCAGCGGGCAGGGCGCTCGGGTCCTGGCTCAGGCGTTGGCATGACGCAGCGATCAGCGCAGGGATCTGCGCCTGGTCGAACACGTTATGAAAGCTCGCCCGGGGCACGCCAAGGGTGCGGGCCAGGCGTTGCAGTTCATCGGTGAGGTAGGCACTGCAAAACACCGCCTCGGGAAAGCCCGCCAGGCGCTGCGCCTGCTGCTCGAATGGCGATGTTTGCATACGGCCTTCCACCCATTGGGCATTCGGCGTACCAAAGCCGCCCAAGGCGCTGAGTAACACATCGGCACCGCCGGCCTGGCTGCAATACTCGCGGCCACCGGCGTGAATGTGCAGGCTGCTGACCCGGTCGAAGCCCCGATTCGCCATCCAGCGCGGCAGCAACGCAGTAAGGCCCGGAAACACCCCGGCGCCGATGATCGACGGCTGACGGGCACCCTGCAACGCCGTCAGCAACGCCGCATTGCCAAAGGCATCCACATACGCCGCACCCGCCGCCTGGGCGGCTTGGGCCACGCGGTCACCCACTTGCCACGACGGCCCCGCGCAGTTGAGGACCACCTGGCAGCCGCTGCAAAACGCTGCCAGTGCCTGCGGGTCGAATACATCCAACACCCATCCCTCGACATCGTCAGGCCAGCGTTGAGCCCGGCGCTGGCCTGCACGCACGTGCACGTCCGCCTGCCGCCGCAACTGAGCCAGCGCCGCACTGCCCACGGCCCCTGCGGCGCCGACCAGTCCAACCAAACGCCGGTTCATGCGGGCACCTGCGCGCCCAGCAGCACGGGCAACAGTTGGCTGACATGGGGCGCCTGCATGCACGACACATGGTCGCCGCTGATGGTCTGCAAGCTGATGTCCCCCAACGCCAGGTCATTCCAGAAGCCGCGCATATCGCCTTGCAGGCCCGGCAGGAAATGCAGGGTTTCATCGTCGAGCAGGATGCGCAGGTCACCGGTAAACGGCGCCGGCTGGTAACGCGCCACGGCATTGAGACTGTGGCGGAACACGCGGAACAGCGCCTGCACTTGTTCGGCTGGCATCGCCTCGGCTTGGGTCGGTACCTGAGCGGCGAGGGCTTGCAGACGCCTATCGCTGGGTTGCTCGGCGAGCTGGCGGTAGCTGGCCGCGATGGGCGCCCATTCACCATCCAGCTGTTGCAGGCAATCGGCCGGGAGTTGTCGGCCGTGGCGCTCAATCAAGTGCGCCAGGGCACTGTGTAAACCGGCGTCGTCGACCGCATGCCCGGCCGCCTGGATATCGGCGCCGAGCAAGCGGCCGAAGGCGCGTTCCAGCAACAGTTCATCGGCGATTTCATAGCGGAAGCGGTCGCTGCTGATGATGCTCACCGTACCCACCTGTGCACCGGCTTCCAGCAAGCAACGGGCGACCTCAGTGGCCAGCAGGCCGCCCATGCAATAGCCCACCAACTCGAAGCGCAGGTTGCCGTGGGCCAGCAGTTCACTGGCATACCATGCGCCCAACTGCTCGATCAATTGTTCGGCGTCCACCTTCAGGTAAGCCGCCTCATCCAGCAGGCTCAGGCCCAGGATCGCACCTTGGCGTTGCGGCGCCGTGCGCAGGGCGGCGAGCAGGCTGCGGTAAGGGGCGAGGGTGCCGCTGCCATCGTGCAGCAACACATGCACGGTGCTGCACGCCGGGTCGCGGGCCGGCGCCAGTACGCTCAAACACGACGCGTCAGTGGCTTGGCCGGTGGACGCTTGCGCTGGCGCATCCTGCAAGCGTGCGGCGATGGCCTTGACCGTGGGTTCACGCAGCACTTCGCGCAGCAGGCGGTCCCACTCCCAGCCTGAGGTTTCCGGCAGTTGCTCGCGCATCCTGGCGACGATCTGCGCCACCAGCAGCGAGTCGCCACCGGCTGCGAAAAAGTCCTGGTCCCGGGCCAGCTCGGTGCAACCCAAGGCCTGGCTCCACAGCTTGGCGATGCGCTGTTCCAAATCGGTTTGCGGCGCCTCACCGCTGTCCATCACGCTGCTGCCTTGAGCCTGCAGGCGCTGGGCCAGGCGTGCGCGATCGACCTTGCCATTGGCCGACAGCGGCAGGCTTTCGAGCACTTGCAGCTGGCTTGGCATCATGTAGCCGGGCAGGCGCTGGTGCAGGTAGTCCTGCAGTTGTTCGCCACCCAGCGCTACGCGCCGCGCCGGGAAGCGCGTGACAAATGTGGTCTGGCCCGCGCAATCGAGCACGTCCTGGGCCTGGGGCCACGCGGCCACCAGCTCGGCGCCGGCGTCGCTGAACAACGCCTGCCATTGGGCGCGACTGATAAAGGTCTGGTCACTGCCGGCGCGCAAGTCGGTGAAGCCGTCCAGGCCTTCCTTGAACTCCATGGAAGTCAGCAACGAAAGGATCTCGCGGGTGGCCTCCATCACCAGCAAGTGCCCACCGGGCGCCGCCAATTCGCGCAGGTTATTCAACACCGTGGGCGCATGGCGGGCGTTGTGCAGCACGTTGGCGCAGACGATCAGGTCCCAGCTTCCCGCGTTCAGCCCCTGGGTCAGGGCATCGCTGTTGATGTCGAACAGGCCGAAGCGCACCCACGGTCGGTCGGCAAAATGCTCCCGTGCTTCGTTGATAAAAAACGTCGAGACGTCGGTGAACAGGTAATCCACGGCAAACCCATCGAGGGCCGGGATCAAATCGCGGCTGGTGCCACCCACCCCGGCGCCGATTTCCAGCACTCTCAACGGTAGGCCGAGGGTGGCGCGTTCACGGGCAATGTGCTGGGCGCTGGCGCAGATCACCTGGTTCATGCAACGCATCAACAGGTTTTCGTTATAGGCCGCCAGCGCGGTGTCCATGCTGCCCTGGGGGAACAGCAGCGCCAGCGGGTCGACCTCGCCACTGAGCAACTGCGGCAGGCGCTCGCTGGATTCGTGCAGGTAACGCAGCAGTTCAGCACCATAGTTCAGGCGTTGCTCCAAGGCATTCATGGCCTGCCAGCACACGGCGCGCTGTTCGGCCCCCGGTGCCTCGCCCAAGCGGTACTGATCGGCGTCGTGCAACAGCCAGCCTTCGTTGACCAACGCCTTGAGCCAGCGGCGCATCAGGCGTTGATGGGCCGGCGCGACACGGCATTGCTGCTGCACCTGGGCCAGGCTGTGGTGGGCCTTGGCATCGGTGAACAGCCCGGCGTCGCGCAGGGTCTTGAGGATGTCGAGCAGGGCGATACGGTTGGCCATCGCCACCCATTCGGCGAACAGGCTGCGGTCCAGCTGTTCGGTGGCCTGGGCGCCACATGCCAGGGCACAGTCGGCCAGGGGCGCGGCGCTGCTGTCGGTGTTCAGGTGGCGCGCCTCGACGAACGCGGCCAGGCGGCGCTCCATCGGGTTGTCACCGCTGAGCAGCACCACGCCGTGGGCCACGTCCGGGTGTTCGTTGAGCAGGCTTTCGATCTCGCTGAGTTCGATGCGGTGGCCGCGCAACTTGACCTGGGTGTCTTCGCGGCCGAGGAACTCGATTTGCCCGTCGGCACGGTAGCGGCCGAAGTCGCCGGTCCGGTACAGCCGTGCGCCACTGTGGGGGTGGCGGATAAAACGCTGGTCGGTGCGCTCGGGGTCGTTGAGGTAACCGTCCGCCAGGCCCACGCCGCCGATGTACAACTCGCCGACCACGCCGTCCGGGCGGTCCTGGAACTGTTCATCCAGCACATGGAACTGCTGGTTGGCCAAGGGGGTTCCGTAGGGAATGCTGCGGGCGTTGGCGGGGACGCTGTCGATCTCATGGCCAATCGACCAGATCGCCGCCTCGGTGGCACCGCCGAGGCTGATCAAACGCAACCCCGGGCAATGGGCCTTGATCGCACCCGGCAGGCTGACGGCGATCCAGTCGCCGGACAACAGCGCCACGCGCAGGCATTTGGGGGCGGCATAGGGTTCGGCTTCCAGGTAGCTGCAAAGCATCTGCATCTGCGCCGGCACCGAGTTCCACAGGCTGACCTGATGCAGGTTGATCAAGCCGGCCCAGTGCGCCGGGTCGCTGCGTTGAGCCGGGTCGGGCAGCACCAGCGTGGCGCCCGCGAGGAAGCTGCCGAACAGGTCGTACACCGACAGATCGAAGCCGAGATTGGCCAGGCCGAGCACACGGTCCTGTGCGCTCAACACCACCCGTTGGTTGATGTCGAGCAGGGTGTTGAAGGTGGCGCGGTGGCTCATCATCACGCCCTTGGGGCGCCCGGTGGTGCCCGAGGTGTAGATCACATAGGCGAGGCTGGCCGGGTCGGTTTTCACCTGGGGCAACTGCTCGAAGGGCAATGGCGCCAGGCGTTCGACGGCGATTAACGTGGCATGCTCTGGCCAGATACGGTGTTCCGCCTGGGCGGTGTCGGTGAGCACGTAGCGGATGCCCGCGTCTTCAAGAATCGCGTCACGGCGTGCCTCTGGCTGGCCGCTGTCGATGGGCACATACACTGCGCCGCGCAGCAGCGTGCCGAGTACAGCGGCCACTTGGTCCACCCCTTTGTCGAGCACGATGGCGACCTTGGCACCCGCCTGGCAGCCTTCACGATGCAAGGCTTGCGCCACGGCGTTGGCTCGTTCGGCCAGGGCGCGGTAGCTGAACGTACCTTCATGGGTGATCAGTGCCGGGGCCTGCGGCGTGCGTTGCAGGCTGTCGACAAACCCGTCGTGCAGGCAGCCGTGTGGCCAGTAGACCTCGGTAGCATTACTGTGCAAACGGCGTTCGGCCATGGCAGCAGGCAACTGCGAGGGGCTTACGGCCTGCCAGCTGGCAGGGTGTTCGGCAAGCTCGCGCAGAAACTGTTCAAAGCTGGCAAACGCGGCCTCCACCAGGCCTTCGGGGAACACGCCGCTGCGCACGTCCCAGTTCACTTGCAAGCCTTGCGGGCCTTCGCTGACCTGGCAGTCCAGCCACACCTGGGGTGTCTGGGTGATGCCATAGCCCAGGGTTGAACCACGCATGAATGGGCGCGCTTCGCCCACGCCCAGGGTGCTGGTGAACACCACCGGCATCAGGCTGCGCCCGTGAACCCGGGCGCGTTCACGCAGCACCTCGATGCCGGAGAAGGCGCCATGCTCCAGGTCTTGCCACAGCTGTTCCTGCAAAGCACTGGCGCGTTGGTGGAAATCACTGTCGGAGGGCGGCTGTACCGCCAGCACGTTCACCGCCGTGAAGTCGCCCAGCACCTTGTCGATGTCGGGGTGCAGCGGCGGGCGCTTGAGCACGGTGACACTCAGGCTGAACGCCGGTCGGCGTGACCAGCGCCCCAGTGTCTCGGCGAAGGCGGCGAGCACGGCGGCCGAGGGCGTGAGGCGTTGTTGCGCGGCGTGGGCGCAGAAGCGTTGCCACTGCTCAGGGGAGAGGCCGGTGGCATGGCGTTCGAAACGCGGCGTCTGGCCCTGTACCGGTTCCAGAGTGGGCAATTCGGGGGCCGGCGGCAATTGCTCCAGGCGTGCCAGCCAGTAGTCGCGGTCACGGCTGTGACGGGCTTGCGCGGCGGGGGTGTCGAGGGCGGCGCGCTCGGCCAGCAGGGCATCGCGAAAGGTCAGTTCCAGTGCCGGCAGTGGCTGCTCGGGAGCGTGATAGAGCTGGTCCAGCTCCCCCAGCAGGCACTGGATGCTGACAAAGTCGGCCACCAGCAAATCAATCGACAAGTGCAGGCGACTGCCGTTGTTGCGCTGGCTCAGGCGCAGTTCGTACAGCGGCCAGGCGTCGGCGGCGTACACGCGGTGGGCCAAGTCTTCGCGGGTGGCCAGCAGCGCCTGTTGCTCGGCATCGGCAGGCAGTGCACGCAGGTCCTGGCTGTGCAGCGATGGCAGTTCCACCGCGGGCAGTACCTGCTGGTGGCCAGCTTGGGCAATCACCGCACGCAGCATCGGATGACGCAGAATCAGTTGGTGCCAGGCGCGCTCCAGGCGCTTGGGGTCGAGGGCCGGGCCATCGAGTTCCACATAGCCGTGGCAACCGACACCGCCGTAGTCGTAGGCATCGCTGCGGCCCACCAGGTAGGCGGCTTGCACATCGGTGAGGGCAAAGGGTTGGAACTGGTTGGCCGGGTCGGCAACCACCTCTGTCTGCTGCGGGCTGAACCACTGCAACAGCAGCTCCTTGTGCTCGCGCAGGCGTTGTTTGAGGGCGTCGTCCAAGGCGCCGGCTGGTGCGCGAAACCGCAGTTGGCCGTCTTCGGCCCACAGGCGGATACCCAGGGCTTCGCATTCAGCGAGAAAGTGCGACAGGTTCAATGGGGAATTCATAAGGTGCCTTCCTCGAAATGCTCGGCGTATTGTTCGGTAGGGCTGCCCAGGTAGTCGCACAGGGCGGCAATGCTCGGATGAGCGAAGAGTTCGCGCAGGCTCAACGGGGCCTGGCACACGCGGCGGCGCTTGAGGGTTTCCACCAGGCGCGTGGCGCTCAGGCTGTCGCCCCCCAGCAGGAAAAAATCACTGTGGCGCCCGGGGATCGGGCGTTGCAGCACCTCGCTCCAGACTTCGGCCATTTCCCGTTCCTGCGCACCTTGCGGGGCATCGCTGTGCTCAATGGCGATGTCCGCCAGGCAGTGGCGCAGTGCATTGCGGTCGGCCTTGCCGTTGGCGCTCAAGGGCAGCTCGTTGAGCAGGTGCAGGCTGGCGGGCAGCATGTAGTCCGGCAGGCGCTGGCGCAGCTGTTGGCGCAGCACTTCCAGCGACACTTCGCCGTCGACCACCACGGCGGCGGCCAGGCTTGGCGGGTTGCCCAGGGTTACCGTGAGCGCCTGGCGCACCTGCGGGCAGGCGAGCAGAGCGTTGTCGATTTCCCCCAGTTCAATGCGATGGCCGCGCACTTTCACCTGCTGGTCACGGCGGCCGAGAAACTCCAGGCTGCCGTCCGGCCAGTAGCGACCCATGTCGCCGGTGCGGTACCAGCGCTGGCCGTCATGCTCGACAAAGCGCTCGGCCGTCAGCTCGGGTGCGCCGCGATACCCCATGGCCACGCCGCGCCCGCCAATCCATAGCTCGCCGGTGAGCCAGTCCGGGCAATCGCGCCCTTGGCTGTCCACCACGCGATAGCACTGGTTGCCCAGCGGGCGGCCGTACGGGATCGATTGCCAGTGGCGGGGCAGCGGCAGGCAAACGGGCTGGTAGTTGGACCAGATCGCCGCTTCGGTGGCACCGCCCATGGCGATCAACTGGCAGCGACCATGGCTGGCCGCGTGCAGGCGCGCCGGTAGGTCAAGGCCGATCCAGTCACCGGACAACCAGGCCTGGCGCAGCGGCAAGGTGTCGGCGACGGTCAGCAACATGTCCAGTAGCATCGGCACCGAGTTCCACAGGGTGACCTGGTGTTGCTGGATCAGGCGCTGCCAGGCCGAGGCATCGCGGCGCTGCTCTTCATCCAGCAGCACCACGCTGCCGCCCACCGCCAGCACGCCGAAGAGGTCGTACACCGACAGGTCGAAATCCAGCGCGGACACGGCCAGCAAGCGGTCTTCGGCACCGATGACGAAGCGCTGATTGAGGTCGTCCAGGGTATTGCAGGCGGCGCGATGGCTGATCTGCACACCCTTGGGTTCACCGGTGGAGCCGGAGGTGAAGATCACGTAGGCCGGGCTGTCGACACTGACGGCGACGGGCGTGGGCAATGCTTCGCTGTGCAGGGCCAGGGCCAGTCGTTCGGCATCCAGGGTCAGGCGAATCGCTGCGCGCTGTTCGATGCGTTGGCGGCGTTCCAGCGGTTGGCGTATGCCCATCGGCACGTAGCAGGCGCCGGCGGCCAATACGCCGAACAGGGCGATCACCGCGTCAGCACCCCGGGGCAGGTGTACGCCAATGGCGTCTGCGGGTTGCACGCCCTGGGCCTGCAGCCAGGCGGCCACTCGCAAGGCGCCTTCACGCAATTGCCCGTAGCTGACGCGGCGCTCGCCGTCGACCAACGCCAAGCGTCGGGAGGCGATGGCGAAGGGCGCGTCGAGCAGGGTCCGGGGGGCAATCTCGACGGCAGTGGCGTTGGCCTGGGCGCGTATTTGCGCTTGGTTGCCTGGCAGTGGCAAGGCCAGTGGCGCCTGCCAGTCGGCGTCGATCAGCCCGAGCAAAGCCTGGGTGTAGCTGGCAAAGGCGGCGTCCAGCAGACCTTCGGGAAACAGCGCATCTACCGCGTCCCAACACAGCACCAGCGCGCCGCGATGTTCATAAAGCTGGTGGTCGAGCCACACCTGCGGGGTTTCCGACAGGCCGCCAGCGACGATGTCCGGGAAGCCTTCGGGCAGGTCTTGCAGCAGGTCATCGGCCAGCCCCAGCGTGCTGGTGAACACCACCGGCAACGCGGCGGCCTGTGGCCCGACACGACGGGCGCGTTCGCGCTGCACCCAGATGGATGAGCACGCTGCGTGTTGCAGCACATCGGCGACCTGGGCCTGCACCGCCTGGGCTTCGCTGAGGAAGCTGGCGTGGGCGCGCGGGTAGACACTCACCGGCGCCAAGGAGGTGAAATCCCCCAGCACCTGGCCAATCTGCGGGTGCAGGTCCTGGCGGTCGAACAGCGTCAGGTTGAGGGTGTGCGGCTGGCCATCGCTCCAGCGCGCCAGGGTCTGGGCATACACGCTCAGCAACAGCACCGAGGCGGTGATGCCAGACTCCCGTGCGCGTTGGCGCAAGGCTTGCCACTGCGGCGCGGCCAGGCGGAATTCACGGCGGCTGAAGTGCACCTCGCCCAACTGCTGCGGCGCGGTGTGC
>Ga0105244_10001950_pt1 | contig 16019 bp, 13 predicted proteins | sample KBSM44metaG_FD_80423 | JGI IMG/M metagenome (GOLD analysis project Ga0105244, IMG submission 80423) | Miscanthus rhizosphere microbial communities from Kellogg Biological Station, Michigan, USA - KBS M4-4 metaG | ecosystem: Host-associated > Plants > Roots > Rhizosphere > Soil | place... | reverse complement strand
TCGGGGTTGACCGGTGGAGCGACTTTACCGGCCCGGATAGCGGCGCTAATGCCTTATCCGGGCAACCTGAGCGGACTCTCCCTGTAGCCCCGGTAAGCGTAGCGCCAGCGGGGCGTATCTACCGACTGCGGGGATTACACTTCGTAGCTCAGTTCATCTTCCCGCGGCGGCGGCGGGATAATCTGCACTTTCTGTACCCGGTGGCTCTCGACCTGCAGCGTACGTACGATGTAGTCGCCGATTTTCACCTCTTCTCCCGCTTCGGGGACATGCTGCAGATTTTCCATCAACAGACCGGCAATCGTGTGATACTCGCGCTTATCATCGAGCGGCAGGGGAATGTACTGCACTAAATCTTCCAGCGGCATATGCCCATTGGCGGTCCAGCTACCGTCAGGATTTTTTGCGATATCGTGGCGGGCATCAATCTCTTCAGCCTCGTTGGGTAAATTGCCGGCGATGGTTTCCATCACATCGCTCAGGGTCACTACCCCCTCAACGGAACCAAACTCATCCACCACGAAAGCGAAATGGGTCCTGGCATGGCGGAACTGCTCCAGCGCTGGCAACAGAGGCAGCGTCTCAGGGAACACCAGCGGCTGACGAAGCAGGACGCGCAGGTTGAGCGGTTCATGACGCAGCGATTGCTGTAGCAGGTCGATGACGTGAACCACACCGAGCAGATCTTCATCATCATTTCCGCCGGTGACGACCAGTCGGGTATGCTGGTTTTTCTCCAGCAAGGCGCGAATTTCCTCTTCCGGGGCGCTAAGGTCTATATGCTCGATATCATGGCGCGAGGTCATAATGCTGCTGACGGTGCGCTGGTTGAGATTAAGCACCCGCTCAATCATCCGGCGTTCCTGGGGGTTGAACAGCGGGTTATCGGCCTGGCTGTCGATCAGCGCTGCCGTATCGCTGCTGAGCTCGGCGTGTTCTTTATGCCCGCTAAGTAGATTCATCACCGCTTCGGTTGTGCGCTGGCGGAGCGTGAGATTGGCGGAGAGGAAGCGACGGCGGTTGAACAGCGCCAGCTGGTTCAGCGACTCAATGATGACGGAGAAGCCAATGGCCGCATACAGATAACCTTTCGGGATGGGGAATCCAAATCCTTCGGCAATCAGGCTGAAACCAATCATCAGCAGGAAGCTCAGACAGAGAATAACGATAGTCGGGTGGCTGTTGACAAAACGCGTCAGCGCTTTGCTGGCGAGCAGCATCAAACTCATGGCAATAACTACCGCTGCCATCATCACCGCCAGATGGTCGACCATGCCGACGGCGGTGATCACCGAATCGAGGGAGAAGATGGCATCCAGCACCACAATCTGAGCGACCACTCCCCAGAACTTCGCGCCCTTGCGCTGAACCGGATTATCGCTGTCTTTGCCTTCCAGTCGCTCATTGAGCTCAACAGTCGCTTTAAACAGCAGGAATAACCCGCCAAACAACATAATCAAATCTCGCGCGCTAAAGCTGAGATCGTGGTAGGTGAACAGCGGTTTGGTCAGGGTGACCAGCCAGGAGATCGAGGCGAGCAGCAGCAGACGCATCAGCATCGCCAGCAGCAGGCCAATCACCCGCGCGCGGTCACGCTGAGTCGCAGGGAGCTTTTCCGCGAGGATCGCGATAAAAACGAGGTTATCAATACCGAGGACCAGCTCTATAACCACCAGCGTTATGAGACCGGCCCAAATTGAGGGGTCGGCAATCCATTCCATCATTCGCTAAAACCTATACTACCTGAGAGTGCCATCCGACGATCATGGATAAGCGACCGATAAATTGCAATATATTCTCGTCTTATGACGTCAGGCTGGCGCGGGGACGGGAGAAATGCCGCGGCTGGCAATATTAAACTGCATGAATTATAGCCGTGCGCGCTTATTTTTTATGCAAATAAGCTTATTAATAAAAGATATGACTGTGGAAGACTGAATATAAACTTGCAGAGAGTGCACTGGATCAATAATGCCGGTTGTTGCCCTTTCTGACCAAACAGAAGTATGAAAATCAGACGGATTCAGAAGCAGAGGTGTAAACACCCGATTCAATCACTCAATCGTAGCGATCCAGGTTTTCATACTACTGAATGTCGTGGCTTGCAAAATATCTTGTTTAATCAGACGATATCAGCAGCTTTTAATCAGGTGTAAAAGCCAGTGCCGATGGATGACATGGATAGCGGGCAACAGGTGAAGGAGGGCATGATGAGCGCAGCGGTGAGCTTTCTGCGCTATTTTCTATTGAAAATAGTGTCTGCAGATTATTTTTATGAATTATGTCCTGGTGTTCATGGGAATAAACCCTCTTTTTTTCTGCATTTTACGCATTATCCAAACGCTTCTTCTACAGTATTCTCTGCCGGAAATACAGCGATAAGTCCTGCGGTTGAAGAAAGTGCAGAGGAAAATCCTGAGGCAGTGCGCCATATGACACCTGAGTCATCAGAATTTTCTTAAACCGCTCTGTCGGAGCTAATACTTTGAGTGTATTCTCTGATGAAACATGTAGTTTCGGAATTTTGCTGGAAGTCGGACTGATAGCAAAACGGTAATATCATAGATTGATACCAGGGGAACCTGTAATCAGGCGGGTATCGAAGATTTATCACTATATGGGTGGATATGAGAATGGCAAGTTTGAAAGCAGTTATTCCGGTAGCCGGATTGGGGATGCATATGTTGCCGGCCACCAAGGCGATTCCGAAGGAGATGCTGCCAATCGTTGATAAGCCAATGGTTCAGTATATCGTCGACGAGATTGTGGCGGCAGGTATCAAGGAAATTGTACTGGTTACCCACTCGTCTAAGAATGCCGTGGAAAACCATTTCGATACCTCCTATGAACTGGAAGCGCTGCTTGAGCAGCGTGTTAAACGTCAGCTGCTGGCTGAGGTACAGGCAATCTGTCCGCCGGGCGTGACTATCATGAACGTACGCCAGGCGCAGCCGCTGGGGCTGGGACACTCTATTCTCTGCGCGCGCCCGATCGTCGGAGATAACCCGTTCGTTGTGGTACTGCCGGACATCGTACTGGACGATGCCAGCGCTGACCCGCTGCGCTATAACCTCGCGGCGATGGTGGCCCGTTTTAATGAAACCGGGCGCAGCCAGGTGCTGGCCAAGAGAATGGACGGCGACCTGTCGGAGTATTCCGTGATCCAGACTAAAGACCCGCTGAACATAGAAGGGCAGATTGGCCGGATCGTCGAGTTTATCGAGAAACCTGACGAACCGCAGACCCTGGATTCCGATCTGATGGCCGTAGGACGCTATGTGCTTTCCGCCGATGTGTGGGCCGAGCTGGAGCGGACTCAACCTGGCGCATGGGGCCGTATTCAGCTGACCGATGCGATCGCGGAACTGGCGAAGAAGCAGCCCGTTGACGCGATGTTAATGACCGGCGATAGCTACGACTGCGGTAAAAAAATGGGCTATATGCAGGCCTTCGTAAACTACGGGCTGCGTAACCATAAAGAAGGCACGAAATTCCGCGAGAGCATTAAGAAGTTACTCGCGTAAATAGGCTCTGCCGGATTTCAGAAGTGTGAAAATGTAGGGTTTACAGAAGTATGTGGCTTAAGTCCACGATGTTGCATGCTTCTGTAGACAGCCCTGCGGATTAAATAAGTCTATTTTAGATAAATATTAATCAATATAAATCAGATGGTTATGCTGATTTGCTGAAACACGCTTAATGTGTAAACAAAAAACGACTTCAGAGACATCTGGTTGTTGTGCTGGCCCTCCTGTGATGGAATGGTCGGAGTAGCATAATTTTATGTTTGCTAATAATGAGTTAGTCAGAATCTTCTTAAAAAAATATGCATGTCGCTGGCTGTCATAAAAAAATAAAACTTGACTGAGATCATGCTTACGCATTAAACAACAGTGATGCATGCATAAAAATGTGAAGTTATCGGATGTGTATGCCCATACCAACGTCATGGACAAAGGCGCTGCGAACTGGAAAATCGTCAAAGGATGAAAAATAAATGAACTGGCAGTGGGTCTCTTTTTTTGGCGATAGTACCGTGCTGTTACCCAGCGCGGGCGCCTTGTTCATGGTTTTATTTCTGCGCAGGCCTTCCAGACAGATTGCCTGGCAATGGGGATTGCTGTTTGGTATTACCGGCGCCATCGTCAGTGCATCAAAACTGGCTTTTATGGGCTGGGGGATCGGCATCCGCGAGTTAGATTTCACAGGTTTTAGCGGGCATACCGCTTTATCTACTGCCTTCTGGCCTATTTTCTTATGGCTGCTCTGCGCTCGCGGTAGCGTTGCTTTACGCCGGACTGCCATGGTGATGGGGTATCTGCTGGCTGGCCTCGTGGGGTATTCCCGTCTGGCGATTCATGCCCACTCCCCATCGGAAGTGATTGCCGGGCTGCTGCTTGGCGCCTGCGGTAGCTCGCTGTTTCTGCTGCTGCAGCGGAACTCATCACGTGTCGTCGATGCGCAGCTCTCCTGGGGCGGGGTGCTCAGTCTGATTATCATCCCCGTCGTGTTACTAAATACCGGTACTAAAGCGCCGACTCAGTCTTTGCTGGGTGAAATTGCCGTCAAGCTTGGTCCGCTGGAAAAACCCTATACCCGGGCGGATATGCATGAGCATTTTTACTGAGTGTGCTAGTGTGCTGCTGACAATGAATGAGACCAGAGAAAATAATAGAATCAGTCCCGGTCTCACACATTCATATTCATGAAATAAATAGTTGATACTACATTCTGCAGCAATATTTTGCTGGCACAGGAAATAACGTGGCTGAGAACAATCCTAAATAGACAGCCAGCGCCTGATGCCTGAAGTTAAATTATCTTTGTCAAGTATAAAAAGTGAATGAACGGTATTAATTTTTGTAGTTGACGAAAGTGACGACAATTTGACTGGTTAGTTTATTTTATCAGTAAAATCCTTAAAAAACATGATGTTATCTTTGTATTGATGTATGAGTAAGTTTCGCTGGCTGGAGCAGCGAGATATTATTAAACAATCTTATTGTGATGTCGTCCGCTTGTCGGAGGAGTAAGATTTGGTTGTTTTTATAAGCGAATAGTTGTCATTTTTACTCCCATTTGCCGGCAGAATCTCGTAAACTTGATGCCGCTAAAATATTGTCAGTGACTAATAATCAGGCGGGCGCTGCGCCAGCAAAAAAGTATAAATGAAGTACAGTGCATTGGTAGCTGTTAAGCCAAGGGCGGTAGCGTATCGAAACCGTCAGTGTCAATTCTGCAGTCATCTTCTATATGTTCTAAATTCCTAAAACCGGTTGCGACGGATGATTATCCGCAAGCACCGTATATAATCGGCACTCTTTCTGACTCAACGGTGTTTTATCCCTCTGGTTGACTTGAGATAGCTCATGTTCACGGTCGGCGGTGATCGGTGTGTGGGGCGTCGCTGGCGTTGTGACTGTGGCTCTGACATTTCAAATAGTGCGTGGCTGATTACGTTCGAAGGGACTGCTTATTGCATCATCACTGCTGAACAAACATACTACGACTGGCGTCAGCGTGCGCTCTCTAAACTCATATTCCCCATGACTCGCCAGCTTGCGGAAACGGGGCTAAAAATGGATCTTGTATAATGATGAAAATCGCGCGTCTTGCACTTGCTTTGGGGCTGTTGACATCGGTGAGTGCGCAGGTTTATGCCTCTGGTCTGGTACTCAATGATAACGAACTGCGTAACGATCTCTCCTGGCTTTCTGACCGGGGAGTTATCCAGCTTAGCCTTTCGACCTGGCCCCTGAGTCAGGAAGAGATTACCCGGGCGTTAAAAAAGGCCAAACCCTCCTATTCTTCTGAACAGGTGGTTCTGGCGCGTATTAATCAGCGGCTTTCCTCATTAAAGGCTGATTTCCGCGTCAGCGGCTACACCTCTACCGATCAACCGGGAACCCCGCAGGGCTTTGCACAAAGCCAACCGGCAGATAATTCGCTATCGCTGGCCTTTAATAACAGCGGCGACTGGTGGGATGTTCACCTGCAGGGCAATGTAGAAGGCGGTGAGCGTATCAGCAATAGTTCCCGTTTCAATGCCAACGGCGCGTACGGCGCGGTAAAATTCTGGAACCAGTGGCTGTCGTTTGGCCAGGTGCAGCAGTGGTGGGGCCCTGGCTATGAAGGCAGCCTGATCCGCGGCGACGCCGCGAGGCCGATGACCGGATTCTTAATGCAGCGTGCCGAACAGGCCGCACCGGAAACCTGGTGGCTGCGCTGGATTGGCCCGTGGCAGTATCAGATCTCTGCCAGCCAGATGAACCAATATACCGCAGTGCCGCATACCAAGATTATCGGTGGGCGATTGACCTTTACTCCGTGCCAGTCTCTTGAGCTGGGGGCGTCACGTATTATGCAGTGGGGGGGAGAAGGGCGGCCGCAGTCCTTCAGCAGCTTCTGGGATGGCTTTACCGGGCAGGATAATACCGGTAGCGATAATGAACCAGGCAACCAGCTGGCAGGATTTGATTTCAAATTAAAGCTTGAGCCTACCTTGGGTTGGCCAGTAAGTTTCTACGGGCAGATGATTGGCGAAGATGAAGCGGGTGGACTGCCTTCAGCCAATATGTTCCTTGGTGGGGTCGAAGGGCATCACGGTTGGGGCAAAGATGCGATTAACTGGTATGTCGAAGCACATGACACCCGCAGCAATATGAGTCGTACAAACTATACGTATACCCATCATATTTATAAAGACGGCTATTATCAGCAGGGCTATCCATTAGGAGATGCCATGGGGGGGGATGGGCAGCTGTTTGCCGGTAAAGTCGAACTGGTTACAGAAGACAACCAGCGCTGGAGTACTCGTTTAGTCTACGCAAAAGTGAATCCCGAGGATCAATCGATTAATAAGGCATTTCCGCACTCAGATACATTGAAAGGCGTACAGTTAGGGTGGAGCGGGGACGTATATAAAACAGTACGACTGAATACCTCATTATGGTATACCGATGCGAGCCATAGCGATAGCGATGATGTCGGAGCCAGTGCAGGGATTGAAATACCGTTTAGTTTATAAGGCTGAATGCTGCGAGTATTGAGAAGAAAGTTATGTTCTTCTCCTAAGCCAGGTAGCATCAAACTGGCAGATGGGTAGCAGCTCAGGAATTGGCAAATTTTGGTTTACTGATGATGTGACATTATGAAGAAAAAAATTGTTAGATTTTCGGCATTAGCATTGGCAATTGGGTTTTTGACGGGTTGTACGATTATTCCGGGCCAAGGGTTAAATAGTCTGCGTAAGAATGTGGTTGAACTCCCTGATAGCGATTATGATCTGGATAAACTAGTTAATGTCTACCCGATGACACCGGGTTTAATCGATCAGCTTCGACCTGAAAGTTCGATGGCTCGTCCTAATCCACAGTTGGATAACCTGCTAAAAAGCTACGAGTATAGAATTGGTGTGGGCGACGTATTGATGGTTACTGTCTGGGATCATCCTGAGCTGACCACCCCAGCAGGACAATACCGGAGTGCAAGTGACACCGGCAACTGGGTTAATGCCGATGGTACGATCTTCTATCCGTATATTGGTAAGGTGCAGGTTGCGGGAAAAACGCTGAGCCAGGTACGCCAAGAGGTAGCAAATCGCTTAACTACATATATTGAAAGTCCTCAGGTAGATATCAGCGTGGCAGCTTTCCGTTCGCAAAAGGCTTATGTTACAGGTGAAGTAGTTAAATCTGGACAGCAGCCAATTACCAATATTCCCCTGACCGTAATGGATGCAATAAATAATGCTGGCGGCCTTGCACCAGATGCTGACTGGCGGAACGTGGTTTTAACTCATAACGGTACAGATTCTAAGATTTCATTATATGCATTGATGCAGAAGGGGGATCTGACACAAAACAAATTATTGTATCCTGGCGATATCCTTTTTGTACCACGCAATGATGATCTGAAGGTCTTCGTGATGGGAGAAGTTGGAAAACAGAGTACTCTGAAGATGGATCGTAGTGGCATGACACTTGCGGAGGCGTTGGGTACTGCTGAAGGGATATCGCAAGCGGCAAGCGATGCAAATGGAATATTTGTTATCCGGCAGCTACGTGGAGATAAACAGGGGAAAATTGCGAATATCTATCAGTTGAATGCAAAAGATGCTTCAGCGATGGTTTTAGGTACAGAGTTTCAATTGCAACCATATGATATTGTATACGTAACAACTGCACCGCTTGTACGTTGGAATCGCGTAATATCACAGCTAGTGCCGACTATAACTGGCGTGCATGATATGACAGAGACTGTTCGTTATATTAGGACTTGGCCATAATTATGTTTGATTCAATATTAGTTGTTTGCACTGGGAATATATGCCGTTCACCAATTGGTGAACGGTATTTACGTAAAGTTTTACCCGGTAAAGTAATTGATTCTGCTGGCACCGGCGCGCTTGTCGGACACAAAGCGGATTCTACCGCAGATAAAGTTTCACTTCGAAATGGTATATCACTGGATGGACATATAGCACGGCAGTTTACATCCTCAATTGCTCGGCAGTACGATCTTATATTAGTTATGGAAAGAGAACATATCGAACAAATTGGGCGCATAGCACCAGAAGCGAGAGGGAAGACGATGCTTTTCGGCCATTGGCTGGATCACCGTGAAATACCGGATCCATACAAAAAAAGTGAAGAAGCATTTTCTTCGGTTTATAAGTTAATAGAATTAGCTGGTGAGCGCTGGGCTGAAAAATTGAGTGCATAATAACTAGGAATTAACGTATGTCATCGGTAAAACAGAAATCTCAGACTAAAGAATCAGATGAAATCGATTTAGGCCGTGTTCTAGGCGAAGTCATTGATCATCGCAAACTCATAATATTTGTTACAACACTTTTCACATTACTGGCATTAATTTATGCTCTATTTTCAACTCCCGTCTACCAAGCCGATGCAACCGTACAAGTTGAGCAAAAACAAGCAAATGCTATCTTGAGCAATATCAGTGATATGCTTCCAAATAGTCAGCCTCAATCGGCACCAGAAATAGCATTAATTAAATCTCGAATGATATTAGGAAAAACGGTAGACGATCTGAATCTACAAACAAAAGTTAAAGAAAACTTTTTTCCTATATTTGGGAGGGGTTGGGCGAGACTGATGGGGCAGGAAGAATCTAGCATCAATATAACTAGATTTTATATGGCTTCAGCCGATGCAGATGATAACGAAGTAACATTAACTGTTGAAGATAATAAAAACTATATAATTACTAAGGATAATCTTCGCATTGCTGGACAAGTCGGTCAGTTAGTAGATGGCGATGGTGTAACAATAAAAGTCGATAGTTTAGAAGCTGAGCCAGGCACAGAGTTTACTATATCGTACGTTACTAGATTGAAGGCTATTACTGATCTTCAGGAAGCATTGAATGTTGCTGATCAAGGGAAAGATACAGGAATTCTTTCAATTTCTTTGATGGGTGATAATCAGCTTTTAATAAAAAATATAATTGACAGTGTCAGTAATAACTATTTGGCACAGAATATTGATCGACAGGCCGCACAAGATGCTAAAAGCCTTGATTTTCTGAACAAACAATTACCAAAAGTGCGTGGTGATTTAGATATTGCAGAAGATAAGTTAAATCTGTATCGACGTCAAAATGATTCTGTTGATTTGTCATTAGAAGCAAAATCAGTACTTGATCAAATTGTTAATGTAGATAATCAACTGAATGAACTGACATTTAGAGAGTCAGAGATCTCACAGCTTTATACCAAAGAGCATCCGACATATAAAGCTCTAATGGAAAAAAGAAAGACCCTGCAGGATGAAAAAGGTAAACTCAATAAACGTGTTTCTTCGATGCCAGAAACACAACAAGAAATCTTACGGTTGAGCAGAGATGTAGAATCTGGTCGGGCAGTGTATATGCAATTGCTTAATCGTCAGCAAGAATTAAATATAGCAAAATCTAGCGCGATTGGTAATGTACGCATTATTGATACTGCAGTTACACAACCAAAGCCAGTAAAACCGAAAAAAATACTCGTAGTTTTGGTCGGGATAATTTTTGGTGGGGTTGTTTCTGTTGGTTTAGTTCTGCTGCGAGTATTCATCCGCAGAGGGATTGAATCTCCGGAGCAATTAGAGGAAATAGGGGTTAACGTATACGCAAGCATTCCAGTATCAGAAGCGGCAGTGAAGATAACTGCTAAGAAAAAAGTATTGCAGCGTAAGGCCAACAATGAAGTAAACAATTTCTTGGCGCTTGATAATCCTGCGGATTTGGCTATCGAAGCAATTCGAGGATTACGAACTAGTCTACACTTTGCCATGATGGAAGCGCGAAATAATATACTAATGATTTCAGGTGCTAGTCCAAATGCTGGTAAAACATTTGTTAGTTCAAATCTAGCAGCAGTAATCGCTCAAACAGGGAAGAAAGTTTTATTTATAGATACAGACATGCGGAAAGGATATACGCATAAGTTATTTGCAGTTAATAACAATAATGGGCTTTCTGATTTATTATCTGGGAAAACAAAAATTGAAGAAACGGTAAAATCACTTTCTAATATCGGAATTGATTTTATTTCGAGAGGGCAGGTGCCGCCGAATCCAGCTGAACTTCTCATGCATCCTCGTTTCGAGAAAATGTTGCAATGGGCAACAGAGCACTATGATCTTGTTGTGCTTGATACGCCACCAATTCTTGCTGTAACTGACGCAGCGATAATTGGACGCTATGTCGGAACAACATTGCTAATTGCACGTTTTGAGCAAAATACTGTAAAAGAAATTCAGGTTAGTATTAAACGGTTTGAACAAAGTGGAGTTCATGTTAAGGGTTGCATTCTTAATGGAGTGGTTAAGAAAGCAAGCAGTTATTATGGCTACGGCTATAACTACTATGGATATTCATATACTGATGATAAGAAGTAAATGAATTGTTGCTCACTAAATAGATTTGGAGATTTGGTGAGCAATTATCATTTAGTGTGTAAATAATGCCCTACGCTTACTAGAATACATGTTTAACTATATAGTGGCTGGCGGATAACCATAGGGGATGTGATGAGTTATAACGGGTATGAAAAACAAAAGATTATATTTTATGTAATTGTTATTTCATTGTTTGTCTTGTTGTCCGGTATTTCACCAGTGTTAGGGTTCTATGTGCCGATAATTTTCCTTTCTCTTAATATATGTAATGAGAAAGGTTTTAGAATTATTATTTCTCTTGTGGCAATTTATAGTTCATTGTACATTTTTGCATCCAGAAACATAGTTTCTGGTTCAGTAAAAGATGATTTTGCGAATCTTTATTATCCTGTTTATAATATTGTAGCAGATGGTGGGAGTGTATTTTACTATCAGTTTACAAGTGGCATTGAATTTCTATTACCCTTATATTTTAAAATACTTTACAATTTTTTCGGTATAAAAGATCCAGTAACCGTGTTAGTGGCTGTGTCAGCCTTATGTATCGTGCCATTTTACATTTGGATTGAAAAGTATGGATTACGAGATGTAGATGAAAATAAAAAATCACTATGTGTTGCGTCTTCTTTAGGTTTATTAGTCTTAGCTGTTACAACGCAGAATATGCGGCAAGCAGTGTCTTGTGTTTTTCTGTTATTTGCAATTACTTATTTCCTGGATAAGAAAAGGTTGTTATTCATAATTTTCTTTATTATATCAATAACAGCACACACTACAGCACTTGTTATATTGCCTCTATTTGTTGTACTTCTGAAAGGAAGCAAGATACAAAAGAATTCGATAGCAATAATAGCTTTAATGTTCTCTCTTTTGTTTAGTGTATTTATTAGCATAATAATATCTAGTGGAGTATTAGGGGCCGCCACTTATAAACTCCTTTTTTACAGCGATATGGAATCCAGCGGATTCGAACTGGGTTATTTGAAGTATTTAATAATAACTTGCGCAGCAGGTTTATTTTATTTTTCAACAAATCATAAAGAATATAAAAGTTTGCTTTTTTACGGGACCTTTATTTATGCAGTGCTTGCCCCAATACCTGTTGTATCGCATCGGTTATTATTACTGATGGTGGCATTTATGAACGGTTATTTAATGTTTCTCGCATTTTATCGGATTTCATTTGTTTATAGAGTTATATTTATATTATATTGTCTGTATCGCATTATAAAAATTGGACCTTATTTCGATGATACATCTTTAGATGATGAGAAATTTATGAATCTATGGTACAGCTTCCCATGGGCAGGCGACTATTTATTCTATTATTTGCATTGATATAATGATTATCCTTTTTAAAGAGTGATGGCTAAATGAAAATAATAATTTTTAATACATTATATTCGCCATATAGAGTTGGTGGCGCTGAATTATCGGTGCAATTTCTCGCGGAAAGTTTAGCTCAAAAAAAACATGAGGTAACGGTCGTAACATTACATGAAAAAGATGATGTAGATATTAGTGTAGAGAATAAAGTAAGAATAATCAGGATGCCATTAGAAAATATTTACTGGGTAAATTCGAACAATCAAAGTGCTGTTAAAAAGTGTATCTGGCATTTTAGTGATATTTACAATAATAGAATGAAAAAATTAGTATCTAACACTTTGATTGATGAATCATTTGATATTGTACATACAAATAATTTATGTGGATTTTCAGTAGCGGTATGGGATTGGGCTGTGGGGAATAAAATCCCCATTGTTCATACAACCCGAGATTATTATCTCATGAATCCCAATTCTAAATTGTATCGTCGTGGAAATAATCATTCACCAAATACGATTGATTCTTTGTTTTTCTCAATTTTAAAGAAAATAAAATCACAAAAAGTAACTTCATTTGTAGGGATTAGCAATTACATTAAAAATGTTCATGTTGAGAATGGTTTTTTTAAAAACTCCAAGAATTATGTCGTTTACAATGGTATAAGCTCTCCAACAGGAGATATATTATTGGAAGGAAAAATCAAAAAGACGAATGATATAATTGTGGGCTATTTAGGAAGAGTCGAGAGTAGTAAAGGTATTGAGATTCTTCTACAAGCAATACAAGAAAAAGAAGAACAGTCAATTCTGATAAAGGTTGCAGGAAAGGGGGATTCTGATTACTTGAAGTATTTACAAAGTAAATATTCAAAATTAAAAGTTGAATTTTTAGGATCTGTAGATATTGCTGATTTTTTCCCTCAAATTGACTTTCTTGTTGTTCCTTCTATGTGGAATGAACCATTCGGTAGAGTAGTCATAGAAGCTAACTCCTATGGAGTTCCTGTTATAGGCAGTAATAGGGGAGGAATTCCAGAGATAATTATTGAAAACGAAACTGGTTTTATTTTTAATTCAGAACAGGCCTCATCACTTAGTGATGTTGTCGATAGAATCCAAAAAATGGATATTAGAGAATATGAATTAATGAAAATAAGGTGCAAATCGCATTCATACAAGTTTAAGTCAGATTTAATTACAGATAATTATATAAACGTGTATGAGGAAACTTTAAAAGAAGTATGTAAATAGTTAATAATCTCTTCATTAAAATTAATTCAGTAGAGTTTAAGCATGAAAATGAAAAAGAAAATTTTTTTCGATAGCCGTTGGATTGGAGAGCATGGGATTGGACGATTTGCTGATGAGGTCAGAAGAACAAAATTAAACTTTGAAGATATCAGCCTGCAAGGTAATCCTGCGGGAAAGTTTGATACTATAAAATTGACATATTTTCTATTCAGAAATAGGCATTACTTCTTTTCTCCTGGTTACAATGCACCATTGTTTTTTTTAGATAGAACAATAATAACAATCCATGATCTTAATCATATCGATTTGAATTATAATAGTTCTTTTTTAAAAAAAATATATTATAAATTCGTCTTAAAGAGAGCATGTAAAAAGTCTGCGCTTATATTTACTGTGTCTGAATTTTCTAAAAGACGTATACAAGAATGGGCATCCATTCCTTTGGATAAAATAAAGGTTGTGGGTAATGGTGTGTCAGACGACTTTAAACCTATTGGAAATGTATATAATAACAACTTGGAACCATATTTATTGATTGTTGGGAATAGAAAAAAGCATAAGAATGAGCAAAAGGCAATTAGTGCATTTTTGCAAGCAGATATACCAAATAAATACCAATTATTGATTGTAGGTGATGAAACTGAGGAACTGAACCATATAATTAAGGAAGATGGCTCAACTGTACGTGTTAAGTTCCTTGGAAGGGTTTCTAACTCTGAATTAGCTAGTTTATACCGAGGGGCTGAGTGTTTGTTATTTCCATCGTTGTATGAAGGATTTGGATTGCCTGTCATCGAGTCTATGGCATGTGGCACACCTGTTATAACTTCGAATGTTACATCATTACCCGAAATAGCTGGTGATGCAGCAGTGATAATTTCTCCAGAGAGCGTTGATGAAATTAAAAAAGCAATTGAAAGGGTTATAGCGATGGATCATACAGCAAAAGATACAATGATTAAAAAAGGATATGCTCAGGTCTTAAATTATAGTTGGGAAAAGACCCGAGCAATTGTGGAAAAATCAATAAAGGAAGGTTTTCACTTAAATTAGAACTGTCTCCAGCTATCACTAAAATTTAGAATTTTTCCAGGTTGTCAAAAAAGTTATTAAGAACAGATTTATCTATTGGTTTACCTTCAATCCAGGATAACTTCAAGCTTTTGCCGTTATTTTTTGAAATGTTGACGGTTATTGTATTGTTTACAGTTTTTTGCGAGAATTCAACACTATCATCTATAATTAGATAAGAGATTTTTTTTAAGTATAAAGCTGATAATTTAGGTTTTTCATTGAAGTAAAAGAAGCCATAGTTATCCTCAGGGTTATTGCGGTTATTGGAATGGTCTATCAGATCATACCACCATAATCCTTTAATGTAAGGCCGGCTACGGGCCATTAATGTGAATTTCAAAATTTTCTGTGCGACATTATACTCAGATAAATTATTATCTCTAAGCATAGTTGGATAACCCATTTCGGTTATATAGATTGGTTTAGAATTTCCGGTTTTAGTCACAATAGTTCTTTCAAAATTATCGATTTCAGCAATTGATTGTTCAGGCTCTTTTGTGTTTTTCTTAGATATTCTAGTTGAATAAGCATGTATAGAAATGGCGTCGCTATATCTTAATATGCCCGAGTCAATCAATCCATTTGCCCATTTAACATACTTAGGTATAGTTGGATTTATCGAACCTATCATTACAATTGCATTAGCATCATTTTTTTTTATCTTCTCATAACTTTCTTTAACAAGTTGAGTATAAACTCTGGGATCATCTGATGGTGTGATTTTATTTGGGACTCCTGTACCTTGTAGCCATTCATTCCAGACTTCATAGAATCTAACTTTTTCTCTATATCTGTTTGAAACCCAATCAGTGTAATTTGCAAAGGCCTCGGTACCTTTACTGTCATCCGGATATCCTTGAGGAGTATATAATTTATTACCGTAATTCAAAATTAAAAGCGTGCTAGTACTTGATGTTTGTGAATAATTCTTGAAAAGAAAATCATTGTTTTTTAATATATTACTAATTGTATAAATGGATTTTTTACTTTCGATTCGTTGCCATTGCATATCTGCTCTGAATGAATTAAAACCATAATTTTGAGCCATCTGAATATAATGCTCCGTATTTTTTTTAAACCCCGTTGGATGGACACCTATGCCAAGTACAAACGCATTGGATGAAATAGGAGAGAAAAGTATAGCAATAACAGAAAGTGTTTTTATTTTGGTAAGAATATTATTCATAATTATTCTCCAGGTTGAGTGGCGTATATAGATGAGTTTCTATGTTAGATATACTTCTCTGAAATGTAAAGCACATATATAAATTCCAGAAAAATACTAATACAATTTCTATACGAGGACCTTATGTTTATTCCTGTTATTATGGCCGGTGGAACTGGCAGTCGCCTGTGGCCAATGTCCAGAGAGCATTTCCCAAAGCAGTTCTTGAGATTAAATAGTAAGCATTCAATGCTTCAGGAAACAGTCTCGAGACTGGACGGACTGGATTTTTAC
>Ga0105244_10001943_pt1 | contig 16050 bp, 17 predicted proteins | sample KBSM44metaG_FD_80423 | JGI IMG/M metagenome (GOLD analysis project Ga0105244, IMG submission 80423) | Miscanthus rhizosphere microbial communities from Kellogg Biological Station, Michigan, USA - KBS M4-4 metaG | ecosystem: Host-associated > Plants > Roots > Rhizosphere > Soil | place... | reverse complement strand
TCCAGCTTGAAGCGGTTGGGTGCGGCCACGCGCAGCTTGCCCGCCTCGTAATCGAGGGGGATAAGCGGCTTGATCCAGGCGCTGAATTGTTGCGGCGTCAGCTCCAGCTCCAGCTGGGCGGAGCAGGTCTGCCAGAAATTTTCCATTAATCTACTGTCTGTGTTCTTACTGTATAAGGGTGTGGGCAACTTTGAAGTTTTTCACACGTAACGCGCTATTCTACTCTCGCTCGTCTAAGTTATCCACAGGCGCGGCAGGATTTTTTCGCGCCCGGCGCGTTGCCGGGGCGGTGAGGCGGGGCAGTCAGTTGTTGACAAGCAGGGCCGAAATGCTGATAATTCAGGGTTCCCCGCCCGTATTCCTTGTTTCTTCACATGGATACCGATATGGAGTAGCGAGGATTTAGCGGGCGATGAGATGGACCCAGCTTGTGCCGGATAGCGTTGGCATAGGTGCGCGAAGTGTCATTGGCACCAAAAACTGACGGGCCGTCTGACCCGATTTTGCATTTTTTTTGCTTTAAGCGAGACCAACATGAAACGTACTTACCAACCTTCCGTTGTACGCCGTAAGCGTACCCACGGTTTCCGCGCACGCATGGCTACCCGTGGTGGCCGTCAAGTGCTGAACGCACGCCGCGCCAAAGGCCGCAAGCGTCTGGCTGTATAAGCTAGTCGTTTGTTAGCTGATCGCGTGGACAGCTGCATCAACAGCGGCTCGACAGGCGAAGGTTCACACGACTTCGCGCGCGCTCGGCGTATCGTTAAAACGGATGAATTTTCATCCGTTTTTCGTTTGCGCCCCAGCCAAAAAAGCGCGCACTTCGTGCTGTACACCCGTCTGAACCAACTGCCGCATGCGCGGCTGGGCGTCGTGGTGGCCAAGCGCTTTGCGCCGCGTGCCGTCACCCGCAACACGATCAAGCGCGTTACCCGCGAGCTGTTCCGCCAGACCGGCCTGCCGCCCATCGATTGCCTGGTGCGCCTGGCCAAGCCGGTCAACAGCAAGGATGGACCTGCCACCACTGCAAAGCTGAAAGCGGCATTGCGGGTGGAATTGTCACGCCTGTTCGCGGCGCAAGCCAAATTGTCCGGCAAGCCGGCCTTGCCTCCTTCGTCGCCGCCTCCACCTGGGTCGCCATGAAAACCGTGCTCCGCTTCCTGCTGCGCTTTTATCAACTGGCCATCAGCCCGATGATGACGCCGAGCTGCCGCTTTCACCCGAGCTGCTCGAACTATGCGCTGGAAGCGCTGCAAGTCCATGGTGCCGCCAAAGGCAGCCTGCTGGCGGTCAAGCGCATCTGCCGCTGCCATCCGTGGAATGCGGGCGGGCATGACCCGGTCCCTCCGGCCAAATCGAATTCTTCTACAACCGCTTGCGGTTGCAACCACTCCTGATTGAAATAATGGATATCAATAAACGTACCATCTTGTGGATCGTGTTTGCGGTGTCGCTGTTTGTTCTGTGGAACAACTGGCAGATCTCCAACGGCCATCCATCGATGTTTGCGCCGCCGCCGGCGCAGACGGCCAAGGCGCCTGAGGCGAAGAAATCCGACGTGCCGGCCGCCGCTGCTGGCGCTGCCGCCGTGCCAGGAGCGGGCGCAGCCGCCGCTGCCGACGCCGTGCCGTTCAAGGCCGAGCGCATCACCGTCACCACCGACGTGATCCGCGCCGACATCGACACCCAGGGCGGCGTGATCCGCCGTCTGGAACTGCTGAAGTACAAAGAAAACAGCCACCCGGGCTGGTTCGGCGGCTGCTTCGGCCTGTTCGACTGGTGCAAGCCGGGCGACAACAGCAAGAACATCGTGCTGTTCGACGTTGATGCTGCCACCAACAAGACTTATCTGGGCCGCACCGGCCTGATCGGCGCGCCTGGCCTGCCGAATCACACCACCGGTTTCGTGGCCAAGCCTGGCCCGCGCATGCTGAACGATGGCAACCAGGTGCAACTGGTGCTGGAATCGGAAGCGGGCGGCGTCAAGCTGACCAAGACCTTCACCTTCAAGCGCGGCGACTACGTGGTCGACGTGCGCCATGACGTCACCAACACCGGCGCCGCGCCAGTGTCGCCGACCCTGTACCTGCAGCTGGCGCACGACGGCAACAAGCCGGCCGGCGACTCGTTCTTCAACAGCAGCTACACCGGTCCTACCCTGTACACCGAAGAAAAGCGCTACGAGAAGCTGAAGTTCGAAACGCTGGAAAAAGAAGCGCAGGAAGCCGCCAAGACCGGCAAGCCGATGCTGCAAGACCACGCCACCAAGGCCGACAACGGCTGGATCGCGATTTCGCAGCACTTCTTCGTCTCGGCCTTCATTCCGCAGCCGAAGTCGATGCACGATATCGTAACCGAGAAGATCGACACCAACGTTTATGGCATCAGCGTCAAGCAACCGCTGGGCACCATCGCGCCGGGCGCGACCGTGACCAACGACGCCAAGCTGTTCTCCGGTCCGCAGGAAGCGCAGCTGCTGGAAAAAGTGTCGCCTGGCCTGGAACTGGTGCGCGACTACGGCTGGCTGGCCATGATCGCCAAGCCGATGTTCTGGGTGATCGAGCACATTCACGGCGTGCTGGGCAACTGGGGCTGGACGATTATCGCTTTCACCATCCTGATCAAGCTGCTGTTCTTCCCGCTGTCGGCCGCTGGCTACCGCAGCATGGCCAAGGTCAAGCTGGTGACGCCGAAGATGCAAGCCATCCGCGAGCGCTACAAGGGTGATCCGGCCAAGATGAACCAGGCTACGATGGAACTGTACAAGCAGGAGAAGATCAACCCGCTGGGTGGCTGCCTGCCGATCCTGGTGCAGATGCCGGTGTTTATCTCGCTGTACTACGTGCTGCAGTCGGCGGTGGAAATCCGCGGCGCGCCGTGGATGGGCTGGATCACCGACCTGGCGCAGCATGACCCGTATGCGATCCTGCCGGTGCTGTACGCGATCTCGATGTACATCACCACCAAGCTGAATCCTGCGCCGGCCGATCCGATGCAAGCGAAGATGATGCTGTTCATGCCGCTGGCATTCTCGGTGATGTTCTTCTTCTTCCCGTCCGGCCTGGTGCTGTACTGGGTAGTGAACAACGTGCTGTCGATTGCGCAGCAGTACGTGATCTCGAAAAAATTTGGCGCCGTAGAGCCGGTTAAGGCCTGACGCTAAAAAGCCCGCGCTGGTCGCGGGCTTTTTTTATTGAATACAATGCTCCTATGAATATCGACTCTTCCCCTATCGCCGCCATCGCCACCGCACCGGGACGCGGCGGCATCGGCGTGGTGCGCGCCTCCGGCAAAAACCTCAAACCGCTGATCGCCGAACTGTTTGGCGACACCGCGCTACAGCCGCGCCATGCCACCTACATTCCGTTCAAGCAGGCCGACGGCAGCGCGATCGATCAGGGCATCGCCATCTGGTTCAAGGGGCCGCACTCGTACACCGGGGAAGACGTGCTGGAACTGCAGGGCCACGGCGGCCCCATCGTGCTGCAGATGCTGCTGGCGCGCGTGCTGGAAGCGGGCGGGACGAGCGGCTTGCGGCTGGCCGAGCCGGGCGAATTCACGCGCCGCGCCTACCTCAACGACAAGCTCGACCTGGCGCAGGCCGAGGCGGTGGCCGACCTGATCGATGCATCGACCGAAGCGGCGGCCAAATCGGCCTCGCAATCGCTGTCGGGCGCGTTCTCGAAAACCGTGAACACCTTGGTGGGCAACGTCACCAACCTGCGCATGCTGGTGGAAGCGACGTTGGACTTCCCGGAAGAAGAAATCGACTTCCTGGAAAAATCCGACGCGCGCGGCCAGCTGAAAGGCATCGTCGACGCACTGGAGCAAGTGTTCAAGCAGGCGGCGCAGGGCGCCCTGCTGCGCGAAGGCTTGAACGTGGTGCTGGTGGGCCAGCCGAACGTGGGCAAATCCTCGCTGCTGAACGCGCTGGCTGGCAATGACGTGGCCATCGTCACACCGATCGCCGGCACCACGCGCGACAAAGTGACCGAGACCATCCAGATCGAAGGCATCCCGCTCAACATCATCGACACCGCCGGCATCCGCGCGCCGGAAGAGGCGACCGACGTGGTCGAGCGCATCGGCATCGAGCGCACCTGGAACGAAGTGGGCAAGGCCGACGTCATCCTGCACCTGCTGGATGCCGACCACGGTCCTTCGCGCTCGGACGAAAGCATCACGGAAGCCTTCCCGCAAGGCGTGCCGGTGCTGCGCATCTGGAACAAGATTGATTTGTCGGGCCACAAGCCGGCGGTGGACCAGATGGATGATGCGACGCACATCTACCTGTCCGCACACGAGCACATCGGGATCGACCTGCTGCGCAAGGAACTGCTGCGCATCGCGGGCTGGCAGCAGACTGGGGAGTCGCTGTACCTTGCGCGCGAGCGCCACCTGATCGCGCTGAAGAATGCCGGCGCCCACCTGGCGCGCGCCGGCGAGCACGCCGCGCAGAACGACCAGTCGCTGGACCTGTTCGCGGAAGAACTGCGCTTGGCGCAAGTTCAACTATCGAGCATCACCGGCGCCTTCTCCTCCGACGACCTGCTCGGCGTCATCTTCAGCCGCTTCTGCATCGGCAAATAATCGGGGTCAGCTCTGTCATTTGGACAGCGACGCACGATCTTTGAGGTACCTCAACATGCAGCGTGCTTTTTTCAAGGTCAGCTGGCGCAGATGACGCGTCCTTTATTCCAGAAGAAAAAGGACGCGTCTTGAGCTGGATCAAACTCACGTACCGCGTGTCCGAATGACAGAGCTGACCCCGAATGTTCAGTACGGCGAGCCGGTGACGTCGAGTTTGAGTTGCCAGACGGCGCCGGCGCCGGTGATGTAGAGGGTCTTGCCGTCGGCGCCGCCGAACGCGGCGTTGGTGACGTTGGCGTCCACCTTAATGGTCGCGATCTGCTTGCCGGCCGGGGTGAATACGCGCAGGCGCTTGTCGGTGTGCTCGCTCACGTAGATGTTGCCGCGGCAGTCGATCGCCATGCCGTCCGGGATGCCCAGCTTGTCCACCAGGGTCTTGCCCTGCTGCGGTACGCCTTTCACGATCGGATATGCGCGTAGCACGCCGTGCTCGCCTACCATGCCGTTCACGTACAGCACGTCGCCCTTCGGCGACAACGATACGCCGTTCGGATTCTTCAGCGTGTCATCCACCACCGTCACCTTGCCGTCGGTCGCCACGCGGTACACGCGCGTTTTGTCCTGCCCGCCCGGAGCGGCGTCGCGCTGGAAGTCGGGATCGCTGAAGTACAGGGTGCCGTCCGCCGCCAGCGCCAGGTCGTTCGGCGAGTTGAAGACGTTGCCGTTGAACTGGCTCACCACGTCGCTGCGCTTGCCATCCAGCGTGTAGCGCGACACCGATTTCCACTTGTGGGTGCCCGCGATCAGGTTGCCTTTGCCGTCGGTGGCCAGGCCGTTGCTGCCGCTGTCGTCGATCAGGGTGCTGACTTTGCCGCTGGCGTCCAGCTTGAGGATGCGCGACGGGAAGCCCGGCCCAAAGGTGAAGTCGGAGAAGTACAACGCATCCTTGATCCAAACCGGTCCTTCATACAAGCCCGGCTCGCTGCGGGTGCTGTTGGCGGCGGCGATGCGGGTCGCCGTCAGTTCACCGGAAGGCGCCTTGCCGCTGCACACACCAGTTGCGGCCTGGGCCAGCGGCGCGGCCAGCATGGCCGCCAGAATCAAGGTACTGCGTAACTTCATGCTGCATTCTCCTGTTGTTGACGATAGACGATGACGCAATCGCGCCCGGCTTTCTTGGCGGCGTACAGGCAGCTGTCGGCGGCGGCCAGCATGGCAGCGCCTTCGTTCAGGCTGTCCTTGTCGAAGGTGGCTACGCCGATGCTCATGGTGACGTGCGGCCGCGTCGCCGCAGGCGCGTGGGTGATGTTGAGCGAGGCGATTTTGGCACGGATCGCTTCGGCGTGCTGCGCCGCCTGCTCGGCGCTGGTGTCCGGCAGCACGGCCGCGAATTCTTCGCCGCCGTAGCGCGCTGCCAGGTCGGCCGGGCGCTGCAGCATGGAGGCGAACGCTTCCGCCACCAGGGTCAGGCAGGCGTCACCCTGTTGGTGGCCGAAGTGGTCGTTGTACGCTTTGAAGGAGTCGATGTCCATCAGCAGCAGCGACAGCTGGCCGTCGTTGCGCTGGGCGCGCCGCAGTTCGCGGTCGAGCGCGACGTCGAAGTGGCGGCGGTTGGCGATGCCGGTCAGGCCGTCCACGTACGATTGCGCGCGCAGCGCTTCGGCCTGGCTGCGCAGCTGGCGCTCGCGGCCGACGATGGCGCTGATGTCGCTCACTTCGATCAGGCAGAAACGCTCCTTGCCTTCGTTGAACGGCGTTACCGACACGGCCTGCTCGACGCGCTCGCCGCCCCAGCTGCCGGCCGGGTACAGCGGGAACGGCGACGGGTTCAGCGACGGCGACAGGGTCTGCGGCAGGTTGCTTTGCAGCGCGCTGAGCACGGCCTGTTCCAGCCGCTGGCCGCGCAGTTCGCCGTACAGGTCGAACAGGTCCTGCCCCAGCACGCGGTGCGCCGACTTGCCGGAGCGGCTGGCCATCCATTGGTTCCACATGACGATGTGCATATCGGCATCGATGACGATCATGCCCAGCTGGGCCAGCCCGAGCACGCGCGCGGACAGTTGGTGCGGTACAGCGACGGATTCAGTCATGCGAGATTTCCTGATGGGAATTGAAAACGTGTCCAGATTATACGGGCAGCCGCGCGGCTTGCTGCACTATCGTTTCCCGCTTTTTCATTGAAAAATATTTCCCTCACTTCAGCCGCAGTGGGCGTCGCATTTATCCTGCTATTATTGTTTGTCGCAAATGGCTGTGCAGTTTCAGGCAACCGTTGAGAAATCTCATACTTGCGGCAATTCCGCTGAAGTAATCTTGCTACTGACCTAGCCTTGCCCGGAAAAGGAGTGCAGCGTGGAACCGATACAAGAGAGTCTTCCCGACGACGGGGCTGCCGGCATGCGGCCGCCCACCGCCAGCACGCCCGCGCCTGCGGTGCGCACGCGCCAGATGCTGCCGCCCAAGGGCTCCTGCTGGTACTGTGAAAAGCCGCTCGATAATGTGCGCCGCTTCTGCGACAAGGAATGCGCTGACGCGTTTGACGAAGAAAAGGAATACACCCGCTAAGGCCATTCAGGCCATTGCCGCCTGCAAGGTCGCCAGCGCCGCCTCAAAGTCGAACTGGTGCGCCGCTTCCGTCACTTCCTGAAATACTTCCACTCCCAGGCTCGCCGCCAGCACCGTGGCCGATTGCTCCAGCACATCGATCGCCGCGCCATCGCCTTCGTCCAGCAAACGTGCCAGATGCAGCAACAACATGCGGGTTTCCGGCAGGTGCTTGCCGCCCGGTGCTTCGCCCTGCGCCGACAGGCGCTGCTGCGGATCGCCGTCAAGCAGCTCGTCGATGGCCGCGATCAGCGCGCGCAACGCCTGCTCCAGTTGCGCCAGCAGCGCTGACCAGGCCGGCGCCGGTCCGGTGCACAGCGGTTCCAGCTGCGCCGCCAGCAGATACACTTGCTGCGCGCCGATCATGCCGGCCGCGCCCTTGAGGGTGTGGATGATGCGCTGGGCGTGGCCCGGCTCGCCGTTGTCCAGCGCCGTGCGCGCCTCGCAGCCGCTGTCCGGATAACGCTGGCGGAAGCGGCGCAGGATCTGCAGGTAAAGGTCGCGGTCGCCCATCAGCTGCTGCAAGCCGGTTTCCACTTGCAGGACCTGGCCTTCGGCAGGGATGGGCGGGCTGGTCGGGTTCATCATAGTCACTACGATAGCAGACCGTGCGGCCGGATCAGTTAAATTCGTGCAACATTCTTGGCTTTTTTATTTGGTGCTGAACGACCAGTTGCGCGTCACGTTCACCCCGCCCACCGAGCCGCTGAAGCTGACGTCGTAGGTGGTGGCGCTGCGCAGCGGCGCCAGCGGCACGATGGCGGCCGCGCTCTCGCTATGGCTGGTGCCGGCGGCCGCGCTCAGCAGGCGCGTTTCGAGCGCCGTGCCGCCGCGCGGCGCGACGGTAAAGCTGCGCACCAGCACGGTGCTGCGCAGGTCGGCGTGCACGCTGATCGGGTAGCCGACTTCGTTACGGTCCGGCACCGGGTCGGGCGCTTCGCTGTCGCTGAAAAAGTTCGTCGCCACGCCGGTCTGGTTGGCGAACGGATAAGTGACCAGCCGTCCGGTGCCCAGTGTGTTCAAACCATTCACGGCGGCAAAGTCTGCGGTGAAATACGTGTAGCCGCCGCTGGCGCTGGCCGCCCCGGCGCCGATTTCCTTGAATGCCGGCTCGAAGATCACGAAGCGGTGGTAGATGGCGGTGATCAGCTCCTCGGCCTGGTAGAAGCCGGAGCCGCTGGTGGTGGCGGAAATCACCTCGCCGGCCGCATACGAACCGCTCAGTACATAGCCGGCCGCCAGCAGGCGGTCCGTGAGCGCTGCGCCGGTAAAGCCGGGTTGGCCCGGCGTCTGCTCGTGGGTGATGCTGCGGTTCAGGCGCTGGTAGTCCGAATGGCCTTGCGCGGCCGCGTCCAGGCGGCTGTTGCGCGTCAGCGCGGACAGGCCGAGCTGCGCGCGCCGGAAATTGAACCAGTTGTAGCCGTCGGTGGCGGTGTTGCCGGTGAGCGTGGGCGCCCCCGGCTCTTGCGTAGCGGGCGGCGTGGTGGTGGGGCCGGTGACGGCCGTGCTGTCGCCGCCGCCACCGCCGCAGCCGGCCAGCAGGGCGCCCAGCAGGGCTGCCGGAAGGAATCGCCAATTTTTCATGATGAGTAAATTCTAAGCCCGATTTCAAAACCGCCGCACCCGTTACACATGTTAAGCTTGCCGTTTATTTTTGGATGCACCTGTTTTGAAGCCTTTACACCATCCGCGCATGCAGCGCGCCAAGTTTGCCCTGCCCAGCATGGTCACCCTGATGTCGATCGCCTGCGGCTTCGGCAGCATCGTCATTTCGGTCGACAACGCGTGGGTCGGCTCGGCGCATGACTACCGCCTGGCGGCCGTGCTGCTGGTGCTGGCCGGCGTGTTCGATGCGCTGGACGGCATGGTGGCGCGCGCCACCAACACCCAGTCCGACTTCGGCATGCAGCTCGATTCGATTGCGGATGTGATGAACTTCGGCTGCGCGCCCGGCTTGCTGCTGTATTGCTGGGGCTTCCAGCAACTGGGCCTCGAACATCCGACCCTGCTGCGCCTGGGCGGCATGGCCAGTTTCTTTTTCGTGGCCTGCGGCGCGCTGCGGCTGGCGCGCTTCAATGTGAATGTGGGGCGCACCGATCCGCGCTACTTCGTCGGCATGCCGATCACGGCTGGTGCGGCCTGCGTGGCCTCGGTGGTGGTGGCGTGGCCGGACCCGGCCGCTTCGGTGCTGCAAGGCGCGCTGGTGGTGGCGCTGCTGTTCGTGGTGGGTACGCTGATGGTGTCGACCGTGCGCTTCCCGAGCTCCAAGCAAAAGAAGAGCTGGACTGCGCTGGTGGTGCTGCTGATTAACCTCGGCCTGCTGGCGTGGCTGCAGGCTGTGTACTTCGTGCTGTTCTTTGCCTTCTACATCGGGCTGACGCTGGCGCTGAACGCGGCGTGGAAGACCGGCTGGACGGGCATCGCCCCGCCGGTCATCTACAAGGACGATTAAGCCACTTCGTGGCCGCGCGCCGCGCGCAGGATCTCGAACCACTGGCTGCGGCTCAGGCTGAACTGGGTCGCTTCCACCGCTTCCTTCACCGCTGCAATGCGGCCCGAACCGGTCAACGGCACCGGGCGGCTCGGCAGCTGCATAATCCACGCAAACACCACCGCGCCGAACGGACGCTGCAGTTCATCCGCCACTTTCTGGATCACCGCGCGCACGCGCACGCCGGCCGCGTCGTCGCTGCTGAACAGGCGGCCGCCGGCCAGCGGCGACCAGATCATCGGCGCCACGCCCAGGTCTTGCAGGCCGTCGAAGGTTTCATCGAACATCGGCGCCACATTCAGCGGCGAGAATTCCACCTGGTTGGTTGCCAGCGGGATGCGGCGGTTCAGGCTTTCAAACTGGTGGCGCGTGAAGTTGGACACGCCGAAGTGCTTGACCTTGCCATCTTTCTTCAACTGCTGGAACGCGCCGGCGATTTCATCGAAGTTCATCAGCGGGTCCGGGCGGTGGATCAGCAGCAGGTCGAGGTGGTCGGTGCCCAGCTGGCGCAGCGAATTCTCGGCCGAGGCGATGATGTGGCTGGCGCTGGTGTCATAGTGCTGGATGGTGTGCTCCGGGCGCGCCGCGTTGACCAGCTTGATGCCGCACTTGCTGACGATCTGCATCTGGTCGCGCAGCGACGGCTGCAGCGCCAGCGCTGCGCCGAATGTGGCTTCCACGCCATAGCCGCCGTAAATATCGGCGTGGTCGAAACTGGTCACGCCCATGGCCAGCGCCTGCTCGATCCACTCGACGCGCTGCTGCGGCGTCAGCTTCCATTCATTCATGCGCCACATGCCGGCGACGATGCGCGACAGCGTCAGGCCGCCTTGGTAGGTCACGAGGGATGGGCAGGTCAGGTCGGTCATCGGCATCTTTCCAGGTTAAGTGAGAGGCAGGAATTATAGTATGATCGAGACGTACGCTGACTCAACGGAGGCATCAAGTGGGATTGTTATCGTTTCTGAAATCGAAGCCGGAACCTCAAGCCACACCCGCCAGCGCGCCGACTGCCGCGTCCGCTGCGCCCGCTGTGCCGCCTCCGTCCGCCCCGGTAGCCGATGCCGTGGTGACCCACGTCGAGATCGTCGACGAGCGCCATCGCCTGAGCGGCTACCGCTTCAATGCGCCGCTGCCGGAACCTGCCCTGATCGATGCGCTGGTGGCCGCCAAGGTCGCCGACTTCGCACAAAAGCGCGTGGCCCTGGTGCAGATCTCGGCCGATGCGGTGGCAGCCAACCTGCACCTGCCGCTGGTGGCGCCGAACACCGTATTCATGCTGGACCGCAAGGCCGGCAACCTGCCTGCGGAGCAGGTCGCCGGCCATATCGCGGCATTGCGCCAGACCGGCTGCAAGGTGACGCTGCGCGGTGTCTCGCTGGATGCCGACGATGCGCCGCTGCTGGCCAAGTGCGATGCGGTGCTGCTGCACCTGCAGGAGCACACGCTGGCCGAGTTCCAGACCCTGTCCAAGCAGCTGCGCCTGCGCTATCCGGACCTCAAGCTGGTGGTCGACGGCGTCGAGTCCTGGGACGAGCAGCGCATGTGCGCCTCGTGGGGCGCCAACTATTTCATGGGCCATTTCCTGACCACCACCGACAAGGTGGATCCGGATGCCAAGATCGATCAAAGCCGCATGACCTCGATCGAATTGCTCAACCTGCTGCGCACCGATGCCGAGCTGCCGGCCATGATTGAAGTGGCCAAGCGCGATCCCGGCATGACGTATCAGGTGCTGCAATGGGCGAATGCGCCGGGCAGCGGCCAGAGCACCAAGGTCACCAGCCTGCAGCAGGCGTTCATGGTGCTGGGCCGCAATCAGCTGTATCGCGGCCTCACGGTGTCGATGTTCCGTCTCGGCGCCGGGGCCACCAAGGAGCGCGACGAATCGCTGCTGGAAGTGGCGCTCACGCGCGCACGCTTCCTTGAAACGTGCAGCACGCTGCCACAGTCCAAGCGGGATGAGCTGTTCCTGGTGGGGCTGCTGTCGCTGTTTGATGTGCTGTTGAGTGTGCCGATGGCTAACCTGGTCGGCAAGATGCAGCTGTCGGATGATATCCGCGATGTATTGCTGGGCAAGGAGGGGACTTACGGTCCGTATCTGACCATGGTGCTGCTGCTGGAGCGCGACAAGGTGGACCGTGCGCTGCAGATTGCGGCAACGCTGGAGATTGATATCGACGGCCTGCCGCAAGTGGGACAGGCCGCCTTCCAGTGGGCGCAGGAATCAATGAAGCAGACCGGCGCCGACTGATTCAGGTTACTTCAGCCAGAGGCGAATCGAATCCCAGGCGCGGCCGAAGATCGAGGCTTGTTCCACGGTCTCCAGCGCCACGACTGGGAGTTCCAGCATCGGCTTGCCGTCCACCACCATCTTCAGGGTGCCGACGCGGCTATTTTCAGCCAACGGCGCCACCAGCGGGTCCTTGCGTTCCAGCGCCGGTTTCATTTTGGCCGCCACGCCCTTCGGCACGGTCACCATCACGTCCTGCGCGAAGCCGATCTTGACCGCGCTCTTCGAGCCTTTCCAGATCTCCGGCGTGGCGATCGGCTGGCCTTTCGAGTACAGCTTGACCGTGTCGAAGTTCTGGAAGCCCCAGTTCAGCAGCTTCTGGCTTTCCTGCGTGCGCACCTGGTCGGACGTGGTGCCCAGCACCACCGAGATCAGGCGGCGCTCGCCGGTGCCGTTCGGACGCTTGGCCGAGGCGATCATGCAGTAGCCGGCCGCTTCGGTGTGGCCGGTCTTCATGCCGTCCACGGTCGGGTCCAGCCACAGCAGGCGGTTGCGGTTCTGCTGGGTGATCTTGTTGTAGGTGAAGCTCTTCACCGAATCGATCTTGTAGAACTCCGGGAAGTCCTTGATCACGTGCTGCGCCAACTGCGACAGGTCCTGCGCGGTCGAGTAGTTTTCCGGCGACGGCAGGCCGTGCGGGTTGGCAAAGTGGGTCGAGGTCAGGCCCAGGCGCTGGGCTTCCTTGTTCATCATCACCACGAAGGCGGACTCGTCGCCGGCAACGGCTTCGGCCAGCGCCACCGCGGCGTCGTTACCCGACTGCACCATCAGGCCGTACAGCAGGTCGTTGATGCTGACCGGGGTGGCCGGGTCGATGAACATCTTCGAGCTGGAGGAGTCGACTTTCCATGCCTTGGTCGAGACGTTGACCATCTGGTTGAGCGCGATCTTCTTGTCGCGCAGCGCGCCGAAGGTCACGTAGGCGGTCATGATCTTGGTCAGCGAAGCCGGCTCGATACGGGCGTTCGGATCCTGCGAGGCGATGATCTGGCCGCTGGTGGCGTCCAGCAGCAGCCAGGACTTGGCGGCGATGGTCGGGGCCGGCAGCGTCTGCGCCACGGCCGAGGTCATCAACATCACACTGGTGGCCAGTGCCGCGATAATTTTCTTCATGTGATCTGGTGGTAAAAGTTAAAAGCCCGATGATTATAGTTGCTTAGTCCGCGTTTGCGGTGTCCGTTTCAGCCCCGGTTAAGGCGTTCTGGCCCCACAGCTGGGTGACCCAGTTTTTGATGTGGCCGAGCTTGCGGTGGAAGAAGTGGTCGGCGCCCGGGATGACGATCACCGGGATATCCTGCGGGCGCAGCCAGTCCAGCACGTCGCTCAGCGGGATGGTGTCGTCGTTCTCGCCATGGATCAGGATGGTGTCGGCCGGGATGTCGGCCATTTGCCATTTTTTGGCGGCCGCACCGACCAGCACCAGGCGCTCGGCCGGCGTGCCGGCGGCGGCCAGGCGCTGCGCCAGCTGGCTCTGCACGTAGGTGCCGAAGGAGAAGCCCGACAGCGCCACCGGCAGGCCGGGGAATTTCTCGGTCATCCACGCATGCAGGAGGGCCATGTCGTCGGTTTCGCCCTGGCCGTGGTCATGCACGCCTTCCGACTTGCCGACGCCGCGGAAGTTGATGCGCGCCACCACGTAGCCGAGGCCCACAAAGGTGCGCATCAGCGTGACGGCTACCTTGTTGTCCATGGTGCCGCCGTACAGCGGGTGCGGGTGCGCCACCAGCGCCACGCCGCGCGGTGCGGCGTCATCGGCCGGGTAATCGATCACGCCTTCCATTTGGCCGGCGGCGCCGGCCAGCATAAATTTTTCGCTCTTGTTCATAGACTTTAGATTTTCAGACGTTCCACCACCTTGCCGCCGACCAGATGGGTGTCGATGATTTCATCGATATCGCTGGTGTCGACGTAGGTGTACCAGGTGCCTTCCGGGTAGACCACCATGACCGGGCCTTCTTCGCAGCGGTCCAGGCAGCCGGCCTGGTTGATGCGCACCTTGCCCGCACCGTTCAGGTTGAGTTCCTTGCAGCGCTTCTTGGCGTGCTTTTGCGCGGTTTCCGCGCCGTGGTCGCCGCAGCTGTTGCGGCCGTCGTCACGCTTGTTCATGCAGAAGAAGACGTGGTGTTTGAAGTAGGGAGTGTCGCTCATGGCCGGGCCTCTTTGAAGTCGTAGCCGCTATGATACCTTGGCCGCGTTCAGCTTGTGGGCCGGTAGCCACAGGAACCAGACCGCAAAGAACGGCCATGTCAGCGACAGGAACTGGGCCGCGCCGTTGAAATTCAGGAATTTCCCCTGCACCCATGTTTGCAAAGTGGCCACGAAATACGGGTTGGCCGGGGTGGTGTTGATGATGACCAGGCCCAGCAGCAGGGTGGTCACGGCCAGCCGCCGCTGCGCCACGTGCGGCGCGTAGGCCAGGCCGGCCAGCATGATGGCGCCGATCAGGAAGCCGCCCTGCGCGCCCGGCGTCACCCAGACGAAGGCGTTTTCCGGCGCGAACAGCAGCGCCGAGGCCAGCGCTTTCACCACTACCGACGCGGCGATCATGGCCGCCACCAGCAGCCCGCGCGGCGACGGCTTGCGCAGCAGGCACAGCAGAGTCAGGCCGGCGCCCACCATGCCGCAGGCGGTGATGATGGTTTCGGACAGCCAGTATTGTTCCACCGTCAGGTCGACGTCGGGGCGGATCAGGCTGGCGAGGTCGATTTCCATGTCCAGCAGTTGCGACAGCCACTCCGACAGGATGGGCAGCAGTTGCCCGAGGCCGTACAGGAAGTTCTGCGGGTAGATCTGCGCCAGCGGCCATAGGGCCAGCAGCACCAGCCCCTGGCTGGCGTGCGGCGCGAACCAGGCCTGGCGCAGGCGCTGCAACTGGCTCTGGTCGAGCAGGCGGCGCACGGTCAGCGCGCCGATCAGGCCGCCGATGGCGCAGCCGGCGGCGTTGGTGTAGAAGTCGAGGTTGGACGAGACGCGGCTGGGCAGGTAGGTCTGCACCGCTTCCATAATGCCGGACACCAGCAGGCCGGCGGCGCACGCAATCAACAGCGCCCACAGGCCCTTGATGCGCGGGTACAGCGCATACACGATCAGCGTGCCGAACGGAATGTAGCCGATCACGTTGATGATGGCGTCGAACTTGGTCCAGTAGTGCGGCATGCTGGTCGTCTCGAGGAAGATCAGCGGCGACAGGCCCTGGTTGTGCCAGCCGGAGAAGGGGAACCAGCTGGCGTAGATGATCAGCAGCAGGTAGGCCAGCAGCGCCGCGCGCGTGATGGGCGAGGTCTTGCTCATCGGCGCGATGGGCGGCCGGGCGTCAGCCGGCGTGCCCGCAGCGGCCGGCTCGGTCGGCGCAGCGGTGGGCTCGGCCCCGTGCGCCGGTTCCTGCGGCGGCAGGCTCTCGGTCATTTCGACGGCGGCAGCGCCGCCAGCCAGGTGAGCAGGTCGGCAGCGACGGCGTCGCTGGCGTCGGCCAGTGCGCGCGCGCCGCCGGCGGCATCGGCGCTTGGTGCGGCGACGCTGCTGCTAAAGGTCTTCTGGTCCACCAGCAGGTGATTGCGGAACACCGACGCGCGCAACACCAGCACGCCCTTGCTGCTGGTGGCGGTATCGAAGTTCTGCGCGAAATCCTCCACCTCCATGCGCAGCACGGTGGCGCTGGCGGCGGCGTCGGTGGTCGACAGCACTTTCACGCCGGCCTGCGCGATGCGCGCGCGCATGCGCTGCGTCAGCAACTGCGCCGGTGTGCTGACCCACTGGTTGTAGGCATAAGGACGCTGTTGGCGCGCATCCGCATACAGCAGGCGGTAATGCATGCGCTCCGTGTCCAGCGACGCGGGGCCGCTGACATCGGCCACGATGATCGCGCCGATCTTGCTGGCGCTGGACGGCGCTGCGCCGGCGGTGCTGGTGGTCACGGGCAGCGGGCCGAAATCATACTGCGCGGTCGGCGAGCCTTTGCTGGCGCAGGCGGCCATTGCGCAAGCCACGGCGGCAACGGCGAGAGCGTTACGGATGGTGGTGGTCATCATCTCGTTTCCTTATTTGCTTTGAGCGTTGAAGCCTTCTTCACCGG
>Ga0105244_10001942_pt1 | contig 16057 bp, 13 predicted proteins | sample KBSM44metaG_FD_80423 | JGI IMG/M metagenome (GOLD analysis project Ga0105244, IMG submission 80423) | Miscanthus rhizosphere microbial communities from Kellogg Biological Station, Michigan, USA - KBS M4-4 metaG | ecosystem: Host-associated > Plants > Roots > Rhizosphere > Soil | place... | reverse complement strand
GTAAGCCTCGTCGTGCAGGCCCCACGCCACCCACAACGCATTGCTGGCTAAAAAACACCAGAACCCGACCTTGCGCCGGGTGTGTTGGGTGGACGCGACCAGCCACGCGGCGAGCACTGTCACCGCCATCGCTGGCCACTGCAAGAAATCGATCCAATCGGGCATACGCACAGCTTAGTGGCGCGGCCGTCCACGCTATGTGCGCTGGCTCACGGCCGCGGCGATTTGGCTGAGCACCTGCGCGCCACGCCAGAGGCGTGCTGCATATAATGCAATGCAATCGCTGGAAGAATCGTACTGGAGAAAAGCATGTTCGACATGGAATTGCCATGGTGGGAATTCGTCTTGCGCGCGAGTATCGTGTATATCGCCTTGCTGGTCATGATGCGCTTTTCCGGCAAGCGCACGGTGGGCCAGTTCACGCCGTTCGACCTGCTGGTGGTGATGCTGCTGAGCGAGGCGGTATCGTCGTCGTTGTCCGGCGGCGACGACTCGATCCCCGGCGCCCTGATCCTGGCGCTGACGCTGATCGTGCTGAATGTGGCGATCGCGATCGCCACCTCGCGCAGCGAGAAAATCGCCGCCATCATCGACGGCGAAGCGGTGCTGCTGGGACGCGACGGCATGGTGTTCCACGACGCGATGCGCCGCAACCACGTCGCCAAGGGCGACATCGACCAGGCGCTGCGCGAGGCCAACTGCCCGCAAGATAAAATGAAGTGCGTATTCCTGGAGGCGAACGGCCAGATCACCGTCCTCCACGACGAGTAGCCAAACAAAACACAAGGAGATCCATGCGCATCGCCACCTTCAACGTCAACGGCATCGGCAGCCGCCTGCCCGCCCTCCTCCAATGGCTGCACGAAACGCAGCCGGACGCCGTCTGCCTGCAGGAGCTCAAAGCGCCGCAGGAAAAATTCCCCGAGGCGGCGATCAACGAAGCCGGCTACCAGGCCGTCTGGCACGGCCAGAAAAGCTGGAACGGCGTCGCCATCCTGGCGCGCGGCGTGGCGCCGATCGAAGTCGGGCGCGGCCTGCCGGGCGATCCGGACGACGAACAAAGCCGCTACATCGAAGCGGTGGTCAACGGCGTGCTGATCGCCGGCCTGTATCTCCCCAACGGCAATCCGGCGCCCGGCCCCAAATTCGACTACAAGCTGCAATGGTTCGAGCGTCTGATCACGCACTCGGCGCGCCTGCTCGACAGCGGCACGCCGACCGTGCTGGCGGGCGACTTCAACGTCATGCCGACCGAGCTCGATGTCTACAAGCCGGAGCGCTGGGTCGACGACGCGCTGTTCCGGCCCGAGGTGCGCGAGGCCTTCCACCGGCTGCTCGCGCAAGGCTGGACCGACGCGCTGCGCACCATGCATCCGGGCGAGACGATCTACACGTTCTGGGATTACTTCCGCAACGCCTATGGACGCAACGCCGGCCTGCGCATCGACCACCTGCTGCTCAGCCCCGATCTGGCGCCGTCGTTGAAGGCGGCGGAGGTCGACCGCGACGTGCGCGGGCGCGAAAAACCCAGCGACCATGCGCCGGTGTGGATCGAGCTCGATATCGACGGGGGCAAATGATGGAACGCGAACAAAAATGGCCCGACCAAATCTGGCTGGTGCGGCACGGCCAAAGCGCCGGCAACGTCGCGCGCGACGCCGCCGAAGCCGCGTCCCAGTTCCTGATCGACATCGCCGAGCGTGACGTCGACGTGCCGCTATCGCCATTGGGCGAGCGCCAGTCGCAGGCGCTGGGCGGCTGGTTCCGCGCGCTCGGGCCGGACGGCCAGCCGACGGTGGTGCTGTTCTCGCCGTACATCCGCGCGCGCGCCACGGCCAGCGCGGTGCTCGATCAACTGGGCCGCGAACAACTGAGCGCCGTGGTGGCCGACGAGCGCCTGCGCGAAAAGGAGTTCGGCATCCTCGACCGCCTCACGCCGCTGGGCATCCGCGACAAATACCCCGACCTGGCCGAGCAGCGCCAGCACGTGGGCAAATTCTATTTCCGCCCGCCGGGCGGCGAAAGCTGGTGCGACGTCATCCTGCGCCTGCGCAGCACGCTCGACACCATCAGCCGCGAATACCGGGGCGAGCGGGTACTGATCGTCGCCCACCAGGTGATCGTCAACTGCTTCCGCTACCTGCTCGAGCGGCTCGACGAGGAAGGCATCCTGGCGATCGACCGCATGGGCGACGTCCCCAACTGCGGCATCACCGAATACCGCTACGACCCCAAGGCCGGCAAGCACGGCAAGCTGGTGCTGGTGCAGGCCAACTTCGTCGCGCCGCTGGAAGACAGCGGCACGCCGGTCACCGACCAGCCGGACATGCCGGCCGCCCCGAAATCATGAGCGCCGATACGGACATCACCGCCGGGTCGTTGCGCGACTGGAAGTTGCCAATGCCGGGCGCCGATGCCGACAAGGAGGTGCGCGGCCATGTGCTGATCGTCGCCGGGTCGCGCGAGATGCCGGGTGCGTTGCTGCTGGCGGCGACCGCCGCGCTGCGCGCCGGCGCCGGTAAATTGACCATCGCGACGGCCGCCAGCGTGGCGCCGCAGCTTGGCGTGGCGCTGCCGGAGGCGCGTGTCATCGGCTTGCGGGAGACCCCCGACGGCGGGCTGGTGGCCGATGGCGCCGCGAGTTTGTATCAGGCGTGCGAGCGGGCCAGCGCGGTGTTGATCGGTCCAGGCATGCAGGACGAGGCGGCCAGCGCGGCGCTGGTGCGGCTGCTGCTGCCGTATTGCGCGCACGCGCCGCTGATACTGGATGCCGGCGCCATGTGCCTGGTGCGCGACGGGTTCCGCTTCGATAGCCCGGTGCTGCTGACGCCCCACGCGGGTGAGCTGGCCGGTCTGACGGGGGATGAAAAGGAGGACATCGCGGCGGCGCCGGAGCTGGCGGCGCAACGCGCGGCGGGCGATTGGCGGGCGGTGGTGGCGCTCAAGGGGGCGGTGACCACCATCGCGGAGCCGTCGGGCAAACGGTGGCGTCATGAGGGCGGCAATACGGGGTTGGCGATTTCGGGATCGGGCGATGTGCTGGCGGGCTTGATCGCGGGGCTGGCGGCGCGCGGGGCGGCGCTGGAGCAGGCGGCGGCCTGGGGCGTGGCGTTGCACGCGATGGCCGGGGAGCAGTTGTCGCTGCGGCACGGGCCATTGGGATATCTGGCGCGCGAGATCAGCGGCGAGGTGCCCGCGCTGTTGCGGGCCCTCGCGGCGCATTAAGACTATTAAACCAGCTTGGCCGAGTGCTCGCGCGTGGCGTGGAACTTCAGCTTCGGCCAGCGCTCCTCGGTCAACCGCAAATTAACGCTGGACGTGGCCAGGTAGGCCATGTTGCCGGCGGCGTCGTAGGCGACGTTGTGACCCAGCGCGTTCTCGAAGTCGGCCAGCGCCTTCTTGTCGTCGCTCGAGATCCAGCGCGCGCTGCTGATGCTGGTGCCTTCGAACACGGCGTCGACGCCGTACTCGTTCATCAAGCGGCTCGCCACCACCTCGAACTGCAGCACACCGACCGCGCCCAGTACCAGCTCGCCGCCCTGCACCGGCTTGAAGACCTGCACCGCGCCCTCCTCGCCCAGCTGCTGCAAACCCTTGTGCAGTTGCTTGATCTTGAGCGGATTGCGGATCCGCACCGAACGGAAGAAGTCCGGAGCGAAGTACGGAATGCCGGTGAAGGTCAGCAGCTCGCCCTCGGAGAACGAGTCGCCGATCTGCATGTTGCCGTGGTTCGGCAGGCCGATGATGTCGCCGGCGTACGCCTCCTCCACCTGCTCGCGCGACGACGCCATGAACGTCACCACCGACGAGACCTTGATTTCGCGCCCCAGGCGCAAATGCTTGACCTTCATGCCGCGCTCGAAACGTCCCGAGCACACGCGCAGGAAGGCGATGCGGTCACGGTGCGCCGGGTCCATATTGGCCTGGATCTTGAACACGAAGCCGGTGAACGGCTGCTCCTTCGGATCGACCGAACGCACCGTGGCGTCGCGCTCGCGCGGCGCCGGGGCCCAGTCGACCAGCGCCGACAAGATCTCGCGCACGCCGAAGTTGTTGATCGCCGAACCGAAGAACACCGGCGTTTGCACGCCCGACAGGAACTGCTCCAGGTCGAACGGATGCGAGGCGCCGTTGACCAGCTCCACTTCCATGCGCAGCTGGTCCATCTCCAGCGGGAACATCTCCTGCAGGCGCGGATTGTCGATGCCCTTGATGATCTCGAAGGCGCCGTCGGCCTTCTCCTCGCCGGCCTTGAACAGCATGATCTCGTCGTTCAGCAGGTGGTACACGCCGCGGAAGTTCTTGCCCATGCCGATAGGCCAGGTCACCGGCGCACACTGGATCTTCAGCACCGATTCCAGCTCGTCGAGCAGTTCCAGCGGATCGCGCGTCTCGCGGTCCATCTTGTTCATGAAGGTGACGATGGGCGTGTTGCGCATGCGGCAGACGGCCAGCAGCTTGATGGTCTGCGCCTCCACACCCTTGGCGGCGTCGATCACCATCAGCGCCGAGTCGACCGCCGTCAGAACGCGATAGGTGTCTTCCGAGAAGTCCTGGTGGCCCGGGGTGTCGAGCAGGTTGACCACGTGGTCGCGGAATTCGAACTGCATCACCGACGAGGCCACCGAAATGCCGCGCTGCTTCTCGATCTCCATCCAGTCCGAGGTCGCGTGGCGGCCCGATTTGCGGGCCTTGACGGTGCCGGCCATCTGGATCGCGCCCGAGAACAGCAGCAGCTTTTCGGTCAGCGTGGTTTTACCCGCGTCGGGGTGGGAAATGATGCCGAAGGTGCGGCGGCGCAGCACTTCGCGCGCGATCAGCGCCGGCGTTTTGGCGCTGGCCGCCGGGGCGGCGTCGTCGTTATTTTCGGGTATTGCGGTTTCGATATCGTTGACCATTTGTTCGCGATCTAAGGCGGTTCTGCAAAACCCTCGATTTTACCGGCACTTGGCTCTGCCGTGTGAATTGTTTCACGGGCCGGCGGGACCTGTCACTCCCCCCGCACGCGGCGCCAGCCCACCCGGTGCGCCTCGGCGCCGGCCTCCTCGGCGCCGTCGTTGATGACCTTGCGGCCGTCGGCCAGCGTGGTGATCAGTTTGAGCTGGCCGCTGGGCAAGCGCACGATGATGAAGCCCACCGCCGCAGACGTGCTCGACAAGGTGATGCCGGCCGGACGGGTGCCGATCGCGTGGCCGTTGCAGACGTTGACCTGGTACAGGTTGCTCGAGCCGCCCACCGAGCACGACGACGAGGACGTCGGCAGGTTGGTCACCACGTTGGCCACGCCGCTGACGATCTGCGGGTCCAGGTTCATGCGCTCGCCGGGCACCAGCGCCCAGTCGAAGAACCAGCCGTCCTTTTGCGACAAGTCGACCGGGTTGCTGGTGATCGCATAGGTGTTGGTGTTGCTGCTCGGACCGACCAGGCTGAGGGTCTGCTGCACCATCGTCCCGCCGCGGACATTGCTGATGGGCACGCCGCTGTCCTTGAGCAGGTACAGGCTCTGGATCGCGGTGCTGGACGTGTCCGGGATATCGAGCAGGCGGCCGGTGCCGTACAGCACCACCCGCACGCCCTGCATGCTGGTGCTGGTCACGCCGCCGGTGGTGGTGGTCGTCGGCACGCCGCACATGGTCACGTCGGGACGGGTGGTGATCGGCTTGCTGGCGCCGGCGTCGCCCATCTTGATCACCGACACGGCGCCGCTGGCGGCCGTCAGGTCGAAGCGCCACATCTGGCCTTGGTTGTCGCCGCCGTAGATAAAGGTCGCCTTCGGATCGGAACTCGGATCGTCGGAAATGGCGGTGATCTTGGCCAGCCCCGACGGCGTGACGGCGTCGCCCGAGTTGGTGCTGACCTTTTTCAGCAACTGGCCGGTGTAGGCATCCAGCACGTACAGGTAGCCCTTGCCGTCGCCGCCGCTGACGCCGTCCGTGCCGGTGATGTTGTTGTAGCCGGAGGTGACGAACACCACCCACCGGCCGTCGGCCAGGGTGCCGAACTGCGGGTTGCCGAACGTCAACCCGAGATCGGGGTCGTTGAGCGCGCAGACGGCCGGATCGGCGCAGAACTCCCACAACTGCTTGGGCGCGCCACCGGTGTCGGTGACGTCGAGCGCGTAATAGCCGCGGCCGCCGCCGTTCAGGCCGGCCACCAGGATGGTCCGCCATTGCTTGCCCGACGGCGTGTCGACCTTGACGTCGGCCACCTCGGGCGAGCCGTCGGTGGTGTATTGGTGGTTGGTGCCGTAGGTGATGCTGGCCTGCGCATGCAGCTTTTTCATCGTGATGCGCGGCACGTAGGCCCACACCTCCTCGCCGTTTTGGGCGTTGAACGCATGCAGCATGCCGTCGTTGGCGGCGGTGTAGACCGTGCCGGCACGGTAGTCCGGGCTGGCGGGATTGCCGTACTTGTCCTTGTAGGCGTCGTAGTCGATGTCCGGATACTCGGCCAGCGGCGCGCGCACGAAGGCCGGCTTGGACGAGGCGATGTCGCCGAGCACGATCGGAATCGGCGTCGCGGGCGCGCCCGGGTCGTCCGACGTCATCGTGTAGGCGCGGAACAGGTTGTCGTCGGCGTACTGCTGCTGCCCGCGCAGCCAGTTGACCAGGTTGTCGCCGTCGTTGACGATGGCGCGGTCGGCGGCCGACAGCAAGGTGCATTGGGCCAGCGCCGCGCATTTGTTGCTGAACCAGCCGGCGGTGATGCCGCTCATATTGGCGAAGCGGAAATCAAGCAGGTCGCCGCCGGGCGATCCCGTCGGATTCATCATGTAGATGCGGCGGGTGTCGGTGCCGCCGGCCACCCGCTTCCCCAGGGTGTTGCTGGTGGTCCAGACCGGCGTCGGGAGGACGCTGCCGTCGGTGATGTCGATTTTCTGGTTGGACAGCTCGCCGTACCATTTCACGGTGGTGAAGGTATCGGAGAAGATATCGTTGTCGGTGCGGGTGATGTTCGGCGTCGAGGTCGCGGCGGCGGCCGCCGCGCCGCTGCGCACCTGCATGTTCGACAGCGCCTCGCTCAGGCCGCTGATGACCTCCTTCGGCTCCTGCGCGCTGAAATACTTGCCGTGGCCGTTGATCGCCGCGTGCCACAGATCGTCGACCCGCTCCTGCACCGTGTTGGCGGTGCTGGCGGTGGCCGGGTCGGGCCACACGTAGGCGCCGTTGTTGTTCCACGGGCAGCCGCTGGTGGCGCCGGTGATCAGGTTGTAGAAGTCGCCGCCGGGCTTGGCGGCGGTGTCGTAGTTGCGCTCGTAGGTCATCACGCCGTCCACGCCCAGGCCCAGCGTGTAGGTGTTCATGTGCAAGTGGGTGTTCTCGCCCTGGCCGGCCGGCACCGAGCCGGGGCGCGTCATGTCCGGCTCCAGCGCCGGGCGCAGCGACACCGTGGTGGTGCTGGAGCCGCCGTTGTACCAGTGCAGCGCGACGTCGGCGATCGACGGCTGCGCCTGGGCCCGGCCGTCGACGCAGCCGCGCGCCTGGGTGCAGAAACGCGCCGGGTTTTCCACGTTGTCGTTATTGACCACGTTGTTGGTGGTGCTGCCGTTCCAGTAGCCGTCGGTGGTCAGGATCAGGAAGTTCTGCTGGCAGGGATACTGCACCACCTCCTGCCCCGCGCCGTAGTTGTAGGGCGCCAGGTTGCCGAACATGCGGCCGACGTTGTCCATCGCGGTGCGGATCGGCGTCGAGCCCGAGGTGGTGGTGTTGTACAGGTTGTTGTACCAGTTGGTGCGGGCGGTGCCGGTGAAGTCGGCCGGCTTCTGGTCGATCGCCTGGCCGGCGCCGGCGTTCGACAATTTCACGTAGCCGACCTTGTAGTTGCCGGTGATCGCCGCGAACGCCAGGCCGACCGAGGTCTTCATCATTTGCAGGCGGCTCTTGTAATACACGTACCAGTTGGCGAAGTTGGTCATCTCCTCGTCGTAGGTGCAGCTGGTGGCGCCGGCGCAATCGACGCGGTCGGCGCCCTTCGGATAGGTCTGGCCGCTGACGATGTTGACGCGCACAAAGGGATTGGGCGCGCTCGAGCCGGCCGAGATGGCGGCGGTCGAGCTCGGAATACCGTCGTTGACGGCGGCCTGGTAGCCGCTGGTCGCGCCGCGCGTCCAGCTCACGCCGCCCTGGTTGTCCATCGTGAAATTGCTGATCGCGGCGGCGTTGGACGTGGCGCCGTAGTCCAGCAGGCAGACGCTGGTGACGCCCAGCCCGGGACACAGCGTGCTGCCGCCCAGGTAGGCGCGGACGCTGCCGGCCACGCCGATACGCCCGGTGAGCGCGTTGGCCACGTAGGCGGCGCTGCGGTTGCGGCCCAGGTTGAAGTAGCTCGGATTGCTGCCGCTGCTGCCGCCGATCAGGGTCGTCGCGCCCAGCGACAGGTTGCGGATGATGGCGTCCTGGCCGCTGGAGGTATTGCTGGAGCTGCTGAAGGTGATCACCGACTTGGCCGGCACCAGCGCGCTCACCTGCACCTGCGGCGCGGTGACGGACAAGCCCCAGCCGGCGCGGCTGGCGTCGGTGATGGTGACGCAGCCGCTGACGGTTTTGGGCGTGCTCGAGCACGTCACCGGCACCACGGCGACGATATTGTCGGACGCCAGGGTGATGCCGAACACGCTACAGGCGGGCACGTTCGACTGGCTGGTGGGCGTGCGCACGCAGGCGTACATCTGCTTCTGCGTGGGGTTGGCGGTGGCGATGATGTTGGCCGCCAGCGCGCTGGCCACCGCCTGCTGCTTGGTGGCCGTGTTGGTGCCGGCGGCGGCGGTGATGGTGGCGTTGGTCAGGCTGGTCTGGACGTTGGCCGCGTCGGTCAGCGTCACGCCGGTGATGGTCATCGAGGTCGCCGTCGCCGAGGCGCCGATGGCGATGGTGCCGTAGGCGGCCACCGCGCCCGCCGGCGCCGAATAACTCGGATAGATGAAGGTGCCGACCCGCTTGCCCTGGCACTGCGTCAACAGCCGGTCGCTGCACCAGCGCACCTTGACGGGAACCGGATAGCCGGCCGGCGCGGTCGCCCCGACGGCGGTCGACTGGCACACCTTCATCGTCTCGTCGGTGCAGAACTGGCCGACGCCGATGGTGTAGTAATACGGGCCGGTGGTGACCGCGCTGGCGGTCTGGTAGGTCGCGTCCGGATAGGTGTAGCTGGAGGTGTTGGCGCGGCAGGTGCCGCCGGAGCACCAGCGCAGGTCCGGGAAGCCGGTCACCAGATTGAGGTTGGCGGTGACGGCGGCGCCGGCCAGGTCGCGCCTGCTGGCGCCGAAACCGTCGCCGCTGACCGAGGTCCAGTCGGTGGTATTGGCGCGGTTCTGCTCGGGGTAGAAACTGCCGTCGGCCCTGATCGGCACCAGATAGCGGATCGCCGGGTTGTAGTATTGCTTGTTGAAGTCGGAGCTCATGAACGGCGGATGGCCGACCGCGCACACCGTGGTGCCGGCCTGCAAAGTGGCGCCGCTGCGGCACAGGCTGTCGTTGACATAATCGGGCGTGTAGGTCTGCTCCATCGAGCCGGAGTTATCGAACAGCAGCATCAAATTCGGCTTGACGGTGCCGGTGCCGGTGATGTTGAGCAGCGGCACCTGGGCGATCTGGGTCGCGGCCGCGCCGGCGGACGACGACGCCAGGGCCAGCGTCCAGGCCAGCACCAGGTTCGACACCCAGGCCAGCGCCGGCGGGAAGATATGTTTGCTCATGATTAAGGACCCTTCAAGACCACCGCTTGCGTCACCACGTTGCCGCCGCGCGCGCCATTGATGCGCGCCGTCACCACATAGTGGATCTGCGGCTGCTGCGAAAATTTCGGCGCGCCCAGCGCCAGCGACGTGCCGAACGGTTGCGGCGCCCGGCTATTGGGGCGCGCCGACGTCGTCCGGCAACTGTTGTTGGCGGCGTTGTACTCCCCCGGGAAGGTGCACATGCGGTGGATCACGTACTGGACCTGGTCGCCGGTGACCGGATTGGCCGGCATCGTGACCGCGCCCAGCCAGAAGGAGGGGTTGCTCGAGGTCCAGGTCGGCGTCAAGGTCGCCACATAGCCTTGCGCCGGCTGGTTCACCAGCAGATCGGAACGGTTCGCCACCGAACGCAGATAGGCGAAGCCGGCGTGCAGGCCGGCGTCGGCCGACTTGCCCAGCGCCGAGTCATAGGCCAGGTTGGCGGCCGTCATCGTCGTCGACGTGCTCGACTTGAGCAGGTAGATGCTGCTTACCAGCATCACCGTCAGCATGATCAGCATGACCGGCAAGGCGATGCCGCGCTGAAGCCGGCGGCGGCCGCGCCCCGGCGGCTGGCGGCGCCGGCGGGCCGGCGATGGCGACGTGGTCATCATGGCCTCCATTGGGCGTTACGGATCGGCACGATCGTCTCGAACACGCGGTAGCGATAGCACTTCCAATCGATCGCGTCGCCGGCCACCGCCACGTTCACCTGCACCGGCGCGGCCGCCACCGTGGCCGGCGCGTTGCCGGCGAACACGGTCGGCAACGCGGTGGTCGCGCCGCACTGGCCGGCGCTATTGGGCTTCTCGGCGCTTTTGCTGCGCGCCACCACCGCCAGCCGAACCGAGCCGATGCGCTGGTAGTCGCCGGCGCCGCCGACCACGCCATCGTTGTCGGCGTCGATCATGGTCGAACTCCACACCCCGATCCGCATGCCGCTGGCGGTCGACACCTGCGCCGCGCCGTTGCCCGGCGTGTTCGGGTCGTACTCCGCCACGGCGCGGTTGTCGAAGCCGTACTGCGCCTTGAGCGACACCACGTTGTCGATCACGGACGCGCCCTGCCGCGCCGAGCCGGGCATGTCGGTCGAGCGCAGCAGCAGGATGCCGTTGTTGACCGACCAGGTATGGAAATGCAGGCGGGCCGCGCTGCCCAGGTTGTAGACATAGCTAACGTTGAGCGGATACGCCGTGGTCAGGCCGGCCTGCGGATTGAACGGGAAGTCCACGCCGCTGGCGACCTGCAACTGGTTGCCGTTGAGGCCGATACCGAAGCCCGACAGCTGGAACACGGTGCAGCGCCGCGCCCCGGATGTCATCGGCGCCACCACCAGCACGTCGCCGACATTGAAATCGTAGGGATTGCGGCTGTCGATGGTCAGGGTGCTCTCGCCGGGGACGTAGTTGGCCACCAGCTTGGTCGAGCCGACCCCGGTCTGCGAGGTGCCGCTGTAGAAGGACACGACGTCGCTGTCGGCGCCGTTGGACTGGATCACGACCGGCGCCAGCGGGGTGATGGGGGCGCCGCCGCGCTGCTCGGCCGCCAGCTGGTAGCCGTTGGCGTCGGAGAACACCGTGTCGCAGCCGGACAGCATCGTATCGTTCAAGCCCCAGCCGGCGTCGGCGGCGTCGCCGCCGAGCGAAAACAGCGCCAGCATGCCGTTCTGCATGGCGTCCGAACCGCCGACGGCGGCATCCTTGTTCTGTTCGCCGCTGACGACCAGCCGCGTGGCGAACACCAGCGCCAGCAGGCCGATCACCACGCTGACCATCAGCTCGACCAGCGAAAAGCCGCCGCGCCGGCGCGCGCCGGACAAGGCGGGGGAAGGATGGGCGTCCATATCAGTTCGCGATGTAGGAAGTGAGCACATGCCGGTTCTGCTCCGTGTTGGCCTTGCGCTGCCAGCGGATCGCGATATCGACCTGGGTTTGAAACACCTGCCGGTTCACATTGACGGAGACGATCGCGCCGGGAATGGCCGCGCGCGTCTCCGCGACCCACGGCGCGATGGCCGCGCCGGGCGTGCCGTTCTCGGCCAGGTTGTAGCTGGCCAGGTTGGCCGTGTCGGACAGCATCACGCCCAACAGCTTCTCGCCGGCCATGGTGGCCTCGGCGCGCATGCCGGCGTCCGACAGCGCCGAATAGGCGCGCGCCTGCAGGCCGATCGTGCCCAGCAGGCCGATGCCCAGGATCACGATGGCCAGCATCGCCTCCAGCAGCGCGATGCCGTCCTGGCGGCGGACAGGGAGGGTTTTCATGGCGGACAGCCCCGGTTGTCGGTGTCCGGCAAGGTGGGATTGCACTTGGTGGCCATGCCGGCCAGGGTCACCACCAGCGCCACCGGCGGCACCTCGCCGGCGAACGCCGTCGACGGATCGAGGCGCAGGCTGTTGAGACGTCCGGCGAACAACGGATCGACCCAGCCGAGCGGCGTGTAGTACACCTGGTTGCTGCCGGCCGGCTGCGTGGTCGGCTGCAAAATCTCGGCCGGCGGCAGCGAATCGGCGGCGCGGAACACCGACTTCCAGCCGGCGTCGCCTTCCGGGTCGCTGGCCGAGGGCGCGTCGGTGGTCGACCAGGCGCCCTGGGCGGCGTTGCACTGGGCGGCCGGGGTGGCGAAACAGATATCGACCTGCCAATCCATCTGGCCGGTGTTGACGTTGGGCGTGAGCGAAATGCGGCTGAAAGCGTTGTGCGCCACGGCCTGGCGGCGCGCCAGGCTGAAGCCGTCGGCATAGAACTCGCTGGCGCCGCGCGCGCGGTTGGCCAGCAGCCAGCGGCTGGCGTTGGGGATGCCAACGGCCAGCATGATGCCGAAAATGGTGATCGTCACCAGCAGCTCGATCAGCGTGACGCCGCTTTGGCCACGCCGGCCGCGCCGTGACCGTAGCGTCAATTGGTGCATGCGCCACCCTTGTGGTCGACCCAGCAGGCGCTGTTGACGCCCCAGCCGTCGGGGCTGCCGGTGGTGGCGTGGGTGCCGTTCTGGTCGATGGTATAGACGAAGCCTGCCATCTTGCCGGTGCCGGTCGCGGTCAAGGTGTAGGTCGAGGCCGACTCGCCGCTGAGGGCGTAGGTGAAGTAAGGGGTATTGGCCGGAAAAGTGTTGGCGGCGCCGAAGCCGACGTAGGTGCGGTTGTTGGACCAATATTGCTCGGCCGCCGGCTGGGCGCCGCCGAGCGCGGTGAACGCCTCGCTCAAGCGGCCGCGCACCACGTAATCGCTGTAGGCGGGAACGGCCACGGCCAGCAGGATGCCGACGATGGCTACGGTGACCATGACCTCGATCAGCGTAAAACCGTTCTGTATGCGTTGTTTCATGGCCCGGCTCCAGGAATTGTTATCTGCTGGAACCAGTCTACGCCCGCAAGCTTGCATTTCCCTGAGGAAATGCTGACAAACACCTGACAAACAACAACTCCGGTGTCAGGTCCACCATTTCTACACGGGCCGGGCCGTAACCGGGTGGGCGGTACGGGGTTGATGCGCCTTACGGAGGAGCTTGTGTAGAATTGGTGGACCTGACCCCGGAGTTGCCGCGATTGACCTGCCCTACGGTGGAGCCTGTGTAGAATTGGTGGACCTGACCCCGGAGTTGTTGTTGGGGAAGCGGACTGTGAACAGCGCGCCTTGGCCGCCGGCGGCGTCGGCTATGCTCAGCGTGGCGCCGTGGACGACGGCGATGTCGCGCACGATCGCGAGGCCGAGGCCGCTGCCGTGGGTCTTGTCGTCGAGCCTGACGTAGCGGCTGAAGACTTGCTCGCGCTTGGCCACCGGGATGCCGGGGCCGCTGTCCTCGACCGTCAGCACGCCGCCGCCCTCGTCCGCCCCGCATGCCACCGTCACCGCGCCGCCCACCGGCGTGTAGCGGATGGCGTTGTCGATCAGGTTGTCGATCAGGTCGCGCAGCAGGAAACGGTCGCCGCTGATTTCGACCGGCCGTAAATCGAAGCCGATGTCTATCCCCTTGCCCGTGGCCTGGTCGACGAAGGATTGAATCGCGTCCTCGACCAGCGCGTTCAGCGCGACCGCTTCAAGCCGGGTCTTTTCGAAGTGCTTCGGCTCGGCGCGCGCCAGCGCCAGCAGCTGGTTGGTTTGCCGTATCATGCGCTCGGTGGCCGACAGCATCAGCTTGACGGAGTGCGCCGTGTCCGGCTCGGCGTGGCGCGCGCCCAGCCATTCGAGCTGCGTCTTGAGCCCCGCCAGCGGCGTGCGCAGTTGGTGCGCGACGTTGGCCAGGAAGTCCTGCCGCGCCCTGGCGCCGTCGCCCACCTTGTCCAGCAGGCCGTTGAGGGCCGACACCACCGGCTCCAGTTCATACGGCACATCGGCGACGGCGATCGGCGCGAGGTCGTCGCCGTCGCGCGCGTTGAGGCCGGCGCGCAGGCGGTTCAGCGGCCGCAGCCCGTTGCTGACCGAGAACCAGATCAGGCCGATGCAGGCGAGCGCGATCAATACCTCCAGCAGCACCAGCCCGCGCACCACGGCTTGCCGCATCTGTGCGCGCTTGTGCCGCGCCGGGTCGACCGCGATCTGTCCCGCCGGCGCCGCCTGGACCGCGCCGGCCGGCCCCCGCATCGGCGCCTCGGGCTGGCTTTGGTCGAAGGCGATTTGCGCCGGCAGCCAGGCCAGCATGTAGGCCAACGCGCCGCCCGCCAGGTTGATCAGCAGGATGGGCACGATGAGCGTCTTGAGCAGCCGCAGCCTGATGCTAGTCATCCGTACCCCGCGCCGGAGCCAGCTCGAGCATGTAGCCGAAACCACGGATGGTGCGGATCGAGACGCCGGCGTCGGCGATCTTCAGCCGCAGCCGCGAGATATACACCTCGACCGCGTTCAGGGTCAGGTCGTCGCCCCACGGCAGGATCGCTTCGATGATCTGCTGCTTGGACACCACCCGCGCGCCGTGCTGCAGCAGGTATTCGAGCACCGCCCATTCGCGCACCGACAGCTCGACGGTTTTGTCGCGCACCCGCGCCCGCTTGGCCGACAGGTCCAGCGCCAGGTCGCCCAGCGCCAGCACCGTGGGCTTGGGCGCGTTGCGCCGCGCCAGCGCCTTCAGCCGCGCGACCAGTTCGGCCGTGGCGAAGGGCTTGACCAGGTAGTCGTCGGCGCCCAGCTCGAGCCCGCGCACCCGGTCCTCGATGGCGTCGCGCGCCGTCAGCAACAGCACCGGCACCTGGCTGCCGCGCGCGCGCAGGCGGCGCACCACTTCGAGGCCGTCGATGCCCGGCAGGCCGATGTCGAGCACGACCACCTCGGCGACGGCGCCGGGACCGGCGCGCTGCAGCAGCACGTCGGCCTGGGCGCCGTCGCCGACCACCTCGACCACCATGCCGTGCCCGCCCAATACGCGGCTCAGACCGTCCGCCAGGACGGCATCGTCTTCCACTACGAGTACATGCATGTTGTGCGCCCTTCGACTGGGATTTGTGCATTATGCACCGGCGATAAAGAGAAACATAGCCGCTGTGTAGGAGTAGACCTACAGCCAACCATGTTGCAAGCCTACATTTGTGCGTCCACTCCTCTTATGTTCGCAAACTAACATTCCCCATAAAGTGCTACCAGCACGTCAGATAACCCCCGACGTGATTTGTATAGCCAGAGATTAGTGAGGAAAAATATGAACAACACCCAAGTCAACGCAACCAAGAAATCCACCGCATCCGGCACCATGGCGGTCGATTCAAACGAGTTTAAGGTTGCGTCGCGGCCTGTTGTCAGCTACAGCGGCACCCAGCAAAACGAACTGCTGGCCGCGCTTCCACGTGACGTGCTCGAATCCTTGTTCGAACACCTCGAACTCGTCACCCTGCCCTTTGGCAAAGAACTGTTTGAATTCGGCGGCGCGATGGATTACGTCCATTTCCCCACCACCGCCATCGTCTCGCTGCTGTATGTGATGGAAGACGGCGCCACCACCGAGATCGCCGTGGTCGGCCATGAAGGCGTGGTCGGCGTGTCCTTGTTCGACGGCGAGCGCGCCATGTGCAGCGCCGTGGTGCAGGCCGCCGGCTACGGTTACCGCATGAAGGCCCAGCACCTGCGCGACGCCTTCAACCAGGGCGGCGCCCTGCCCGCGCTGCTGATGCGCTACAACACCGCGCTGTTCGCGCAGATGGCGCAAAACGCCGTCGGCGGGCGCCACAGCTCGATCGAACAAAAGCTGTGCCGCTGGCTGCTGGACCGCCTGGACCGCTCGCCATCGAACGAACTGAAAGTAACGCAGGAAATGATTTCGATCATGCTGGGCGTGCGCCGCGAGAGCATCACCGCCGCCGCCGGCAAGCTGCAGGACGAAGGCTTGATCACCTACCGCCGCGGCAACATCACCGT
>Ga0105244_10001927_pt1 | contig 16132 bp, 9 predicted proteins | sample KBSM44metaG_FD_80423 | JGI IMG/M metagenome (GOLD analysis project Ga0105244, IMG submission 80423) | Miscanthus rhizosphere microbial communities from Kellogg Biological Station, Michigan, USA - KBS M4-4 metaG | ecosystem: Host-associated > Plants > Roots > Rhizosphere > Soil | place: Michigan... | reverse complement strand
TGGGAGCGGGAGAACGGCAGCTTGTCGTCGTCGCCTTCGATCAGGTATTGGCGGATTTCCGGGCGGATGGTTTCGATCAGGTAGCGGATGTTGCCCAGGATCGGGTAGTTGCGCCGCACCGCATGGTGGCTCTGGCGCAGGTCATTGAGGCCGACCAGGCTGAGCAGGGCGGTGAGCACGGTGAACGGCCAGAGCCAGGCCTGTTGGGGCAGTAGCGGCAGGCTGGCGAAGGTGAACAGCAGGCAGGTGACGAGGCAGGCGTAGCGGCTGGGCAGTGAATGTTTCATGGGTCCATCGCAGGCAGGATGACCGGGCCTAGGATAGGCAAAGGCAGGCTGCGGAAAACCTGGTGAATCGGTAAAAGACTGTTACCTGATCGCAGGTTTGCCCTGCGCGACCCTTTCGCGACGCAAGGCCGTGATGGCAGGTCATTCGGGCAACCGCACACTGGCCCGCAAGCCGCCGCCGTCGCGGTTGTACAGCAGCAACTCGCCGCCATGACTGGCCGCGATGCGCTGGGCGATGCTCAACCCCAAGCCATACCCGCCAGACGCCTGATTGCGCGACCCTTCCCCCCGCACGAACGGGTCGGTAACCGTCGCCATCAAGCCGGGTGCAATCCCCGGCCCGCAGTCATCGATGTGGATAAAAACCCCCGTGGCCACGCGCTCCAGCGTGACCGAAACGTCTTTGCCATAGCGCAAGGCATTGACCAGCAGGTTCTGCAGGCACCGCTGCAGCAGCAATGCATCGACCCGCACGGTGCCAGCCTGGCCCTCAACGGGAAGTGGCTCACTGGCGGTGGCCAAGTCTGCGCACTGGCGCGCGACCAGCTGGTCCAGGTCCACCTGTTGCAGGTTCTGCTGCTCGCCGGCGCGCAGGTAGTCGAGTACCTGGCCGATCATGTCGTCCATCTGCGTGATGTTCTGCCGCAGCCGTTCGCGCTGCTCATCGTCTGGCAGGCGCTCCAGGCGCAGGCGCATGCGGGTCAACGGGGTACGCAAATCGTGGGAAACGGCGGCGAGGAAGTAGGCCTTGTCGTTGACCATCGCAATCAACCGTTGCTGCATCGCATTGAAAGCCTGCGCCGCCTGGCGCACTTCCTGCGGCCCATCCAGCGCCAAGGGCGGCTGCTCCAGGTTGCTGCCCAGCCCTCGCGCTGCGTCCGCCAGGCGCTGCAGCGGGCGCAGGCACAGGCGCACCGCCAGCAGGCACACCAGCAGCACGGCAACGATACGCAGGGCATACACCCGCAGCAGGTAGTCGCTGATCAATGCCCAGGCAGACTCGCCACTCCAGCCCTGCAGCTCCTGGCCATCGATGGTCAGCCAATGCCCATCGGCCAGCGGCACGGCAAACTGAATATGCGCCTGGGCCGTGCGCAAGCCGAACAGGCTGCGCCAGACAATCGGCTGGCCCAGTTCGTCAGTCAGTTGCACCTTCATCAGGCGCACGTCCACAGCATGGCCAAGTTCGTACTTGAGGGCCTGGTGCAGCAGCAATTCGATGCGTTTGCGCCCCCTGCGTTCGTCCCCTTCCTGCGCGGGCAAGGCCTCGGCACAGCGCAGCTGATAATGGGCTGGCGCCCGCACTGCGCCGGCATGGCAGTCGGCCTTGGCAATCAGGGGCGCGCTGCGGGCGGCGATCAGCCGCACCGGGGCTTCGAGCACCTGCGCGAAACGCACATCGAACCAGATGCTGCTCGACATCAGTTGGATTACCAGCGTGCCGCTGACCATGATCAGCAGCAGTTGGCCAAACAGCGTGCGCGGCCACAGCCGGCGGAGCCAGCGCACCTCAGGCATCCGCCTCGCTGCGGGCGAGGCTCAGCAGGTAGCCTTCGTTGCGGATGGTGAGGATCTGCGCGACGGCGCCCGGCGCGCGGCGCAGTTGCTGGCGCAGGCGGCTGACGCACATGTCTACCGAGCGGTCATCGGGCAGGTGGTCACGGCCGAACGCACTGCGGGTCAGATGATCGCGCGACACCACACGGTTGTTGGCTTCAAGCAGCTCACGCAGCACGCGGTAATCGGAGCGGGGCAGGGTCAGTGTCTCGCCGTCCGGGCGGGTGAGCAGGCGCTTCACGTGGTCGAGGCGAAAACCGGCAAATTGCTGCGCTTCGACAGCCGGTTTTGCCACCGGTGTATCGAGGCGCTGGGGGCGACGCAGCACGGCCTTGATCCGGGCAATCAGCTCGCGTGGCTCGAAGGGCTTGGCCAGGTAGTCGTCCGCGCCCACTTCAAGGCCAATGATGCGGTCCAGCGTGCTGCCTTTGGCAGACAACATGATCACCGCCAGGCCAGGGGTGGCTTGCAGCTGGCGGCACAGGCTCAAGCCATCCTCGCCGGGCAGCATCAGGTCCAGCACCACCAGATCCACTTTGTGCGCAGCCAGTTGCTCACGCATCTGCTCGCCATCAGCGGCGGCCAGTACGGTGTAACCGGCATCTGTCAGGTAATCACAGAGAAGTTCGCGGATTTCGTCGTCATCGTCGACAACCAGCAGCGTTGTACTCATTGCTAAAAACACCTGTTCGGTGAGGGCCGGAGGCGCTCGTTACGTTCAATTACATCCCCGTACAAGCCGGGCCTGGAGCCCCAAGGGCGGATCCCTAGAATCGTAACAAAAAATCATCTGCGAATACGAAACCTTCCCAAATGAAACCTCGGAGCATCATGAACGACTTCTCTTCCATCGGCCGAGGCGCAAGTCACCTCACCCCGCTCGCCTTCTTCATCGCCGCGGCCATCAGCGGCAGCGCCATGGCTGCCGACAGCAAGCCACTGGAGCTGGATGCCACGCAGATCGAGGACAGCGCGCTGGTGCCTGCCGATGAAGCCGGCCAGCTAGGGTACACGGTCGAGAGCAGCCGCAGTTCAACCGGCCTCAAGCTGACGCCGCGGCAAACGCCGCAGTCGGTAACCACTATTACCCGCCAGCAGATGGACGACCGCGCCATCCACACCATCGAGCAGGCGCTGGAAACCACGCCAGGGGTGACGGCCAGCAAAGCCGAAGTCGGCGGGCGCACCGACTACCGGGCCCGAGGTTATTCGATCAGCAACTGGAAGGTCGATGGCCTGCAGTTTCAGGGTGGCTCCGACTTCAGCGGCGGTGGTAACGCGCTGAACATGGACCTGTACGAGCGCATCGACATCGTGCGTGGCGCCAACGGCCTGTTGGGCGGCACCGGCGACCCCTCCGCCACCGTCAACCTGATCCGCAAGGCCCCGACCAAGACCTTCGGCGGCAGTGCCTACGCGACCTACGGCAGCTGGGACAAACGCCGCCTGGGCGCCGACCTGAACCTGCCATTGTCCGAGGACAGCCGCCTGCGTTCGCGGTTTGTAATGACCCAGCAGGACGCCAACTCGTTCCGCGACAACCAGTCCGAGCGCGCCCGCGCTGCGCTGGCCAACTTCGAATTCGACCTCGACGACGCCACCACCCTGGGTGCCGGTTACCAGTACGAATACAACAAGGTCGTCGGCGGCGGCTGGGGTGCGAACATCCCGATCTGGTACCGCGACGGCAGCAAGACCGACCTGCCGCGCAGCACCAACGTGGTGCCCAGCTGGAGCTTTGGCGAGTACACCACCCGCACGGCGTTCGGCTCGCTCGAGCATCGCTTCGACAACGACTGGACGCTGGACCTGAAGGCCGCCCAAAGCACCGCCGAGGCCCTCAACCACCGCGGGCTGGCCAAGGTCAACTCGGCGGGCCGCGGCACCTTCGGCGGCTACTGGGACCAGGACGGCAGCGGCGCCGTGCTCAACGGCCTGCACAGCGCCAGCGACACCACCCAGCAGTCGGCGCAGATCGACCTGTCCGGCCCGTTCCAGCTGTTCGGCCGTACCCATCAGGCGATGGTCGGTTACAACGACAGCCGCACCGTGGCCTGGTCACCGGAATACACCTGCAACATGGTCAGCGACGGCCGCGTCAGTGCTGCGGCGCTGGGTTGCCAGTTCCGCGCCAACAACGGTTTCCCGCTGACCGACTGGCGCAATGGCGTGGATGACGACTACGACATGATCGCCTCGCGCACCGGCCGCCACAGCAAGACCACCACCCGCTTGCAGGGTATGTATGCAGCTACTCGCCTGAGCATCACCGACCCGCTGTCGGTGATCGTCGGCGTGCGCACCAGCAACTACTCCGCAATCACCCGCAGCAATGCCGGCGTGCGCACCAGCCAGGAAGAAAACGGCATCGTCACCCCCTACCTGGGCGCGGTGTACGACCTCAACGACACCTACTCGCTATACGCCAGCTACACCGACATCTTCACCCCGCAGACCGCCGAGACCAGCAGCGGCAGCAAGGTCGAGCCGATTCGCGGGCAAAGCTACGAAACCGGCATCAAGGGCGAATGGTTCGATGGCCGCCTGAATGCCTCGGCGGCGTACTTCCGCACCAAGCAGGAAAACAAGGCCGTGCTGGACGGCGACCTGACCACACCGACCGGTAACGACGCCTACAAAGCCGGCTCTGGCCAGGAAACCGACGGCATCGACCTGGAAATCGCCGGTGCACTGACCCCGAACTGGAACGTTTACGCGGGCTACACGTACCTGCACTTCCGCCGTATCGACAGTGATGGCCGCAGCGACCCGTCGCACCTGTTCAAGGCTTCGACCACGTATCGGCTGTCTGGCCCGCTGGACCGCTTGACACTTGGCGCAGGGGTGACCGCGCAGAGCAACATTCGCGCGGTATCCAGCCCGGCTGGGCAGCCGAGCAATGGTGTTAGCACAGGTGCTACCGACGTCAACTGGTCGGGGTATGCGATCTGGAATGCCATGGCCAAGTACCAGCTGACTGACGATACGAGTGTCAGCCTCAATGCCAATAACCTGTTCGACAAGCACTACTACACCCGCTACGGGTTCTACGCGGGGGCGATTTATGGTGATCCGCGGAACCTGTCGTTGACGGTGAGTACGGCGTTCTGACGGAGGCACCTGGGGCTGCTGCGCAGCCCATCGCAGGCCAGCGCTGTGCCTGTGGTGTTGCGCGTTTTGTGTAGGAGCTGGCTTGCCTGCGATGGGCCGCAAAGCGGCCCCCTGCGGTCAGTTGGATTGCGCCTGCTGAACCTCGCGAACCGGCTTGTCCAACCGGTCCTCCATACGGTCCCAGTCCTCCCCGAACAACTCCACCGGATGCATAGTGCGATCGGCTCCATTGCCGCAGGCCAGCGCTTTGGCGGGGCAATACAGGTCGCACCCCCAGCAGATGCGTTCAGGGTGGCTGGGGTTGGTGGGGAATTTCTTGGCCATAGCGTCCATTCTCGCAAGTGGGGTGCTGAGCCCAAGCTATGCCTTCCAGCGCTTTCAGCCTTGATTGAAATCAAGGCGGGCTGCGTCTGCGGTAAGGTTTCAACTTATCGTTTCTGCGATCGGCATGTGATCGCGAAAGTCGGTCCGAGCAGTATCACTGACTGGAGGTGATAGGGGCGCTATCTGACACAAGAAGGAGTGGATGAAATGGCATCGATGAAACGTCCCCGCCTGCGGGCGGTTCAGCCTCGGTCGGGCGCTAGCCTTGAGCTGACTTTTACCAATGGGCAGCGGTTTACCCTGGATATGAGCGACGCGCTTAAAGCGTATCCGGGCTTGGCGCCACTGGCTAAGCGCAAAGCGTTCGAAGACGTAACGTTAGGGGATGGAGGCTGGTCCGTGGAATGGCCGACGCTGGATATTCAGATCGGTGCCGACACCCTACTGCTGGACGCGCTTGCCCAAAACGCCCCGGATGAGAACACCCGGATATTCATTCGCTGGCGGCTGCGGCATCGGATGACGCTCGACCAGGCTGCCGAAGCGCTGGGCGTCAGTGCGCGCAGTATCAGCCGCTACAGTAGTGGTCGTGAAGCGGTACCACGCACACTGGCGTTGGCTTGTTTGGGCTGGGAGACGTTGGAGCAGAAGGCAGCCTGATAGGTCATGCTTGCTCCGCCCTGGGGTAATTGCGCGGCGGGGTAGCGAACACACAAACAAAGGCCCACCTTGCGGTGAGGGTCTGGATCGAAAATTAAACTCCAGAGCGGATTGCGAGAGTCTTACGGATGTACGCTTTATTTACTGCGGCACTTGAAAAGCCAAAGCAGTGTTAGCACCGTCGGCCAAAACAATGTGTTGAGAACGTCATGAGCGCTGGCCTGCCAGCGCCAGTATCCGAAGCTGCCAATATCGTCTCGCCGATCTACCCACTCGCCAGCACACGCAATGAGTAAAACAACCAGCCAACCAAAGTATGGCCTGAATCGTTGGGTGCCAACGATCATCGTCAAATAGACCGCCATGCCAAAATAGATATGCAGCGCGTCTTTTGACAGTCCGGTTGCCGCCACAATCGCGAGCTTGATGCTTTGTACAGTTGAGATATCCATGTCAATTTTTCATGTCTGTGCCAAGGCGTTTTGTCTCGTGCGTGATGCTATGCGGGAAGCTCTAACCCTAAAGCAGCGTCTATCGTTCCACGCTGCTTGATGGATTCCAAGGGCTGCATGAGGTCATATCGACAGTGCCGCGCGGGACCTCGTAGGTTTTGAGGCGGCTCTCAGGTGCGACATAAGGTACTCCCTTTCTTCGAAGTGACCTTGATCCCCAAACTGAAACGGTTGGAACCCACCAGTTTTTGAAGGAATCCGACGGAACGCCAAAACGAAAAAACCCGCCAGAAGGCGGGTTTTTCGGGTGTTCCAGAGATTTTGAAGGCTTTCTATGGAACCTTGAATGGTGCGGCACCAGACGTACGGTAGAAGTCAACGGAGCTAGGTTTTTTGCTGGTGTGGAACTCGCTGGAAAATTTGGCGTACCCCATCAAGTAACTATAAATAAATCAGCTCGTTATAGCTTTCGGTGGAATCGAACCGGGTAGCCTAGCGTGATTGCCGTATTGCTTGTTTGGACGCAAATTACCTTGGCGGTTACTGTCTTCGCCATAGCTGATGATTGGTATTCCGCTTTGGATCTAGAAATAAGCCCAAAGCGGATTTCTTAAGCATGCTTGCGATCAATTAACGTATGCAAGCCTGTTTTTATATTGATTGCAGGTTTTAGTTAAATTACTTGTCAGGGAACCTCCAAGGTGGGACCGAGATGTTCGGAAGTTCTTCGTGCTCTGTTAATGTTAGGTTGACATCAATCCAGTCGTATAGTGCTGGCGAGGAAAAAATGCCCAGTGACCCACGAGGAGCAGTGGGTTGCATATCTACATTGTTTTGATAGGCTTGTGCGCGAGACAGTAGAGATTTTTTGTCAGAAAATTTGCTCCATAACTCATTAAAGTCATCTGCGTCAGCAGTGTTTTTTAATTTCCACACTGAGCTCCAAAAGATAGACTCCTCTTGAGGGCGCTTTTTATTACTTTCATATGAAGAGCTAATGTCATCAGGAAGTGATATGGAGAGAGCTTTAAGAAGATTCGATTGGGTTTGCTGCCAGTCAATAGATTCTACAAGTGGCAAATATGCTACAAGTTGCAGTGGGGAGGGCATGGTTTGAGCGCGAGGCTTGCCTTCTAACATGTTATGAGGATCTATGTCTGAAATAACCAAGGCTTGGTCGTCACGACTCAGCGCATCATCTTTATTGTTATAGTAAATACCTTTAGACCAGCCATGATATGGGGTGATCCTAGCAAGGTAGCCCAAAGTGGTATCCTCTGCTTTCCAACTACCTCGGCCAATGAAGCAGCTTCCTCCTACAAGTGTTTTTCCATCTATGCTATTACAGAATACGGTAGTGGTCCCTGCTGCGAGAAAGCCAGCTTGTCCTGCGAACCAGTAATCAGCAGATCTAGACGTCGCTGCGGGGACGGCTAGTATCGACCTACGGGCCTCGATCCCATCACCGGTGATCGAAAGTTTTTTCGACAAAGCCCCAATATCTAAAAGAACTTCGTCTGTTGTTGCTGCCCTTCCGAACCTACGCCACATTGCTTTGAGATCTTCTCCCATATGAACATAGTTGGCAGGGCTAGATACCAAGAATGCCTCAGAGCATATTAGTTCCAGTAGGTATTTTAATGGGAGTCTAGTCTCCGCTAGGAGAGTTATGAGAGCTTCTGGTGTTGGCTCGAAACCTATCTGTTCTCCAAGCTTTGCGGCTAGCTCGCTAGGATTAAATAGAGGTTTTAAGGTATGGGAGGAAGGCCGGAAGAATTCCTCCAAGGCAATTGAGCGATATTTTTTGTTACGGGAAAACTCAAGAACTTGCCCCCGTTGCAGCGAGTCATAATCACTTGTCGAGCCTAGGTTCTTTTTTTGTAGTGATGCTAATAGTATTTTTGATACTGACTGTGGCAGTGGCCAAAGTAATGTAAGGGGCGCAGTTAAGTGCTTGTCAGAGTGCTGCTCGCAGATATGCATATACGTTCCAGCTAGCACTGAAACGGATTTGTTGACAATATATGTCTTCAGCCACTCAAGTGTTTCACGTCTGACCGAGTACTCCGGTAGTATGAGCAAATCTACGTTGAAATTCTGACACGAGTCGATTACACGACGCAGGATGGAGCGACGGCGGTGCTCTGACCAGCTTGGCAAAAACTCAGACTTGGTCCATAAGTGTGCTGTGTCGTGTCGCTCAGCCGCTCTAAGTAAAGAGCTATACTTAGAGCTTAGGTTGGATTTTAAATGCGCGGATATTTCTTTACTTACTTTGGCTCCGAAAGGCCATTGAGTAGGGCATGCCTCAACAAAGGGGTGCTGGTATGTTAAGTCGAAGTCAGCTTGGAGAAATGCTATACGAATAAGTCCATTAGGCCTGCTCGATGCTCCACGTAATTCCCATTGCCCCGCTTGCTGCTTTCTGAATGAATTTGCATTCCGATTCGTGGAGGAACCGGTATGCAAAGATGAAGCCTGTGTTGTTTTCTCGACGTTATTATCAGATTTGGGCGGCGTTTCTAGCGCAATACTTCCAGGAAGATCTTCTACATTAGTATCGGAAAGTTGTCCTGGAGTTGGCTCTGAAGTTCCTCCCGCAGAAAAGTCAAAGTAGTGTTTGCCTGAATCTGTCTCATGAATGTCACTTAACTGAGTGCGATCTTCAATTTCTGCCTCTTCAATAGTAGAGTGCAGTGTAGGTTTAATAATAGCAATAGAAGCAAACGGCTCGCCAAGAGCTGAGACTGAGAGAAGTTTTCCACTGGTTCGGTCAAAAACTTCCGTCCAGACTCGAAGGAATTGACCCTCATGAGAAATCTCTTCGATGTGCTTAGAAAGCTTCGGGAACTGAGATATCATCCACGGAGTAACGTCCCGGACGCCATTTCGCGAGTCCGTGAAGCGCTTAGTCTGAGCGTTGTAACCATAAGACTTTTCGATTACCAAAATTGGCTCAAACCCAAGCTCTTCATCTATTTGCTTTACTAATAGGACTACGGACTCCAAAAGTTCTAGATTTAATAACGCTAAGCATTGGTCGCTTAGTATTTCGAAAGGCCATTCCAGAAATGGAGCTTCTTCATCTCTGTAATCAATCGAAGCTAGGGTTTTAGAAACTGTTGCAATTTTCTCATACAAGTCGCGAGGTAGACATTCCAGGTTGTCATGAAGCAGGCGATGCCCGAGATGCTGAACCAGTCTTCGGCACTGCTCAGTCAAGGGTGTTCGGTTTAGTGAATGAGATCTGTTTTTAGGAGCCTGGGTATACTTAAGGCCGTTATTTGGTGCTAACGGTATTCCCCAATCTTCTGGAAAATCAAAATTTTCATATCTTTCAAACGAACCATGGCTTCGCAACGAAGCGATAAGTCCCTCAAGCGCTACATAAATGCCGGCACTTACTACTCCCGAACGCATCGCTTTCCAAGCTGGAAGCTCATTAATAGGTGACTCTTTAGAGACAGAGAACAGTCGTCTAGCAAAGCATAGCGGACCAACAAGGTCACGACGTACACCGCGAGCGCCGTCATCTCTAGTTGAAAGTACTTGGCCAATAGATAGAGGTAGACGGTTTAGAACTTTGTCAGCCACTGACGCTAAGAACGAGGCAGAGTCAGTTTTTTCCCAGCTCTCACGAAATGCTAGATACATAGCAGCTGACTCTGCCTCAGCTGCCAGAACATAGAAAATTGAATTTAGTGAGTTGTCGGCTTGGTCTGGAAACGTCTCCAACAGACGAAGCGCGCGAACTACCGTCGCGGGTAACAATCCATCATCACTTCGGCGTTTGCTTATTTGTGAATCGGCATAGGCACCGCGTAGCTTGCGAAGCTGCGTCCGTAGAACATATCGTGCCGGATTCGTTAGTGCGGCTGCATCAAGAGTAATGTCCGAGTCGGCGCTACTAAACTTGGTATGATCGTCATAAAGACCAAGATAATCAGAAATGGCCACGCCTGCTCGCCAAAGGTTGGCTTCAAAGATAGGTACTTCAGTTGTGCGTAGAGCTCGACCACCATCCCTTATGAATGCCCTATTTCCAAGCTCTTCACGAGAGACGCCGTTGGTAATTAGGTAGTAAAACTCATTGTTGCAATCGGCTGCGATATAAGGCCATGCAGGGACCAGTTCTTTATTGTCGTTGGTTTCAGTGTATGTGGTAATTATTTGTACAACTGCTCTGTATAGCTTAGCAGCTAGCTTGAGTGTGTCTGCTGAAATGTCAATGTTCGCAGCTGAAGCGCGCTCACGTAAAAGAAAGTAGTCCTCTGTTGCCAACTCAGCTTTAATCCGTACTAGGGAATCAGCTATGATTTCGGATGACCAAGTCGTACTGAGAGCTTTGATCTGGCGACCGCTTTCAGAACCAAGGAAAACGGGTGGTTTATCAACTGCGGAAAAGTCTAGCGCTTCGATCTCGTGTATTACTGCAGATCCACTATTGTCCGCACTTTCACCTACGCAAGAAAAAAGCCTAGTAGTTTTGATGCCGGGTAATGGTGGGATTATTATTCTATTTGGAGAGGAGGGCGTCAGCTTGTTCCATATAAGGTGATTTCTTCGACTCAAACAAACTGGAAGGTTTTCTTTTGGAACAATGGCTACAATTGTTTGCAGGGCGATACTAAATGCAGACGCTTGCTGCTCTTCATTCAAAGGCTCGGATTTATCGTCACTATTAGGTAATAGAGCCATGAATACGTCTGCCGCGAGCCCAGACATAATACCCTTACGTTTTTGAACTTCTGCTGGTGCGACTAGTGGAGTAAGAGGATCCACCCCTGACTGGTCAGCCTCTGTCAGCAACGACACAGCCTTATGCATCCATTCGAATGGTCGCCAAGTTTGTACTAGTCTGGAACGCTCGACATCCAGTTGATCGGCGGATGCTGTTGCTTTCCCGACAAGCCGCATAGCTTTCCAACGAACGAGTGCCAGTCGAACGTTCAGTTGATGCTGAGGAGCAAGCGTGGAATTGGCCACATAACTGTCAAACTCTTCGCTCAAAACGAGTTCTGCAAGCCATGCTATACGGTGACGTCGTAATACATTTTCTTCAGCTGAAAGCTCAGCAATATCCCGTGACTGTTTATCGATCAGATGCTCAAGCCCTTCGAGTGCAAACAAAATTGGTGATTCCCAACCATATAACTCTGGCCGGAGTGCCCAAGCGGCACCTTGTATGCATTCATCCCATGACTCCATGTACTGAGACAGCATCTCACTGGAGTCGTGATATCCCAAGTGCTCCACCGCAATCGAGTACCAGATTAACCGGGCTGCTTTGGGGAGTTCTGAAGCTCGTAGATCAGGCGCTTGGAATGCAGTTCTAACAGTGTTGAGAAGGGTAGACTTCGACGCCTTATACAACTCTACATTGTGGAGCAACTGCAAGGCGGATTGGCGATCCGTTGCAGGTGCAACGGACCAGAAATCCCAGCCTGACTCACCATCTCCAACTAAGGGCGGTTCCCACGCAGGTCCATAGGCCGCTAGGGCTCTTCCTTCATTAATATAAGATGTAAAGTCCTCAGCACTCATCGCCGGTATTTCATCTGCTTTCGCAAGGAGCGTTAGTTCCAGCTTACGTGCACATAAGTCGATAGCCTCTCTCATCTCTGCTAGAGTTTCTGGAGTATCCGCCAGCAGCACGATGTCATCAACATATCGAGCGTAGCCAACACGCCTATGATCAGCATTAAGCCTAGTCATAAAGCGATATGCTTCCTCATCAACGGGGAAAAGTGCTATAGAGCCAATCCAGGCTGATAGTACGGGACCTTGAGGGATGCCCATAAATTTATTTGTAGTGTCGTCGAACCCTGTGTCTGGTCTTGCGTAATTTACCCCAAAAAGATGTTCGTCCAGCCGATCAAGAACTAAGGATGCTTTTGTCGCGGCACTTGGTCTCTGCTCCCCAAAGTTGAGCAGGGTTGCAAATTCAGCGGTGTCATCAGTGACCGATGCAATGGCTGATTGCAATTGTGGGAGCAGTCGGTCGCGAACAACGTACCTTCTAAGTTGGTCATAGTAGCGCTTAACATCTAGCCTTATTGAATAGACGTATCCAATTTCTGTGGCTTGTTGTGTTAGCGATGTCATAAACTCCCGCCAGCACTCTGCATAAGGTCTATACATGCCTTGATCTGACGCTGGCTGACGGCCCTCCAGTACATCCATGTCGATTTGATAGGCAAAGCTGAGAGTCTGTGAGCTAAGTTCTTCTCCGTTACCATTACCTCTTCTATCGAAACCCGTAGTAACGGTACGGCGATCTTCTCTGTAGTAACGAACCCCAGGTATTCTTCGGCTGAATGGTAAATCTGTGAAACCTTCGTGGTCCCAGCGCTCAGTAAGAATTTCGTTTAATAAGTATTGTTGAACGATCAGGTCTTCAGGGAGAGGCATGATCTTTAGGCGGAAATCTGATCCACCAAAGGACCTAGGTACCCATACCGCGTTGTAAGAGCCAATAGCACCATCAGTAAGATTATTTCTCAGGCGGTCTGTTAGTAATGTGTTAAAAACGGTTGCAGCAATATCTAAACGTTCCCAGCGAGGCTCATCGCATGGCAGCTCTCCCCGACGCGATCCCATGTAGGCGAGGATACGAGAGTGGTTTAGTCGTGCTCCAGAATCGGTGAGAAAACTTTCTGAATATGATTTATATCTATCTGATGTGGCGTCGGTTATAAAGTCAAGCCATTCATGAGTGGCAGCGATATTTTTTGATAGTTCTATTTTTATAAATGAAGTTTTAATGAGGTCCTTAGCTTTCGAGCCAACGGCTTTTTCGATCTGCATGAAAGCCTGGCTGAAGGCCCTGAAGCGGCGAGTTCGAGGCGCAAGCTCCCACTCATCCTTATTCAATATATCCTCGGCTGTTACGCCGAAGGCGTACGCAAGGACCGCAACTTCCGGCGGATAGGTTGCGTTTAATAAAAATTGCTGAGCGGAATCGCTAGAGTAATGCTCTAGATAATCGTTGGGATCCTTTGCAGGGGGGCTTTCGAGGCCGTTACTATTAACTTGTAACGCTGTCGGCCACAAAAAAGCACACTCTATTGGCGCGTTCAAAAATTTTAAACACGCATCGGATGCTCCACGTAAACCTGCTTCATCCCTATCAAAACTAACGACAACCGTGAGCGTTGTGTCCTTTGGTAGAGTATCTCTAAGTGATAGTAGAAGCTTCACCTGTTGCTCACTAATGGAGCTACCCATCACTGCGACAGAGGGTATGCCGAGTGCTTCGAAACGAAGAGTATCTAGAAAGCCTTCGCATAAATAGAGATAAATATTTTTGTTCCCGCTCTTTGCTTTGCTTTTAATTAAATTGAAAGCGAAATTGGCGCGGTATAAAATTGTTGCCTTGGGGAACTCTCTTGTAAATTGGTATTTTGGTACGGAGGCGCTGGTCGCCCCTGCGACCCTTCCTGCTAGTCCTAATAACTGCCCTTGATCATCATGAAGTGGGAAAATGATTCTATCAGCGATAAAGAAGTCGCTGTATCTATTTTCCGATTCGCTACCAGTACTCAATGGTAGGTGCATTTCTGCTGAAACGCCGGGAATAATTTTTCTAATTAGAAATGCATCTTCTAAGTCGCCGGCGTATTCACGCCTGACTGAGCGATCATTTTCTGTTTCAAGGGATCTAGATAAAAAATTACGTGATGCATAAACAAAGCCGGCTCGCTTTATTGTTATAGGGTCTAGGCTGCGCTCTATTATCCATGCGTTTAATGCCGCCTGGTTTGACCCTTTCTGATAAAGGTTATACCCGAATTGCAATGCTGAGAGATTTATTGATGGTGCATTCGATTTTCTTTCAGTGATTTTGCTGTGGCCGCGCCCAGATGATGTAGGGGATGGAGCTAGCCACTCGACAGCATCTCTAAAGCTGAGATTAAACTTCTGTTTAACTAGATCAATAGCATCTCCACGCGCGCCACATGAAAAGCAATAGTAGTGCTGTCTGCCATTGTCTCTATTTGCGTCGATCAGGAGCGATGGTGTTTTGTCATCATGGAAAGGGCAGAGAGACTTATATTGTTTCGCGGAGGTTTTCTTTAGCGTCATGCCTAGGCGGACAGCTACATCGTCAATTGAAATATTTCGAAGCAGGTTCTCGTAGTCAATCCTAGGCAATTTGTTCTTCCTTTTTAGAATTTCTTACTAAATGGGCGATGTGACAAAATTTTATGGGCTAAAAAAAATTCGATAAAAATCGTAAAGCTTTTTAAGATAGGTGGCGCTTTGCCTTCTTATATTACCTTCGCGCATCTACTAATCAAGCTTTTTATCCTAGATCCTAACGACCGATTGGCCGAGTTTTTCGGCTTTGATCGGCCGATTTTCGAAAAAACCGTCATTGATTTTCTGATTGAACTGCCAACCCTTACCTAGTCGAAGGGTGAGCAATCGTATGGTCAGCATATAGTAGTAGCGTGTACGTTCAGCGTGCTGGTCCATGTAATGATTCAGATACCAGGCGAGGTGCTTCTGTTGCCAAGCCCAAGGATTATCGCGGTGCCACCGATTATATATCGCCGTTTGAATTGCTTTCGCCTGGCGAAGGTGGCGTTGGCGCGTGGTACGTGATCCGGTTAGGACGCCCGCCAAGAATAGCTCTATATCGAATGACGTGCTCATGCTCTACCCCCAATGTAAGCGGCTACCACGTCAATACGACCGTGCCCAAGCTCATAGCTGATTTGCACTTGGGCCTCCCTATCGAGGTGTTGGTCGAACTGATAGCAACGGCCTCCGTTGATAGGCGCGGGATGATTTGTAATTTGCTCATAGCGTTCGCACGCATAGGCCGCCCGTAATTCGTGAAAGCCTTTGAGGTTGTGCTTATGGAGGATGTCCCGTGCAGGGCGGACGATCTGCCGTTGAAAATCGAGGTAGCTTTCGTTCGGTGCAAGTAGGTTGCGACTACCGTAGGGTAAGATCTGTTCGGTAAACCTCAGTGCGTCACGTATATCATCATCTACGGTAATCCAGCGAGGTGCTGATGCGCCGGAGCGGCCACCTTTGGTGCCCTCCTGGATGTTGATCTTGCTGAATTTTTTGGCCTCATATTGTAAGCGCGGTAAGTCGGCTAAAATGGCCTCGCGCAAGCGCATGCCGGTTGCTCGCGCCAATTGAGCGATGGCCGCTGCACGCGGCATTTGGTATTCGCACAGCGCGTCGATAATCCGCTTCACGTGTTCGCGATCTTGGCCTTGCGGCACCGATTGACGAACACTGGTGCGCCGCATTCCCAACGCCTTGCTCGGACTCACGACCCTCACAGAGTGATCACCGCGAAGCGCTGCAAGGGTCCGGTTTATGCTGGACAGTCGGTTTTGTGCGGTGGCGATGGAGAGCTCACCTTGTTCAACTTGCTGACGCAGATGTCCGGCGTAATCCAGCAAGATCTGCCGATCAATTTGTCGCGCATCGTTAAACCCTGGCCCATTCTCGGAGCGACACCAGCGCACAAATGCCTGCCACCGATCACTGTGTGCCTTGACCGTGCCGTAGTGGCCGCCGCCGAACATGTCCTTCAGCACCTTCGGCCCTGCATAGCTCAATTGCCGGCCGTAGCCGAAATTGCGGCCATCGCGTCTACCCACCAATGCCATTTCGGTTACCTCATCATCCGATCTTCAATCCTCGCCCCACGTCATCCCGCCAAGAATGTTGAGTGTTATCAGGGATCAAGGCCCCTGCGACCTGTGGGGATGTCCT